>Ga0114931_10008702_pt1 | contig 12248 bp, 11 predicted proteins | sample 2SBtaG_FD_89579 | JGI IMG/M metagenome (GOLD analysis project Ga0114931, IMG submission 89579) | Deep subsurface microbial communities from Kolumbo volcano to uncover new lineages of life (NeLLi) - 2SBTROV14_V59a metaG | ecosystem: Environmental > Aquatic > Marine > Volcanic | place: Kolumbo...
AAATGGAACAACACATCGAAAAAGTATGCCTGTTTTGCAAACGAAACGAAGAAAAAGTGCCTTTGCTACAGGTTGATTACAAAGGAAAAAACTATTTTATCTGCCCTCAGCACATTCCGGTCCTTATCCATGATCCCGGACAGTTGGAAGGACTTCTTCCCGGAGCCGGGGACCTGCAGGCCGGATAATTCATGAATCCGGTCTAAAAATCATTTTCGCCTTCAACTCCACCCTGGTTGCCTTCACGTTTTGCGGGCTTGAAGTTGTTAAAACGAAAAGAGATTGTCAGTGTAACAGTTGGGGATTTGGGTTGGAAAACCGTATGGGTGATAAAGTTTTGCCCTTCCGAAATAAAATCCCGTTTGGAAGTGCCGAAAATATCCCTGACCTGCAAATTAGCCGACAGGGAATGGTTGAGGAAGTTGGCTTTGACAGCAGCATCAACGGTATAATAGTCCGAGCTGGTTCCCTGTGCGGTTACCGTTGCGCTGTTGTAACGGCTGCTGACTTGTAACTGTCCGTTTTTCCACAATTGAAAAGTATTGTTGAATCTGCTGTTCCAGTTGAATGATGTCCGTTCAAACGGTTGGTCGTAAAGGGTTCCTTTCAACCTGTAATTGTACACATCGCCACTCAAATCCATATCCCACCATTTGGTAATTCCCAATGTAAGCATCACTTCACCACCAAGGGAATAATCCTGTCCCACATTTTCAAAGGTATGCATCATAACGGTTTCACTGTAAACAGAGGAAACCCTTTCCACTTTGTTATGGGTTATTTTATAATAACCTTCAACCGACAAAAAGTTATCATTAAATTTTTTCAGATAGCTGGCTTCGTAAGAATCGGTATATTCCGGTTTCAGGTCCGGGTTTCCTTTTCTCACGTTATAGGCATCCTGCCAGGTGATGAAGGGTTCGAGCTGCCAACCCCTCGACCGCTGTATCCGTCTTGAATAGCTCACCATGACTTGTTGATCGTAGGGAAGATTATAAGAGAAATGAACTGTTGGAAAGAAATCCCACCTGTTAAGGATAAAGTCATTTTCTCCGCTCATTGAGATAATCCGGTCAGTATATTCTGTCCGTAAACCGGCCTGATAACCAAATTTATTTTTCATACCCCCGAACAAAGCATACAGTGCATAAATATTTCGTTTATAATGGGTATCGTGATAAAATTCAGGGGCAAATTCTATTTCATCAGTTTCAGGATTATACAGATAAAGTTCGGTTATGTCGTGGCTTTTCCCGTTTCGGCTCTGGAGACCGGCCTCAAACTTGTTGCTTTTCCCAACAGGCAATGAATAATCAAGTTTCAACCGCAACACGGCTGATGGCCCTTTCTCCACATTTTTTTTGCCCCCGATGAGCGTATCGGAAAGATCACGTAATTCATTGAGTGTACATTCATCATTGTTCCTCGTCTGATAAATGGCTTCCAGCTTGATTTGGTGTTCTGTCATTTTCTTCTTAGGGCCATGTTTCATCCTTTTCGCGGGTAGTTGTTTTGGTGGCGGTTTTTTACTTCCGAAATTATGTTGATAAACGCCATTGATACTGTAATATATGCCACCGATTTTTGTTTCGTCAATGCTGTTGTATGAATAAATATCAGTTTCAGGATCCGTCCATTCATCATAGCGCAGCGTAGCATCACGCAGCATATTCCATTTTCCGTATCTTCCGCTCAGTGAGATATAATCCTTTTTTGTGGCGTTGAATTCAACACCCCCGCGGATACCGTTGTTGATGAAACTCCTGCTCCGGTCCCCGGATGCATTGACGAAAAATGTTGTGTCACGGGTATCGGTTTCCCGCTCACTGGAAAAAGTTCCCGGACGTGGTCTTTTGTTGTAGTTGGCCCCGATAAAAAAGTTAAACTTGTTCTGCCTGTAATTCAATGTGAAATCACCGCCATAGCGGCCATACGTTCCTGCATTCAGATTGATATTCCCGCTTAATCCTTCGAGGTAATTTTTTTTCGTTACAATATTAATGATGCCTGTTGAACCGTCCGGTTCATATTTTACGGATGGATTGGTTATGATCTCGATATCCTGAATACTGCCCGCAGGGATTTGCCGAAGGACATCACTGGGTTCCAGGATGGTTGGCTTCCCGTCAATCAGTACTGTAAATCCGCTACTCCCGCGAAGGGTAACATTGCCTTCAACGTCCACCTGTACCGACGGCATCTTTTCCAAAACGTCAACGGCTGTTCCACCCGCAGCTGTAATTTGTTTGTCAACCCTGATGACTTTTTTGTCAATTTTATATTCTATGGGTGCTTGTTTGCCTACCACTTCCACCTCTTTCAGGTTTTTGGAATTTGATTTCAGGGTAAAATTTCCCAGGTTAATGTTATCCTGTTCGTTTCCAACATTAAAAATACCGGTTTTTATATCTTTCAGTCCGATAAAAGAAATTGTAAGGTAATATTTTCCCTCAGGTGGCAGTTCAATTTTAAAGTGGCCGAGAAAGTCAGTGATGGTACCGTTGATCAGTTTATTATCAGGAACTGAATAGAGGGCAACTGTTGCATATTCCAGCGGTTCTTTGGTTTTATCATCCAAAACAACACCTTTGATTTTCCCTTTGTGCGAAGCCGGTTCACCTTCAGCAAAACCAAGACGGACAGAAAATAAGAAGATGATGAAAAATAATAGAGTCTTTCTCATTGAATTCAATCTTAAAAAGTGTGCAAATATGCACTGTTTTAAAGGTTATGACAACCCTTCTTCCCCGTTTATTCCCGCTGGTTAATAAAAAGTTAACCTAAAGGGGGGTTCTAAAAATTCCTTTCTTTCAAGAAACAAATATAAGAGACAAGATGCGAGGCATAAATTTTTCTGAATAGCCTAAGCTATTGATAAAAATTTTAACGATGTCAGATTGTCTGTTATATTTGTTCCCACAGGGTTCTCATTGTTTTTCATATACTTCTTCAAATTTTCTCACATTATCCCGATAGTGCTTCAAAAATTTTCATCGCCTATAAAAAACGCTGAAAATCTTGATGCGAAGTAATTTTTAGAACCCCCCTTAAAAAATGTTAAAAAAATATCAGGAAAGCCGTTTCAGCATATTCACCTCATTGGTTTCGAGATGTCTCCATTTTCCACGGGGCAGGTCTTTTTTGGTGAGTCCGGCAAAAAATACACGGTCGAGCCTGGAAACCTTATAGCCCAATGACTCAAAAATACGCCTGACAATGCGGTTTCGGCCAGAGTGTAATTCAATGCCGATTTCCTTTTTGTTACCAACAGTTTCAACAAAGGCAATTTTATCAACCTGAATAAATCCGTCATCCAGAGTAAGCCCCTCTGTAATGCTCATCATATCTTTTTTGGTGAACGTTTTATCCAGCACCACATGATAAATTTTTTTGATGTTGTGTTTGGGGTGCGTCAGTTTTTTTGCCAGTTCACCATCGTTGGTAAAAAGAAGCAGCCCCGTCGTGTTACGGTCGAGGCGCCCTACCGGATAAATTCTCTCCCGACAGGCTTTTTCAACAAGGTTCATGACGGTTCTCCGGTTTTGAGGGTCTTTTGAAGTGGTAATAAAGTCCTTGGGCTTGTTCAGCAGGACATATTGCAACTTTTAGCGCCGCAAAGTTTCACCACCGTATTGTACTTTGTCGGTCGGTTTTATCTTGGTTCCAAGCCTGGCTACAACCTTATCGTTTACTTTTACAGCACCGCTTTCGATAAGTTTGTCGGCTTCCCTTCTTGAACAAATGCCCGCCTCAGCCAGGTACTTGTTCAGCCTGATCAATTCATCGTTTCCGGTTGAAGTGCTTATGGTTTTTTTATTCTCCCGGGTTTTCTTTTTAAATCCGGTTTTGTAGAATTTGTTCTCTTTTTTTTGAAAAGATTTCCGTTTTCGGTCTTTTGGTTTTTCCATCCGTTTGTATATCCGACAGTTTTTTTAAATCGGGATGCAAAAGTACAAAACAGTTAGGTTGGTTTTATGAGATGCTCAATAAGATCAGACAATTTAACCGGTCTGGAATAATATATTTTTATATTTACGGTTTTTTAGCAGTTAATGAAAAAGAAAAACCTAATCGGTGGAATCAGGTGGTGGTGGAAGTCTTTTTTTATTGTTTTTTTCTTGCTTACTATTGCTAACTCCAAAAATCTTTTTGCTCAGATATCCTTTCCCGATACCATTCAGGCTGTTTTTATTAATGATCAAATAAAGCTTGACGGAAATCTTAACGAAGCCGTTTGGCAAACTGCTCCCCGGACATCTAATTTTACACAGCGTGAACTTACAGAGGGACAACCTGCTACGAAAAAAACACAAGTTGCCATTTTGTATGACAAAAAGGCCCTCTATATCGGTATCTGGTGTTTTGATTCTGAGCCGGACAAGATCATAGCCAGCCAGATGAAAAGGGACTTTGACTATGGTACCGATGATAATTTTAAAATTATCCTGGATGCCTACGGTGATAACCGGACGGCTTTTTTGTTTGTTACCAACCCCAACGGGGCCCGCTTTGATGCCCTGATCTCAAACAACGGACAATCCAGTAATGTGAGCTGGGATGGTGTGTGGAATGTGAAAACGAAAAAAAATGAAAACGGGTGGTTTGCCGAATTTGAAATCCCTTTTTCAACCCTGATGTTTAAAAAAGGAAATACGCAAAACTGGGGTATCAATTTTGAACGCAACATCAGGCGCAAGCGCGAACAGGTTCTGTGGCAGGGCTGGTCGCGTGATGCTCGCCTGACACAAGTATCAAGGGCCGGACATTTAGAGGGTTTGCAGGGGCTGAACAAGACTTCGCTGATTGAGTTAAAGCCCTATGGAATTACCGGTGTTGCCTTAAATAATGATGAGAAAACAAAATTCACCTGGAACATTGGCGGGGACATCAATTACCTGATTACCCCGACACTCAAATTGAACGTGACCATTAATACCGATTTTGCCCAGGTGGAATCCGACCGGATGCAGGTTAACCTGACACGCTTTTCATTGTATTATCCCGAAAAAAGGGAATTTTTTCTGGAAGGAAAAGATTATTTTGGCTTTGGCCTGGGATACAGCACCCAACCCTTTTATTCGAGGCGAATCGGCCTCGCCCCAAACCGGTCGGTCGTACCCATTATTGCCGGTGCCCGTGTAATGGGAAAAGTCGGTAAAACATCCCTGGGGGTTATGAGTATTCAAACAGCAAAAAAAGACAGCATTCCTTCAACCAACTATTCGGTGGTACGCTGGAAACAGGATGTTTTCAAGGAATCCAGCGTGGGTGTCATTGCGGTCAGCCATTTACAGCCCGGACGTCAGAATTATGTTTACGGTGCCGATTTTACATACTACAACTCCCATTTCAAAGGCGATAAAAACATTTCCTTTGGCGGCGCTATCGCACAAAGTTATACTTCCGACCGGACGGAAAAAACAGGGCTTTCCAGCAGGATATTCGTTGACTACCCCAACGACTTTATTGATTTTTCAGCCATTTGGGACCGATCCGGGGAATCGTTTAATCCTGAAGTGGGTTTCCAACGACGGACAGCTTATCAAATGTACAATGCCGATTTACGTATCAAGCCCCGGTTTAAAAAAATTTCCTGGGTGCAACAGTTTGTTTTCAAACCTTTTGATTTTAATTATTATATTGATGATTCCACACATCAACTACAATCGTTGTGGTCCGAGTTCAGGCCGCTGGGGTTTAGACTGAAGAGTGGGGAAGACTTTGAATTCAATATCCAGCGAAAAGCGGAAAATCTTACAGAAGATTTCGAAATCCACGACAGCGTGGTTATTCCAAAAGGGGAATATTGGTTTACAGACTGGGAACTGCAGTTCAGCACTTTTGACGGAAGAAAAATTTATGGTGGGGTATTTATCAACTGGGGAGGTTTTTATAATGGTACACGAACGGTTTGGGAAGGTGAACTGAATTGGCAGGTCAACCGGTTTTTTCAGTTTAGTGCCAATTATACCCAAAACAGGATTTATTTACCTGAAGGCGATTTTATGGTTCATGAAGTTGGGGGCAGGTTGGATTTTGCCGTAAATCCCGATTTGTTCGGTTCGGCGTTTGTCCAGTGGAACAACGAAGACGAAGAGGCGTTGATCAATTTCAGGATAAACTGGATTCCAAAACCGGGAACCAATCTTTATTTTGTCGTTAACCAGGGCTATGATACGTTTAACCACCAGTTTGACAACCAATACACTACCGTTCAGGTTAAACTGATCTGGCGGTTTGTTTTATAAGGCGAATTGCCAATGTTCTGTGGGGCAAGGCTATTGTCTTAACAAGCACTAAATACTATCCGGTTGATAGAAATGCTTTTCTGAACCCCTCTTTATTGCCGGAAAGTTGAATGGCAGTCCACACAATAATTCATCGTTGTTGATAAAGCCTGTAAAGATTTGTTTTTGTCTTTTGTTTTGAAAACATCAGCCATTGCATCGGCACTTTTGTGAAAGGCCATTCCTAATTTTACAAAATCCGGATTACTGAAAGCGGAACACATCTTTTCCATTTCTTTGGTTAAACCCAATTGAGAATGTGCAACTTCTGAAGCGCTATCAAATTCATCCTTTGACAGAAAATGAATGATGGAAGTTACCGCCTTAACGTGGCTCCTCATATTCATCAGTTGATGATGGGCCATTTTCGGGGAAAGATCAAGAGAGATGCGGTTGTCGTGAGACATTTTCAAATGGCCCGTCATCTCCTGGTGGGGATTATTGTCCATTGCTGTTACACCTTCAGTTTCCTGTTGGCCGGATTTGTTTTCCCCGCAGGAAGCAAGGAATAATACGGTTAGTAAAACCGTAAAGATCATCATTGTAATTTTTTTCATTTTTTCTGTTTTTTAATTGTAAATTAATTATTGAGTCCAATTTAAAAAGGTTATCAATTGATTACAGCCACTTTACCCCTTAATCCCCTAAAGGGGAAGTGGCTGAAAATCAGTGCACCCTTTAGGGATGGGGCATTCACTGATTTTCATTTTTTTCCTAAATTTACTTTTTTAGACTGTACTCATTATTATTTCCCCGATAACACAATAACCGGGTATCCGTCATTTGCAGTTTGCCAACCCGGTTTATTTTTACCCAAACAATTCCCTCACCACCTCTTCAATTTTTCTAACGCCGACGAGTTCAGTCTGATGCCTTTTCGGGTCAATGCCTTTGAGGTTGTATCTGGAAACGACAATTTTTTCAAATCCCAGTTTTTCGGCTTCGGTAATCCGGCTTTCAATATGAGCCACAGCCCTGATCTCGCCCGAAAGCCCTACCTCACCGGCAAAACAAATGTTATGATCAATGGCCAGGTCTTGTGACGAAGAGAGGATGGCTGTTACAATGGCCAGGTCAATGGCAGGGTCATCCACACGGATACCGCCGGCGATATTCAGGAAAACATCTTTGCTATTCAGCCTGAATCCGCTTCTTTTTTCCAGGACGGCCAGCAACATGTTCATCCTGCGCAGGTCGAAACCGGTGGAAGAGCGTTGTGGCGTACCGTAAGCTGCCGTGCTGACCAGTGCCTGTGACTCAATGAGCATGGGCCTCTGCCCTTCCATCATGGCAGCAATGGCTACACCGCTCACCATTTCATCACGCTGTGAGAGCAGGAGCTCACTGGGATTTGACACTTCACGCATACCTCCGGACTGCATTTCAAAGATGCCCAGTTCCGAAGACGAGCCAAAGCGGTTTTTTACAGTACGAAGTATGCGAAATCCGTAATGGCGGTCACCTTCAAACTGCAAGACCGCATCAACCATGTGTTCAAGCAACTTGGGTCCGGCCAGGCTGCCGTCTTTCGTAATATGCCCTATGAGCAGAACGGGAATGTTAGTGGTTTTGGCAAAACGTTGCAACTCTGCGGCTGTTTCCCGGATTTGCGAAATGCTTCCTGCTGACGATTCGAGCACATCGGTATAGAGGGTCTGGATGGAATCAATGATCACCAGATTGGGCGTAAGCTTGCCGATGTGCTTAAAAATCTCTCCCGTAAAGGTTTCGTTAACGATATAGCATTCGGGGTTGTCAATGGCCAGCCGGTCAGCGCGCATTTTGATCTGCCTGTTGCTCTCTTCTCCCGAAACATATAATGAACGGTAACCTTTCATTGAAAGCGCCATCTGCAACAGTAAAGTAGATTTTCCGATTCCCGGTTCACCCCCCAGCAGAATGATTGATCCGGGAACAAGGCCTCCGCCGAGTACCCTGTTGAGTTCGGATGATTGTGTATCAATCCTTGCTTCCCTTTCCGAAGTTATCTCATGAACAGGTACGGGCCTGGATTTGTGGTCGCTGAATTTGAATTTATCCTGTTTGCTGCCTGGCTTGCTGATCACTTCTTCCACAAAAGTATTCCACTCTCCGCAAGAAGGACATTTCCCCAGCCATTTGCTGGACTGGTATCCGCAATTGCGGCAAAAAAATGTTGTTTTTGCTTTGGCCATGGATCATTTCCTTTCAGTCAAAATTACAATAATTCATTGATGTAAAACCGGGAACCGTGAAACTTAGTTTTGTTTCACACTACAGCGCAGCGGGTATGGAAGAAACTAATAGCCTATTTTGATCTTCTCTTCAATGGCTGTGGTAGAATAACCGGGCAAAAAATCTATGGTTTCCACACTGCCGCCTTTGGCCAGTACAATTTCGGCACCTACGATTTCTTCTGCTTTGTAATCGCTTCCTTTCACCAGCACATCGGGCTGAACCCGTCTGATGAGTTGGTAGGGTGTATCTTCATCAAAAAGGATCACCGCATCCACAAAATGAAGAGAGGCTACAATAGTGGAACGTGCTGTTTCGTCCGTGATGGGGCGTCCTGCTTTTTTAATCCGTTTCACGCTGGCATCGGTATTCACTCCCACGATCAGGATATCACCCAGGTCCTTTGCTTTGCTCAGATAGTCAATATGTCCCAAATGAAGCAGATCGAAAACACCGTTGGTCCAAACAATTTTTTTGTCCTGAAACCGCCAGATTGCCAGTTGTGGTAGCAGATTCTCATGCTTGTAAATTTTTTTTTGAACAATTTCCAGATGTTTCATCAGTTCATGGGTTTTTGTTTACGTGCAAAAATGCCGATTAATACATACGATATTGCGCCAACTATAATATTGAACATGGTTTGTCCGGCATGTACGATGGCAGCATACGACATGGCTGCCACATCCTGCACACCATAGATCTCGGTAAGAATGACTTTTACGATATAATGATAAGTGCCTATTCCTCCGGGCACGGGGGCCACAATGCCCAGGCTGGCCAGCGCCATCAACGTCAACCCGTCAATAAAAGTAAGGTGACTGCTTTCGGGCAGCATCTTAAATGGCAGGTATGTCATCATTGCATAAAAAAGCCATATCACGAAAGTGTAAACCAAAAACAACCCTTTTTGCTTTAATTTGGCAATGGTCTTTATCCCGTCCCATAATCCCTGTAAGAAATTCCTTATGTTTTCATAAAACGTGATCTTTTTTATCCTGTTCCTGAACGCCCAAACAAGCCAGATGATAACAGCAATGCTTCCCAATACGATTATGGCAAACAAAACAACATAAAAGACATGAGAAAATAAAGATTCAATAAGCGTGTCAAATATTTTATGAAGAAAGCGGCCCACCAGTTTTAACTGGAAGATCATAGTAAAGAAAATGAGGAGCGCCAGGATGACAAGATCAAAGAAGCGCTCGGAGATTACCGTACCGAAAAGGGCATTGAACGGTATTTTTTCTTTTTTTGATAAGGTTCCGCATCTGGCGAACTCACCCATCCGGGGTACAGCCGTGTTGGCGAGGTAACCAAACATCACCGAGTAAAATGTGGACCAGAAACGGGTTTTGTATCCCAATGAATTGATCAGCAGGTTCCATCGCAATGCCCGCGCCATGTGTGAAAGCAGGGCAAATACCAGGGAAATGAAAAGCCAGCCATAATTGGCTTCCTGTATGTCCGCCCACAACCGGTTCAGGTCAATAGGACGAATGGCAAGCCAGAACAACAGAACGCCGATGCCCAGGAAAAACAGGTATTGTAAAACTTGAATTGATCTTTTTTGCAGCATGTCTTAGTGTATGCTGTTGTTTTCGTCAGGAAAGATGATGGATGGTTTGAAGTTTTTAGCTTCTTCAAAATCCAGCCGGGCATAGGCAACAATAATGATCAGATCGCCAACGGCCACTTTCCGGGCAGCAGCCCCATTCACCGAAATTGAACCTGAAGCGCGTTCCCCTTTAATCACATAGGTAGATAACCGTTCGCCATTGTTGATGTTAAATATATCCACCTTTTCATTTTCAATCAGGTTGGCGGCATCCATCAGGTCCTCATCAATGGTGATGCTCCCGATGTAGTTCAGGTCAGCCTGGGTGATTGTTGCCCTGTGGATTTTCGATTTGATAACTTCAACAAACATGATGTCAATTTTCAGTATGCAAAATTATTAAATAAATCTCATATTGTCGATTAATCTGACATTTCCGAGCCAGGCAGCGATAAAACCACGTACACCAATAGTTTTGTCGTGGTTTACAACCGGCTGAAGTTCTTTTTCATCTGCAATCTCAAAATATTCCAACCTGAAATCGGGCTCATCGGCAAACTTATTCCGAACAAACAATTTTACTTCACCCGGTGTCATTGTCCGTATTTTTTTTTCTGCTTCAGTGAGTGTTTGATAAATAAACGGTGCCATCTTACGTTCCCGGGCCGTTAACCGTTCATTTCTGGATGACATGGCCAACCCGTCATTTTCACGGACGATGGGACAGGGAACGATTTGAACGGTCAGGTTTTCCATTTCAACCAGCTTTTGAATGATAGCCAGTTGCTGGAAATCTTTTTCACCAAAGTAGGCTTTGTCAGGCCCGATGATATCAAACAACTTTTTAACCACAATTGCCACCCCATTGAAATGTCCGGGGCGAAATGCCCCTTCCATCACTTTTTCCAGGCTGCCAAAATCATAGTGTATCGTAACCTTTTCGGGATACATTTCTGAAACACCAGGCAAGAACAGGACATCACAACCTGTTTCTTCCAACAGGTTTTTGTCACGCCGGATGTTCCTGGGATATTTTTTCAGGTCTTCCGGATTGTTGAACTGAAGCGGGTTGACAAACAGGCTGACAACAAGCAATTCGTTTTCCTCTTTTGCCTTCCTCATCAGACTGAGATGCCCATCGTGCAGGGCGCCCATGGTCGGCACAAAACCAATCTTCCTGCCCATTTCTTTCTGTAACCGGAGATAATCGCTAATGTCAGCTATTTTATCAAAAGTTCTCATTCTTTTTACAAATTTACAACTAAACCGGAGCTAAAACAAGAGGAAAAACGGATTAAGAGGACTTCTCCAAACCTGAAATTACATTTTTGCACGGTTCACAATTTTCAATAAATCTTTTTCCAGGGATTTTTTCGGTGATTCCACGATTCGGCCCAGTTCTTCACCGTGCTGATAAATGATAAAAGTGGGAACCCGCTCGATTTTCAGGGGATCAATGTTGGTTGTAAAGGCATTCTTATCGCTGTTCACACCGATAACTTTCAGGTTTTTGTCATTGTAATTGCTCAGGTCAAGGATTTTATAAAAGCGCCCGACCTGCAATCGGCTGTCGGAGCACCAGGTGCCGAAAACAATGGTAATGTCAACCAGATTGATTTTTTCCCTGAGTTTTTCAATGTATTTGTCCGAAGGTTTGTAGGTTTCATACTGGCTTTGAAAATAGGTGCCGAACACCCCGCTTTTAAGCCCTTCCTGGTTGCAGTACCCAACCAATACTTTGCGGTTATTTAGTTTAGGGTCTTTAATTTCCGTGTTGAAGTTCTGGGCTGTCAAACCGCTAACAGACAGCAATACCATTAAAATGGAAAAAACAATGTTTTTCATATAAAAAAATTTTAGACAATAACCGGCGGCAAAGTTAGGTTAAATGAAAAACTAAATCCCTACTTTTGGACTATTAAATTATACTAACCATGTTTTCTGATTATCCAATATCTTCAGGGGCTGAACCATTGCCATCAGAATATGAAACGATGAGCCGTGAAGAACTGAAAAAACGGCTGCAGGTTTTTATTACCGGTTTGCTCACTCATGATTTTGAAAAACTTTGCAACATGATCTACCGTCATGATGTAAAGGAAGAAAAATTCAATCAGGCACTTCTGCATGGTGATCTGAATGAGCAGGCAGGCAGAATTGCCGATCTGGTTATTGAGCGGGAAATGCAGAAG
>Ga0114931_10008703_pt1 | contig 12247 bp, 8 predicted proteins | sample 2SBtaG_FD_89579 | JGI IMG/M metagenome (GOLD analysis project Ga0114931, IMG submission 89579) | Deep subsurface microbial communities from Kolumbo volcano to uncover new lineages of life (NeLLi) - 2SBTROV14_V59a metaG | ecosystem: Environmental > Aquatic > Marine > Volcanic | place: Kolumbo...
CGCGGTCATCGGCGTGACGCGCACGCCGGCGAACATGAGCTGAAACACCGACAGCCCCGCCACCCCGGCCCAGAAGACCTTCTGGGTGCGGCTGCGCGTACGCACGAACAGCATGGTGGCGAAGAGCGCCACGGCGTAGTGCAGATCGTACACGTACCCCAGGAGCGGGAGCTTGAAGGTCGTCCGGAGCTCGTCGATCCGGGGCGAGAACAGCGGAATCGCCCCGGCTCTCATGACGAAGTACGCGGTCATCAGGCTGGCCGCGGCGAAGAGGCCGACGGTCAACGATCCGAGGCGGCGCGCCGAGACCCCGCGCGTGAGCCGTTCGCTGAGTCCGACCCGGTCGACGCGCTTCGTGGCGGGATCAACGAGCCAGAAGCCGATGGCGAACGACGCCAGCGCGCCGAACACGACGAGGTACGTGACCAGTGCAAACGGCTCCGCGTAGTACGGCTCGTCGAACGTCTTCGGAACGTTGAAGTGGGCGAATCCGAACACGCCGAGCCACGAGGCCGCGAAGACTCCCAGCGGGTGCAGGGCGTCGTCGGTGCGCCGGAAGAGCGTCCACCAGATGAAGAGGCCGAGGAGGCCCAGCGTCAGACCGAGAAGCCCGTCCAAGTCACTCCACTATGAGCGAGTCGCACCGCGGGAAAAACATCCGTTCCCGACCCGGCGGAGGACCGGGTGCGAACGCGAGCAAGCTACGGTCGCACCGCGGGCAGAGTCAACCGATTCGCCCGGTTCCACACCCTCGCTCGGCTTGCCCGGCACTGGGGTCGTGGATAAACTTCTGTGCTCGGAATTTTCACAATTTTCGCCCTGAGGCCTCGAGCGTGCCCCCCCCAGGGGACGCGGGTATTCATGCTTCGATTCCGGTTTCTTCCTCTTCTGCTCGTGGCGCTCCTTCCGGCCGCCCTGTCGGCTCAGGCGAAGCCGGACAGCGTGCCGCGGGACTCACACCCGTCCGCCGGCACGAATTCGCTTCAGCCCGGTGACGTCATTCGCGTCGCCATCTGGCGCGAACAGGATCTCTCCGGCGAGTTCCCGGTCGACTCGGACGGCTTCGTCATCCTCCCGTTGCTCGGCCGTAAGCGGGTGGTGGGAATCTCTCCCGACCGCCTGCGCGAGCAGCTCACGGACGAGTACGGAGAGTACCTGGTCAACACCGCGGTCAACGTGACGCTGCTGCGCCGGATCGTCGTCCTCGGCGAGGTGCGTGTGCCGGGCCAGTACACGGTCGACGCCACCCAGAGTGTCGCGGACCTCATCGCCCGGGCCCAGGGTCTGACCCCGGACGGCAACGCGCAGGACATCATCCTCGTGCGTGAGGGCGAGCGATTCAAAACCACGCTGGCCGGCACGCAGAGCATCGCCGACGCGGGCATCCGCTCCGGTGATCAGATCATTGTGGGAAAACGGAGCTGGTGGTCCAGGAACTTTCCGTCCGTCGTCGGCGTCGCTTCGATTATCGCCAACGTGGTCGTGATCATCCGCAGGTGAAGCCGTCTTGAGCGAACACGAATCCGTCACGACTCCCCCGCCACCGGCTCCCGAGCCCGATCGCGAGGTCCACCTCCGCGACCTTGTCAACCTCGTCCGCCGCAACGTCTGGCTCATCGGGGCCATCGCCGCGGTGGTCATCGGGGTCACCGGGTACTACACGTGGACCACGCCGCCCGTCTTCGAGGCGCGAACGACGATCCATGTCGACCAGGACCGGACCGGTGCGCCGGAGCTGGAATTCCTTTCGGCGGTCATGCGGAGCAGCGACGTGGAGACCGAGATGGCGCTGCTGCGCGCCCGGAGCATCGCCGAGGCGGTGGTCGACGCCCTGAGCCTCCAGGCGCACGTCGTCGAGCCGAAGGGGGTCTCTCGGGCGGGACTGTTCTCGGAGATCGAAGCCGGCCGCGGAGCGCAGAGCGAGGTCTACACCTTCGACCGGATGCCCGACGGACGGTACCGCGTGACTGACGGCCAGAACCGGGAGATTACGGTCGTCCGGCGGGGCCGGCGGGCGGTGTTCAACGGGGTGAGCCTGACGCTGACCTCCGTCGACCCCACCCCTCCGGGGCGGAGCGTCTTTCCCGAACACATCGTGCTCCGGGTCCGCTCGTTCTACGAGGCGGTCAAGGACCTGGCCGACCATCTGAACGTCGGCCGCCCGTACCGCGACGCCAACCTGATCGCGGTCACCTACACGGGACGTGACCCCCGGCTCGTGCGTGACGTTCCCAACAAGGTCGCGGAGCTGTACATCGAGCGGCGCCGGGAGGCGAAGAAGACCGAGGCCACGAGCACGGTCCACTTCCTCCGGGGTCAGATCGAAACGTACAAGGAGCAACTCCGGCAGGCGGAGGATGCGCTGCTCGCCTTCCAGCAGGGCCAGCAGGTGGTCAACCTGAAAGCCGAGGGCGCCGAACAGGTGCGGCGCCTCGTCGAGGCCCAGGCGAAGCACGACGATCTGCAGAACGAGCTGCAGACGCTCGATCAGCTTCTTTCGGAAATCGACGCGGCCCGCTCCAGCGACGACGCGGAGGCCTCGCGCGATGCCTTCCGGCGGCTGGCCGGGTTTCCGACATTCCTGTCCAATCAGGCGGTGACGGAGATCACCACCGAGCTCAACCGCCTCGAGGCCGACCGTACGGAAATGGCCACCCGTCGGACGCCGAACCACCCCGACATGGTGGGGCTCCAACGTTCGATCGAGCAGCTCGAAGACCGGCTGTATCAGTTGGCCCGCAACTACCGGAACAGCGTGGCCAACCGCCTGCAGAACGCGCAGGAGAGCCTGCGTCGCTTCGGAGGAGAGCTCGAAGCCATCCCCCAGAAGGCGGTGCAGGAAGCGCGCCTCCAGCGGCAGAAGAAGGTGCTGGAAGAGATCTACACGCTGCTGCAGAGCCGCCTCAAGGAAGCGGAGATCGCGCAGGCGGTAGAGCCGGGCGACGTGAGCATCGTGGATTCGGCCATCCTGCCGATCCGCCCCGTGCGCCCGCGTAAGGCCCGCAGTCTGGTGCTGGCCGTGCTCTTCGGGCTGATCCTGGGCGTGGGCGTCGCCGCGGCCCGCGATTACATGGACGAGACGGTGCACACGCGCGAGGAGGTGATCAGGGTCACGAACCTCCCTGTGCTGGCCATGATCCCCCGCATCAAGGGAGCGGACGCCAACGGACGAAGCGTGCTCAAGCGCGACCGGCGCGTGCCCGATCGGCTCATCACGCGGCGCGACGTCGGCAGCCCGGTGTCGGAGGCGTACAGGGCCTTCCGCACGAATATCACCTTCCTGGACCTCGACAATCCGCCCCGGATGCTGGTCTTCACGAGCCCGGGACCCGCGGAGGGCAAGTCCACCTCGGCCGCCAACCTCGCGATCACGCTGGCGCAGCAGAACACTCGCACGTTGCTCGTGGACTGCGATCTGCGGCGTGGTATCGTGCACCACGTCTTCGAGAGCCCGAAGAGCCCCGGCGTCACCGATATCCTTACGAACGCCGCCTCGCTCGACGACGCGCTGCACACCGTGGAGATGGAAGACGGGAAGTCGCTGGATTATCTGTCGACCGGAACGCCGCCACCCAACCCGTCGGAGCTCCTCGGCTCGCGCCGCATGCACGAGCTGATGGAGGAGCTCCGGAAGCGCTACGAGATCGTCATCCTCGATTCGCCACCGCTGAATCTCGTGACCGACGCGGCGGTGCTGGGCGCGGCGGCCGACGGCGTCATCCTCGTGGCGCGCGCCGGCGATACCGAGAAGGGCGCGCTGCGCTATGCGCAGGAACAGCTCGCCGCGGTGCGCGCGCCGGTGAGCGGCGTCGTGCTGAACGACGTGGACTACTCGGGCCGGGGCAAATACTACGGCTCGGGGTACGGGTATGGGTATTACTACCGATACTACCGGGCGGACGCGAAGAGCTGAGCCGGATTCGGGTAACAGGCCCCCCCGGAAGGCGCCGGGCCCGCCCCCGCGTCAATCCGCTTTCTCGCCGAAGACGGCCGCCTTCCACCGGGGATACTGAACCCGCGCCCAGACGCGTGCGTCGATGACCCGGCGCGCGGCCTCACCCACGGTGCGCCGCATCTCGGCGCTGGAGAGCAGCGCCTCGAGGTGACGCGCCCACGTCCCGGCGTCGGCAGCGAAGAGCACACCGCCGGTGCCTTCGGTCAGCTCCTCCAACCCTCCGCCGGGCGACGCCAGCACCGGGGTGCCCGCCGCCATGGAGAGGAGCACGGATACCCGCCCCCCCCTTGCCCTGCTCCACTCCTCAGGACCGAGCGGAGACACGGCCAGATCGAACGAATGCGCCGCGCGCAGCTCCGCATCCTCGGACCAGGGCACGAAATCCGTGCGGCCCGCCAGCGCCTCCGAAAGCCGGGGAGGCCGCGAGCTGCACACCACCAGCCGAGCTTCAGGGTGGCGCGCGAAGGCCCCTTCCAGCACCGGCTCGAGCGACTTCAGATAGATCTGGCTCTGGTCGTTGCCCACCCATCCGACGCGGATCCGGTCCGGCGCGCCGCGCGTCGGCACGAACTCACGAAAGCGCTCCTCCGCCAGACTGGGATAGAACACCTCCACCCGCTCCGCCACATTCCGGGCGTAACGGGCCAGCGGAGGCGAGCCGGCAAGGACCACGGACGCCTCGCGGAGCGCAGCATCGAGCCGCGCTTTCCTGCGCCGCGTCCGGCTCGGGGGTTCGCCCATGGGAGAGGAAGCGAACAGCGCGTCGTCGAAATCGTAGACCACGCGGGCGCCGCGCGCGCGCCAGCGGCGCAGGAAGGCACCTGGCGGCAGGACCTTCTGTACGAGCACCACGTCGGGCGCGGTGGCGTGCCGGGCCAGCTCGGCAAGAAAGCGCGCCCGTATCCATGCCGCCGCGAACGGGTTGGAGATCCTGCCTCCTCCGTACTCGATCCAGTCCAGCGCCACGCCGTCCGCCTCGAGGTAGGGACGGTAATTCCACAGGCGATGGCGCGTCGACGCCGTGCGACGGGTCCCGCCCGCTACCACGAGAAGGCGTGTGGCTTCCCGCACCGGCTGCTAGAAGCCTCGCCGGCGGCGACCGCCCGGCCCGCCTCCGCGGATCGCAGCCGATGCCGCCAACTCGCGCAGGACGGCCTGACCGACGCGCCGGCCCGCACCGCCGTCGAGAATGTGGCACTGCTCGGCCACCAGACGCCTCCGACCCTCCCGGTCCAGGGTGGGGTCTTCCAGATACCGCACGGTCGCGTCCGCCGCTTCGTCGGGTGTCCGAGCGCGCGCCACGCCCCCCGACCGCACGATCGGTTGCTGGTGCGTGAAGTCGTAGAATCGGCTGACGGAGCGGTGGTAGGGCACACCGTCCTCCGCATCGAAGTCCACCACGACGACCGGCGTGCCCACCGCGGCCGCGTCGATCGAGATCGACGAGGCCGCGTTCAGCACGACGTCCGCGTAACGGAGGGTATCGGCCAGATGCTCCAGCGCCGCGCGGTCGAAGTCCCGATCGTGGTATCCCCCGAGCGGTGGGCGGCCGGCGTGATCGAAGAAGACGCCGGGCCGCCTTCCGAGCGCGTCGTACCGCTCCATGCGGTCGAGCTGGTGCACCCGGATCAGGAGCTGGAAGGCGTCCCCCAGGCGACGGCGCAGCGCCGCCTCGACGCGTCCGACGACTTCGGGCTCGCGCGGGATCGTGCCCTCCGTCCCGGTCGTGTAGACGATGACCGGCCGCGCGGGATCCATGCCCAGCGCCCGCAGGAAGTCGTCCCTGCGGTTGAACCCTTCGTTCCGGGCATAGATGTCATGCTGCGGTGCGCCGGTAACCTCGACGCGCCCGGGCGGCAGACCGTGGATCTCCACCGCCTGTCGCTTCATCTCGTCGTTCCAGACCGTGATCCGGTCCACGTCAACCGGGAAGAAGCCCGACGTGGTCAGGTTATCCCAGCTCGATACCAACACCATCGTGCGCACGTCGTGCCTGCGGGCGGACAGGAGAAGGTGCCGGTCGAGGTAACGCGCGCTCGACCGCGTGCCCGGCCCCGACATCGTCAGGACGCGCGTGCCCACGACGAGATCCGGGCGATGTTGCGCGAAGAGATCGCCATAGAGCTCCGGCGCGGTCCACAGGGTGATCCGGCGAAGCACGTCCAGCAGGAGGTCCTGGCCACGCCGCCCGCAGCTGCGCAACAGCGCGCGCAACCAGCGTGCGCCCCGGCTGCGGCGGAGCTTCCGGTCCACCATGATGCGGGCCGTGTCGCAGCGCAGCGACAGGAGCGCCACGTGCAGGCGCAGCACCCCGGCGTCCGCCCAACGGAACAGCGTGGAGCGTGGCGTCCTGAGCCCGTGAATCCACACGCGCGGCCCTCCGAACTCCCGCTCGAACTCCTCCACGTCGGCGGCCGGCGTGAAGAGGTGGATCCCGGCTCCGGACTCCCGCAGGACGTCGAACGCCTCGGAGCGGAGGATGTCTCGCACGTTGATCGCCATGGGCACGCCCATGAACACCACACCCGGAGCGCGATCCCCGTCCCGTGCACCCCCTCCGGAGGGGCGCGCCGCGAGCGGCCTTCCGGCAGCCGTCTTCACGGGCCGGCCGGCTCCGGGCCCGTGCGCCCCAACAGGCCGCTGGCCTCCATCTCGTCGAGCGCCCGATCGAGCGTGGAGGCGGGGCGATCCTCGGCACGCACCCAGGCCGCGAAGGCGTCGAGCCCCTCGTCCAGAGGGGTCCGAGGCACGATGCCGAGCAGCCGGCGCAGCGCGGTCGTGTCGGCGAGCGCGTGGCGAATATCCCCGGCCCGGTACTCCCCGGTGATCTCGATGGCGTCGTCCCCCGCGCCGTAGCGGGCGGCCAGCTGCCGAGCGAGCGAAAGCACCGAGGTCGCGACGCCCGACCCCACGTCCACCACCGTGTGACCTGCGGGCAACACGACCTCGCCCGCCCGGACCAACGCCTCCACGACGTCGTCCACGTAGACGAAGTCCCGTGACTCCCGGCCGTCCTCGAAGATCCGGACACCCCTACCTTCGAGGAAGCGCACGGAAAAGATCGAGAGGATACCGGTGTACGGGTTTCGCAACGACTGGCCGGGCCCGTAGACGTTCTGGAGCCGGAGGCTGACGGCCTCGACGCCCGCAGACGGCAGGAGAAGATGGATCAGCTCCTCCTGGTCTCGCTTGGTCATGCCGTAGACCGACGTCGGGCGTGGGGGCGCGCCGGCCCGGGCCGGGCGTACCGTGACCGCGGCGCCGCACACGGGACAGAGGGGGTCCCACCGTCCTGCGGCGAGCTGCTCCGCCGAGCGCGGCCGGGGATCGACCTCGCCGCACGCCGCGCATGCATAAGGGCCCTCGCCGTAGACGGCCCGCGACGAGGCGAGCACCACGCGGCGCACGGACGGAGCGCGCCCCGCCTGCACGAGATCGCACAGCAGAGCGGTGCCCCCCACGTTGACGTCGACGTAGCGGCGCGATCGGTACATCGACTCTCCGGTGCCGGTCTCCGCCGCCAGGTGATAGACCGCCTCCACCCCGTCCAGAGCGTCGAGCCAGGCGGCCTCGTCGCGCACGTCGCCCCGCACGAAGCGGGCCCCCGCCACCTCCTCGGGTACCCGCGCGTCAACACCGTGGACGGCCTCGACCAGCGAATCGAGGATCGTAACCTCGTGCCCTCCGTCGAGCAGACGCCGGACCAGACGGCTTCCGATGAAGCCCGCACCACCGGTCACCAGCGCCCGCTCAGACATGCGCTGCCCCGCGGCGAACGCCCCGCCGTTCCGCCCACTTCTCGATGGCGTCGGCCACCCGCTCCGCGGCCCGGCCGTCCCAGCGCTCGGGACGCCGCGGGTTGCGGCCGTCGGTGCGCGCCGCCCGGAAGGCGGACACGATCGCCTCGGGGGTGCGCCGGGGAACGAGCCGGTTGGTGCCCTCGGTGATCGTCACGGGCCGCTCGGTGTTCTCCCGGAGCGTCAGGCAGGGAACGCCGAGCACGGTCGTCTCTTCCTGCATCCCCCCGGAATCCGTGAGCACGACCGCGGCGTGCGCCTGGAGGATCAGCATCGTCTCGTAGCCCACGGGCTCCATCACCCGGACCGCGTCGAGCGTCAGCCCGAACTCCGCCGCGCGCGCCCGGGTCCGGGGATGCATGGGAAAGAGCACCGGCACCTCGGCGGCGATCTCGTCGAGCGCCTGGAAGATATCGGCGAGCTGCCGCGCGTCGTCGACGTTCGAGGGGCGGTGCAGCGTGACCGCGGCGTATTCGCCGTCGGCGACACCCAGCGCCTCGAGGCCCTCGGCGGACCGAACCTTCGGCAGCACCCTCTCGAGCGAGTCGATCATCACGTTGCCGACGAAGTGGATCCTGTCGGGAGGCACGCCCTCGCGCTCGAGGTTGCGGTCGGCATCCCGTGACGGCGTCAGGAGCAGCTCCGCCAACTGGTCGGTCAGAAGGCGATTGATCTCCTCGGGCATCGTGCGGTCGCCGCTGCGGAGGCCGGCCTCGAGGTGTGCGACGGGACGGTTCAGCTTGGCCGCCGCCAGCGCCGCCGCCAGCGTCGAGTTCACATCACCCACCACCATCACCAGATCGGGCGCGTACGCCTCCAGCACCGGCTCGATGGCGCGGAGCACGTCGGCGGTCTGGCGCGCGTGGCTCGCCGAGCCCACGCCGAGGTGGACGTCGGGGTCGGGCAGATCCAGATCGTCGAAAAACACGCTGGACATCGCATCGTCGTAGTGCTGCCCCGTGTGCACGAGCACCTGCCGGCCGAAGGCCCGCCGGCGCAGCGCCCGGAGCACGGGCGCCACCTTCATGAAGTTGGGGCGTGCTCCCACGACGTGGAGCACGGTAGGATCGAACGACATCCGGAGTCCCGTGAAAGTCAGCGTTGCGCAAGGGCTCGCCGGGGGGGAGCCGAGAGAAGGTAGACGGTCACGGAGGTGAGTTCAATCCACTCCGCCGACGGAACGGGCCGCCGGGCCGGACCCCACGCCCGCCTGCCGCAACACCTGGCGTAGCCTACGCGCGTGCTGCTCGCGCCGGAACGAGCGTTCCACGGCCCGCCGCGCCGCCTTACCGTGGCGCGCACGGAGCCCGGCGTCATCCGCATACCGCACCACCGCGCGGGCCAGGGCCGCTCCGTCTCCGGGTGGCACGAAGACGCCTCCGCCGGCATCCTCGACCACACGCCGGATGACCCCGTCGATGGCCAGCACGGTGGGGCGTCCCGCCGCCATGTAGTCGAACACCTTGTTGGGGTACGTCGTGTCGAAGAGAGGGATCGGCTTAAGGATGGCCAGGCACACGTCCGCGGCCGCCAGCACCTCGGGCATCGCCGCCTTCGGTCGGGGGGGAACGAAGGTCACCCGCGCGAGCCCCAGCTCCTTCGCCCGATCCTGGAGCGCCTCTCCGGCGCGGCCGTCACCCACGAGCGCGAAGTGGATATCCGCGCGATCCTTCAGCCGCGCGGCCGCTTCGAGCACCACCCCCAGGTCGTTGGGCTCTCCCTGCGCACCCGTGTAGACGACGAGCACGTCGCCGGCTCCGATGCCGAGCTCCCGCCGGAACGCGCCACCCCGCTCGGTGGGGTCGAAGTCGTCGACCTCCACCCCGTTGGGCACGAGGGCCACCCGCGCGGGATCCACGCCGAGCGCCACCACGTGGGGCACGAACCCCGGCGAGTTGACGATCACGCGGTCGGCCTGGCGGCACACCAGACGCTCGGCGAAGCGGGCGGCCGCGATCATCCAGCGGCTCCGCAGCACCCCCAACTGCACGGCGAAGTCAGGCCAGAGGTCGCGGATCTCGAGAACGAACGGCACTCCGCGCAGCCGCGCCACGAGGAGCGCGCCGAGCGCCTGGAAGAGCGGGGGCGACGTGCCCCAGACGACGTCCACCCCCGGAGTGCGCAGCGCCGCGAGGGTGGAGCTGGCCGCGAAGGAGACGAACGAGAGCACGCGTCCCGGAAAGCTCTGCCGGCGCGGACGGAGCGTCCACGCGCGGAGCAGCGTGATTCCCGGCTCCACCTCGCCGCTCCGCTCGCCGCTCGAATGCGCGCGGCCCGTCAGGTAGCTGACGGGGCTGGCGATGACCGTCACGCGATCGCCCGCACGTGCGAGGTGGCGGGCCAGCTCGACGTGTCGGGTGCCGCCGGCCTCGCGGCCGAGGACGAAGAGCTGATGGATGAGCAGGACGTGCACGGGAACGTGTCAGGCTCTGGGCGTGCGGGGCGCGCGGGGGAGACCCCTGCGCGGGAGCGCTCGGCGTTCGATTCGCGGGCGTCGGAGGCCGTCGCCGCGCTTGCCTCGCTCCGCCGCTACGCGCGGCGGACACCCGCGCAGGGGTCTCCCCCGCGCGCCCCATCCCACCGTTTCGGCAGTCCTCCAACCGCGCGAGTCGAGCGCCTGCCCCTTCGGTGCGGGCGCCTCCGGCTTGCTCGCTGGTCTCGTCGCCACCTCCTTGCGCCTCAGTAGTAGAGGAGCTTGAAGAGCGCCTTGTGGGCCCAGGCGAGGCGGCGCTTGAGCGGGCTGCGCTGGAAGCCGTCCCACCGCTCGGCCCAGCGGGCGAAGACGGCGTCGCCGGTCAGCCGGTGCATCACCCGGAGCTGAACGACGTGCAGCGCGTGGTAGAACGCGCTCGCCGCGTTCGGCAGCCGGGTGCCGGCCTGGTCGTACAGGCTCCAGTATCCGATGTCGAACCGGCCGAGGCGGGCCCTGAGCGTGCGGACCGCCTCGTCGAACAGCCGGTGGGCGGTGGCGTCTTCCGTGTGCAGCGCGTAGTCGTAGACGCCCCACGCGGCCCACATGAAGCCGTTGAGGATGTGCGTGGGCGGCTCCACCACAGTCTCCTCGAACCAGAGAAAACCGTCGGAGTCGGTGTGGGCGACGCCGCCCTCCTCCATCTCGTGCAGGAAGCTCTCGAAGGCGGCCGCGGCCGCCTCGACGTAGCGCGCGTCGCCGGTCTCGGCGTGCGCCCGCACGAGCAGCGAGATCCCCTGGCCCTGCGACAGCGCCGAGTACCAGCCCGAGGGGAGGGGCGTGCGGTACTCCCAGTCGAAGTGATGCTTCCACACCCGGATGCCGGCTGCGTTCGGCTCCAGGTTGTCGACCATCCACCCGGCGGCCTCGAGGAAGCGCGCGCGCCGGTCCTCGTCCCCTGTCCAGCGCCACCGGTTGTAGTTGCCGAGTCCGTACTGCGCGATGGCGATCGGGTTGTACTGGAGCCCGACGTGGCCGTGGTAGTCCAACATCGGGATGCGGCCGGCGTCGAAGTGCCCGGGATAGTCCGCCTTGACCGCGAAACGTTGCCAGTACTCCCCCGGCGTGCCGGGCTCCGCCGACTCGTTGACCTCCGGCACCCCGTGCCAGAAGGTCAGATGGCTCTGGCGGGGCCCGTAATAGGCCGAGAACACCCGCTTCCAGTAGCGCAGCCGGTTGCGCACGCCGATGGCCGCACCGGGCCGGCTGGAAGGCACCGGCACCCGCGCCGAACGAGGAGAGCTCGAGGCGGCCGCCGGGTTCATGGCGTCTCCTCGCCGCGCAGCACGCCCGCCGTGAACGCCTCCGCGTCGACCGCCTCTTCCTTCCCGGAGCGGAGCGAGCGCACCGCGGCGAACGTCGCCAGGCTCGTGGCCACCAGCGAAGTCAGAGGAATCGGAGCGTCTCCGCGTCCCTCCAGCGTGGCGCGCAGCGCCACCCACTCGCCCCGATGGCCCTTGTCCTGCTCGAAGCGCGCCCTCTTCGTCCGCCGTCGTCCGCCCTCGAAGAGGTGGAGCGCACGGAAGTCGTCGAGCACGGCCGAGCGCCCTCCCCCGAACACCTCCACGCGCTCCTTGCCCATCGCCCGGTTTCCCGACGCCAGGTACGCGATCGACCCGAGCGAGCCGTCCGACATTCGGAGCGTGAGCACGACGTTGTCGTCGCGGTACCGGCCGGCCTTCCCGCTCAGGCCGCGGGCGTACACGGCCACCGGCAGCGCACCGCTCAGGAAGGAGACGAAGTCCACGAAGTGGCACACCTCGCCCAGGATCCTCCCGCCGCCGACGGCCGGGTCGTGCACCCAGTGCTCCGGCGCGATGTAACCGGCGTTGACGCGGTAGTGTACGGTGATCGGTTCCTCGACCGGAGCCATGAACGCGCGCAGCTTCTCCGCCATCGGAGCGAAGCGCCGGTTGTAGCCGACCATCAGAAGCGCGCGCGGCGTCGCGCCTCCGGGGTGGCGGCCGTCCGGCGTCGCGTCTTCGGGGTGGCGGCCGTCCGGCGCGGCGCTTCCGGCGTACAGCG
>Ga0114931_10008704_pt1 | contig 12247 bp, 12 predicted proteins | sample 2SBtaG_FD_89579 | JGI IMG/M metagenome (GOLD analysis project Ga0114931, IMG submission 89579) | Deep subsurface microbial communities from Kolumbo volcano to uncover new lineages of life (NeLLi) - 2SBTROV14_V59a metaG | ecosystem: Environmental > Aquatic > Marine > Volcanic | place: Kolumbo...
AGAAATAGAAAGAATTGCAGAAGCAAGAAGGTATACTTTAGCATTATTAAAAAAAGAAAGCTTTCCAATTGAAAAAGGAAGTGACCTGTTGAATGATTATAGAATATACGAGCTAAAAAGGCAACCCTAATAGGGGAACAATTCTTATCACAGTCTTAAGATGATTAGGTTTGTATAGCCTTGTTTCTTTTTTTCTATTACACCTCTCTGTTCAAGGAGAGAAATAACTCTTGATATTTTTACAGTATTCAATTCAGTCAAAGTTCCTAGTTTTCTTTGTTCAATCTCATTCCTTTCAATGAGCAACTGAATAACTTTTCTTTCATCTCTTGGTAATATTTTCAAGAGTTTATGTAATTGCAATTTATTTATTTTTTCTTCAAAAAGATAAACAATGAATCCTCCTATAATAAGAGAGAGTATTGTTGTTCCATAAAGAAACACGGGGTACTGCAAATATGATTGTCCCATGTGTTGAGAATGATAAACAGAGAACACAGTAATTAAAACTGCTAATAATCCTATTAAACCTGCCGAAATCAATAGTTTATTTTTTGAAATTTCCATTTTACCATCAATTATTAATAAAAAAGAATTAATAAAGTTAACCTTTATTTATAGATTTCTGGATGATGGCTTTGGTGCAATTCCCAAGCTGCTTCACTAAGATCAGCCGGCTTTTCTTCCGGGAAATTCCCTGAAACCATCCATTCATGCATCATCTGAAACTCTTCCAATGAAACATCCCCTTCTTTAACTAAGTCATGCATGGGGCATTCAAAATCTAATGTTTCATGGTATTTTTCAGCAGCTGCAAAATCTCCGCTCATCATCGCTGTATGCATTGCTTCAAAGTCGTCAGATGCCATCATTCTCTTATGAAGTTCATATGTGCTGTAATAAGTGCTAGCACTTACAAGAACAACGCCGAGAACGAGCATTGCAAAAACTCCTCCAATTAATGTTTTTTTACTTATTTCCATTTTATTTACCTCCTTACATTTGTATATTGTTCTACATATCATAAGTTGAAAGAGCATAATATTCTTTCCGAAATCAAATCAATACTTATTGCAAAAGATGAAATCAAACATAAGAATTACTGAAATCAAAACATCTTAAAATTGCAGAGGGGGGTCGGAATTGATGTTAAAATTGCCGTCCTTCGGACAACTTGGTTCGCTGCGCTCGTTTTTTGATAATGCAATTCAAAACCTCTGCGATGCTCGGCTTCGCCTCGGTCTCCGGTTAACTAAGCTCGCTTCACTGTTCTTTTTAAAAACAGCCTTCTGAACATCCTTATGGTAACATCCACGAATCTCTTCCTTTCTGGACAGACCCCCCAATGACGCAAGCTTTTTAAACCCCTTGCAGTTCGCGCAGTTCTCATGGCAATCATCCAAGCACGGAGCAAGCGCAAGCCGAGCGGCGCCCGGTACACGAGCACGCTGAGCAAGCGCAAGCACCTGATCGGGCGCTTACCCTCCATGACCAAGATTGGCGAGACCAAGCAGAAGAGTGTCCGCACGAAAGGCGGCGCTCAGAAGGACCGGCTCCTGGCTGTGAATGTCGCGAATGTCATCAATCCCACGACCAAGAAGGTATCAAAAACCAAGATTACGGATGTCCTCGAGAATAGGGCCAACCGGTACTATGTCCGGCGGGACATCATTACGAAAGGCACGATTATCGAGACTGAGAAAGGAAAGGCGAAAGTCACCTCCCGGCCGGGCCAGGACGGGACGATCAACGCCGTTCTGCTCTAGAGGTGGACACGATGGATGCGACACGACCATTGGATGCGTTGAATGCCGCGAGGAACAAGCGGGTTATGGTCGAGCAGAAGAACGGGCGGCGCTACATGGGTACGCTCAAGGCCTTCGACATCCACATCAACACCGTGCTCGAGAACGCGGAGGAGTACGTCGACGGCGAGCTCAAGCGCAAGCTCGGCCTGCTCTTCATCCGCGGCGACACCATCATGATTATCAGCCCTAGCGAGGACGGCAAGGAATAGGTGACTGCGTATGTCTAAAGGCACTGCCTCGATGGGGATGAAGAGCGGCAAGAAGACCCATATCCTCTGTCGACGCTGCGGCAAGCACGCATATCATGTCCGGAAGAAGACCTGTGCGAGCTGCGGCTACGGCAACAGCGCCAAGCGCCGCACCTACGCCTGGCAGAGCAAGCAGGGCGGCGAGAAGAAGTAGAACCCTTATAAATTCTCTTTCCCTTCCAGTTCTCAGGCCTACACTCCATGCTCCTCCCATTCTTTCCTCAACACCTGCAAAAACTCTACGCGTGGAGTAGAAGTATTTATAAATGAACTCTCTCTCTTTCCCGACGCAGACGCGGGTGTGCCGCAGCGGTCAATCGTCGGTTCCTAGACCTTCAACGTTCTCGGAGCCTCGGACCAACCGGGACGGGTTTAGGTGTGCGTCGCTAAAGCTCCGTGGTTTTAGCGGCGCGCTAAAACACCCGTCGGCTCAGTGCCTGCGCAGGTTCGAATCCTGCCGCCCGCATCCTCCTCGGGGCGTTTGATCACCTTTCTCGTTCAATGTGGCGTGCTGTGGCATCCTGTTTCAGGTTGGAATCCGGTGATGTGATACTATATGACGGGAGGGACTTTAAAAAGGAAGAGGGAATTTTGCTTAAAAACTCTGCCACAAAATCAGGCTCATTTATAAAGGAATGGGCATTTTTTCCACATGTAACTTGAGAGTGATGACTGGTCACGAGAACCGAATTCGTGGCAGAGAAGGGCTCTGGTGCGACACCCTGCCTTTATCGAGAGGAAACCACCGCAAAGCTTATAAAACGAAACCGTCCTCAACAGCCCCACACAGCCACCTGACTATGCGCGTATGAGTAGTTGCGGGCTCAAGATGGCGATCAGCGATGGTCGCCAGCAGCAACCGCGACGACCCTGCACGCACGTCATAGTCACGGGAAACACACGATTGCCCATGAAAGAGGGAAGTGGGGACAACGTCCCTGCGAGTGGTAAGACACGGAGGTGTTTGTACCATGAACGTACAAAAAACAATAAAGAAAATACTGGCGCTCGGTACGGGAGTCACGATGGTGGGTGCCACCATCCTCGGCGCGGCCGCATATGACCTCGCGAACTATCCGTCACCGTTCATCGCCAATGGAGTCTTCGACGGCTCCATCGTGGTCGGTGAGCGCGCCGCGGCTCAGGACATCCTGGGTGCCATTGACATCGCAGCGAGCCTCCAGGCTATGTCTGTCAGCAAGGAAGCGGTCCAGATTCCGAACCAGACCGGCAAGGTCTCGCTCGAGGGCGACTCCTTCCAGATTGGCATGGGTACGGACAAGCTCGAGCTGCGTGAGCCAATCGGCGACGTGGTCGACACGATTTCCGAGGGCGACCTCGCGGGTCTGAAGAGCGACCACATCTCGACGAGCGAAGGCGACACCGACTACGCGCAGTACGTCCGCTTCAAGGATGGCATCAACCTGCAGGAGATGGGTGTCAACTACATCGCGGATGAGGACAGCAACGTGATGGCCGACTACCTCGTCGTGGACATCGACAAGCCGTTCATCGAGTGGGAGATGCAGTTCTCGAAGGGACTGAAGAGTACCATCGACACGACGGACAAATCGCTGGACGACATCGAGGACGAGAGCCTGAACATCATGGGCCAGGACTTCAACATCGTCAGAGCGACGGTGGACGACGCGGACACGCCGACGAGCATCGACGTCATCCTGATGGGCGGCGCCCTGAGCGACACGCTGCGCGAAGGCGAGACCAAGACCTACACGCTGAACGGCGTCCAGTACGAAGTCACGTTGATCTTCGTGAGCGACCCGCAGAGCGGCAGCAACGTCGAGGCGAAGTACATGGTGAACGGCGAAGTCACGAAGTCGCTCCAGGAGGGCGACACGGACACGCTGGGCGGCGGCATCCAGATCGGCGTGCGCGACATCCTTGCGAACGCGCGTGACGGCCTCTCGTCGTTCTACCTCGGTGCGGACAAGCTCGAGATGACGGACAGCAACATCTCGTCGTCTGACTTCAGCAGCGCTGGCACCATCGAGATCAACCAGGACTCGATCAGCGACGGTGAAATCGAGATTGCAGCGTCGACCTACGGCACGAACAAGCTGGAGATCACCTCGATCAAGTACCGCTTGACCATGAACGGCGACCTCAGCTCGACCGCGTATGTCCCTACCGGTCACGGCCTGAAGGAGTACATGCGCTATCCGCGCAGCCTCATCAGCGACAGCTTTGACGTGAAGTACATGGGCCTTGAGGACGTCACGACGAACGACTTCAAGATCATGAACCGCGGCGACGACAGGTACCAGTTGACCTTCACGAACATCCAGGGCGAGACATACACCTTCCCGTACATCAGCAACCGGGACGGCACCTGGAAGTTCGGCGACGACAACTACGACCTGATTTTCGTCGAAGGCTCGTCGAAGACGGACTGCACGATTGGTCGCAACGACTACTTCGTCGTGAGCAACAACCCTCAGGACAAGAAGTCCGTGACGAACGTGCTCCGCTACCGGTCGTTCGACAAGATTAAGAACACGGTCGACTTCGAGGACCTCGCGAACAGCGACATCCGCACGGTCATCGTGGATAGCACCTCGGGCGACGGCAGCCTCGTCATCGGCGGCCACACCTATACGGTGCACGTCAACGACACGAGCGTGAGCGAGCCGACCATCTCGGTCGACCTCGACGCGAGTGGCAGCTACGGCGACGTGACCAAGCTGACCACCTGGGGCGGCACGGTGATCAGCCTCGCTGATTCGGTGTATATCAACAGCACCTTGTCGTACACAACCCCTACTCAGTTGCAGGGTGTTGTGGGCAACGGACTGAATATCAGCTCAGATGCTGCATTCAGTGACTCAGGCGAAACCGCTTCTGTCCAGATGTCGATGACCGTCGACTCCAGCCTCTTCGACACCACGAACGGGAACGAAGTGCTGAACTGGACGGTGAGCAGGTTGCTCGTCGGCTCGAACCACCAGGTCGATCTGACCACCGGCGACAGCAGCATCTACTACAAGGGCCCCTTGAACGACAACGCGAACGAGTACAGCAAGTTCACGTTGGACAACAAGGACGACAGCTCCAGCGACCACAAGGTCGGCATGACGGACTACGGCGTCTTCGTGGACCACTACAACCCGACGAGCAGCAACGACCCGGACACGCTGACGATGTCCATCCCTGAGGAGCAGGAGCTCCCGCAGGTCTTCGTGACCATGGGCAGCATCGAGACTGTCGAGGGAGGCAGTGGCGTCACGACGGAAGTCGTGAACCCGATCAGCGTCGGACTAGCCGTTCTGGACAAGGACGCGCCTGCTGTCGGCACCGCGAACCTCATCGTGGTCGGCGGCCCGTGTGTGAACACCGTGGCGGCTGAGCTGATGGGCAACCCGACCGAGTGCGCGGCTGGATTCACCGCCGGCAAGGCGATGATCAAGTCGTACGAAGAGAATGGCAAGGTCGCCATCCTCATCGCCGGCATGAATGCGGAAGACACCGTGGGTGCCAGCTACGTGCTGAGCAACTACGCTGACTACGCCGCGTTCCAGGGCAGCGAGGTCGAAGTCGTCGTTCCGGACCTGAGTAACATCGTTGTGCAGGCGGTCACCACGCCTCCTGCTGATGATGGCACGGGCGATAGCACGGGTGACAACACCACCGTGTAAGTTGACCCCTAAACCTTTTCCCTTTTCTCATTTTTTTTTCACTCTCCCCATCCAGCGATAGCACTATCGTGAAACCCGTCCTCGTTCTCCCCGTCCTCTCTTCCCCTTCTTCCACGTCTCCGGCTTGTCACCGTAAAGTATATAATATGCAATTCTCAGGAAGGAGGCATGCGATCGCTTGCCTTCCTGCTCGCCCTCCTCCTTGTCCTTAGCGTCGCGCTCGTCCCCTCGGCACTCGCCACCGACCCGTACTATTCCGAATGGGTCTATGCCGGCGACACATTCACGGTTGACGGCACGCTCTTCTCGCTCGAGAAGGGCAACGACCCCTTCCAGGTCCTGCTCCAGAAAGGCACGGAAAAGTACGTCCTCAACTACGGAGAATGCAAGATAAGCAACGACCGTCTCGAGAAGTACTGCTATGCCGAGAGCGACTATGTCGACTGCATGAAGGGTAGCTACGACTGTGCCGTGAGTGAAGGCGAGCCCGCCGACTGGTGCTGTCCCTACGACGTCGACCACATCCACTACGAGGCGGGCAGCGCGGTCTGGGGCAGCTATCTCGAGTTCACCAAGAACGAGCCGGTCATGGAGATTACGCACGAGGCAGAACAGAGCGTGCTCAAGCTGGGCGAGCAGACCAGCGTGACCCTCACCTTCACGAACACGGGCGAGGACGTGGTGAGCAACGGCAAGTACAAGGAATACGTCCCGGCAGGCTTCAAGATCGTGAACGCGCCCGACTTCACCCGTTCCGGCAACATCCTCCTCCTCAACCTGAACGTCGGCACCGGTCTCGTCAAGAAGTACCGCTACACGATCAAGCCAATCGACTACGTCACCGACACCATCAAGGGCAACCTCACTTACACCTATGAGGGAGAAGAAGAGAAGGTCTCGCCCAGTCCGCTCTCGGTCAGCGTCCCGAGCCCCTTCCTCGTCGAGCACGGCTTCGAGCCGAACAGTGCGAAGATCAATGACGAGGTCGCCTACACCTACACACTCACGAACAACGACGGCTCGTTCGACATGGATGCACGCGTCGATTTCGGCGCAGACTTGCTCGACCTCATCGACGAGGAGGATCTGCCGAGTGGTGTGCGGAAGATTAACGGCATCTACGTCTGGGAGGACACGCTCGATAAGAACGAGAAGGTCGAGCTCGAGTTCCCCTTCCGCACTACGCATACCGGCACCTCCTATGCGGAGGCGAACGCGACGATGGAGGTGAACGGCGAGCAGTTCGAACTTGCGCTCCAGGACGTCCTCACGGTCTCGGCGACGAAGCTCGCGCCCGAGATTCGCTTCTCGACGGCGCAATTGGAGCCTGCTCAAGAGTTCACGGTCCGCATCGTCCTCGATAATCTGGACGGCGAGACCACGTATCGGAACATCAAGGGCTTCTTCGGCGGCGACATCCTCGACAAGCCCCGCATCCTCGCCGTCGACCGCGTCGTCCCCGGCGAGGCTCCGCTCATCGGGGAGTTCGTCCTCACCGCGCCCAGCCCTGACAAGCCGGAGACCCTCGCGTTCTGGCTGAACGGCACGTATGAGACGAGCCACGACGAGCAGTTCAGCTTTGCAGCCTCGAACACTATTGGCGTGAGCGAGCTCGTCGAGCCCTACGTCATTACGCAGACCATCAACGCTACGAGCCTGCGGCCGGGCGATACAGCCGAGGTCACGGTGAACGTGAAGAACCAGCACGGACGCTATGCTGAGGTGACGGTGACGGATATGCTGCCGAGCGGCGCCCTCGTTGTCGGCGGTAGCCGCGAGAAGGAGATGAGCCTGAACGACGACGAGCAGCGCGAGGCGTACACCTACCAGGTCACCGTCCCTGAGAGCTGGCAGTCCCCGGTCTTCACAATCACGACGCGCGTGTTCGACCACCAGGACGAGACGTACTACGACAAGGGCGTCAACCTCACCGTCGACGTCCCGATACCGGTGCAGACGCCGGTGAACGAGTCGCCCACCCCCAAGGACACCGAGGTTAAGAAGGTGGAGAAGAAGGGCTTCTTCACCAAGATTGTCGACGCCATCGTCGACTTCGTCGTTGGACTGTTCAGTTAGGATTACGGCTTCGCTGTTGCTAGCCAGGCACGCCCTTGTAGATGTTATGCTTGTCCCTGACTATCTTGACTTTGAGCAGCTTCCCGAGGCGTTTCACGTCGTTAGGGAGCTGGACGTCGATGAGCCTGCCTTCTGCTTTGGCATACATCTCGTTCGGGTAGCGCCCTGGCATGCACACCTCGCACTCGACGATCTGACCTTTCCGGAAGGGCTTCTCGAGCTCCCGCTCGTCGTGGATGCGGAAGTCCTCTTTCGTCGATCTGAGCCCCTTGCCAGTCTCCTGCTCGAGCGCTGTAATGAATGCGTAGAACTTCTCCCAGGAGAGCGGCCTCTTGACCGGCTTCCTCCCTTTCGGGTACTCGAGATAGTTCTGGATGCCGATTGTGGGGAAAGAACTCGTGATTCGTTCACTCAATTCGACTATTTTCTTCATTTCTTGTTCATTCTTTCCCGGTATGAGAACTGGAGCTAAGAGGAAGTTAATCTTTCCTTTCCCATACTCGAGCATGTCAAGGAGATGTTGCAGCGGAAACTTCTGCACACCTGCGAGCTCGCTGGCGAGTTCCTCGTCGAGCGCCGGAAGGGAGAGGTTGATCCGCGTCAGTCCCGCTGCGGTCAAGTCATCAATCAGTCTCTTCGAAAGCAGGGAACCGTTGGTGTTGATGCTGATTATCTGCACATTTCTTATTTTCTTGAGATCTTTGACCAGTTGCACCAGTTCAGGGTAGAGGAGGGGTTCGCCGTGCGGCCCGATGTTGAACTCGACCGGATTCTTTTTCCTTGCGGCCACTTCCGACGCGACCTTGACGAGATATTCCTCCTCGACGAGGTAGTCATAGCTCTTCCTGTTTCTGCCCTCGTCGACGCTGCAATAGGTGCAGGTGAAGTTGCAGCCCGTTAGCGGCTTGACTTCGATGATGTTGCTGCCGCGGTCCACCACGCCGATCTCGGTGCTGCCGATGAGGGGGATGCCGAGCTCCTCGCGGAGGTAGAAGGAGGGCTTGTCGTAGAGCCGGTGGCGCAGGCCGAGCGTGAGGCCCTGCTCGAGGAGCGGGACGACCTTGTTCACAACCTTCCTCTCGGACGCGTCGAATTCGAGCCTGTCGGCCCGCACCGTCACCTTCCCGACGTGTTCGAGCGCCTCCTTCTCCACGTCGAAATAATACCGCGAGAAGAGGACGCAGCGGACTGCATGTCCCTTGTCCTCGAATGATAAGTCCTGGTACTGCAAGGAGACCATGTGCAGAGGAGAGGAGGAGCGCTTTTAAAGCTAGCCCTGCCACGACAGCCTCTCGAGCAAATAACTATATAAAATCACGCGGAAATCCGGGTTTGGGTGTTGCTTTGGCTGATGTCGTGATAACCTACGAGACTCTGTTCGACCTCTTGCGTAAGGAGAAGGGCCGGCAGGAGCTCCAACAGCTTCCTGTTAATTTCTACGGCCAGGTCGTCGCTTACCTTCGCCAAAAGCAGAAGGACGTCGATGCTGCAGGAGGCGCGTCGAGCGCCGGCGCCCAGAAAGCCCTCGTCCAGTTCCGCAACGTGCAGAAGATCCTCCGCGAGCTCCACGAGCGCCGTGAACGCAAGATCATCGAGATGGCCCTGAACCGGGCCCGGGCAGAGAGCAACATCGTCGATACCGAGCCGTTGCTGCGGGAAGAGCAAGAATTCTATACGCAGTGTGCCGAGCTCTTCCTCGCCCACAAGGAACGCCTCCTGCTGGCCGTGCTGAATGGAGACGCACCCGACGGGACGGTCGTACCGGCCCTGAGCGCGCCGCTCCCGGATGCCCATTCCGGACGGACGCCCGGCGATGACCAAGATATGGGAAACGAGACGCCTTCCCACTCCTCCAGGCTTAGCCCGGAAGAGGTGGCCTCGCAAGAGTCCTGCAGCGTCGTCTTCGTTGCGGCAGTACCCAAGTTCCTCGGCCTCAAGGGCGAGGTGCACGGCCCTTTCTCACCGGGCGATACTGCCGAGTTGCCTGGTAAGATTGTGGCAGTTCTGCTGAAGAAGAAGCGTGCCGAGCTGGCGTAGCTACTCGCTCTTGAGTTACGATGTCTAGAGTCAGCAGTGCCTTGATCTCCCCTAGCACGTTTTCAGATACGCACGCTTGCCTTTGTACGTCACTTCGAGGTTGTCGCCCGGGGCACATTCCTGCGCGAGGTCAAACCGGCACGTGAAGCCCGGGCGGATCATGCCGGGCGTCTTGCATCCTGTCGCGATCTCGACGTTGTTCTGGCTGAGCGCGAACAGGGCGCTGTCGAAGCTCTTGGCACCGATCGCGTTCTCGATGATGAGATAGCCGGTCTCGTTCTTCCGGGCGTCGAAATCGCGGAACTGATCCTCCTTAAACATAGGGGTGAGGTCGGTCGCCGCGAGGCTGTCCTCGAGGCAGCCGGTGATGACGCTGATCTTCCCGTGCGAGATGGCGCGGCAGGAAGGGTAGATCTTCGGATATTTGAGGTTGCGGAGCACATCGACGAGGACGGTGCTCATCTTGTTTGCTTGCTCGGCCTTCGCCGCGTTCGTCTCGCTCCGCACGCCGAAGATGATAGTCGTGATGAGGAGGATGAGGATGACGAGCAGCATGACGAGATCCTTCGTGCCCATGCATTCCTCCTCGTATCTTCTTGTTTAAATAAGTTTGGGACGCTTCAGGCGAAAGAGCGCGGGTCCTTTCTGTGCGCTCCGCGTACAGCGTTGTTTTAGCCCTCGTCCTGTCGAGCTCCTCCTTTGACAGAGCTCCTCCTCTGACCTACAGGTCTCGTCTTGAGTCTGAGGCAGCGGCGCTCCCACGTTCTCCACACATTCGGGGCATAAGGTTTATAAAGGGGCCTGAGCTTCGGAGCCGACATGAAGGTTCCGAAACAGACGCGACGCCACTGCCCCACGTGCAACAAGCATACAGTGCACAAGGTCATCCAGAGCAAGGCGCGCGGCAGGAACCAGACGCACCCGCTCAGCACGGGCAGCAAGAAGCGCGTCCGCCTCAGAGGCCAACGGCGAGGCAGCGGCAACCTGGGCAAGTACAGTAAGCCGCCAAAGCCGAAGATGACGGGGAAGAAGCTGAGCAAGAAGACGGACTTCCGCTACCAGTGCGGCGAGTGCAAGAAGATGCACTCTCAGAAGCGGGGCATTCGCGCCAAAAAGGTCGAGATGGTCTAAGGTCTTCGCGTATTCTCTCAAGCATGTTCTCAGGGGTGGACTGAGCGTACAGAAGCTGTCGTGCTAGATGAGGCGGCGTATCCCCTGCTGCCGCTTCTCTTCGGCGCGACGCTGCCAGTCCCAGGAGATTTCGCCGGAGATGAGCGCCACGGACAGCACGACCACGACGAGACCGATGATCGAGACGGTATCGAGCCCGCCGAATCTGAGCTCGCCCGTGACGAATCCCGTGGTCGCGACGCGGAGGAAGAACCCGCCGAGCAGGATGAACAGGCCGAGGATGAAGAGCCGGACACGGGTCGCGCGCTGCATGAGGGTTGTATGAGTGACGGTTATACTTAAACCTTGCGTCACTGCCGCGGCACTTTGTTCTCCCTCTGGTGCAAGCACAGTGCTTCACGATAATGATGCTACGCGCCATGTTCGGCGTTGCAGAGAAGCAAAGGCGATGTCAGCGCGGAAATCTGGAAAGCCGAAACTACCGCAATCCTTATAAAACGCCTGGGGTTCTCGCACAGCATGTTCCGTTTATATAAGGAGGTATTCCCATGACAAAATTCCTCAAGCTTCGCTGCAACAAGTGTAAGAACGAGCAGATTACGTTTGGTAAGGCGGCAAGCGAGGTCAAGTGCCTCGTCTGCGGCGAGATCCTTGCCAGCCCGACTGGCGGCAAGACCAAGGCGGTCGCGCGCGTGCTCGAAGTGCTCGAGTAAGTCACGTGCCCGAGTAAGCTATCAAGAGAGGATAATCCCATGTTTTTCCACAAGCACGGCTTTCCGGAAGAGAACGAGCTCGTCCTGTGTACCGTGACCTCGGTGCAGTACAATAGCGTCTTCTGCTCCCTGGACATGTATGACAAGGGCGGCATGATTCACATTAGCGAGATCGCGCCCGGCCGTATCCGGAACATCCGCGACTACGTCGTGGAAGGCAAGAAGGTCGTCTGCAAAGTGCTGCGCATCACCGAGGAGCGTGGCCACATCGACCTCTCGCTCCGGCGGGTGAACGACAACCAGCGCCTCCAGTTCAATATGCTCATCAAGCAGGAGCAGAAGGCCGAGAAGATCATCGAGAACCTCGCGGCCGAGCTCAAGCAGGACCCGAAGAAGGTCTATGCGGCGATCGCCGGCCCGATCATGGAGAGCTACGAGTTCCTACACATGGCCTTCCAGGAGCACGTCGATGGCGACGCCAGGCTCGAGGACCTGGGCATCCCGTCCCAGTATCTCGTGCCGCTCGTCGAACGCGTCGTGGAAAAGATCAAGCCGAAGAGCGTGAGCATCAGTGGCACCCT
>Ga0114931_10008705_pt1 | contig 12247 bp, 13 predicted proteins | sample 2SBtaG_FD_89579 | JGI IMG/M metagenome (GOLD analysis project Ga0114931, IMG submission 89579) | Deep subsurface microbial communities from Kolumbo volcano to uncover new lineages of life (NeLLi) - 2SBTROV14_V59a metaG | ecosystem: Environmental > Aquatic > Marine > Volcanic | place: Kolumbo...
CGCATGGACTACGAAGTGCTTGCGTTCGATGCAGTCGACCGCGAAGCGGCGCCGATCTATCACACGAATGTCCTGATGAACGTCGGCGAGGAACTCGCGGTCATCTGCACCGATGCGATCGAGCGGCAGGATCAAAGAGACGCTGTGCTGGCGAGTCTCGAGGCAAGCGGTCACGAAATCGAGCAGATCAGCTTCGCGCAGCTCGAGGCGTTTGCGGGCAACATGCTGGAGTTGAGATCTTCCACGTGACAACGGATCATCGCGATGTCCGGGCAGGCGAAACAGTCACTCGATATATCGCAACGGCAGAGAATCGAGGCATACGCAAGCATCGTCAGCGTTCCGATCGACAGCATCGAGCGCTCGGCCGGCGGCAGCGTGCGCTGCATGCTGGCGGAAATTCATCTGCCAAAACGCTGACAAACGGAGCTGAAGGAATGGAGAATCCACGAGACCGGATATTGATGTGTCCACCGGACTATTTCAGGGTGGACTACGTCATCAATCCCTGGATGGCTGGCCAGGAGAGCTCACTGGACATCGAGCTGGCGACATCGCAATGGCGCGGGTTGCGCGATGCGATTGCGGGGTGCGCCGAAGTCGTCGAGATGCGGCCCGAGCCCGGCCTGCCCGACATGGTGTTCACCGCCAACGCCGGCGCCGTCTATGGCAACAAGGCGATCGCCAGCCATTTCATGCCGCATGAACGGCGGCCGGAAGAGCCGTATTTCGAGCACTGGTTCCGCGACAACGGCTTTACGCTGCTGGACCTCGACGACAACATCGGCTTCGAGGGCGCAGGAGACTGCCTGCGCGATCGGCGCGGTCCGTGGCTCTGGACCGGCTACGGGTTTCGCACCGAGATCGAGGCACACGCGAAGATCCAGGACTTCTTCGATCTCGAAGTGATTTCGATCAGGCTGGTCGATTCGCGCTTCTACCACATCGACACCTGTTTTTGTCCGCTGAGTGACGGTTTTCTCATGTATCACCCACCGGCGTTCGACTACGATTCGCGGATTGCAATAGAAAGCCGCGTACCGCCACACAAGCGCATCGTCGTCGATACCCGGGATGCCGGCGATTTCGCCTGCAATTCGGTCAATATCGGCGACCACGTGTTCCTGAACAGGGCGTCGGAACCGTTGAAAGCCCGGCTAATGCTCGCCGGATTCAGGGTGCACGAGATCGACCTGTCGGAGTTCTTGAAGGCCGGCGGTTCCGCCAAGTGCCTGACCCTGAAACTCAACGAGCCGGTCGTCGCCTGAATGGCAGCCACGTCCGGACTGGATATGTCTCCGCCGCATCGATACCGCATTTGTGCGAAAAATCCCGAAGCGCACCTCTACGAAGTGTCGGTGACGGTGGCAGTGCCCGATGCCACCGGCCAGGCATTCACGATGCCCGCCTGGATTCCGGGCAGCTACATGATCCGCGACCTGTCGCGGCACGTCGTGTCAATTCATGCGAGCGCGGACGGTGAGGCGGTTGACCTGACGAAGGTCGACAAGAGTACCTGGCAGTCGGACCCATGTGAGGCACCCCTGACGGTCACACTGCAAATCCATGCCTACGATCCTGGCGTTCGCGGCGCCCATCTCGACACCACGCACGGGTTTTTCGATGGCGCCTGTGTGTTTCCCGAGGTTGTCGGCCAGCAAGACAACGAATGCCGCGTGGAAATCGCTCCACCGCCGGGGCCACTCGGCGCCGACTGGCGGCTCGCGACTTCCATGCGCCGAATTGGAGCCACGCCTTACGAATTCGGCCATTACGTGGCAGACGATTACGCCGAGCTCATAGACCACCCGGTCGAGATGGGCACGATTGTGATCGGCGAGTTCGAGGCCTGCGGTATCCCGCATACGATCGCGGTGCGTGGCCACGCGAATTTCGATATGGCCCGGATATGCCATGATCTCCGCAAGCTCTGTGAATGCCAGCTCGGTTTTCTCGGCAAACCCGACAACCTCGACCGCTACCTGTTCCTGTTGGCCGTCAGCGAATCGGGCTATGGCGGCCTCGAGCATCGTTGGTCGTCGGCGCTCGCTTGTAGCCGCAAGGACCTGCCGCGCCGCGGCATCGCCAAGGTCACCGAGGACTACCGCAAGCTTCTCGGACTCTGCAGCCACGAATATTTTCATCTCTGGAATATCAAGCGCATGAAGCCCGAGCGCTTCGTGCCCTACGACCTCAGTCGCGAGGTCCATACGGGACTGTTGTGGGTGTTCGAGGGCATCACTTCGTATTACGATGACCTGTTCCTCGTCCGCTCAGGTGTCATTTCCACCGGGCATTACCTCGAATTGCTGGCAAAAACCATTACGCGCGTGCAGCGGACACTCGGCCGGTTCCAGCAGAACATAGAAGAATCGAGCTTCGATGCCTGGACCCGGCTCTACAAGCCGGATTCGAATTCATCGAACGCGACCATCAGTTATTACACCAAGGGTTCGCTGCTTGCGCTTGCACTTGATTTGACCATTCGCAAGGAATCTGCCGGGAAACATTCTCTCGACGACGTCATGAAAGCATGCTGGGCCCGCTTCGGGCAAAGCGGCGAGGGTATGCCGTAGCGAGGCCTGGAGTCCGTGGCGCGCTCGGTGACCGGGCTCGAACTGGAGGATTTTTTCGACCGCTTCGTTCGCGGCACGGCCGACTTGCCCCTGCAGGGCCTGTTGAAGGCTGCCGGGGTCATTTTGCACCTTAGACCGGCGAACGACAGCAAGGATACGGGCGGCAAGCCCGCGAAGCGTGGCAAGAGCCCGCCGCCCTGGTTCGGCGCAACGCTTGCCGCCAATGGTGGCGCCAGCCGCTTCGGTGTCGTTCATTCGGGGAGTCCTGCTGAAAGGGCCGGTCTTGCGCCGGGCGACGAAGCCGTCGCGCTCGACGGCCTGCGCCTCACTGCGGAGAATCTCGATCGCCGTCTGCGTGACCACCATGCCGGTGAGACCGTCACCATGACGGTCTTTCGCGATCACCGCCTGATGCGTCACCGCGTCACGCTCGGCGTGCCACCGGACGATACCTGCTACCTCGCCGTGGACGCCGACGCCGATAACGACGCCTGTCGGGAACGCGCAAGCTGGCTTGCGAGCGGCTGACCCGGGGCCGCGGATTCAGATCAGGGAAAGGGCGCCTGGCAGGACCTCGATGCAGAATTCCTTTTGCAGGGGTTGGTCCTCGCCATCGAGATGCGAGGGCAGCGGTGCCTCGGCAACGAGTTCGAATGATTCGATTCTTCTGCAGCTGATCCCCGCTTCGTCGATATGCGTGCCCTTGATCAATTTCGGCAACAGTGCCAGCACTTGGCAGCGGCTCACCGGGGCAACGGCGACCAGGTCCAGATGCCCGTCATCGTTTTCCGCCATCGGCGCGATATAAAACATACCGCCGGCCCAGGCGCCGTTCGAGATGCTGGCCAGCGTGATTCGCCCGCGGTATTCCTCGCCATCGTGGCGCATAACGACCGCGGGCGTTATAACGCCATCCCACAGGCCCTCGAGCACTGCGACGAGGTACACGAGGTCGCCGATACGCCAGCGGTACTTGCGTGCGATGCGGTTGATCTTTGCATCGAATCCGATGCCGGCGCCGTTGGCGAAAAACCGCCCGTTCATCCTGCCGACATCGATCAGGCGGCCGGGTACGCAATCGGCGATGCGCCCCGCAAGCAGGCTGGCGGCGGTCTCCCACTCCAGGGATATGCCACAGGCCTTGGCGAAATCGTTGCCGGTGCCGATCGGCACCAGGCCGAGTGGCGTATGGTGGCCGGCGGAGAGAATGCCGTTGGCAGCTTCGTGTACGCTGCCGTCGCCGCCCGCAACAATGATTGGTCCCTTCTCATTGCTTGCGTACTCGAAAACCCGCCGTTCGAGGTCGCCTGTGCAGGTGCTTTCGATCAGTGTGGTTTCGGCGCCATGGTTCGCAAGCAGGCTGCTGATCGCTGCCGCTGTCCTGCCGGCACGGCCGCGCCCGGCGACCGGGTTGAGGAACAACGGAACAGGTTTCGCTGGCATGGGCAGGCACGCGGCGGACGGTGTGCCGCTGATGCTACAATGCGGCCCGGTTACAGACAAAGCGTGGCCTCTTGCGCATGCTCGAACTCGGCATCAAATTCCTGCTCAGCTACTTCATCGGCTCGGTGATGGGCGCGATGGTCATGGGGACCTTTCGTGGTGGCGTTGATATTCGCGAATCGGGTAGCGGTAACGCTGGCGGAACCAACGCGCTGCGCACGCAGGGCTGGTGGTTTGCGCTGGGTGTTATTGTCATTGACGTCGGCAAAGGCGCTCTCGGCGCGGGGTTTGTGCCCGGCATCGAGCTGCCGGTCATTGGCACGAGCCCGGATGTTTCGCGCGTCTGGCTGGCGGTTTCCTGTGCGGCGGCGGCGGTCATCGGGCACGTCTGGCCGGTGTGGTACGAGTTTCGTGGTGGCAAGGGAGCGGCGACCGTGATGGGTACGCTGATGGTGTTGGTACCGTCCGTCATAGCACCGGTGCTTCTCAGCTGGGTGCTCGTGTTCGTGCTGTCCGGTTACGTCGGTCTGTCGACGATGTCCGCCGGCGTCGTCGCGCCGCTTGCGCTCGGCCTGACGCGCCTGCCGGAGGACCAGCCACTGTTTATCTATTGTGTCGCGATGGCCTTGTACCTGGTATTCACTCATCGTTCCAATATTCAGCGCATGCGCGATGGCAGCGAATCCCGCGTCACGCGCGCAATGTTGTTCCGTCGGCAGGCTTAGCCTGAATATTACAATGCTGGACGCCGAAGATATCCGGCAACCGATCAGCCCGGGGTCTGGTGAGGCTCTCGACGCGCTCGAGGTATTCAGCGAGATCGAATCGACCAACAGCTATTTGTTGGCACAACCGGCGCCACCACGCGGGCGTTTCCGCGTGGCCCTGGCGGAGCACCAGACGGCGGGTCGCGGCCGCCTCGGACGGCAGTGGCAATCGCCGCCATCATCCGGGCTGTGCATGTCCATGTCCTATACGTTTGCAGGCACGCCGGCGCAGTTTTCCGCGGTGACGCTCGCGATCGGCACCGGCGTGGCGACGGCGCTCGAGGCGATGGGGGTTCGCGGCGTCGGCCTCAAGTGGCCGAACGACATCGTGATTCGCGACGGTAAACTCGGCGGTATCCTGACCGAGTTGCGTACTGCCAAAGGTGGCGACCGATGCATCGTGATCGGCGTTGGCATCAACGTCGACCTGCGAGGCGCGCGCGGCATCCCCTCGATAAAGCCGGGCATCGGGCACATCAGCGACCTTGCATCCTGTATGCTGGCAGTACCGGCGCGCAGCTTACTTTCGGCGGCGCTGATCGAGCAACTCTTCAGTACGCTGTCGCAATTCGAAGCGGAAGGCTTCGCCGCATTTCACGCGGCATGGGAACGGTTCGACTGGCTCCGAGGACAGGTGATCGGCGTCGAGTCAGGAGAAGACCTGTTCACTGGCGTCTCGGAAGGTATCGACAGCGACGGGGCGCTCCTGTTGCGAACCGACTGTGGCAGACAGCGCATCCTGTCCGGCAGCGTCCGCTGGATCGGGCGGCAGGAACGTCGCTGATGCCCGGACGGGCGTTGCTGTTCGATGTCGGCAACACGCGCCTGAAGTGGGGCTTGTGCGACGGCGGGCAACTCGTTCGCACCGGCAGTATCCGGCGCGAGACCCTCAGTAGCTCCGGGTTTTCGTCGCTGACCTCGAAACTGCCACACAGCGTCGACGTGGTGCTGGCAAGTAACGTCGCTGGAGCGGCGTTTGCGACAAGATTCGCCGGCGTGATCGGTATTCACTGCGGCGTGGACATGCGGTTTGCGCATTCGGCCCGTGAAGCCTTTGGCGTCGTCAATGCATACCGGCAGGCAAGGCGGCTCGGGGTCGATCGCTGGGTGGCGATGATTGGCGCCCGCGCCGCGTCAACGGGTGCGCTTTGTGTCGTCGATGCCGGTACGGCCATGACGATTGACGCGATTGACCGCCACGGCCGGCATCTCGGTGGCCAGATCACCCCCGGGCTCGGGATGATGGGGAGGGCGCTGGCATCGGACACGAGCGATATCGGCGGGGTGGCCACGACCCTGCGCGATCCGGGACAGGGTATGGGGCTTTTTGCAAACACCACCCGGCGGGCCGTGCAGGTTGGTGCGCTGACCGCGGTCTGTGGCGCGATCGAGCGGGCGGTCCGGGCAATGCGCGATGAGGGATTACGTCCCACAATCGTCTTGACCGGCGGTGACGCCTCGCGCATCCTAAAGCAGCTTGATGGCAAAATTCTTCACTGCCCGCACCTCGTGCTTCAGGGCCTGGCGTTCATGTTGCGAAACAAAGAATGAGAAACCTTCTCCTGCTGTTGGTATTGGCGAACGTGCTCTATGCCATGTGGGGCCGTTTCGTGGACGAACCCCGGGAGTCGGGTGTGGTGGTGATCGAGGAATCCGAACTTGGGCCTCCGCTGAACGTCTCGGGGTCCGCCGGAGCCTCAGCGAGCGTTGGAGCCGTGCTCGGTTCGGCCAAACCCGCCGATCTTGCCGCGGTCATCGGCCGCTACTGCGTAAGCATCGGCCCTTTCCGGACGGCGGGCGACGCCGAAGTCGCTCAGGTTGACTATGAGAAGGAAGGCATGCGCACGAGCATACGGGCCACCGAAGGCCAGCTTTTTGTCGGTCACTGGGTGCAGATCAGGCATATACCGGACCGGGAAGCCGGTAATCGTATCCTCGCGAAACTGCGCGACGGCGGCCTCGGTGACGCGTACCTGGTACCGACCGAGGAAGAAGGCCTCAAGATCTCCCTGGGCCTGTTCGGCGAGAAGAGTCGTGCGGAAAAAATCGAACTGCAGGCGAAGTCCATGGACCTCGCGGCAGACATCACGCCGCGGATGCGCGATGCTACCGTATTCTTCGTCGATATCGGTTTGCCGCCGGGCAAAGGTGCCGGCGTCATGATCGACAAGTACGGCGAGGACAGGGTGTTGTTGCGCGACAAAGCCACCTGCCCGAAGTCCGAATGAGCAGTTATAATCCGCGGCGCCGCGCCAGGATGGCGTAGCCGGTGTCAGGAGAACAGACATTGCCGAGCCATGGATGGCAGGCACAAATTATTTATTGCCGGCATAGCTCAGTTGGTAGAGCAACTGATTTGTAATCAGTAGGTCCCGAGTTCGACTCTTGGTGCCGGCACCATATTATCTAAGGATTTTCTAAGGTCGTTCTAAGAAAGTTCTATTTCACCGCTCTCGGTCGGCGGGCTCGGTTGTAACGGCGCATGAGACCGAGGCCGGTCTCATAATCTGAATCCGCCTTCGCTCGCAAGTCATGAAACGTCCAGGACACGTCGAGCCTGCGCATCGCGGACTGGATTGCAGACATGCTCCATGGCTTGCCGCTGCGATTGGTGAATACCCAGTCGGACTTCGACCGCTCAAGCTCTTTCCGAACCAACTTCCTGAGGCTGTTCGTCCAATGCCGGATTTCGTGCTTTCCGTCCTTCGATTGCCGTACCTTGATACCGTCAACGGTTATCTGTTCGCGCCTGATCGATCGCAGATCCTTTTGTCGGAATCCGGTGAGGTAAGCGGCCCACATCAACCTTCGAAGCGACACGTGTGCACTGCGCAGGGCTTGCCGCAGTTCCTTGTCTGTGACTGCTCGTGTCCGGGGCTTTTCGGTGTTTCGCCTGACGCCGTAGAGTGATTCGGCGAAGATTCCCGCGGTACTCGGAATGCAAAGTGGGCTAAACAGCCTTCCAATGGTCGTGGGCGTGATGCAATAGCGCGTTTATCTCACCTATACTCTATTGTGGAAGAACGCGGCCTGAAACAAGTCACCGATACCGGCGCGATTGAGGCCATGATTGACGAGATTATCGCCGCCAATCCGGATCAGGCCGCCAAGGTCAAGGACAAGCCCAAGACGCTCGGCTGGTTTGTCGGTCAGGTGATGCAGGTAAGCCAAGGCAAAGCCAATCCACAGGCGGTCACCAAGATTTTGCGCGAAAAATTACTGGACTGGCTTACCCGGTAACGCTTAGGCTCTATCAGGCGACGGCGTGGCGTTGCACTCCCGTTGGGAGATAGAGGAGCTTGGGATGAAATCCGGATGGCTGTCTTGGGGTCTAGGCGTCATGCTTGGCCTTTTTGTGCTGATGTCTGTTTCCGCTCGTGCTGCCGATCATGATCCTCCCAAGACGCTTTTTATTCTTGATGCCTCGGGCAGCATGTGGGGCCAAATCGACGGCAAGCCCAAAATATCCATTGCCAAAGAGGTGATGGGTAAGCTGGTGGGGGAATTACCCGCAAATTCCCGGCTGGGCCTGATTGCCTATGGACATCGTCGCAAAAGCGATTGCACCGACGTGCAAACCCTGGTTTCGCTTGGCCCCAACCATAACCAGGCTATTCTTGATGCCGTTAACAAGCTGAATGCCAAGGGAAAAACGCCCCTCAGCCTTTCGGTACAGCAGGCCATGGAGGTTCTGCGAAATGAGGATGGACCCTCCCGGGTGGTGCTGGTCAGCGATGGCATTGAAAGCTGTCATGCGGACCCGTGTGCCACGGTAAAGGCCGCCAAGGCGGCGGATGTAAACTTTGTTCTCTATGCGGTTGGTTTTGGATTGAAGACGGGCGAAGCTGGGCAATTGCAATGCATGGCCAATGCCGGCGGCGGCCAGTATTATCAGGCCAACAATGCCGAACAATTGCTGGCGGCAACGCGCCAGGCCCTGAAACCAAAAGGCACATTACGGATCACGGTGAAAGTGAACGGCGAAATCAGCGATTTTCTTTATCGTATCGAAGCGGCGAAAACCGGCAAAAGCGTTAGCCAAAACACTTTGCCCAGCCCCTCGCAAATGCCCATTGCCCTGCCAGCCGGACAATACCGCGTATTTGTACGCCCCGGCGGTGTAAACGGCACCCGAGAAAAAATGCTTGAAAACATTGAGATCAAAACAGGTGAAACCGTCAGCAAAACCATCAGTTTTGACAAGGGTACGCTAAGACTGGCCGTCACCATTGGTGGCAAGCCAGTCCATGCGCAGGTGCATGTTGAAGACCCCAAATCCCATGACTGGATTTATCAAAGTTCGGTATTTGGAACCGATACGCCGATCACCATTACATTGCCGACAGGCAAAATTGATATTGTGGTGCAGGCTGGCGGGGACACCTATCCCGAACGGCGCATCGAAGGCGTGATGATCCATGCCAGCCAAGTCAACGAACAAAGCATAGCCGTGGACGGGAAAAAGGCGGCCACATTGGAAACCCACCCGAAGGATGGCATAGAGGCCAATATAGACCGCCCCGGTGGCGGTGATTACCGACATTTCATTCCGCCTGCCGCCGATGCACAGCTTTGCCAGCAAGCCTGTCAGAGCGATACGCAATGTAAGGCCTGGACCTATGTAAAACCGGACACGGTACAAGGGCCACAGCCCAATTGCTGGCTGAAACAAACCATACCCGTTGCCGTGCCCAATCGCTGCTGTGATTCCGGCATCAAGTCGGAAAAAAGCCCCTAGCCGATGGATATGGAAAGCTCACCAACCAGTTCAGCAGCCCCTGTCGACACGCGTGAGGAGTTGGCACAGGAGATCGCACCGCACTGGCCAGTGAACGCACCTATGCCTCATGGGTGCGCACTGGGCTGGCCAGCCTGGCCGCGGCTCTGGGTATTGCCAAGTTTATTGATAACGCCGTGCCAACATGGACGGTACGGGCCATTGCAAGCTTGCTGATTTTGCCCGGCCATCGCCGAAAAGCGCCTGTCACTGACCCACCAGGGCAAGGTTCGTATGAACTGAAAACCCCGTATCGTGATGGTACGACTCATGTGACCGCTCCTGCGCATCCTGCGCTCGCGGCATTAGTGCATCCCTGCACGTCATCTTCGAGCCGGTGGATTTCACCGCTCCTGCGCATCCATGCGCCCACGGCATTAGTGCATCCCTGCACATCATTGCCTGCATTGAAGATCCAGCGGTCATCAGGAAGATACTGGACCATCTGCAGGAGCAATCGCCGCTGGATTCAGGGATACAGATCGCCAATCCACGTGCACCGCCACAAGCCCGTCTGTTCAGCTGGTTCAGCGAAATATTACTGCCTTACCCATGTTGCGACCAGAAACGGCGTCGACACGACTGCAGGGATGCAGGAGGTAGAGCAACGGCGGGAAAACGGGCCATTGAGGCCGTACTTTCGGTGCAGCACAAAGGATTCGGCGAAGATTCCCGCGCTACTCGGAATGCAAAGTGGGCTAAACAGCCTTCCCATGGTCGTGGGCGTGATGCAATAGCGCGTTTATCTCACCTATACTCATGGATGTACGAGTCGTCCGTTTTCGGGGTTGATACGCCGGTCAGTATCGATTTGCTTGCCGGGAAGGTTGATATCGTGGTGCAGGCCGGTGGCCCGGATATCCTTGAGCAGCGTATCGAAAGTCCTGTTTACTAATAAGCAAGATGGGGGCGTACCAATAGCGCTCAGCCGGAGCGCAATCCACTTCGGGATGACGGTATTCAGGGCACGATGGCAAACACCCGGGCCGGAAAGCCTGACCCGTTTTTCGGCTTCGGCCAGCTGGCGACCACGATGGCGCCGGCTTCCGGGAGCTGGTCCAGGTTGGTCAGCATTTCGATCTGGTAATGGTCCTGGCTCATCAACCAGGTTTCGAGTTCATAATTACCCACCGAGGCGTCGATGCCGTAGTCCGTGTCCGATGTTTCATGCCCCGATGCGGTGACGCCGCAATCTTCGTACAGGTATTTGAGCACTTCGAGACTCCACCCGGGATAATGGCCAACGCCTTTTTCGTCTCGATTGAAGAACGCCTCCGCGTTCGACCAACGCTTTGACCAGTCGGTGCGAAGTGCCACGAAAGCTCCTTGCGGAATCTTGCCGTGGGCATCCTGCCAGGCCGCGACATCCTCCATCGAGACCCGATAGTCGGGATCGTTTGCGACGCGTTCGTGAATATCGATGACGACCAGCGGCAAAAGCATTTCCGTGACATCGATCTGATCGAGAAAACGCAGCCCCCGGATAAAATGTGCCGGTGGGTCTACATGCGTACCCCATTGCCCCACATGGGTGTATTCGTGAATCAGGCCGCCGGTGCCGACTGTCCCGACGCCCGGGTCGTAATGGTAAAGCGTGGTCCGATGTGCCGGTGCCAGCCCGGCTCCGTGCGGAATGTCACCATCGAACGCATGGGTCAAATCGATGAATGGATGTTGATGTAATTGCTCGGCAAGCGGCCACAGGCCCGGGCCGGACTCATCGGCAGCAGCGGTTCCACCGAACACCAACATCACAATCAGCAAAATGCTTTTTCCTGGCCATAGCCTCATCATGAAAACCTCGCTTGCTGGCATCGGCAAAGCCAGCATCCACTGGTATGAAATCAATTAACTTTGCTGCGCTCAAATATCAAGAACCGTTTCGGTGTGCAGTATAGTTCATCAACTTGTCGTCCTCTGCTGTGGTATAAAACATTGGTCTTTTGACGTCATAGGGGGGGGCTAGGATGACCACGACAACGTACGCCGACGTACGGGCAGAGCAAACTCTTTTCCGCAGGAACAAGCGGCCAGTGGCCGTGACGATGGTGTTGACGGTTGCACTGTACCAGCTGTTGCCGGCAGCCATGGCGCAGCAGGCCGCGGGCGATGATACGGCCATCGAGGAAATCGTGGTGACCGCCTCGAAAAGAGGAGCCGTCAGCATACAGGATCTCCCAATGACGGTGAATGCCCTGTCCGGCGAGCGCCTTAAGGATATGGGTGCGGTCAATTTCATGGATTATGCAGGGCAGGTTCCCGGCCTGCAATTTCAGGACCTTGGGCCCGGCGACAAGGAATACATAATTCGCGGCGCCAACTCAGCCGGTGGATCGACCTCGGGCATCTACTTCGATGAAGCGGTCATCACCGGCCGCAACAAGGAAGACGGCGGCGGCCGCCAGCCCGACATAAAACTCTACGATATCGAGCGTATCGAGGTGCTGAAAGGTCCGCAGGGAACCCTGTACGGGGCCAGTTCGCTGACTGGCACCATCCGCATTATTACCAACAAGCCGGATCCGAGCGAATTCGCCGGCTTCGTCGAAGGGGAGGTTTCCACGACCCACAAGGGTGCCACAAACTACAATTATAACGGCTGGGTAAATCTACCCATTATCGAGGACGAGCTGGCGGTCCGTGCCGTCGGCTGGGTTGATGACAACAGTGGCTACGTCGACCAG
>Ga0114931_10008706_pt1 | contig 12246 bp, 10 predicted proteins | sample 2SBtaG_FD_89579 | JGI IMG/M metagenome (GOLD analysis project Ga0114931, IMG submission 89579) | Deep subsurface microbial communities from Kolumbo volcano to uncover new lineages of life (NeLLi) - 2SBTROV14_V59a metaG | ecosystem: Environmental > Aquatic > Marine > Volcanic | place: Kolumbo...
ATAGGAATTTTCTTGAACACTGGTCACGACATGAATACTCCGTTATTCACAAGGAAAAATTAAAGAAAGAGTATAACAACACATCTTGGAGCTAAAAATAGAAATGAGTTATATTTCAAATTATTCATCAAATTTCAGAATAGTATTACTAATTCATAGTCATGCTTTTATTTAAATCGACAGACTAAGATTCTTTTTAATTAGACGCTCACTTCATTCTAGGTCGAGTTATTAAACCTCTTACAGGTTGTTTTTAAAGGTTTTCATCAATTCAAGATGGGAATATTCCAGGGAATGCTGACTTATATCAAAAAAGCTACTTGATTCAAGGTTTTTTCTGTATAACAATCATTACTAGCACAAGGAAAAACAAGGAGGTGCGCACATGAAGAATTTCAAGGATTGTTATGGCATTTTAGTATTAAACCAAGCGAAGTTAATTCAATCAAAAGAACACTCATCTGAAGAAAATCCAAAAACCCGGAAACTATTTTCGTTCTTAAAAGTTTTAAAAAAAGCATTCAATTTAAAAAACAAAAATGCTGACGATCGTATGTTTGGTTTGAAAGGTTAAGAATTTCTCAGATGCTTCACTTAAAAAGGATGTCTGCTTTATGATCTGTGGCAATTAAAAAATTTGTGGATGCTCAAACAAGAAATATTGTTTACGGAGCAACTAGGCTATTAGGCACACTTATTCGAGAAGAAGACTATCCAGATCAACCTGCACTTCCAGCAAAGTTACATGCGATATAATTGAAATCAGAGCGTTGATCTCTTATTCAAAAGCTGATGATCTTATCTGCCCAAATCACCCAGTCTGTCATTTCGGCTAAATTTGATCGCTTTGCACCATCAACCAATTCTTTATCCGCGATCCCTCTTGCATCCAAACAGCTTCCACAAACTCCTGCTTCCCCACCATGACGTATTACACTTGATAACATATCTTCAAGGTTGTAATAGCCAGTAGGAACACGTTGATTTCTTTTCGTACACGTAACCGCATCCCCGTAAAAAAAATCTTAACCTGCTCCTGTTTTTTCGCTAAAGAACCACCAAGTCGTAACGCATTGTAACTGCGTTCATTTCCATAGGCTGGTTCATTAAGTATCAGCAGAATTTTCATTTTTCACTCCTTACTCAATTTATGATTTTAAAGATATCATATAAAACAAGACTACTTCATTTTATTTTTACCCAAAGCTTCAATTTCAGATTTCGGTATAGCAGCAGGCATGCTTGTTCTTGATCCTTGTAAGGGTGCTGACCATACGAGTGGTTGTCGAGCTTTGGCGGTTTGACTCGAGGGACTGAAGAAGTAATCATCACGTTTTTCAGCGTAAACCGTTACTTCTAATGTATGACGAAAATGTTTTGATAATTCCTTTTCACTAATAAAATACGGAGGCCCTGATTGGGGTGCGCGGGGTTCTTGCATCTCTAGAACCCCAAGTAACATCTTTGTTTTTGATGGTAGAATGCTAGTTAATAATTCAGCATAGGGTCGTCTTAGTTCAAGAGGAATAGAATTATAACCCGCTCTATCGTACACTAAATGAACGTTACGTAAATGCTGAGGTTGTAGTTTAAGAATATCACCACACAGTAAGGTTAATGAACCAATAGTAGTGTTTGCCCTTTTAACAATGAAATCACCCTCTATCTTCCTATCAAAAGGCAAGGCGGCTTCTTTAAAAAAGGCATCTGTTGCTTCATCACTTAAGTCAACACCGATCACATGATAGCCTTGCTGCTGCAGCCATAACATATCGACACTTTTACCACAAAAGGGGACAAAAATCGTATTTAATGTATCTCTGGAAGTCTCGGCTAAAAATCCCATTAAATAGGGTTTGACCTGCTGATCATGAAAGTTTGGGTTTTCGCCTTGGTTTTGACGAGTGATCCAAACTGCTTTCCAAAACAAATTGGTTTCGAGTTGACGGATCCTCTGAGCAATAGAGCCTTCAACAAGCGTCATTAACTTTTCAGAAAATTCTGTGTTTAAGTTACCGTACTTCTTAGTTAACAGGCTTTTCAAGTCGGTTCCTTGAGCTTTTAATAAGTGCAAAATAGAAGGAATAAAAACGGGTGCACTGATCCCGGCACAAGTAAGACTATCTTCATTGGCTTTTGCACCTACCTCAATAACGTCACAAATCAAATTGAGATCCCCGGTTGCAAGGGCTAAATTTAACGTATGTAGATCGAGCTCAGAATCATCGAATTGATGGGTCTGTAGTAGGTTCTGAGCTTGTACGAGCTCTCTTTGTTTTACTAATTCGTTTAAGGAGGGTCTCCATACAGCCATACCACCCATGAGTCCTGAGGCATTCATCCATCCGTGTTGATGTAAGTATTCGATGGCTTTTTGAGAAGGCTCTCCACCATATTCACTAATAACAACTATATTTGTATCAAAAGGTACTGTTAGTAGTTTCTTTCCACCTAGTAGCGTTTCCAATGGGAGATTTATGGAATCGGGTATCTGTTTCTGTGCAAAGGCTTCAGGAGTTCGAACATCAACAATCGTCAAAGATGAGGTGCCCGCGCTCTTTTGTAACTGGTAGAACTCTGGAAGTTTCAAAAAACGTTTAGAATCATGAAGGACTTTGGTGTAAGCTCGTAACATATGCCTCTCTCCTAAAGGTATAACAGAACCAAAACTTAAAACAAACATTCTAATGAATGTTAGAATAATGGTCTTGCTTTCGGATTGTCAAGCAAAAATTTCAGAACTTGACTCACCAATGAAATTTGTTGAAACTCTAGCTTATGAAGAACGGACGATACATCAAAGATCACCTCTATGAGCAAGTGGCACGTGTAGCCAAAGCTGCGGCTAGTCCTAAACGCCTCGAACTTATTGATTTATTATGTCAGTCTTCAAAAACAGTAGAGACTTTAGCTTCTGAAGCTAATATGAGCGTCAAATTAACCAGTGCGCATCTAAAGGAACTGAAATCCGCACGACTAGTCGACACTCAACGAAAGGGAAAGTATGTCTATTATCGATTAAGTAGCGAAGATGTGATCCGGTTTTGGGTAACCATCCGGACCGTTGCTGAGCAGCATCTCTCGGAATTACAAGAGGCGCTCAGAAATTTAAGTTCAGAAACTCATGAATGGGTCGGAAAAAGTCATGCAGAATTACTTGCGAAGGCTAAAAAGGGTGAAATTGTTGTACTAGATGTTCGACCTGACAATGAGTATCAGGCCGGACATCTACCTTATGCCCGTTCAATGCCTCTAGATGAACTCAAAAAACGATTAAAAGAATTACCTAAAGACAAACCCATTGTGGCTTATTGCCGAGGGCCTTTTTGCTTAATGTCCGCCGATGCCGTTCGACTCCTAAATAAAAAAGGGTTTAAAGCCCTACAATTGCGAGAAGGGGTTGCCGAATGGGCTGTCTAATTGTTCTCTTAACTACTTATGGGTAAAATGTCCTACATTACGGGAAAACTTCGGGGAAGCGATTCATATGATGAGGGCAACACCATCTGCACAAGAACATATTCAACTCCTTTACGAAAAAAAAGCAAAAAATGATGATAATTCTGACACATTAGCGAGGACGTTAGAGAAGGATATTACAACTTCTTTTAAAGGAGATCATAAATATCTTTTTGAGCTTCTACAGAACGCAGATGACGCTGCAGAAGCACCTATAACCGTTTGTTTTGAACATCAAATTTCTGAGGAAACGGGTAAAGCCTTTCTCATTTTTAGCCACTCAGCAAAACACTTCGACTCGAAAGATGTTGAAAGGATATGCGATAACGCATCGAGAAGTGACCCTCTGAAATCGCAAAATCGAACTAAAATAGGTTATAAAGGGATTGGATTTAAAGCTGTCTTCAGTATATCTGATTTTGTTTGCATCTATTCGAATAGCTATCAATTCAGGTTCGACAAACAAGCTTTTGTTCCAAGTAAAGCTTCTGATAACATGTACCCTTGGCCAATCATTCCTATTTGGACCACTGATCTCGACTTACCGCAAGATATTTCAAAGAAACTTGATCGAAGTAGAGTTAATTTCATCATTCAGCTTCTTCCTGGTTTTAACTTAGAACAAGAGCAAGCATTTTTCGAAGATAATCCAGCCATTATGCTTTTCTTAAAACATGTTCAAAAGATCCAATTTTTAAGTCAAAATAAAAGCATTGAAATTGAACTAAAAACCCATAATGACCTAGAACAATTACTTGTCAATGGAAAAATCCACAGTGAGTGGTTGTTGTCTAAAGTTCCAATTGAATTAAATGCCGACATAAAAGACTACTTACTAAGCCTTTCGGATCAAGAATGTCCACAACGACTGAAACAAGCAGAAACAATCGAAATATCTTTTGCGACTTGTTTAGAATCTGGAGCTAAAGTTCGTGATTTAAAAGATTATCCATTATATTGTTATTTACCGACACAAGTAAGATTGGGGCTTCCGTTCTTAATCAACGCTGACTTTTTATTAAACTCAGATAGATCTCAAATTATGGATAATCGGTGGAATGGGTTCTTGTTAGAACAAATTGCTTACCAACAATTTATTTGGCTGGCAAATTTAACCCAAAATCCTAAACTACGAAATCAAATTCTAAAGTTAATAAGCAAGGATCAGCTAGATCACAATCGAACTTGTTTTTTATCCTTTAAGAAAGGATTTGAAAGGGGGATCCAAGAAATCTCTTTCATCCCTCCTGCATTTGGTGAAATATTACTATTGGCGAAAAACTCTATCGTGGATGGATTTGATTATTATAAAGAAATGTCCCTTGAAAACCCAAAAATCGTTTCATATGATCTGGATGAAGCAACCATTTTAGTTGAAAGATTAAAAGTTAAATCTATCACCCCTGAAGGACTATGTGAATTAGTTGTTGAGCAAGCAAACCAAAGAAAAACAATTGATTTTCAAAAAAGCCTTTTAACTTATCTTCACAAAACAAGTAAAAAAAATCAAAAACTTCTTAATTTGTTAGAAGGAACGGCCTTTTTATTAACTAATGACTATACCTTACATTCACCAAATACAGTTTATTTTTCAATACAGGAACAAGATGATTTTCCAACGAATTTAGGGATCTGCTTTGTACACCCCGAAATCATGATTAATGATCATTTAAATCTGAAAAAACGTTTTTTGCAAACTTTAAAAGTAAAAGAAGGGAATCTGCTAGAAATCATACGAGACTTTACTTCTAAGTTACTAGAACAAGCCCGACATATATTCGAATCTCAGAGAACTTTTAAGGATGATAAATTCAAAAAACAAATATTTTCATCGACTATTTTATTATTTCAAGCATTTGTTCAAGATCTACTCGAAAATAAAGATTTTCCTTTTTTAAAGGAGAATTTATTTTTACTGACAGAAAACAATCGACTGCTACCTACTTATCTATTATACCTGAATGATGATTATGAACCTGAACATTATTTAAGCACAATTATTAAAGAAGATATTTTTGTTTCTCGGCAGTATTTGTTAGAAAGACAGCCCGTCAATCACATTAACGATTAAACAACATTGGCATGGCGTCACTTTTTTACACGAGTTGGTGTTGGATATAATATATCCATTTCTATTTTGGAACGCTATGATATTGAAAGGGCCCAGCGTGAACTCGGTATTTATATGAATTCATATATTACCCTGCTTAAAGATGAACGGATCAGCCCCAAAAAACTCGACAAACGATATTACTTTCAAAATTTTGTTCATTTTAGGTTTTTGGACTATCTGCATTACCCCGAAATCATGACGCATTTTCTAACAAGCTTAGTTGATAATTGGCTGCTCATTAGATCAAGAGCATCCTCATTTCGGATGATTTCAGAGGCACGTGAAATTCAAACACCATTTTTAACTTTCGTATTACAAAAAAGAGAACTGGTGCGCGGTTCCAAATCAAAGGTTACTAAAAAAACAACAGAGTTATTTTCATCACGATTACGAGGCTTCAGACAAATTTTGGATGTGGCTGACCTTCCAGTTGATCTAACAGATGAACAATCTGAATTTTTGGGATTCAAAACAAAACTATCTTCAACCGATTGTTTAAACGCATTAAATGAATTAAACAAAACTAAAAATACAAACCCTGATAACTATTCAGAGCTATTTAAACAATTACTGGCGCTCGATCCTAAAGAGGCTAGAGACCTTTCAACATGGACCGGTCACTTGTTAGCCGAAGACAATTCACTACAACCTAAAACCATACTTCAATTCTGGGGTACAGAAATTAAACTACACCGAGTTAATGCCAAGACCATTTTAAAACATTTGCCAGGACTGACTCATCTACAAATGATTAAGGCGTGTGATTATTTGGGTGTTTCTCTAGTAGGCCGAAAAGAAGTTGTTTTAATCCCAACTGAAAGCGAAGAAGATACGGAAGCAAAAAAAGAGTTTCTGTCTTATATTCCCTATTTGGCATTAATGATAGCCCACCATCAATCCAAAGATCCGATGTCTGTTTATAGTTTCCTTTCATCAAAAACTGGACAATTAACATTTCTATCTTGCAATAGACTTCGATTAAGTTTTAGTTCATGGGATAATCAAGTTATCTATGCTTATTGTAAGGAAAATTTCTTATACTTCCACCGAAGATGGAGAAACCATCAAACATTGCGTCCTCTTACGCTCGAAATCGTGCGATACTTAGAAATACCTTTTGAGTTAACTGAACAAGCATATGATCTTTTATGTGAAGAAACCACCGAACTTTCAGATTGGCTAATTGATAGGGGTTATTATATAGAAAATTTACCAACAGAAGATGTTTCTGATGTAAGCAGTACATTAACTCCAGAAGAAAAAGCGGAAAAAATAAAAAGAGAAGCTAAGTTCTCCGAAGCCCTTGAGAATGTTACTATGGAGATGTCTGAAATGAAAACAAGTCCTTCGAATGAGACTTCATTTAAATCCACTAGCATCCAAAAAAAGAAATTAACAACTACGATCTTCGGCCTTCAACACCAACCTGTGCCAGGAGATGGTCATTGTCTATTTCATGCCGTTGGGCTTCATCTAGGTTGGGAGCAGAAAGATTTAAGAACGAAAGTCGCAAAAATCATAGAACAAAATATGGATCAATATAAAAGTATTTTAAATGCACTTAACCCTCTGAAAACCCCTGAGGAATATCTGCAAGATTTAAGACTCGGTATTGAATGGGCAGATAACTTGGAGATTGCTGTTTTAATGAAAATGCTTGATCGACCAATTGTGGTCATCGGGCCTACTGGCAATATAATGAACTTATCAGATCTAACCGGAGAGAGTGATCCCATTTTCGTTCAATATAATGGGTATAACCATTATGATGCACTTATCTTAACAGGAGAAAAAACGGCTAAAGAAATATTTGAACACTGTCTAAACTCTAATCAAATCGACAATGATGTGTCCGAAACTACAAAACCTCTGATTATTCAAGATTTTGTACCTGAAGTTAGCAATTATCAGATTAACTTAGAGCACTTGGCAGTTAATAGTGCTGTGCTAGCAGTTGGGTTTGGATCTACTAAAAAAGGAAAAAGGGGTGTCTTTAAACCTCCTAAAAGAACTGAAGTTATGATTAGTGACGATGTCAAATCAAAAATCGGAAAAGCGGGTGAAGAAATCGTTTTTTTGAAACTTCGATATGATTATATAAAAAAATATGGTACGTGTGAACAATATAACTTTAGTGAAACGGAACTTGGATTTATAATAGCTTGTGTTTATAAAAATGAGAAAATTCAACTGGAAGTTATTTGGCATAACAAAAATGGTGAGCAGGGAAAATCTAAAGATTTTACTATTATCAAAAATGGTATAAAACGAATTATTGAAGTCAAATCAACACCATCAGCTACTAAAGACATCATCGACATCTCTGGGGAAGAAGTTAATAAAATGCACAAGTATAAAGAGAGATATCGATTATTTAGAGTTTATCAAGTCGGTACCAAATGTCCTAGAATTGAAAAAATTAAAAATCCAAGTGACAAGCTTGGGAAAGAATTGGCTGTTAAGTCCTACAAGATCCGTCTTTAAAAGACAAATATCAGAAAAAATGTCATTTAACTTTACCCGAAATAAAAATATTTCGGAAGTGACAATAAGTATTATTGGTTGACCGTTGGCAATGGCCTTTGCAATTGTTTCTGGTCTTAATCCAGAACAAGGAATCTAGGGTTAAGTGACATATAGGGATGAAAATTTATATTGGGTTTTTTAACAGACTTAAATGCTAACATTTCTTATTTACTTAAGGCAAATAATGCGTTAAAATACGCCAAGAATAATATATTATGAAACGTTGATCCTATGTCTAGATTAACCTTATTATCAAAGCATAAATTTGATTCGAGCCCCAGTTTTAGCAAAAGTCAGCTCCATTAAGATGATTAGTCCTGCTATGGTATTATATTAAAGTTTGGGTTTTAAGGTAGGCTTTTTTAACCATTCATATTGGATATCAAATTGTTTTCCACTAAACGCGAGCCCAACTTTTAGGACATTATCTTTTCCTCGTTGTAAGGCTTCACTAACATATTTTCTTTGATCAATTTGGAGTAAAGCGTCCTGGGCTTCGACTTTAAGTCTATCCGCAGCCTTTGAGGGATCTTTTAATCGTGTCGAGTCAACTTTCTTAAATTCCAATAAAATTGTTGGATGCTTAGAGTCTTTGGAGAAAATCAAATAATCATATCGTCCGTAACCACTTTCGCGATTGGATCGCAATTCATAATTTTTGTTTTTGTAGAGACTTGCAGTAAGACCAATCATCAAGCCGTGATAAAAAGCTTCTGGATCTCTTGCTGTATCATGCACACTAACGGTTTGCTCCATGATGTAGGTTAGACCTGATTTGAACTGCTCAATGTTACCCGACAATAAATCATTTAAAAAGTTTTGATACCAATCAATTCCATGTCCATTTGATAGCCATTGCTCAATAATTTGTCGGTACAACCTTCTGACTTCATAATTAGGAATATCCAGTTTACATTTAAGGTCTTGTTCTGTTTGGTGCTGCTCTTTAACTTTCAAATAACCCGACATAAAAAGAAGACTCCAAATGGTCGCTTCTCCTTCCCGCAAGTCTCCAAAGGCAGTGTGTTCATCGATAAATTTCTCAATGGGTTGTTCTTGCAACAGTTGTTCAAATTGATCCTTTACCTCTGCACTTGAGCGGATCAATAAGTTTTTAATCAGTTGATTGTCACTTGTATTCACCCAGTAAGCATCCAATCTTCCTTTGTTTCCGACATAATTGGCAATAGACCAGGGATTATAGACGACGAAGCTTCCTGCTTGATAGCCATTATACCATTCTCTCACTTCATCAAGGTGTTCTGCTAAATCCGATTGTCTTAAAATTTCAATCACTTCTTCTTCCGTAAACCCAAAGTGTTCTCCGTATCGGGTTTGCAATAACGAATAAACTCTTAAATTGTTAACACCAGAGAATAAGCTCTCTTTTGCGACTCGCAGAATGCCGGTAATGACCGAACGATGTAAATAGGGATTTGTTTTTAAAACACTGCCCAAAAATCCTCTCATCACTTCAACCATGGGATCAAAATACTGATGGGTAAAAGCGGATTGAAGGGGTGTATCGTATTCATCTATCAGTAACCAGGGTCGAACACCATGATGTAAGTATAGGTATCGGGTTAGGTTTTTAATGGAATTTTTTAAAGCTGTCTCGTCCGATTTTTGCTTGAGAACACCCTGAAAAAACTCTTTATCCTCATCATACAATCTAGGGCTTTCTAACAAATAACGATGCTCAGCAAATACCTCGGCCGCTAAATTCTTTAGACTGTAGTAAGCCGCCTCATATTTACTATCACGAACATCTTTAAAGGTCATGAAGACGACAGGATATCTCCCTTGATGTTGCATGTAGTCAGGCCCAAGCCGGGCTATTTTCAATCGATTGAACAAGGTAGCTGTAGGTTGGCCTTGTACCTCTGCAGCTAAAAAATGGTGGAGCATAGAAAGGTTGAGCGTTTTCCCAAAACGTCGTGGGCGGGTAATAACGGCTGCTTGTGTCGTTCTATCATCGAGGACTTCTTTAATAAATAAACTCTTGTCTACAAAATCTAAGTTATTATCCAATACCGCTCGAAAATTGTCATAGCCAATGGGTAATTCCATATCTGATACTCTAGTTGAAAATGGGCGAGAGAGAGGATGTCCTACTGTTAGCCTTAGTAAATGAGGAGCGATGAAAGCCCTTGCTCTATCCCTCGTTCTTGCATACATTCTGAGCATCATCAAACTCCTCATTTACCACTATTTTTCGAGTATTCGTATAATTTAAGACATTTCATTCTAATCCTTTCTGAATGGAGATCCAAGTCCTATCATCTCAGCAACCAATAAAGTTATATATGCGACTAATTTTAAAAAAGACTACACCTTCGAATCTTACAACAACCTTCAATTATATGGGCCGTTAGCTAAGCGGTAATCCAAAATGGATCCGTGGAACTATGAACTGGAATAATGGGAATAGATTGTTCTTTTTTTAGAAGCTGTTAAGATAATACCTCTTTTGAAGGAAATGTGGGCGTTTCTCAAAGGAAATCTCAGGTTAAAGCTAAACATATAAAAGGGTGATTAATGACATTGAAAACCAAAACCATTAAACCCGTGCTTAAGTCGACAAAGCCTTATGCTAAGAAGTTTTTAAAACAGTCTCGATGTCTGTTAACGATTAGTGTTGGACAGGAAGTTCATGAATCCGATAAATTTGCAGCCACCATTGAGCTTGTGAATGATAACTTTGCTTCTTGTGTTGTTTTGATTGATGATACGCTACAACGGTATTCTATGTCTTTACAACGGAAAGAACATCCTGACAGTTTTTATGAGAAATCTCTTAAGGAAGGTGATTGTTGGCTTGATCGTAATCAACACTATTTAGATAAATTGACGATACCCACAGAACTCATACGGTGGGATAAGTGGCTCAATCATTCTCATTATCGACAACAACATGAGTGTCTTCATCAGTTAGTCAAAAGCGATTTAACTTATAAAATGGCTTTTGAAGAAACCATTCGCGACTTTTTGCACCGCTTCTATAGTCGATTGCCGGATCAGAATTTGAGTTATTTAAACAAGGATCAAGTTCTCTGTCAGGAATATTTATTGGAAGAGTGCACGGCCTTGTGTTTGTGGGTGGAATTAAATTGCCAATTTGAAGTTTATCCTAGTAAACGAAATTCAGCTATGTCTGCTACTCACAAACGGTTCGTATTATCAAACCATCCTGATTTGTTGCATACGCTCTCGATTAAATTTAAAAACCGAAAACAGCTTAAGGCACAATGCTTTTCCTCTTTAAAGGAAGAGGTAACTTGAACATCTTGTGGGGCGAAGTATGAATCTGTTTCATCATATAATTGAATTTATTTTTGGTTCCGCATTGTTGATTAATGCATTCTTGTTTATTCCTCAAATCATCAGAATATTGAAAACTCGATCAAGCCAAGGCGTTTCATTTGTCACGTTCTTTGGGTTTTTATTGATCCAATTGGCAGTAGTACTGCATGGTATACTCCATCGAGATACGATACTCATTTGGGGTTACTCATTGAGTATGCTTGTTTGTGGCGTCGTTGTTGCCTTGATTTTGTATTATCGTTCGAAAAGTTCTACTCATAAGACCCTTGACTTTGAAACGGTACTCGAACAACTACCAGGTCATATTTACTGGAAAGACAGAAAAGGCGCCATGTTGTACTGCAATCGAAATAACTGGGAATCTTTTGGACTTAAGTCATTTTCGGAGTATCAAGGTAAAACAGATTATGAAGTCTTTCCTAAGGATGTTGCTGATATGCTCTGGCATACCGATGAAGAGATAATGCGTACAGGAATGATTAAAATTGTAGAAGAAATCGATCCCAATGCCGAAGGTGGGTCACGAGTGTATTTATCTCATAAAGCTCCTTTACGAAACAGGAAACAAGAAATTGTGGGCGTATCGGGTGTTTCTGTAGACATCACAGAAACCAAAAAAACCAACCTGGACCGCCTGGATTTGCTGTAGAATATTATTGCCTTCATGCCCGGGCATGTTTACTGGGTAAATCGAGAAGGCATGTATTTAGGCTGTAATGACAATCAAGCGCGATCAGCGGGGCTGAGCTCACGAAAAGCGATTATCGGGAAGCGAAATAAGGATCTACCTTGGAATTTTCATGCAACGGCTTTGCCAGAGACAC
>Ga0114931_10008707_pt1 | contig 12245 bp, 10 predicted proteins | sample 2SBtaG_FD_89579 | JGI IMG/M metagenome (GOLD analysis project Ga0114931, IMG submission 89579) | Deep subsurface microbial communities from Kolumbo volcano to uncover new lineages of life (NeLLi) - 2SBTROV14_V59a metaG | ecosystem: Environmental > Aquatic > Marine > Volcanic | place: Kolumbo...
AGTCTTCCGGCGCCGCTGCTGCTCCTGGCCGCGGCGGCGGCTTGCACCGATCGCATCCGGCTCGGCACCGGTTCCTACTTGTTGCCCATCCGTCATCCGGTGCACATGGCCGAGGAGGTCGCGGTGCTCGATCGTCTCTCCGGTGGACGGGTCATCCTCGGCGTTGGCCGCGGTTACCTCGGGGGGATGTTTGCCGCTTTCGAGATCCCGGTGGCCGACAAGCGGCAGCGCTTCGAGACGTCCCTCTCCCGAATGCTGGCGGCCTGGGGCGGGGCGCCGGTCGCCGTCGATCCCGGCACGGGCCCCGGTAGAGATGGCCGGGGTGAGCCGGTCTATCTGCACCCGCGGCCGGTGCAGGTGCCCCACCCCCCGGTGTGGGTGGCCGCCTTCGGTCCGAAGGCCCTCGAGCAGGCTGGACGGCTAGGGCTGCCCTATCTGGCCTCACCCATCGAGTCGTTCTCGATCCTCGCCGAGAATCTGGACCGCCACCGCCAAGCGGCGTGCGCGCACGCGCGTGCTCTGCCCTCTGAGGTGCCGGTCATGCGTACCGTCTTCGTCTCGAAGGACGCGGCGCGGCTTCGCGCCGTCCGGCGCGGGCTCGAGGAGCAGGCTGGCCGGCTGGCCCGGTCTCCGATGCCCGCGATCCGGCGGGCGGCGACTCGCAAGGTCGAGGACTGGGCGATCGTCGGAGCGCCCGAAGAGGTGGCGGGAGCGCTCGAACGCTACCGCGAGGACCTGGGTGTGACGCACGTGATCGCCTCACGCACCCGTTTGCCCGAGCTCGAGCCAGGTGAGCCCGAGCGCTCCCTCGAGCTGCTCGCCGGCTGCGTGCCGTAATCGTGGGGTTTTCCCGCGTCAGATTATCTGCCGTCGCCTGAGATCGGTCACCTGCTCCGGGGTGAGCCCCAGCCAGTCCCCATAAATGGCTTCGTTGTCCGCGCCGAGCAAAGGCGAGGGGCGGACCGGAACCCGCGTTTGCAACATGCGCAGCGGCCATCCGGCCACTGTCACCGGGCCGCGGGTGGGATGGTCGATGACCTGCATCATGCCTCGCGCGTGCAGATCTTCGTCGTGGAGCAACTCACGAGTGTTGTAGACCGCCCCGCAGGGCACGTTGGCCTTGGCGATGGCGTGCATGACTTCATCCTTCGTGCGCTTCGTCGTCCACTCGCGGAGGGCCGCATCGACGATCTCGCGATGGGCGTAGCGGTCCTGGGAGGTTTGGAGGCGCGGGTCGTCGAGCAGGTCTTCCCGCTCGATGACACCGACGAGGCGACGCCAATGCGTATCGTTGCCTCGCGCCGGGAAGATGTAGCAGTAATCGTCGATGCCGCCGGGCTTGCAGGGATAGAGTCCGCCCGGCGACGACCCCATCACCTCGTTGCCCGCGCGTGGCAGCACACCTTCGGTGAGAGCGGACTGCCGGCTCATAGGCGTTCGGCAGTAGTTCAGCATGGCGTCGCGCATCGCTATCTGGATGTGTTGACCGCGTCCAGTCGCATGGCGCTGATACAGGGCGCTGACGATTCCGAGCGCGCACAGCATGCCGGTGCCCGTGTCCCCGATCGTCGGTCCAGGACGAATGGGCGGCTCGCCAGGGGGACCGTTTACCCCCATCGTGCCGCCGGTGGCCTGAGCAATCATGTCGAAGGAGAGATAGCTCGCGTGCGGGCTTTCGGGCGCGAAGCCTTTCACCTGGGCAAAGATGATTCGTGGGTTGAGCGCGCTCGATCGCTCGTAATCGAACCCGAGGCGCGCGAACGTACCCGGGGCCATGTTCTCGATCACCACGTCGGCGGTTTTGACCAGGTCCTCGACAAGCGCCCTTCCCTCGTCTGATTTCAAGTTGCAGGTGATGCTGCGCTTGTTGAGATTGTAGAAGATGAAGTAGTGCGCATCCTCTCCCGGGGTATCGGTCGAAGCCCAACGACCGGGCTCGCCTCGCCTCGGTTCTTCCAGCTTGACGACTTCGGCGCCAAGCCAGGCCAGCGCTTCGGTGCACGATGGTCCGGCTTCGAACTGGGTGAAGTCGAGTACTCGGACCCCGGCGAGGGCGGGAAGGGGGGTGTCGGCGGTCATCGGATGGCCTTTATGAGTGGGCGCAATGAAAAAGGCTACTATAGCCCGACGCGAGGGCGAGGTGCTGGTTCGTGAACCCTTCCGGCGCGGCCTCGCAACAGTGCGCACTCGCAGGCATAGCCGGCCATCCAGGCGATGAGCCCCAGCACCGCCCCGTTGATGTCCGGCCCGACGAGGCTGACGGCGGCGATGGCGCCGGCGACGACCCCCCGCACCGGGCCGGTCAGGGCAAGCACGCGGGTGTCCCGGCTTCCGGCCAGCAACCCGCGATAGAGGGCGGAGAACGCCCAGAAAACGGCCATCAGTGCCGCGAGCTGCATCGCCGGGCGGCAATAGGCCTCCAGCGCCGGGGGGATACCCATTACACCGCCGAGCACGTGCTCCGAGGCGGGTGACCAGAACAAAGCCGCGGCCACAGCGGTGAACAGGATGACGAGATGGCGGGTGAAACCTCCGAGGAGCCGGGCGTCGGGCCCGGTGCGTACCAGGGTCTGGGCGGTCTGGACGAGGTTTCGCACGGGGCTGAATATGAGGCTCACCAGACCGTGGACGACTCCGAACGCGGCCAGGGCAAGGTCCGGGTGCAGCAAGCGGCCCAGCAGCACGTTGATGACGAACACCATGCCCATCTCCGAGGATTGATTCAGCATGAGCGGCCAGGCGAAACGCCACATCTCCCGGTACGCCGGCAGGGCACCGCTTGCTGGCATCCGCCGAAAGATCGGCCAGGCAAAGATCCAGGTGACCAACGTTTCGGCAAGCATGCACAGGGTCAATGCGCCCGCTCCGGCCGCTGCCCCGTTCAGGAAACGGGGCAGCAACACGAGCGAACCGGCCAGCGACAGAACTCGGACACCGGTGCCGAGAGTGATGAACAGGGTGCGCCGGTGGAGTATCAGGATCCCGAAGCCGAGGGCGCGCGCGAGCAGGATCGGCGCGCTGAGCGAGAGGATGAATGTCGCGTGTCTGGCCTGGGCGACGGCCGCCGCGCTCGCCCCGAAGAGGGTGCCGTATATCCAGTCTCCGAGGCGGGTAAAGGCCACCACCTGCGCGATGAGCACCGGGGGAGCGGCGAGGAGGACGAAGAAGCGTATGAGACGAGGGAGGCAGGCACGGTGCTTCAGATACGACAAGGTCAGGAGCTGAGAGACCTCGGTCGCGCTGCTCATGGAGTAGTAGAAGGTGAAGGAGACATTGAACCCGGCGAGCGTCGTGCTCGGTGACGGGCTCCGGGCGAGAAAGGCGTGAATGATCGACTTCGAGACCGCGTTCAGCTCCGTCATCAAGATGAGCGGAAAGAAGAACCGGTAAGCGGTCTTCAGGGTGACCGGGGGTTGGGTGGCGTTCTCCGGAGAGCGTTCTGGCAGCGCGTTCGCCATGCCTCCGAGGGTTGCCGCGCCGCTACTGAAGCGGGATCATGCAGTGTTTCCGAAATGCTGGCCGCTCCGTGAGTCTCGTATACCAGGCCTCGAGATGGGGCAGCGAAGGGCGGTCCTCGACCAGCATCATCCATCGATGGATCTGCGGTCCGAGGGGAATGTCGCCCATCGTGAAGCGCTCGCCGGCGACGTACCGCCGCCCGGCGAGATGGGCGTCGAGGATCCCCCATACCCGGAAGCTTCTCTCGATGGCGGCCTGGATTGCGCCATAGTCCCGTTTCCCTTCCGGGGTGCGCACGAGTCCCCAGAAGATGGGCGTCATCGCCGGTATGACCGTCGTCAGCTTCCAGTCCATCCATTTCTCCGCCTCGGCGCGTTCCTGGAGATCCTCGGGATAGAGCACCCCGAGCGCATACTTCGCGCAGAGATAACGGGTGATGCTGTTCGACTCCCAGAGGACGAAACCGTCATCTTCGAGGGTCGGGACCAAACCGTTAGGGTTCTTGGCGAGATACTCCGGCTGATCGTTGCCGCCGAATGCGCCTCCGATATCGACCTGCTCGTACTCGAGACCGAGCTCGTCGGCGACCCAGAGCGGCTTCATGGCGTTTCCCGAAGTACGGCGTCCCAAAATCTTCAGCATCATGTCGACCCGGTCGGTGGTGGCGCCCCAGCGTGGCCGGTGGCGGGAAGCAGTACTTTAACCCCAATCAGCACTGGCCGGGACGCCGCCCCATGGAGGATGGGATATGCTGGGGGCCCCGGCCCGACGGGAAGCAACCTCTCGCGCTGCGGGCCGCACCGGCGGGGATGAGTCGGTCGCGGCGTCCGGAGGCGAGGAGGGCCGCGCGGGAGGAATTGGAGGAGGAGCCGGTCATGAAGATAACTTCGGTTAGAACCCACGCTATCGCGATACCGCACGACCACGGTGGTCCTCCTACCGGTTTCGGGGGCAGCAGCTGGCCGAGCTTGAACATCCTGCTCGTCGAGGTTGCAACCGAGAGCGGGCTCGTCGGGTGGGGAGAGGCTTTCAGCTATGGCTGCATGGCAGCCGTGAAGATGCTGGTAGATCGTACGTTGGCCCCTTTCCTTGCCGGTCAGGACGCTTCCGACGTGGCCGGGCTTTCCTATCGGATGCAGAGAAGCATGCATCTGTTCGGGCGCTACGGGATCACCACGTTCGGTATCTCGGGCGTCGATATCGCGCTTTGGGACATCGCTGGCAAGGCCGCTGGTCTCCCCCTGCGACGGCTGCTCGGCGGTCCGGCCGAGGTGGCTCCGTTGCCCGGGTACGCGAGTCTGTTGAAATACCGGGACCCGGAGCTGGTGGCGAAGTTCGCGAAGGAGGCGGTAGCGTCGGGCTACCCGGCGATAAAGCTGCACGAGACGGGTTTCGAGGAGGCCTGCGCCGCCCGCGAGATCCTGGGTCCGGAGGTGCCGATCTGTCTCGATACGAACTGCCCCTGGACACCACGGCAGGCGCACGAGGAAGCGCGCCGTCTCGCCGAGCTGGATCTCCACTGGCTCGAAGAGCCGATCTTTCCGCCCGAGGACTTCCGGGCGCTCGCGCGCCTGCGCCGGGCTGGTAAGTTGCCCCTGGCAGCCGGCGAGAACGCCTGCACCGCCTTTCAATTCCAACAGATGTTCGAGGCGGGCGCGGTCGATTTCGCCCAGCCGAGCGTAACGAAGGTCGGGGGGGTGAGCGAGTTCCTCAAAATCTGCACCCTGGCCGAGACCCACGATGTCACCGTCGTTCCCCACTGCCCGTACTTCGGGCCGGGCTGGCTCGCTACCCTTCAGGTGCTCTCCGCCATGCCGCATCCGGGGTGGGTGGAACGCTTTTACACGAAGCTCGAGGCAACCTTGTACCCAGGGTTTACGGATCCGGACAGGCAAGGCCGATTCGGGGTGCCGGACGGTCCGGGGCTCGGGATGGAGCCCGATCCGGGCGTGATCGCCCACTACGCGGTCGATCCGTGCGCGTGAACCTCGCATGGAACGACGCTAACCAGCGGGATTGTATCGGCTGAGATCTGACATCGGGTGGTGCATACCCGATTCGGGGCTATCAGCCACCCCGCCGCGGTGCGCGAGGCCAGACTCGTGCCGGGCCGGTCTCCTTGCCCGATATTCGATGTGGGGTGGCGAAAGCGCCGGCACGACCTTCGGGCGCCTTGTCCGAGCTCAGGGCGGCGGGCGCCGGGCTCGGAGCTCTCAGGCGATGCCGCGGATGATATAGCCGCCCGATCGCTCGTCCATTTCCAGATCCAGGTCCCCCCGAGCCTGCGCCTCTTCCAGCAGGTCGCTGAAGGAACGGAACCCGTAGGTGCTCTCGCTGAAACCCGGCCGGCGCCGCTTCAGGGTCTGCTTGACCATCGAGCCCCAGATCTTCGCGCGCTCCCCCCGCTCCCCATAGAGGGCGCTGGTCGTCTCGATGACGAGGTCGACCGCCTCCTGGACCGGATCTTCCTCGGCGGAGACGGGGGGTGCGGCCTTGTCGTCGCGTTTCTTCTCCGACTCGTGGCTCGTCTCCGAGGCAGCTTGCGCCTTGGTGCGCTTTGCCCGTTTCGGAGCCCGTTTCTCGGGGCGTGCGGCGGCGACGAGGTCGTCGTAGTAGAGAAACTCGTCACAGCTCGCGACCAGCAGATCCGAGGTGGCGTTCTTGACACCCACCCCGATCACGAACTTTGCATTCTCCCGAAGCTTGGCTACCAGGGGATAGAAGTCCGAATCTCCAGACAGGACCACGAAGGTGTCGATGTGCTCCTTCGTATAGCAGAGATCGAGGGCATCGACCACGAGCCGGATATCGGCCGAGTTCTTCCCCGACTGCCGGACGTGGGGGATCTCGATCATCTCGAAGGCGGCCTCGTGCATGGCCGCCTTGTATTCCTTGTAGCGCGCCCAGTCGCAATACGCCTTCTTGACGACGATGCTGCCCTTCAGGAGCAACCGCTCCAGGATCGGACCGATGTCGAACTTCTTCGGGGCGGGAAGCTTTGCGTCGCGCACGCCGAGCGCGACGTTCTCAAAATCGCAAAACAGGGCGAGATTCGCGTCGCCGTTCACGGGAGCTGCCCTTCAGGGTATGTTGCCGGGACTCTCCGCGGAACGGCCTCGGGAGCGCGATTTCCCGGCCCGGCAGACTCCGGGCCAGCCCGTCGGAGCGAGTGCGCGAGGCACACGCGCACGGAGCGCTTCTCAGCGATGGCCGCCTCGCCGGTCCATGGCTTCGTTGATGCGAAGGGGACGGCCGTTGAAATCCTTCCCGTTCAGCTGGGAAATGGCGTTTCGGGCGTCTTCGTCCGACATCTCGACGAAGCCGAATCCTCGCGAGCGCCCGGTCTCCCGGTCGGTGATGACGGCAACGGAGTAGGTCTCCCCGATAGAGGAGAACAGATCCCGCACATCGTCCTCGGTCGAAGACCACGAGAGGTTACCTACGTAAAGCTTCATGATTCCGGTTCCAAAGTTCTGGGACAGTGCGATTTCCAAGCAGGAAACAATAACCCCACGACGTTTCAGTCCGTTGCCACGCGATAACACGGTCCATCGTCGCTACCCCCTTGCTCGCGCGCGGCGAGGCTCCGATGAGGGCAAGGGGTCTGGGCTGCGCTGGCGAATAGGTCAGATTCGGGTGGGCGAACACGTCGGGCATGGCAATCCTATCGGGTATGACCGAGGAATGCGAGCCGGGCAATCTATTATCCTTCACTTTTTTCGAGGCCGCGATGCCCCGGGAGGACGTTGGATGGAAAGGGCCCTGGAGGGATCTTTCGCGCGGCGGTTAGGGGTCCTGATCCAGGCGCTATGGGGTTCGCAACCCCTTTCCCGAAGGGCGGTGACGGACCGGGCGCGCTTGCTGCTGCTCGATTCGCTCGGCTGCCTGATTGCCGGTTTGCGGGCGCCCGAGGTGGGTGGGCTGCTCGGTGCGCTCGAGCATGGCGAGCCGGGGCCGGTGAGATTCCCCGGCCGCAAAGTGTCGCTCGGGGTGAGCGCCGGGGCGCTCGTGGCGGGTGCTGCCACCTGCTGGGACGAGGCCTGCGAGGGGCTCGCCGGCGCTCATGGCCGGCCCGGCCTGCACGCGTTCTGCGCACTGTACGCCGCGGCCCAAGCGGACGATTCCGACCTGCGCGGACTTCTCGATGCCTTGACCGTGGGATTCGAGGTGGGGGGTCGGCTCGGCGCGGCGCTCCGGATCCAATCCGGCATGCACGTCGACGGCACCTGGGGCGTCTTCGGGGCGGTGGCTGCGATCGCGCGCCTGCTCCGCACGGATGCGGCACAGACTCTCGGGGCCCTCGCCGGTGCCGCCTGCCAGATCCCGTTGAGCCTTTACCGGCCAGTTGCCGAAGGCGCGACGGTGCGAAATCTGTATGCGGGCGCCGCCGCGGCGCGAGCCTGGCACCACGTCCTTGCCGCTGGGGCGGGTGTGACCAGTCCGTTCGCCGCTTTCGAGGAGCTGGATCGGGTGTTCGTGCGTTCGCCCGATTGGGTCGCGCTTCTGGAGCCTGACGGGGCGGTTGATCGGACGGTGGATTCACCAGCGCCGGCGGGCTGGTTGATTGAAAACGGCTATCTGAAACCCTACGCGGGAGTCCGTCATACCCATTACGGTGTGCTAGCCGCCTGCCGCTGGGCAGCGGAGCATGGGCCGGCGGCGGCGATCAGCCGGGTCCGGCTCGAGGTCTACCCGGAGGCTGTGACTTATTGCGGAATTCGAGCGCCCCGTTCCGCCATCTCGGCGCAGTTCAGCGCGAGCTACGCGCTCGCTCATGCCCTCGTGTTCGGCGAATTGGGGCCGGAGGCGTACGGGCGGGAGAGGATGGAGGAACCGGAGATACGACGCCTGGAAGCGCTCGTGGATCTGGTCGCCGATCCGCTATTCGGGCCCCGGAGAGGGGCGCGCCTCTTCGTCGAGACCGAGGGGGGCGAGGCCGTACAATACGCGGTCGACACGGTGCCCGGAGACCCGGGGCAGCCACTCGGGGAGGGAGAGGTGGTCGAGAAGTTCATTCGGTACGCGTGCCCGTCGCTCGGCGAGGCGTGCTCCGCCCGCCTGGCCGATGCGGTGGTGAAGGGTTCGCTCGATCAGCGTATCCGGGCGCTGCTGCAGGACGCCTCGTGAGTATCCGGCAAACCGTCCAGCAGAATCCGACCGCCGCTGTTGCTTCTCGCCACGGCGCTCTCGAGGGGGTGGCGCCATTGCTGGAGGCGCGCGGGATCGGAAAGCGTTTTGGTGACCTCGTCGCCAACGAGGGCATCTCGCTTTGCGTCCAGCCCGGGGAGATCCATGCCCTGCTCGGTGAGAACGGGGCGGGGAAGTCGACCTTCGTGCAGATCCTCTATGGTGCCTTGCGGCCGAGCGAGGGCGAGTTGCTCTGGGAGGGAAAGACGTGGAGGCCCGCTGGACCGGGCGCGGCCCGGGCTGCCGGTGTCGCGATGATCTACCAGCACTTCTCGCTTTTCGAGACGCTGACGGTGGCACAGAACATCGCCCTCGCGCGACCCCCCGGGGGACGCTCGATGGAGGCTCGAGGGGTCATTGCCGGGCTCTCGGCCGAGTACGGTCTCGACCTCGAGCCGGAGGCGGGCGTCTCCGACCTCTCGGTAGGAGAGCGCCAGCGGATCGAGATCGTCCGTGCCCTGATGCAGCGCCCGAAGCTGTTGATCATGGACGAGCCGACCGCGGTATTGACCCCGCAGGAGACCGGGGCGCTGTTCGAAACGCTGCGTAAGATCGCGGCCGAGGGCTGTGCGATCCTCTATATCAGCCATCGCCTGGACGAAGTTCGGCGTCTATGCCACCGGGCAACCATCCTGCGCCGGGGCCGGGTTGTCGGCGAGGTGGACCCGGCGGGTGAAAGCCCTGCATCGCTTGCTCGTCTGATGGTTGCCGACGACGTGGAGCCCGTCCATCGGTTGCCGCGCGCGCTCGTGGGAGGGGTGCCGCGGCTCGCTCTGAAACGGTTGAGCGCTCCGGCCCCGGGGCCCTTCAACGTGGCCCTTCACGACGTCTCGCTCGAGGTCTACGCCGGGGAGATCGTGGCGGTGGCCGGGGTTGCCGGAAACGGACAGTCGGAGCTTTTCGAACTCTCGAGCGGCGAGCGGCTGGCCGCTGTTCCGGAGGCGATTTGCATCGATGGGACGCCTTCGGGGCGGCTTGGTATCCAGGCTCGACGGCGGCTCGGGGCAGCGTTCGTGCCCGAAGAACGCCTGGGGCACGCCGCCGTCTCCGGTCTTCCGCTGCCGGAGAACGTGCTCCTGACTCGCCACGGGACGGACCGGGGACTGGTGAGGCGCGGGTTCATCCGCCGAGCGCCGGTCCGAGAGGCGTCGCGCCGGATCCGATCCCGGTTCGACGTGCGTTCGGCGACCGACGAGAGTCCGGCCGGAACGCTGTCTGGCGGCAATCTTCAGAAGTTTGTCATCGGCCGGGAGATTGACCGGGCGCCGGCCCTGCTGATCGTGCAACAGCCGACCTGGGGGGTCGATGCCGGTGCGGCTGCCCGAGTGCGCCAGGCGTTGGTGGACCTGGCGGGGGGCGGGGGGAGCGTGCTCGTGATCAGTCAGGATCTCGACGAGATCTTCGAGATTGCGCACCGGGTGGCGGTCATCAGCCGCGGGCGGTTGAGTGCCGCGGTTCCGGTGGGGTCGGTGGCGATTGACGACATTGGGATTCTGATGTCAGGAGGCGGCGCGTGATCAGTGTATGGATAGAGCCGCGCGCTCGTCCCTCGCAGCTGATGTCGTTGGCCTCGCCGCTGCTAGCGTTGTTGCTGACCGTTCTCTCCGGAGGGGTCATGTTCGCGGCGCGTGGGCTCGACCCTCTCGCGCTCCTCTACGTCTATTTCCTGGACCCGCTCGCGACACTGTGGTCGCTCGAGGAACTCGCGGTGAAGGCGGCGCCGCTCGTACTGATCGGTGCCGGTCTGGCGGTCTCGTTTCGGGCCGGTGTCTGGAACATCGGTGCCGAGGGGCAGCTCGTCACCGGGGCGATCGTCGGATCGGCGGTGCCGGTGCTCTGGCACGATTGGCAGTCCCCCTGGGTACTGCCGGTCATGCTCGGGGCTGCCGCCTTCGGTGGCGCGCTGTACGCGGCCCTACCGGCAATCTTGAAGAACCGTGCCGGGGTCAACGAGATCTTGACGAGCCTCATGCTCGTCTACGTCGCGCAATACTTCCTGGACTGGCTCGTTCGGGGACCCTGGCGGGATCCGCAAGGTTTCAACTTCCCTCGTTCGGTGACGTTCGAGGGCTGGCAGCGGCTACCGGTGCTCGGCGACAGCCGGCTGCATCTCGGGGTGGGGCTCGCGCTGCTCGCGGTCGCGGCCGTGCACGTGCTGCAACGCCACTCGCTCGTCGGGTTCTCCATGCGGATCGGGGGTGAAGCGCCGCGCGCCTCGGTCTTCTCGGGGTTCTCGAGGTCCGGTACGGTGTGGTTGGGGTTCATGCTCTCCGGTGCGCTCGCCGGCTTGGCCGGTATCTGCGAGGTGGCCGGTCCGGGCGGGCACCTTCAGCCGGCCGTCTCGCCGGGATATGGCTTCACAGCCATCATCGTCGCCTTCCTGGGCCGCCTGCACGCGGCCGGCGTATTGCTTGCGGGGCTGCTGCTCGCCCTGACTTATCTCGGGGCGGAAGCCGCTCAAATGGACATGGGGGTGTCGGTCAAGACCTCTCAGGTCTTCCAGGGAATGCTGCTGTTCTTCATCCTGGCTTGTGATACGGCGGTGCGCCATCGCTTCCGGATGGCGATCGGTCGCTCTGGCTCGAAGAGGGGACAATGACGGATCCGAGTGCGGCCGGGGGCGGCATCGGCGGGCGGAGCGCGCCATGGGCGGCCTAGAGGCCGTCGTGCTGACCATCGTCACCGCCTAGACCCCGCTCCTGATCGCAGCGCTCGGGGAGCTGGTCGTCGAGCGCGCCGGCGTACTCAACCTCGGTGTCGAGGGAATGATGGCGGTGGGGGCGGTCGGCGGGTTTGCGGCCGGAGCCGCGACCGGCTCGCCCTGGCTCGGAGTCGCGGCCGCGGTCCTGGCCGGTATGCTGACCGCCGTGCCTTTTGCGGTTCTCACCCAGACTCTGCTCACGAACCAGGTGGCGACCGGTCTCGCCTTGACGCTGTTCGGGCTCGGCCTGTCCGGATTGCTGGGCGAGCCGTTCACCGGTGCTCCGGGCCGCAAGCTCGAGCTCGGTCAAGAGGTGATCGTGAGCGCCTCCTTCGCGCTCGCGGCGGGGGCTGCGTGGTTCTTCTCCCGCACCCGCGCGGGGCTCGTCGTCCAGGCGGTCGGGGGCAATCACGACTCCGCTCATGCCCTCGGATATTCTGTCGTGCGGATCCGTTACGCCTGCATTCTCTTCGGCGGCGCCTGCGCCGGGCTCGCGGGGGGTTATCTCTCCCTCGTCTATACGCCGCAATGGGTCGAGAGCATGACGGCCGGTCGTGGGTGGATCGCTCTTGCGCTCGTGGTTTTCGGGACCTGGAATCCCCTGCGCGTCCTGTTCGGCGCCTACGCCTTTGGAGCAGTGTGGATCCTCGGGCTGCACGCCCAGGGTTTCGGGCTCGGCATCGCCCCCCAGCTGCTCTCGGCATTGCCCTATGCGATGACCATCCTGGTGCTCGTCTTCCTCTCCGGGAGGGCCCGTTCGCCAGCTCGGGGGATCCCCGCCTGTCTGGGGCTGCCCTTCGTAACATCTCAATAAGTCCGGGCGCGGCCAGGGGTAGGTCCTGCCACGACACGCCGTGAATACGTCCCTGTAGGCTCGGATGCAGCATCCCTGCTGCAT
>Ga0114931_10008708_pt1 | contig 12244 bp, 7 predicted proteins | sample 2SBtaG_FD_89579 | JGI IMG/M metagenome (GOLD analysis project Ga0114931, IMG submission 89579) | Deep subsurface microbial communities from Kolumbo volcano to uncover new lineages of life (NeLLi) - 2SBTROV14_V59a metaG | ecosystem: Environmental > Aquatic > Marine > Volcanic | place: Kolumbo...
GTCGGCGTGGACGTGGGGGTCGTCACCGAAGTGGGAGACGCCGTGGGGGCGGGCGTAGCCGCGACCGGTGCGGGCGTCTCCTGGCCAACTTCAGCCGTAGCGGGTTCGTCACTGGGCGCAACGGACGATGTGATTGGCGAACGGGACGCGATGTTCACGTCCAGCGCTGGTTCGCCGGGCCAGATCTCTATGTCATAAGGCTGGTCGTCGCCAAACCACTTGCGATAAAGCGCGTCGTAGGAGCCATCCGCGGCCATCTCCTGCAAAGTAAAGTTCACCAGATCCCGGAAATCGCTGTCGTAGTTGGGCGTGCCGATGCCGTACGGCTCCTGGGTGAAGCGTTCGCCCACCAGGCGCAGGCCTGGGTTATCCTTGGCGAACTGGGAGAGGGCCACGCTGTCGGTGGTCAGCACATCCACCTGCCCGGCTTTGAGCGCCTCCAGGGCTGAAGGGTATTCCTGGAAAGGGAGCATCTCGATCACGATGCCCAGTTCATCGGCCTTGGCCCGGATGTTGTCAATGGAGGTGGAGCCGTCGATGGCGGCCACCACCTTCCCGTCCAAGTCCTCCAGACTTTCGATGTCGCTCTCCGCGCGCACCAGCAGACTCTGGCCATCCAGGAAGTAGGTCTGGCTGAAATCGATTAGATCGTCCCGCTCCTGCTTGTGGGTCATGGAGGCGATGGCCAGATCGATCTGCCCCGAGGCCAGCACGGGGATGCGCGTGTCCGAGGTGACCCGCACCAGATCCACCGCGTCGGGGTCGCCAAGCCAGCGGTCCGCAAACGCGCGGGCGATGTCCACGTCGAAGCCCACGACCGCGCCGTTCTCGTCCACAAAGCCGAAGGGCGCGAAGTCGTATTTGACGCCGGCCAGCAGCTTGCCCCGGCGGAGGATCTTGTCCATGCGCGAGGTCGCAGGCGGCTCGAACGTGGCCGGCGAGCTCGCCAGGTCATAGGGCCACTTCCCCGGCATGATGCGCACATCGTAGGGTTCGTCATCGGGAAACCAGCGAGCGTAGATCTGGTCATAGACGCCGTTAGTCTTTAGCGCCTGGAGGGTGAAATCCACCAGGTTGCGGAAATAGGAGTCGCCCTCGCGGACGCCCAGTCCGTACGGTTCCTGGGTGAAGCGCGGACCCGCCACCGTCAGATCGGGGTTCTCCTGCGCGGCCTGGAGGAGGAAGACGCTGTCAGTGGTCAGGGCGTCCACCTGGCCGGCGCTAAGTGCTGCCAGGGCTGGCGGGTATTCCTGGAAGGGCAGGAGGTCCAGGGCGACGCCGTTGGCCTCGGCATAGGCGCGGATCTGGTCGATGGAGGTGGATCCCTGGATCGCAGCTACGGTCCTGCCCTCCAGGCCGAAGATGTCCTCGATGCCCGCATCCGCGCGCACCAGCAGACTCTGGCCGTCCAGGAAGTAAGTCTGGCTGAAATCGATCAGCGCATCTCGCTTTTTTTTGTGGGTCATGGAGGCCGCGACCAGATCCACTTCGCCCGCCACCAGCTTTTGGATGCGGTCAGATGAGGTCACCGGAACAAACTGGACTTCCACGCCCCACAAGTCCGCCATGGCTCGCACCAAGTCCACATCGAAGCCGACTACGTCACCTTTCTCATCCACGAAGCCAAAGGGCCGGAAGTCGTACTTGACGCCCGCGACGAGCGCGCCCCGATCCCGGATGCGCTGGATGGTGGATACAGGCGTCGCCGTTTCTGAGTCGGGCGCTGCTGTAGGGGCGGCGGTCGGTTCAACATCCTGGCGCGCGGGGGCTGCGAGTAGGGACCCAGTTCCCGCCTGGGTCAGGGTCGCCAACAACCCGATCGCGATGGCTGCGGTCAGGATAAAACGGTTCAGGTGAAGGATGCGAAACAGACGGGAGACGTCGCTGTGGGGGCGTTTCAGGTCGGATTTTGAATGGTCAATGCGTTTCATGCCGGTTAGGTCGCCATTGTTTTCGTTGGGTGCAGAAGTCCGACTTTTGTCAAAAGCCGGACTTCTGTAAGTCGGACTTCTTTTGGTCTATTGCGTCCAGGTGACGTGCGGTTCGTTCAACTCGGCCACCAGTTGGGGATCGGGAGCGCCATTGCTCAACGTCCACAGGTAAAGAATGGGGGGAGAGCCATCCAGGTTGCCGGTGGCGTATGCCAGATAGGCGCCATCTGGCGACCAGATGCAATCAACCACGTCAGTCGGCGCGCGTGGATAAAGGGCTCCGCTGTCCACATCCACCACCCAAAGACTTGAACCTGTATGGTCATCCCCCGGGCCGGCAAGGAAAGCGATTTGCGCGTCGTCCGGCGACCAAGTCAGGGCATGGGCCGGTTCGGTCGTCAGCATGCGCACCGGCTTCCCATCACCGTCGAGGAGGCGGATCCCGTCATCAGAGGCTACTGCGACCAGCATTCCGTCGGAAGACCAGACCGCAGACCGCCCTTCCCACCCGCTAAAGGGATGCAGGCTGCCGGTGTCAATGTCGGCCAAATAGATCGGGTGTGCGTTCTCTTCGGCCAGGACGAGCAACAGACGCTTACTGTCCGGATTCCAGTCGGCCTCAACGACCGATGCGGAGCCGGGCTGGAACGAACGTCGGTTCTGGTCGTCATTGACGGCGACGATCTGCAAGCTGTTGCGTCCGTCCCGGGTTTCGAGATAGGCTAACATCGCGCCGTCGGGCGACCAGGCCAGGGCGGATTTGGGGGCTTCTCTATTCGTCAGGCGCCGCGGATGGGAGAGGAGGGGGCTGGAGACATAAATTTGTCCATCCTGGGCATCGACATAGGCCAGTTGATTGCCGGTGGGTCCCCAGACTGCGCCCAGGCCGGCGACGCCGAGTTTTTGCTGGTTCGCTCCATCAGCGTCCGCACTGTAGAGAACAGGAAGATGGTCATCGTAAACCGTGAACGTCAGCCGGTTGGGCGTCGGTTCGAAGAGGGGCGCGGCCGCGGTTGGCGACAACTGCCGCCCCAGGGAGCGGGACCAAGCGCCGATGGAGGGGCTCGCCCACAGGCCGATCAGGATTACGATCAGAATCGCGACGCCCCAAGTCAATCGTTTAGGACTCAGGAAGGAGGGCAGCGCGACTGGCTCCCGCTCTTCAACCGCGGTCACCGAGAGCGGAATGCGCGCCACAGCTTCGTCCAGATGAACAGCGATCCAGCCGCTGTAGGGCGCGCCCGGCTCCAGGAACTGGGTGTCCACGGCCACATCGACTTCCATGGGCATGGGGTTGTCCGAGTCGACGCGGCGCCCCGTGACGATGCGGAACCATTCATGTCCTTCGCTGAAAGAAAAATTCAGGCGGTCGGCTGGTCCGCCCACGTTGTCAACCTGGAACGTCTGCAAGGCGCGCTCCCCCCAAACCACGCGACCAAAGTCGAGTTGGGCGGGCGTGATCACCAGTCTGGGCGGAATGCGCTCCTCTTCTTCGAGGCGGAGCAAGTGATTGTAAGCGTGATTGATCTTTTTCAGCTTCTCTTCCGCATAGTCCTTATCCCGCGCGCTCTTGAACCGGTCTGGATGGTAGATGCGCACCAATAGCCGATATTGAGTCTTGATCTGCTCCGGCGTGGCGTCGGGCGTCAAATCCAGCGTTTTGAGACATTCATACTTCGTTGGTTCTGAATCCAGAATGGACACAGTCTGCTCCGATGATATTCATAACAATCCAATGGGCGCGTCCTAAACGAATTAACATTCCAGGATTACGCCACAGGGCATCTCGTTACCGGACAACTCCCGGCGTAATCCCGGAATGCGGCTTCAACTGTATCTGCTCAATATTTTGGGACGGAGTGCGTTGCACTGACCCAATAACAGGCCGAATTTCCTTAATACGCCCGGTCAGTGCGACGGACTTCCCCGGGTTATTGAGCAGGCGGCTTCAACTCATGTAAGACGCACTACAATCTAATTTGCAGCAACGTCAATGTAGCCAGATCGTGCGGCTGTAAGCCGCGCCTACTAACGAGAGGGCGGATACGACGAGCTGGCGCACCGGAAGCCCAGATTGGAATCAAAGCTGTCCGGCAGGAAATTCTTGCGCGCCGTCACCCGCAGCGCCAGTTCCGTATCGTTCCAACTGCCGCCCCGCAGCACCTTGGTGACGCCCGTTTCCGGTCCCGTCGGATTGCTGGCAGGCGAGACCAGATAATAATCCCACTGATACCAGTCCGCCACCCATTCCCGCACATTGCCGGCCATGTCGAACGCGCCGTAGGGACTCAGGTCTTTGGGGAAGGAGCCGACAGAGATCACATCCTTCATAATGTAGTTGAAATTCGCTTGCTTTTTGGGCGGCTCATCCCCCCATGGGTAGAGAAAGCCTTCAGGACCGCGCGCTGTCTTTTCCCATTCGGCTTCCGTCGGCAGCCGCTTGCCCACAAATTCACAATAGTTGGCGGCGTCGTTCCAATCCACCCAGATGACTGGATAGTTGCCGAAATCGGTTTCTGCATAGTAGTTGGCGAAGTTAACTGAACGCGGCAGTCGCGGCAGGGTGCAACTGCCGGCTTGCACGCATTCGTTGTACATACGATTAGTCACTTCGTACTGGTCGATATAGAACTCATCCAGGTAGATCTGCTGCTCTCCCTGCTCGTCGGGGAAGCCGTCGTTGTTGCCGCGCAGGAATTCGCCGGCCGCCACCCGTAGCATGGGCGTCAACTCCACATCCAAATAGCTATCCCCAGGCCAGACCTCCACTGCAAAGGGCTTGTCGCTCCCAAACCATTTTTTGTAGAGCCGATCATAGGTGCCGTCGAGTTTCATCTCCTGCAAGGTGAAGTTGACCAGGTCCCGGAAGCGGTCGTCGTAGTTGGGCACGCCCAGGCCGTACGGCTCGCTGGTGAAGCGCCCACCGACCACCATCAGCCGGGGATCGTCCTTGGCGAACTGGGACAGAGCCACGCTGTCGGTGGTCAGGGTGGCCACCTGGCCGGCTTTTAACGCCTCCAGCGCTTGGGGATACTCCTGGAAGGGCAACACGGAGATGGAAATGCCAAGCTCATCCGCCGCGCGCTGGATGTTGTCGATGGAGGTGGACCCCTGGATCGCGGCTACGGTCTCGCCGTCCAGGTCTTTCAGCCCGCGGATGCCTGAATCCCGGCGCACCAGCAGACTTTGGCCATCCAGAAAATAGGTCTGGCTGAAGTCGATGGCCTCGTCCCGCTCCTGCTTGTGGGTCATGGACGCGGCCACAATGTCCACTTCATTCGCCACCAGCTTATCGATGCGGTTAGCCGACGTCACCTGGACGAAGTCCACGGCGTCCGCGTCACCCAACCAGCGTTTGGCAAACTCGCGCATGATGTCGATGTCGAAACCGTCGAGCTGATTGCTCCCGTCGATGAAGCCAAAGGGCTTGAAGTCGAACTTGACGCCGGCCACGAATTTACGTTTGCTCAGGATCTCCTCCACCTTGGACTGTACAGGCTTATCCAACGCCACCGGTGAATCGGCAAAGGTATAGGGCCACTCACCCGGTTGGATCTCCACATCGTAGGGCGTGGCGTCCTCGCCAAACCACTTGCGATAGAATTGATCGTAGACGCCGTCCTCCTTCAGCTTCTGCAACGTGAAGTTCACCAGATTATTGAAATATGAATCGCCAGAGGGCAGACCGAAGCCATAGGGTTCCTGGGTGAAGAGGCCGCCGACCACCACCAAGTCCGGGTTGTCCTTGGCGAACTGGAAAAGGGCCACGCTGTCAGTGGTCAGGGCCGCCACCTGACCGGCGTTCAACGCTTCCAGAGCCTGGGGATACTCCTGGAAAGGCAGGATGTCAATGCTCACGCCGTTAGAATCGGCGTGGGCGCGGATCTGATCGATGGACGTAGACCCCTGGATCGCGGCCACGGTCTTGCCCTCCAGGCCGAAAATGTCCTGGATGCCCGAATCCCGACGCACCAGCAGGCTCTGGCCGTCCAGGAAATAGGTCTGGCTGAAGTCGATTGTCTCATCCCGCCCTTTGGTGTGGGTCATGGATGCGGCCACGATATCCACTTCGCCGGCCACCAGTTTCTGGATGCGGTCAGAGGAGGTGACGCGCACGAACTGGACATTCACGCCCCATTCCCGGGCCATGGCCTCCATCAGATCCAGGTCGAAGCCGACCACCTGGCCCTGTTCATTGGTGAAGCCAAAAGGCTTGAAGTCATACTTCACGCCTGCGATCATGAGGTTATTGCGGTCGCGTATACGCTGGATGACTGACTGCCCTTCGGCTGTGATCCGGGGCGTCTGTTGTTGATCGCCCGCCTGATCGCTCAGGGAAGCCAGCAGATAGTCGGCGCTGCCGGGCAACACTTCCACGGCGTAGGTCTCGCCATTATCGGCGAACCAGCGACTATATACCGTCTGGTAAGCGCCGTCGGTGGTCATCTCCTGAAAAGTGGCGTTGACCAGCTCCCGGAAGGTGGAGTCGTTTTGGGGCAATCCGATCGCGTATGGCTCCTCCACAGTAGGCGGGCCCAGATAGGGTTGGCTGAAATCGATCTCCGCGGCCAGACCCCGGCTGCTGACCAGCGCGGCAGCGGCCAGGTCCAACTGGCCGTTCACCACCCCCGCGACCGGGTCCGCAGGATCGACGGGCGTGAATTCGACCGCGTTCGGGTCGCCGAGCCAACGCTGAGCCAGCTCGCGCACCAAGTCGACGTCCAGCCCCTGGAACTGGCCATCCTCTCCCTGGAAACCGAAGGGCGGCTGGTCGACGCGTACGCCGGCCCGGATCACGCCTCGTTGCAGAATTTTTTGAACGCGAGATGCCTCCACTGGCGTCACTTCCGCAGGCAGGGTCTCGAATGTATAGGGCCAATCGCCTGGCGAGATCTGGATGTCGTACGGTTCATCGGCCGGGAACCAGCGCTGGTACAGGCCATCGTAGACGCCATCGAGTTTCATATCTTGGAGGGTGAAGTCGACCATGTCACGGAAATAGGCGTCGTCCTGGGGGACGCCGATCCCGTAAGGCTCCTGGGTGAGGCGTTCACCTGTGATCTTCAACCCCGGGTTCTCGCGCCCAATTTGATTTAGCGTCACCGCGTCGGCAGTCAGCGCATCGACCTGGCCGGCATTTAGCGCATCGATCGCATCCGCGTACTCTGGAAAGACGGCTATTTCCACGCTGACGTTCCGCTGTTCAGCCGCCTGTTGAATAACGTCCTCATAGCCGCTCCCCTGGACGACGGCCACGGTGCGCCCGTCCAAGTCACCGAAGCCGTCGATCCCGGCGGCGGCGGACGCCAGCAGGGCCTGGCCGTCCATGAAATAAGTCTGGCTGAAGTCGATCAACGCCTCCCGCTCGCGTTTGAGGGGGATGGCGGCTAACAGCATGTCTACATCTCCTGTGACCAGGCGGGGAATGCGATCGGACGAGGTGACATCCACCAGTTCAATTGCATTTGCATCGCCCAGCCAACGGCGCGCGAACTCGTGGGCCAGATCGATGTCGAACCCCGTCAGTTCCTGATTTTCATCCTGCTGGCCGAAAGGGGACGCATCGGCCCGGACGCCAACCCGCAGCTTGCCGCGCTGCAACACGCGGGCGGCCGTGGATGGCTGGGAGACAAGTTGGGATGTGGTGGAGGGGCTGGGCGAAGGATTGGGCGCGCTGGGAGTGGGGGGCGGTGCGGTTTGGGCGTTGTCTGGCAGGGATCTACCCATGGTGACGATCGTGGCCACAGCGCCGATAATCAGGACAATGGCGACGACAATGGCGAGAGCAAGCTGTGACCGGGAGTTTGTCATGTCGTTTCTCCTGCAACAAAAGACTGCAATGTAAACTAGCGGTAAACTGGCGCTATGTAAATTATCGTCTGATTCAATGTAATCCTTCGCTGAATGCATGAAATAGGATTTGTATTCAGCATATCGTATGCCTCGAATCCCGAAATGCTTTCACTCGTTTTAAACACATCCAACGCACTTGATGGTTGATATCGCCATCAATGTGGATCCCATTCTTTCACCCAAAGCGTTCGTCTGCTATTATTCTGTCACCGAGTTGTCAACAATGGGCGCAAACGTTGGAGTTCAGTGTACACGTGAGTCTATTCATTACTTTCGAAGGGCCGGAAGGCAGCGGCAAAACCACCCAGATCCGACTGCTGGCCGCCAGTTTGATGCAACGCGGCTTGCGCGTGATGACCACTCGGGAGCCAGGGGGCACCCATATCGGCAACGCGATCCGCGCCATTCTGCTGGACGCGCGACATACGGAGATGAGCCCCCGGGCCGAGACGCTGCTTTTCAACGCCGCCCGGGCCCAGCTTGTGGATGAAATTATCCGTCCGGCCCTGGCTGCCGGCCAGATCGTGCTTTGCGACCGTTACGCCGACAGCACCCTGGCCTATCAAGGCTACGGCCACAGCCAGGACCTGGACCGGTTGCGCGAGTTGGGCGCCTACGCCACTGGCGGGTTGAAGCCCGATCTGACGATTTATCTGAACATCGATCCGGCAGCCGGGCTGCAACGCAAGCAGGCGGGTGACGCCGAGGAGTGGAACCGCATGGAGGAGCGGACGTTGGCCTACCATCGGGCGGTTCATCAAGGCTATCTCGCCCTGGCCGCGGCCGAGCCGGAACGCTGGTTGATGGTGGACGCCAGCCTCTCTATCGAGGAGATTCACGCCCGGATCAGCGCCCAGGTGGAAGCCAGGCTTCGGCAGGCAGGCGGTTCGTAGTATGCGCTTTAGCGCAGTTCCGTCGCCAACTGCGCTAAAGCGCATACTACTACAGCCGGGCGTAAATAATCACACAGTTCGTAGTACGCGCTTTAGCGCGGGACCTGCCTACAACTGCGCTAAAGCGCGTACTACGAACTGTCGGCCTATTTGCGCCGCAGTGTACTACGAACTGGTTATGGACTTCCGTCTGGCTGTGGTAGTGACTTGGTTCCCCTGTGCAAAACGCGTGTGGAGAGAGGAGCATGTGTGCGATGAAAATGATCATGGCCATCATCAACAACGAGGACAGCCGCTCACTACTCGACCGACTGACGCGTCGCGGCTTTGTGGCGACCATCACCAGCGCATCTGGCGGCTATCTGCACATTGGCAACACCATGATCTTCATTGGCGTCAAGGATGAGCAGGTGGAAGAGGTGCTGACCATCATCCGCGAGGGGTGTTCAAATCGGGTTCAATATGTAACGCCGCTGCCGCCGGTGATGGAACCAGGCGAGGTGCATATTCCAAAACCCATCGAAAAGGATGTTGGCGGTGCGACGATCTTTGTTCTGAATGTGGATCATTTTGAGCAGACATAGAAGAGATTGGGAGATTGACCAGTGAATCCCCGATCTCCTCAATCTCAACTTCAATCGGGTGCGGGCAGGTCATCGTCATCGGGAATTTCGCCCGCGGCCAGACGGTCGACCACGTCAGTCATGTCGTCATCCAGGGGCTCGCCCATCTCGTCGCTCATCCGGCGCATGAAACTGGCCAGGGCCCTGGGGTCCTCCTGTTCCAGGCCGGCCATGAGGCCGGGATCGGCCAGATCTTCCAGCCGGCTCTCTTCGGACTTCAACACTGCGACCCGACTGACCAGACGTTGGAGATGCTCGCCCCCACAGCGCGGGCAGCGGGCGCGTTCATTCTCCGCTTCGCTAATCGAACGGAAGAAGACATTGACCCGCCGCTTGCAATCATCACAGTAGTATTCATAAATCGGCATGACGGTTATCCTGAGCGGTTGCACGCTATAGAGAAACATAATCAACAAAGGTGATACAGGTCCATTATACCGATTCCAGAAATGGAGAGCAACAACCTTGACCGACTTGGAAATCGATCACGCGATCGAAGAAATCTATGCAACGCTGAACGCCCCCCGTCCCCTATTGGTAGTCATTTCCGGACCGAGCGGCGTGGGGAAGGACGCCACAATACACATGCTCGAAAAGAGCAATCACCCTTTTTATTTCGTTATAACTGCAACGACGCGCCCCATCCGCGCCGGTGAGGTGGATGGGGTGGACTATCATTTCGTCAGCGTGGGGGAATTCGCCGAGATGATCGAAAACAAGGAACTGTTGGAATATGCGGTCGTCTATGGCGATTATAAGGGCATCCCCAAAAAACATGTGCGCGAGGCCCTGGCCAGCGGCAAGGACGTAGTCATGCGCATCGACGTCCAGGGCGCGGCCACCATCCGTAAACTGGTGCCCAATGCCGTCACTATTTTTTTGACTGCCGAAAACGAAGATGAACTGTTCCGTCGTCTGCGCGAGCGCAAAACGGAGACGCCGGGTAAGCTGAAGATGCGCATCGTCACCGCACGCCAGGAATTGCGACGCATCGTCGAATTCGACTACGTGGTCATCAACCGCGATAATCAACTCGATGAGACGGTGAATCAGGTGCTAAGCATCATCTCTGCCGAAAAGAGCCGCGTCGACTGGACGCCGGTGGAGCTATAACTATATGTATAATCCGCAGCCCAGCGACCAATCTAGCAGCCAGCCGCCCGTAGCCGGCTCCCCCCTCCAGGTTCAGTTTACTCTCAAACTGGCTTCCCCCACGGTGACCAAGGTGCTGATCGGCGCCAACCTGCTCGTCTTCGTCGCCATGATCGTCTTCGGCAAAATCGCCTACGACACCTGGACCGGGCCGGAGACCATGGAGGTGTTGATCCTGTTCGGCTCCAAGGTGAACATTCTGATCAAGAACGGCGAATACTGGCGTCTATTCACGGCCATGTTCATCCACATCGGCGTGTTGCACCTGCTCTTCAATCTCTATGCGCTTTACGCCATCGGCCCGCTGGTGGAAGGCTATTTCGGCCACATTCGGTTCACTATCATCTATGTGCTGGCCGGTCTCTTCGGCAGCCTGGCCTCCTACGCCATGTCACCCGCCGTCTCCGCCGGCGCATCGGGCGCGATTTTCGGGCTGATCGGGGCCATCACTGTGTATTTTCTGAAATATCATCAGAATTTCGGCCGACGAGGCCGCGCCATGCTACAGAATATGGCCATCATCATCGTCATCAACCTGGCCTTCGGCATGGCCGGCAACGGCATCGACAACTGGGGGCACATCGGCGGGCTGGTCGGTGGCGCGATCGTTTCCTGGGGCCTGCTGCCCCGCTACCAGCCGCCAGCCCTGGTCCGGCCCGGCGCCCAACCGTTGGACACTGAACGTCGGGTCGCTTTTGAAACCGCATGGACGGTCCTGATGATCGGAATCTTCGTGCTTGGCGTCCAATTCGCAGGTCGGATCACGCCGACGATTTTTTAATGACGAGTGACGAATGACGGACGACGAATGACCAACGACGAATGACAAATGGCGAGGAAATGACGCTTGCGCCAACGCGACAGGCGTTGGTCGTTGGTCATTCGTCGTCCATCGTCCATCCTAAACCCGGAGAAACCCCATGACCTATGTGCGCAGAAGCGGCGTCTTGCTGCATCCCACCTCTTTGCCCAGCCGCTATGGCATTGGCGCATTCGATCAGGCCGCCTATGACTGGGTGGATTTCCTGCACAAAACCCGCCAAACCATCTGGCAGGTCCTGCCCCTGGGGCCGACCGGCTATGGTGACAGCCCCTACCAGAGCTTCAGCACCTTCGCCGGCAATCCCTATCTGATCAACCTGGAGGCCCTGCGCGATCAGGGCCTGATCGAAGCCGCGGTTCTGGACTATGCGCCTGATTTCCCCCGGGATCAGGTTGATTTCGGCGCCATCTATCAGTGGAAACTGCCCATCCTGCATGAGGCCGCCGCCGCGTTCAAGCGCAAGGCCAACCCGGACCAGTGGCGGGATTTCGACCGCTTCTGCACCGAGGACCAGGATTGGCTGGACGATTTCGCGCTATTCATGGCCCTCAAGGACGCGCATGAAGGCAAGGCGTGGAATGAATGGGAGATGCCCCTGCGCGGCCGCGATCCCAAAGCCATGAACGCTGCGCGCACCGAACACGCTATCGCCATCCACGCCCACAAGTTTATTCAATGGGTCTTCTACGATCAGTGGCTGAAACTGAAAGCCTACGCCAACCAAAAAGAGATCCTCATCGTCGGCGATGTGCCAATCTTCGTGGCTATGGACAGCAGCGACACCTGGGCGAATCCCCAGGAATTTTTCCTGGACGACAGATTCCAGCCCACGGTGGTGGCTGGCGTGCCGCCAGATTATTTCAGCGCAACCGGTCAACTCTGGGGCAATCCTCTCTATCGCTGGGAGCGGATGAAAGAGGAGGAGTATTCGTGGTGGATGCGCCGCATCAGGGCGGCCTTACGCCTCTA
>Ga0114931_10008709_pt1 | contig 12238 bp, 17 predicted proteins | sample 2SBtaG_FD_89579 | JGI IMG/M metagenome (GOLD analysis project Ga0114931, IMG submission 89579) | Deep subsurface microbial communities from Kolumbo volcano to uncover new lineages of life (NeLLi) - 2SBTROV14_V59a metaG | ecosystem: Environmental > Aquatic > Marine > Volcanic | place: Kolumbo...
AGTCTTGCAGCAACACTTGCTAACACAATTAAAACAGATAAAACAATTTTTTTCTTAACACCAATGCACACACAGCACAGAATTGCTGTAGAAACGGTCAAAGAGATAAAAAGAAGCATGGAGTAAATATGGTTGCTATTGATATTATAGGAAAAAAACATATGTGTCTTCAGCCAGGAGTTCATTCTCTTCACACAAAAGAATTTGCAGATTATTGCAAAGCATTAAGAGAGGATGGCAAATGCACATTTTATAATAATCTCAAAAAAAATGATTCCTTATCATTTAATGCTAAAGCAACAGTAGATGAAATAAAATTAATAAGTCCAGTATCTCCTGAAGAGACTGTGGATATTTCCTCAAAGTATGAAGTGTGTCCTTACGAAATTGCAATGATTTTGGGTAAGGAATCAAAAGTTATCATAACTGATTATTATTATTTGTTTCATCCTAAAATAAGAGAATCTTTCTTAGCAAAAATAGGAAAACAGCTCGAGGATGCAGTAATTGTAGTTGATGAAGCACATAATCTTCCAAAAAGAATAAAATCTCTTGCAAGTGAAAGACTCTCAAATATTGCAATAAAAAGATCCATTGCAGAAGCAGACAAATATAATAGGCCAGATATTGCAAAACATTTAACGGATATTCTCAGAATTATAGAAGGTTACGCTGAAGAATTGGAACAGGATGAAGCATATTTCAGGCAAGAAACTTTTAGTGATGATGTTAATGCAATCATGAGTTATGAAGCATTAGCCGATGTATTAATGGAAGTTGCAGATGATATAAGAGAAGAACAAAAATTTTCATATATTGGGGGAGTTGCGGCATTTTTATATGCTTGGGCAGAAGATACTGAAGGATTTGTAAGAATTTTTTCAAGGCAACCAGGTCAACAAGAAGAATTTTTGTCACTAAGTTACAGATGCTTAGATCCAGCAGTTATTTCAGGACCTGTTTTTCAAACAGCTTCAAGTTCCATAATCATGAGTGGAACACTAACACCCACCCACATGTATCGAGAAATTTTAGGATTTGGTACGAATACTGAAGAATTGACTCTGCAAAGTCCTTTTCCTGAAGATAATCGTTTAAACATTATAATCCCAAGAACTTCAACAAAATATGAACACAGAAATGATTATCAATACGAAGAAATTGCAAATTATGTTGTAAAAGCAGTCAATATAATTCCTGGCAATTCCGCAGTATTTTTTCCAAGCTTTAAACTTAGAGATGATGTATACAGATTTATGAAAGATTGCAACAAAACAATCTTTACTGAAACACAAGGTTTGTCAAAGCAGGAAAAAGAACAAATGTTAGATAATTTTAAGGGATACAAAAATACAGGGGCAGTTTTACTGGGAGTTACTTCTGGAAGTTTTGGTGAAGGAATTGACTTGCCAGGTGATTTCTTAAAAGGAGTGATTGTTGTTGGCTTACCGCTTCAAAAACCAGACCTTGAAACAAACGCGCTTATAAAATATTATGACCAGAAATTCCAAAAGGGATGGGAATATGGTTATATTTATCCAGGATTTAATAGAACTCTGCAGTCTGCCGGAAGATGTATCAGAAGCGAAACTGACAGAGGAGTAATAATATTTTTAGATGAAAGATATGCATGGCCAAGATACAAAGAATGCTTTCCTGAAACATGGGATATGAAAGTAACTATTCTTTTTGAATCTTTAGTTAGAGACTTCTTTGGAATAAAAGCTCCCGAAAAAAAGAAAACGCTTGGAGATTTCTAGATTAAATAAATCAAAAAGGTTAAAAACGACTGATTTTTCCATATGGTGTGAAAGATATGAAAGACAAATACTTAAGTTTGCAACAAAAATATGGACTTCCAGCTTATGAAGATATGGTTGCTAATTTTGAAATAAATTCAATTGGCAAAGATGATATTTTAATTCGAGAAGTATTAAAAAAAATGTTTGACAAAATAGACTTCTATACAAGAACTGCAGAGAGCTTATTACAACCAGATTCAAATTTTGGAAATATGAAAGAAGCAAGCGGTCTGTCAAGACAGGATATTTTCATAGTTAACAAAATATTTGTCGAGGGAATGCATCTTACAAGAAGTTTCACTGAATTTACATTGGAATATAACGAGAATGATACGGCAGAGTTTATTAAAAAGATGTGGGAAGAATGGCTAAAAATAAAACCTGATATAAGAATAATGCTGACAAGAATCAAAGAAGTCTGGAAAAACGAATATAAATCAGAAATAGACAAAGGGTATATTGGATGATTGGATTAATAATAGGTCCGCAAGGATGCGGAAAAGGAACTCAGGCAGAATTCATTAAGCGAGATTATGGTTTTTCACCTGCTTCAATGGGAAATTTGCTAAAAGCAGAAAGAAATTTAGGAACTGCTGAAGGGGATTTAATAAAGAAAATTCAATTTGAAGGTGGACTTGTTCCAGCGGATATTACAAATAAAATTGCTGCAAAAGCTATAAAGGAAACAAATAAAATTCTATTTGATGGATATCCGAGAAGTCATGAACAAGCTGATTTTCTAATTGAAAATAATTATAATATTGATTTTGCAATCGTAATTGATGTAAGTGAGGAAGAAACAGTTAATCGTTTAAGCAAAAGAAGAATCTGTACTGCGACAGAAAAAATATTCATAGCTGATAAAATCACTCAAAAAGATAAAGAAGAATGCAGAGCAAAAGGTGGAAAAATAATTCAAAGAGAAGATGATACTCCTAGAGCAATAAAAAAACGTTTAAGTCTATATCATAGTGAAACAGAACCAGTTGTTAAAAAATTAGCAAATACAGGTGTTCCTGTTATCAGAATAAATGGTGAACAATCAATCGAAGATGTTCGCAAAGACATACAGAATGTACTTAACTCAATTCTTAAGAATTAATTTATTTTTGTCATACTTATAATAGATAAATTTTCAACTTGGGTATATTGTAAACGATCAGTACTCAATGCCATTACAGGAAGTCCCAGACCTCCTCCTTCCCGTTTCATAATTTTCATTTTTAAGTAAGGTATAATATCTTCTTTACTTTTTATCAATTTTAATTTCTTTGAGACCTCTGCAACTTTATCTATTGTTCCAGAATTCATAATATCTATAGTTATGTCTTTTTTATCGTCTATTGTTAATGTTGCATATATATCTGGGTAAGGTTCGTTTTCCTTATTCATATAAGCATTTTGTATTGCTTCACCTATTGCATCAATTAATGAGTTCAAATAAGGGGGCTTACCTACTTTGGATATTATGTCGCTTTTTATTTCATCTCTTAGTTTTGTTCCCGCCGCAGAATTATTACCAAGGGTTAAATCAAATACGTATGCATTTAAAAAAAGTGATTCTGTTGGTTGATAAGAATATTTTTTATCTCCTTTAAACATTTCTACATTTCCGTTTATGAATCTTTGTTCTATATTTTTGTAAGGAGTTTGCTGCATCATAATTATCTCTTGATTGTTGTTTATTTAATTATTTTGAATATTTGTGAAAAGAAAGGGGCGAACCGAGGGGGGAAAAGTAGAGTTTGAAGGGGTGAGGTGTTTCAATGACTATACGCCCCCTCGGTTCCTGGGTGAATATGATTTAGGTGTTGAATCCTGAACCTTCGTAAAAGTTCAAGGTTTGTTTCAGACCTTCTCTATAACTTTCGTTTGTCTGATTTTCGTTGTGGAAATCTTTAACTGAATTTTCTAGGTTTGCCATTTGTTCTCACCTAATAGTAGTGTGTCATAACTACTATTTAAATGTTTCGTTAAAGGTGCTACTTTATAGTAGTTAAAAACATTGTATTATTAATTTTCTATATAGAAAATAAATATTTTTTCTTACAAACCTTTAAATTAAACAGAAAATAATTGGGAATATATGACATTAAATTTAGTAGATGTGCACGCACACTTTGACTTAGGTGAATATGATGAGGACCTACCTGAAGTACTTGCAGACTGCAAGAAAGTAGGTGTAAAAGCAATTATTATTAATGGAGTTCACAAGGAAAGTAATAGAAAAGTCCTTGAATTAGCAAAAAAATATGATATTCTAAAACCAGCTCTAGGTTATTATCCTGTTCATGTCGCTGAAGACCCTTGGGAAAAAGTTGAGGAAGAACTTGAATTCATAAGAAAAAATAAAGAAATGGTTGCTATTGGAGAAGTAGGTCTTGATTATAAATTTGGAGATGATAATCCTCATGGCGATAAACACAAAGAACTTCAAAAAAAAGTTTTCCAGAAATTCATTGAAATCTCTGAAAAAACAAAAAAGCCTCTAATAATACACTCAAGAAAAGCGGAGTTGGATGTAATAGAAATGCTTGAATCCTCGACCTTAAAAAATCCAGTTATGCATTGCTTTTCTGGAAAGAAAAAACTCGTGCAAAGAATAGCAGACAATGGTTGGAATTTCTCTGTGCCTGTAATTGTAACTAAACTTCAACAATTTCAAGAAATGGTGAAATATACAAATATAAGTCAACTATTGACTGAGACTGATTCTCCATATCTAGGTTTAATTCCAGGGAAAAGAAATACGCCAGCAAATGTGTTATGGGGAATAAAAGAAATTGCAAAAATAAAGGGATTTACAGAGGAAGAAACTGCAAATAATATATTTATGAACTATCAGAAGTTATTTCTTTAAGGGTGTGTCCCAAAAGTACTGCCTAGCGAAGTATTAGATCTTAATTGCGATTATAAATAACTCGGTGACAAAAAAAATTACGATGCGAACGGAGCGCAGTACGATAGACTTGGGACATACCCTTTCTTTAAACAAAATTTATATATCTATTAGTTTAAGAATGTATTATGCAACTCACAATAGACACAAGTAAGGACTCAAAAGAAGACATAAGAAATGTGATTAAGATGCTTCAAGCGTATGTAGGAGACAGTTTGACAGGACATGATTCACAGAACTCTGATTTTTCAATTCCTAATTCAGATTCATCATCAGGGATGTTTAGTATTTTTGGAGGAGACTCAAATGATGATGAAGATAAAAATTCAGAACCTCAAATGTATGAAGAAAAAAAAGAGCCTGATAGTCAAAAAGTCCAAATAGTTGAATATTAAAATGGACAAACAAGCACTAATAAAAAAAAGATACGAATTTCTACCACACACAGCTGATGCAATGTTTAGAGCATACGGAAAAAATCTTAGTGAATCATTTTCAAATGCTGCAGAAGCTCTATTTATGATAATGACTGAAGTGAAAAGTGTAAGAGCAGAAGTAATAAAAGAAATAAAAGTTGTGTCAAAAAATGAACAGGCATTACTTTATGATTTTTTGGAAGAACTAGTTTATCTTGTTGATACAGAAGGATTCTTATTGTCAAAAGTTCTTAATTTGAGTATAAAGAGTGGTGCTGGTCAATTAGAACTCAATGCCACACTTATAGGGGATACAGAAACAAAATATGAAATCTTTGGACATGTCAAAGCCATAACTTATAGTGATATGTATATTCTTGAAGAACCCGGATTTGTTGTTTTGCAGGTTGTTCCTGACATTTAGATAAAAAATCTTTTAAACAAAACAGTAATTTCTAATGATATGGTTGAACTTAAGTTAAAAAAAGTAAACGATTATTCATATATTCTAGATAAAAAAGATGATATGAATGTTCCTTTAAAAGTATTTGCTTCAGAAAAATTAATGGATAAAATGAAGCAAGACAGATGTTTAGAGCAAGGAATTAATGTTGCAAAGCTTCCAGGAATAAAAGGATTTTCAATAATGATGCCTGATGCACATCAGGGTTATGGTTTTTCTATAGGAGGCGTTGCTGCAATGGACTCTGAACACGGATGCATAAGCCCTGGTGGAATCGGCTTTGATATTAATTGTGGCGTTAGACTTTTAACAACAAATCTTACTAAAAAGGATGTGTATCCAAAAATTGATGAACTATTAAATTCACTTTTCAAAAATATACCTCCAGGTGTTGGGGGAAAGTCATTATTTAAGTTGACTGATGAACAATTAGAAGAAGTTTTAATGAGAGGACCTGCATGGGCGGTCGAACAGGGTTTAGGTTCTAAAGACGACCTTGATAATTGTGAAAGTAATGGTTTTTTGAGTGATGCTGACTCTAAAATGGTAAGTCAAAAAGCAAAAAACAGAGGTCGATCACAGTTGGGAACCCTTGGTTCAGGAAATCATTTTTTAGAAATACAATTTGTTGACAAAATTTTTGATAAAGAAATTGCGAAAGTTTTTGGGATAACCAAAAAAAATCAGGTTGTTATTTTGATTCATTGTGGTTCAAGAGGTCTTGGACACCAGGTTTGTTCTGATTATCTAAGAAGTATGGAAGAAGAATATCCTGATATTATCGAATCTTTGCCAGAGAAAAATCTTGTTTATGCACCTGCTCAGAGTAAACTTGCAAAAGAATATTTTTCAGCAATGTGTGCAGCAGCAAATTTTGCATGGACAAACAGACATATAATAGGTCATCAGACAAGAATCAGTTTTAAAGAAATTTTTGGAGAAAAAGTAAAACTTGAAACTGTATATGATGTTGCACATAATATTGCAAAGCTCGAAGAACATTTAGTTGATGGAAAAAAAGAAAAATTATATGTTCACAGAAAGGGTGCGACGAGAGCTTTTCCTCCTGGAAATAAAGAGATTCCCAAAAAATATCAAAAAACAGGTCAACCAATATTTATTCCCGGTTCCATGGGAACTTCTTCGTATGTATTGGTTGGAACAGAAAAAGCAATGACTGAATCTTTTGGTTCCACGGCACATGGCGCAGGCAGAATGATGAGTAGGTTCAAGGCAAATCAAGAGTGGAAAGGTAGTGAAATAAAAGCAAAATTGTTGTTAGAAAACAATATTCACATAAAAGCCGTATCAAACAGAGGAATATCTGAAGAGGCACCTTTAGCATACAAAGACGTGGATGAAGTTGTAAAAGTCAGTCATGATGCAGGTATAGGAAAAATAGTTACTCAGTTAAAACCAATAGGAGTAATTAAAGGATGATTCTTTGTAAAGTCTTAAATATTAGAACTTTTTTTTCTTTTTTGGAGGTATAATTATGGGAGAACAATGTTGTGGAAGTGAATGTGCTTGTGAAGATAATAATGATAGTTGTTGTGGCGGTGATTGTGGTTGTGGCCATGAGGAAACTATGAGCAAAGAAGAACAAATTAAGAAGTTAGTTGAGTACAAAGCCGCTTTACAAGAAGAGATAACAGCTGTTGAAGGTGCTCTAAAAGAAATTAATGAAAAAAAATAATTTATCTTAATTTTGATGACTTGTAGATGTGTGGCTTGTAACCCTTTGAAAATTTAATAATCAACGGATTAAGACCTCGTTGCATTAATTTTTCCTGCAAATCTTTTGTAAATGAATTCTGGTCATATCCTATGCAAATAATGTCTGGATTTATTTCCTCTATTACTTTTAGTTTGTCTTCTTTATTTCCGTGAATTGCTTCATCAACATATTTGAGTTCTTTTATTTTTTTCAATCTATGGTGCTCATCGTTTTTTGGAAGTATACCCTTGACTTTTTTTACTGTCTCATCAAGTGCTACAACAACGTACAATTTCTCTCCTAATCTTTTTGCTTCTTTAAGATAGTATTCGTGCCCTGGATGTAATGTGTCAAATGTTCCGAATGTTAATACTTTTTTCATTTTAGAACTCAATTATCTTTCCGCTTTTTCCTACGTTTATTACTGTTGTTGAACCAAGTTGTTCCTCTAAACCTTCAGCTTCGTGCACGTGACTGCACATTAAAAAATCTGGTTTAAATTTGTATATTGCTTCCAGAACACCTCTACTTCCAGGAACATATCTTGAAAGTTTTTCCATCTTACTTTTTTGCGGATGAACATGTGTTATCATAATTTTTTTCTTAAGGTAACTTATTTTTTCGTGTCCTTTTTCCAGTGTACTGAGAATTTCTTCTTCGGTTATTCCGTGAATTCCTATGTTTGCTGAACCACATCCGAAAATTCCTATATCTTCATATCTTACAGAATATCCATGAAGGTGTTTTGCATCATTTATTTTTGCTAAGAACTCTGCGGTTGCAATACTTTCATGATTTCCAGATATTAAAAGCATTTTGATATGTTTATCTTTAAATGGTTGAAGAATATTGTCAAGAGAATCATCATCAGTTATGTCTCCGCATAATACGACTAAATCAACGTTATTTTCTGAAGCTTTATTTGCAAGATTCTTTACAACTGATAAATCTCCATGTATGTCTCCCGCGCCCAGTATTTTCATAGAATCATCTTTTGGTGTTATTTATCTGGCCTTTATTTCAGGATTTGGTTCAGATAAATTTATGATTGTCGAAGGTTTTCCTTTTTTCTCTCCTTCGTGAATAATGATTTCAACTGATTTTTTTATATTTTCATTTAAATTATCAAGGGAAGTCATAAAATCTTCTCCGGTTACATTTGCGCTTGTTGTAATAATTGGTATATTCAGTTCTTTTACAACTTCTGAAAACCAATTGTTAGGGATTCTAACGCCGACAGTATTTTTTCCATGATTTACGTTCTTTGCTATGCTTTTATTATTTTTTAATTTAAGAATGAGTGTGAATCTGTGTTTTTGTCCGTTTATAGTTATGTATTTTCCAAGTTTTTCTACATATTTCTTTTCTTTTTCTCCAACAACGCAATTCTGATATACCCATTCTTTAGATGGGGCTATAATTGAGAATGGTTGCAAGTTGCTTTTTTTAAGCTCTCTAATCTTTTGAACCAATTTTTCCTTTGTTGCATCACAGCCAATACCATAAATGCTGTCTGTTGGATAAATGAATATGTTCCCTTTAAGTTTATTCAGATATTTTCTCTTTGATTTAAGGAATTCTTCTTTATTTATTATCATAAGACGAAAGAATCACAGTGGATTTAAAAATTTAATTGAAAAAAGTAATGTTCTTGACGGATTTGTTCCGGATTGACTGTTGCCAATATAATGTGTCTAGAAATGATATTTTATCAGCATATACATCCCAGCTCAGATATTTTGTTTTTTTATATCTTTTTAAAAAGTTCATACTTCTTCATCTCCAGAGTTTTCTCTAATAAAATCTGCAATCCATCCTCTTTCATTGGGAAGGATCAAATTGTGTTCTATCATTACAGGTAATATTCTTTCTGTGTATCTGTTGTATCCTTTCATATTAATGCCTCCAAATGTTCTTACGTGGTTCAAAAGATATTTTTTGTTTATCTTCTGTTTGTTTTAATTGTTAAATTTCTTATTTGTGTGAAAAAAAGTTGTCTGACGTATTCTGTATTTCTATGTTCATAACCAGTCATTTGTATTCACCTCTGTGAATTATTAGATTTATGAAGTTTATATATTCGGCGTCAACACTTGTCCAGTGCTAAATATGTTGTTATGATTTAGTAAGAATTCCTCAGAATGTTTATATATTAAATATATTTTCTACATAGAAATGATGGTTATAGACAAAGAAAAATTATTGAATCAATATTTAGCAAAACAAAGATTTAGAAATATACAAAATAATTTCATGATGGCATTATCAAACAAACTTTTGTATTCCAAAGGTCGGGGTATAAATCAATTTTCAAAGGGTTTAGATGCGATAATTAATTTCTCAGAAGATTTAAATTCCAGTGTTCCTTATGTTCATAAATTGTATTATATGTATATTGCGGCAAGAAAAGGAAAAGTTTTTGATACTAATGAAGAACCAAGAGATATTCTTAATACTGTATTAGAAATGTTTCAGGCAGCAAAATTGAATGATGAATTGTTAAACAATTCAATACCTCTTGATAAAATATATACAGGTTCGACTTTTAGGATTTTAGAGAATTATTTTTTTGGGAGAGATATGAATATTTGTTCATATATTTTTACTAAATCTGACACTGAATTAATGTATATTGTTTTGAAGAAGGATGATACATTAGTACAAAAAAATGAATGGACTCATTCATTAAAACTCATTCATAATTTGACTGAAAATGAAAATATTATAGGTATGCAGAAAGTTAATTATTTAGCAAGAGAATATATTGCTAAAAATATGGATTTTGACAGATTTTTTTTGTTCAGAGCAAAAGTTGTTGACTATGGTAATTCTCTTGCTGTAACAGATCAAGACTGGAAATTGCCAAAAGGAAAAGCCCAAAGATTTATTGAAAAAGCATTAAAAATCAAACAAGAGGAGTTGTACTAAATGTCTGAAAATTTAAAACCTCTCGAATCATTAAATATAACTAGTAAATTGATTGAAAATAGAATATTGCAAGGAGAACCCTTTGAACGTGTAGAATTTAATTTTCATGTTCAAAAAGGTCTTGAAGCTCTATATTATTATAATATTAATCAAAATAAAGGATTTCATGAACTTTATAAATTTGTAAAACTTTACTTTAAATATAAATCAGCTGAATCTATTTGGCATGGAAAAGTCATGACTGTAGGTGATGTGCCAACATTTATTACCGAAATTATGAATTGTGCAGTTGAAGTTGATAAAATAAAAGATGAATATGAAATTAGTTTTGGCAGACCAGTAGGAAAAGTTACAAATTTTATGGAGACATATTTTAGATTTATTAAACAGATAAAATATGGAAAGCGAGAAATTGATGAACAGGTTACAAATGCAATTTATGAATTGGACTCTCTGGAAAAAAAACTTATTGATGAGGATGATTGGTCAAAAATAGATAATCCTTCTGATTTACTTGAATATGCCGCAAATAATAATCACCCTTATTTTATAGATTTGGTGTTAAAAATATCAGAGATATTTACTGGGGAACCTGAGGTGTTTGATTCATCTTTATATGTTATAAAAAAAGCCAGAATGGCTGATTGGGGATATGATTTGGTTTTAAATGATTCTTCTTTTTCTTTACCAGTTGGAAAAGTTCAAAGATTCGTAGAATTATCAGTTCCCTTTGATTCAAAAACAAATAAGACTATAGATGCATATGGCAACATTATTAAATATTAGTAATCGCTAAGTTTCTTCTCAACAATTGTTGTATTTCCACCTGCACCTGTTTGTTTTGTTAATTGAATAAACTTTCCTTCTTCAAGTTTAGCAATTTTTCTCTGAAATGTTTTATATGAAGATATTCCACCTTCTTTTTGATATATTTTGAATAAGTCCCCAATTTTTTTTCCTGAGTTATTTTTTACCACTTCGTAAATCATTTTTGCTTCTGTTTCAAGTTCAGCTGAATTTTTTATTGTGAAATCGTCAAGTTTTTTTATTGCTTCAGTTACATCTTCCATTTCTATTTTCTTCTTTGATTTTTCTTCTGCTATTGTCGCAGAATTTTTTAGTAGATATATCCCAGATCTAACATCGTTTAGTTTATAAGTCATTTCAGATATTTTTTTTATGCATTTTTCTTCACATACTCCAGATACTAAGCCTAAATCTACTCTTTGCCGAATTATACCCTCTAGTTCTTCTTTTTTATAAGGTCTAAATTCCTGAAGCTCCAACATCATTCTTGATTTAATTCTTTCGTCAAGTTCAACTAACCAGGATCTATAATTACTAATTATTATTATTGTTTTTTTGTAAATTTGTTCTAAAATAAAATATAAGAAATCGAGGTCTTCTGTTTTATCTATTTCATCAAAAACAAAAACTGCTCCAGATTTGTTTATTATTTGCGCTACAACTTTGTATAAATCGAAAGTCTTTTTGTTTTGTGTAAACTTAAATCCAATTTGGTCACATATTTCTAATAATATTTTATAGGTTGTATTATTTTGCCAACAGTTGATATAAATTCCATGTATTTCATCAGTTTCATTATCAAGTTGTCTGAGAATGTGTCTTGTTGCTACTGTCTTACCTAAGCCAGGCCCTCCATATATCATGAGGTTTCTTCCACTTCGGTTATTGAATAAAGGTTTTATACAGTTTCCAATATATTGTTGTTCGTTTTCTCGATATTTTATTATTGGAGGAATAAAATCGTAATCTACTGCATCTTCATTTTTTATTAAAGATTCATTATCCTTTAATGTGTCATTGAATATCCCCATGATAAAGAGGTCATTTAACTTTCTTTAAAAAATTTGTTGCTTGATGTCCGAATATTTATTTTCTATACTGAAGTTAATTCGGCAGAGGTACCACGGACTTCTAGTCCGTTGAGTGAATGCCGTTAATTTTTCTTTTAGAAAAATTCAAATTCTCTAGAAATAATTAGTGATGCGC
>Ga0114931_10008710_pt1 | contig 12238 bp, 9 predicted proteins | sample 2SBtaG_FD_89579 | JGI IMG/M metagenome (GOLD analysis project Ga0114931, IMG submission 89579) | Deep subsurface microbial communities from Kolumbo volcano to uncover new lineages of life (NeLLi) - 2SBTROV14_V59a metaG | ecosystem: Environmental > Aquatic > Marine > Volcanic | place: Kolumbo...
GCGCTACCACCCTTGGTGGTCGCAAAGTCGGGCAGATCTCCCCGGGTAAGAACATGATCCTTCCCTGCACAACTGCCGCATTTACCATCCCCCATTTTCTCCAGACGGGTTTCGTGATGTTGTACTCACTCATCCAGGGGTTCGGCCTACTATGCGATTTCTGTTCGTCAGCTCACAGGTTTGCACTCCGGCTTCTTTCAGACGTTCAGTCGCCCTCACGCCATTGCCTTCGGCTAGTACTTTTTAAAGTTGACTTATTGTCACCTTCCTGGAAAATGTACAGGGGACTTGCACCCCATAAAATCATGCCCATGCCGGGCACACACAAAAGTTTGCACACTGACTGGCTCACACGTCCGATTTTCGGATTTAATTCTACCATCTTCTTTCGCTCCAAGTTGGCAGGTAAATCCGGGGCCAGCAGGTGAAACAGGACGTTATACCGTGCAAATTATATTTTCCCTATGTCCGGTTAGGGTCGTGGGCTGTCAGTTAGTAAATCAAAAATTGCTAATTCTCAATTGCTGCTTTACATAAGGAGCCGATTAAATCTTAAAATAAGCAACATATAAATTATATTATTGATTATATATCATTAATTTAACTAACTTTCTGCGAAAATAACCGGAATACCGGCCAACCCTCAATACGTCCCTGTAGGCTTTGACTGCAACGTCCTGTTGCAGACAACCTGATAAATCAATCCCCTGCACCCCGCCTCGAAAACAGGGGGCAAATAGTTACTTTTATTATTTTATTATTTTATTTCAATATATTACAAGATAAGAAGGAGTTTCGTATTCAGGATATTGTTACCACTCTTTTAAAAAAAGTTTAGTCAATATGATACTTGACCTGTTTTTTTTGCATTAACCACAAAAAAATTTTTGTCAATGGGGAAAAAGGAACGCCAGTTTGACGATCAGTTTTGACTTTGCCAACACCCAGTATTACCCTCATAGACACTTTAAATTCAAGTAAGGAATGATTATGTCATTATCTACTTTAACCAGTAAAGGGCAAATTACTATCCCCAAGGTCATTAGAGAATCAATGTCGATAAATACTGGAGATAAAATTGAATTTATTATTAATGAACAAAATGAAGTTGTCATAAAACCTATTACAAAAAAAGCTATAGATGTTTTTGGACTGTTAAGTGAAAATAAAAAAGATAAACCCGTTTCCATAGAGAAAATGAACGAAGAAATTGCCAGACAATTTAAAAAGGATTTTTCGTGAAAGCGTTAGATACGAATAATCTAGTGTGCTTTCTTGTTCAAGATGACGTAAAACAAGCAAATAAAGTCATTCAGTTATTTACCAAAGCTGAGCAAAACAATGAACCTTTATTTATTCCCTTACTTGTTGTACCTGAACTGATATGGATATTGCAATCAGCCTATTGCGTCAATAGACAGGCTATACTATTGGCAATTAGCAATCTATTCCAAATGCAGTATTTGAGTTTGAAAGCCAAAGAACTTTACGTGACTTTGTTATCTCTGCTAATAAATCTACTGATGAATTAGCTGATATTTTAATTTCTCAATCTGCATTTTCCGCTAACTGTGAAACGACATTAACTTTTGACAAAAAGGCGAGTCGATTCGAGTTATTTACTTTAAGAAAACAATAGGGTGCATATAGAAGCCAAATAAATTTGGATTGAATGACTGTCGCCAGTTATAAGCAAACCTGAACTAATGTACGATACCTTTGAGTTAGATGAAAATTAATTTTATTTTTGATTCATTTGGGTCATGTGTTTTTTGTGGTGATGGTGTATTCTGAACTGAAGTGAAACAAGATGTAACGCTATAAAATTAATATTGAATCTCTCACCATTGAAGGAGAAAGAACATGTATGTCATAACAAATCGCAAACTCAAAAAGGGCAATGGTCTTGACGTTTTTGGGAAAACCCCAAATCCTAGCGGACCATTAGAGCTTCGCTTAGTGGAGGTGTCTAAAATTGATAATGTTTGGCAAACATCGTTGGTGGAAAATCTCCTCTCTGCAGATGAAGTTAAAACGCTCAAGAAAAAGTTTAATTTGGATATTGACGTAACCCAGAATTGGTATGGAAGCTTGCGAGTGGCTTGTGAATTGTTCGAGCGCGCCCGAAAAGAGAAAAAATCCATTCTGTTCTTCGTACATGGCTATAACAATGATGTGGAAGATGTTTTGACAACGGCTGAACAGTTGGAAAATACGCATGATGTTATTGTTGTTCCCTTTACCTGGCCAGCCAATGGCGGTGGCGCAGTTACTGGAACAATTGCTTATAAGAGTGATAAAGCGGATGCGCGTGCCTCTGAAGGGGCACTTAACCGTGCAGTTGGAAAAATTCATTTTTTTCATAATCTCCTGGTTTCAGGACGCAAGGAGGCGCTGCAAGTTAAAGCTGAGAAAAAGCACAAAAATAATCACCACGCCGCTCAAGCCTTGTTTTCCAAATTGATGAGTATGGAATGCACCTCCACATTGAATCTTTTGTGCCATAGCATGGGCAACTATGTGCTCAAAAAAACGCTGTTGAATAGTGGTAGCTCAATGTCACAATTGGTCTTTGATAATGTTTGCTTAGTGGCGGCTGATGCTAACAACCTCAATCATGCCAATTGGGTAGGCAATCTTGATGTACGAAAGCGCGTCTATATTGTCATTAATGAAAATGATTTTGCATTAAAAGCATCCCGTATCAAGCCAGGAGATGAGCAAAAAGCGCGATTGGGTCATTTTCTTATGAGGTTGAACAGCGACAATGCATACTATGTTAATGTGACGGATGCCAATCTTGTAGATAATATGCATACCTATTTTGTGGGGGATGCAATGAACAATGTGAGGCTGAAAGATATATTTACCGGAATGTTCAAGGGAGAAACAGTTGAGAACCAACTTGATTACCATGCCGACAATAATACCTATGTCTTATAAACGGAATGGCAGAATTGTCCGCGGCAATAATCCAGCGTTTGACCATTAACGACAGAGTATTTCAATACATGCTCGCCAAACTAAGAAAAGTATTCCTGCGACCAGAAATGAGGTAGACAGTTATGCGCACTGGATTCTACATGCGCAACGCCCCATCCAAACGAATCGTTGCTCCGTTTAACATGGGGTTTTCGATGCTATGCTGCACCAGCGCCGCGTATTCCGAAGGTTTACCCAAGCGGCCGGGAAAAGGGGTTTGTTTTTCCAGGTCTTCGCGCAAGGTTTCCTTGACATCTGAAAACAGGGGCGTAGCGAAAACACCGGGGGCAATGGTTATCACCCGGATGCCCGATTTCCCCAGCTCTCGTGCTATTGGCAAGGTCATGCCGATAATACCGGCTTTGGATGCGGCATAAGCGGCTTGGCCGATTTGACCTTCATAGGCGGCAATCGATGCCGTGTTGATGATAATCCCGCGTTCGCCATCGCTGTTCGGCTGATTGTTATTTAGCTGAACGCTGGTCAGGCGTATCATATTGAAAGTGCCGGTAAGATTAACTTCCAGGCATTGGCGAAAAGCTTCCAGGCTGGACAGACTGCCGTCTTTTTTTATGAGCCGTTCAGCAACCAGGATCCCGGCACAATTAATCACGCCATGGAGTGCACCAAAACGTTCGCTGGTTTTTCTTAATGCCGCTTCGATACTTTCGGTATCAGTAACATCCGTGTGTAAACAAAGCATCTGGTCTTTAAATGCGGAGCCAAAGGACTTGCCTGGGTCAATGTTTAAATCGGCAACCACCACATTGGCATTGCCTTGCAGCAAATGACGGGCCGTTGCCGCACCCAGGCCTGAATTTCCGCCGGTAATGAAAAAGGTATGTTTGGCGATTTCCATCATCTTGCCTCTGTCTGATCCTAGCAAACTACATATTTCGCCGGTATTTACCACCGACTTCAAACAATGCTTCGGTAATTTGTCCCAGCGAGCAAACCTGCACGGTGTTCATTAACTCATTAAAAACATTTTGCTGGCTCATTGCCGTTTGTTTTAACTTCTGCAACGCCGCCTGGGCCTGATCATGATGCCGTTGTTTAAACTGTTTAAGCCGTTCAATCTGGCTGATTTTTTCCTGTTCTGTCGATCTCGCGACCTTGGGTTTTTCGACTTGCTGTGCGCCTGCCGCCCTGGCAACATTAACGCCAACGACAGGCAGACTGCCATCATGCTTGCCAGCTTCATACAACAGACTTTCTTCCTGAATTTTACTGCGTTGATAGCCGGTTTCCATTGCCCCCAGTACACCGCCGCGTTTGGCAAGGCGTTCAAATCCCTGCAGTACCGCCTCTTCCACTAAATCGGTCAACTGCTCAATAATAAAGCTGCCCTGGTTTGGGTTCTCATTTTTTGCCAGCCCCCATTCCTTATTGATGATCATCTGAATAGCCAGTGCGCTGCGTACCGTTTCCTCGGTCGGTGTTGTCAACGCTTCATCTTTGGCATTGGTGTGCAGGCTGTTGCAATTATCATAGATGGCAATGAGTGCCTGCAACGTCGTTCTGATCTCATTGAATTCCATCGCCTGAGCGTGCAGGGAACGGCCTGAAGTCTGAATATGGTATTTTAATTTTTGACTCTGCCCGCCGGCGCCATAGCTTTCCCGCATGGCTACCGCCCATATCCGACGCGCAACACGGCCAATGACGGTATATTCCGGGTCCATCCCATTGGAAAAGAAAAACGATAAGCGATGCGCAAAATCATCGATAGGCATGCCGCGCGCCAAAAACGCCTCAACATAGGTAAAACCATTAGCCAGGGTGAAGGCCAACTGCGTAATCGGGTTGGCCCCGGCTTCGGCAATATGATAACCCGACACCGATACTGAATAAAAATGCCGGATATTTTGCTGCACGAAATATTCCTGAATATCGGCCATCACTTTCAGGCTGAATTCGGTTGAAAAAATACAGGTATTCTGACCCTGGTCTTCTTTCAAAATATCCGCTTGTACAGTACCTCTTATGGTTTGCAATGTTTGCGTCTTAATGTCCTGGTATTCCTGCTCATCGGGAGGCCGTTTTTTTTCAGTTTGAAAACGGGCCAGCTGCTGTTCAATTGCGGTATTAAAAAACATCGCCAGAATCGTTGGCGCAGGCCCATTAATGGTCATTGACACCGAAGTTTTAGGATCACAAAGATCAAAACCGTCGTATAAGGCTAGCATATCCTCCAGGGTTGCAACCGATACGCCGGCATTGCCAATTTTGCCGTAAATATCCGGTTGTGGATCAGGATCAAATCCATACAGCGTAACGGAATCAAATGCCGTTGATAAACGGTTGGCGTCGGCATGGCTGGCTAAATATTTAAAGCGTTGATTGGTCCGAAAAGGGTCACCTTCACCCGCAAACATCCGGGTTGGCGCTTCATCGGCCCTCTTGAAGGGAAAAACCCCGGCGGTAAAAGGAAAACTGCCGGGCAGGTTTTCCAGCATCAGCCATTTGAGCAGATCACCCTGATCCTGGTAAGCAGGTAACGCCACTTTGGGAATATTTAAGCCCGATAGCGTCTTGTGTTGTAATGGCTGGGAGGTCTGTGCATTTTTACCGGATTGATAAGAGGCCCTTTTTTCCGGCCATTCGTCGAGTAATGCCCGGCAGTTCTGATCGAGTTTCTGCTGGCTTTCGTCGATTAATTGATCTAATTCATCATTAGTGTTTTGCAGTTTATTGCGTGTTGCGGTCAATTGCTGTCGTTCCCGCGCATAATGACTTTGGGATTCAACCTTGTTTCGATAGTTTCGTACCGTTTCGACAATTTCAGACAAATAACGATAGCGGCTGGCCGGGATAATACTGTTGCTTTGGGTCGTCACATCATGGCAATCCCAGGCCAGTGCTTCCGGCGGCAAACACAAGCCTTGTTCCGTTAATAAAGCCAGCAGCCGCTGATAAAATCGCGTAAGCCCGGCATCATTCATATGCGCCGCAATCGTCCCAAAAACCGGCATCTCAGATGTGGGAATATCAAAGGCTTCCCGGTTTCTCTGCAACTGCTTTTGAACATCATGCAAGGCATCTTCGCTGCCCTTGCGATCAAATTTGTTGATCACGACAATATCGGCATAATCCAGCATACTAACCTTTTCCAGTTGCGAACTGGCGCCAAATTCCGAGGTCATCACATAAACTGAAACATCGACTAGCTCCACGATGCCAATATCACCCTGGCCAATACCCGGTGTTTCAACAATGATTAAATCAAAGCCGCCGGCGATCATGGCCTGGATGAAATCCGGCAGGGCCTCGGGGACTTCGGTTAAGGCCTTACGTGTTGCCATGGAACGCATGAAGATATTGGGCGCATTGATGGCATTCATACGGATGCGGTCCCCCAGCAAAGCGCCATGGGTTTTTCGGCGGGAAGGATCAACCGAAATAATGCCGATCTTGATGCTATCTTTATATTGCAAACGCAAGCGTTGAATTAATTCGTCCGTGACCGATGATTTACCCGCACCGCCCGGGCCGGTAATGCCAACGACCGGCGTTGTGCTTTTTGCCGCCAATGCCTTGTTCCGCAAACTTTGACGTTTTGCCGCACTGAGTCCTCTGTTTTCAATTTCCGTCAGGGTTTTGGCTAAACCATAGTCATGGTCTTGAACATTTTTTTTGCCGGGAAGTGATTTTTTATTGGCCTGACCTGCAGCACAAAGCTGTATCACATCTGCAATCATGCCTTGTAAACCCATGCGTTGCCCATCTTCAGGGGAATAGATGCGGGTCACGCCATAGTGCTGTAATGCCTGTATTTCATCGGCAAGAATAACGCCGCCGCCGCCACCAAAAACTTTAATGGTTTCAGCATGGCATGCTTGCAGTTGATCGATCAGGTACTTGTAAAATTCCATATGCCCGCCCTGGTAGGAGCTGACCGCAATACCGTCAACATCCTCCTGAATGGCTGCCTGAATAATTTCCTGCACACTACGGTTATGGCCCAGGTGGATAACTTCCGCCCCTTGACTCTGTAAGATACGGCGCATGATATTAATCGCCGCGTCATGACCGTCAAACAGGCTGGTAGCGGTGATAAAACGCAACGGCGCTTGCGGCTGTTTTACAGCGAAATTACCGGCCAATGCAGACTGAACCATGAATAGCTCCACTTATTGTTGAAAATACCACCGAAGGAACTTATATTTCACCCTCTTGCCTTTAAAGGACAGACAAAGCTGATAAATAACTATCGTGAAAGATACTGATTTATAGGATGCGCAGAGGAACGAAGCACAGCCTCTAGTGCTTTCATTTGAAGGGTTGATGATTGTTCTTCATATTTGTTTGATTAAGTAAAACAACTTGAGTTCCTACCGGGATATTCAGCGCATAATAAAGGTCGTAACAGTAACGCCACGCTAAACGGGTGCAAATTAAATAAAGGCAATTATTTTGTTTCTAGCCGTTTTACCACGTTGGACAAGAAGATTACATTATTTACCATGCCAGGAAAGTCCGCCCTACGCGATGCATGTCAGCACAAGAAATTAGGCGATAGAGGCTGTGCTAAGGAACAAAGTGCATCAGGGGCGATTGATATATGTGTCTTCTAGGGCGTTTTCATTTTAAGAGGTATTGCTTGTTGCTCATGAGCTTTGGCATTAAACATCCTGCCAAACAGAACGGTTTGAAGGAGGAAGTATCCCTATGATGCAGTCAGAATCTATCGTCATTACCGGCAGCGCCAGAACCCCGACGGGTGATTTATTAGGCTGTTTAAGTCAATTTACAGCCCCGGAACTGGGTGCAATTGCCATTAAAGGCGCACTTAAGCATGCCAGGCTTGATCCGCTGCAGGTTGATGCGGTATTGATGGGCTGTGTATTAAGTGCCGCGCAAGGTCAGGCCCCCGCCAGACAGGCCGCACTGGCCGCAGGCCTGCCCACATCGACGGGATGTACCACGATCAATAAAATGTGTGGTTCGGGCATGCAAGCCATCATGTTGGCGCATGATTTGATTAAAGCCGGAAGCGCTGATATCGTTGTAGCCGGCGGCATGGAAAGCATGAGCAATGCCCCTTACCTGCTTCCAAATATGCGTTCTGGGCAGCGTCTTGGTCATAGCCGTGTTATTGATCACATGCTGATGGATGGCCTCGAAGATGCGCATGGAAAACGCTTAATGGGCTGCTATGCCGAAGATTGTGCAGAAAAATATGCATTCAGCCGCACTCAGCAGGATGCGTTTGCCATGCAATCATTGACCCGCGCGCAAACGGCAATGAAAAACGGCCGCTTTGACGACGAGATTATACCCGTCCGGGTTAATTACGGGGAAACCACGTCAGCCATTCAACAGGATGAACATCCCCGCCTACATGATGTGAGCAAGATTTCCCGGCTAAAACCGGTTTTTAAAACCGATGGCACGGTCACCGCCGCAAATTCCAGCAGTATTGCCGATGGTGCGGCAGCCGTGGTTTTAATGACCGAATTAGAAGCAAAAAAACGCCAGATTACTCCCTTGGCCAGGATCATTGCGCATCAGAGTCATGCCCAGGAACCCGCCTGGTTCACAACCGCCCCGGTATTTGCTATTGAAAAGCTCTTGCAAAAATGCTCTTTGCAGAGTACAGCTATTGATTTATTCGAAATTAATGAGGCCTTTGCGGTCGTGGTCATGGCGGCAATGCAGAAATTGCAGCTGAATAACACTAAGGTGAATATACATGGTGGCGCTTGTGCCCTGGGCCACCCTATCGGCGCATCCGGCGCGCGTATCATTGTCACTCTGCTTTCCGCTCTGCAGCAATATGGTTTAAAACGGGGTTTGGCAACTTTATGTATCGGAGGCGGCGAAGCGACAGCGATGCTGATAGAAAGATGAGTCTGTTAAAAACTGCAATAGACAAGGAAAGCGAGGCTTTCAAAAACAACGCCGCGGCCATGCAACGGATCGTCAATGATTGGCGGGAAAAACTGGACATCATTCTGCGCGGCGGCAGTGACAGCGCCAGAAACAAACATACTGATCGAGGCAAACTGCTTGCCCGCGACCGTATCACACTATTATTGGATGCTGATGCACCGTTTCTTGAATTTTCACCCTTTGCAGGCTATCAGGTCTATGATGATGATATCCCCGCTGCCGGCATCATTACCGGCATTGGCCGCATCGCTAAAAAAGAATGTGTGATCGTCGCCAATGATGCAACCGTAAAAGGGGGTACGTATTATCCGTTGACCGCGAAAAAACATTTGCGCGCGCAGGAAATTGCCGAAGCCAATCATTTACCCTGTGTGTTTTTGGTGGATTCCGGCGGCGCTTTTTTACCCAAACAAGCCGAGGTCTTTCCGGACCGGGAGCATTTCGGCCGCATTTTTTTTAATCAGGCCAATATGTCAGCCAAAGGCATTCCACAAATTGCCGTAATCATGGGATCCTGCACTGCCGGAGGGGCCTACATACCCGCCATGTGCGACGAAAGTATTATCGTTAAAAATCAGGGCACCATATTCCTGGCCGGGCCGCCTTTGGTAAAGGCTGCAACGGGTGAACAGGCTACCGCGGAGCAATTAGGCGGCAGCGATGTACATGCCCGGCATTCCGGTGTTATTGATCATGTTGCGGAAGACGATAAGCAGGCCTTGGCCATGGCACGGCGCATTATTGCCAATTTACAGCACACCAGCCAGCATTTTCAGCCGGCTATCAATACCTATGAAGAACCACACTTTCCGGCGGCAGACATCTATGGCATTGTACCGGATAATCACCGCTATCAATATGATGTCCGTGAAGTCATTGCCCGCATCGTTGATGCCAGTGAATTTGATGAATTCAAACAATTATACGGAACCACGCTGGTTTGTGGCTTCGCAAGAATATTCGGACGTGCCATCGGCATCATTGGCAATAATGGCGTACTCTTTTCAGACTCAGCACTAAAAGGGACCCATTTCATAGAACTCTGTTGTCAGCGCAAAATACCGATCCTGTTCCTGCAAAACATAACCGGCTTTATGGTCGGCAGTAAAGTGGAGACTGGCGGCATTGCCAAAGACGGCGCTAAAATGGTGATGGCAGTCGCGTGTGCCAAAGTGCCAAAAATCACCCTCATCATTGGCGGCAGTTACGGTGCAGGCAACTATGCCATGTGCGGACGCGCCTATTCACCAAGATTTCTCTGGACCTGGCCGAATGCCCGGATTTCAATTATGGGCGGCGAGCAGGCTGCCAGCGTCATGGCGCAGATCCGGCGCGATCGCACGGAAGCCGAAGGAAAAGCCTGGACAGATGAAATGGAACAACATTGTAAACAACCGATATTGCAGCAATATGAAACCCAGGGACATCCTTATTACGCCAGCGCCCGTCTTTGGGATGATGGTATTATCGATCCTGCCGACACCCGTAGAATTGTTGGCTTATGTCTGTCTGCAGTAATGAATGCAGCGATTGAGGAGACCCGATTCGGGGTGTTTCGAATGTAAGTCAAAACAAGAAAACTTGCTGCGTATAAACGACAAACCCCCTCCTACACAAAGTCAAACCTGAATCCATGACTTCACTACGGCATAGGGCACAAGCTCTTGATTCAACTGCGGTTAAAAAAATTTCCACTTAACCTAGGGGTGAAGCTAAGATTTTTTAATCCCCCTGTGAAACCAATAACTGGCACCCTGCTATCCGCATTGAAGTCATGGATTCAGGTCAAAATTTTAATATAAATCGTAAACGGTTTATTTCCCGTAATGGGACCATCTGTTTTGAACTTAACATTACCCGCTTTTGATCATCCATAGAGCTTAAAATCAGCCCTTATTTCCACCTGCCCGGTGCTTGACTTACCTTGCCGGACGGATTTACAAACACCGGAATTATTAACCAATCGCTGCTAAGTATGTGCCCAAATAATGTTAAATAACATGTAAGAACTGTACTTCCGTACAATTGAACTGACTTGCAAGATCGAATATTGTAGACAGCAAGAAATTTAATCTCTTCAGAAAAATAATTAATATTCTCTTTAGAAATTTAATTTGTTACCGGATTTTCACCAACTTGTTAGCTGTGAATGGATGTCATACAGAAACGGGTTAATAGCTATTTAGGCTTTTATGCACCCAGAGCCTGAATTTGTATTTAAAATAGACCTTGGATACCCTTATGAAAAAATTTTTGACTACTTGTTTATTGCTCTGCCTGAGTACGTTTGTAAATGCTAATACGCTAGATCTCTCAACAGAAGGAATGCTGGGAAATTTTCTTGGCGTGGACTTAGTCCAATTTACAGTGAATGATCCTTTAGCTACCGTAACTTTTCGAACATTTTCATATGCGGGCGGTACTAACGCAGCGGGAAAAACCATTGCTTCTGGAGGTTTCGATCCAATCGTTACTCTTTTTGATAATGCAGGAAAATATATAGCCCAAAATGATGATGGCGTTGAGAATCGAAAAGGCGTAACAATTCCTATAGATCCAGTTACTGGTTTTAGGCATGACTCGCTTCTATCTAGTTTACTTAAAAAAGGGGATTACATGGCGACTATAACGCAGGCTCCTAATCAAGCACTAGCCAATTTAACAAATGGTCTAACCTTCATAGATGGATTTTCGTCAAACAGTTCAACAATAACTGGTTTTATCGATGTTCATGGCAATCCACGAACTTCTTCATGGGCTTTAGATATAAGTATAAAATCTGAACCACCCGCAGCGGTACCTCTGCCAGCAGCCGTCTGGCTAATGGGTTCCGGTTTAGTTGGACTTGTTGGAATAAGAAAAAAATCATCCAGAATAACACCACTTACAGCTTAACGAATTAATTTAGAAACCAGAAGTTGGGGTTGTTTTGCTAGTGCTCTGTAATGCACCAAGCGTATACTATAAAATTCAGTTTTCAGCGAAAAAATTTATGCGCTACTGAGAGGGAGCAAAGCTAACAGTTTGCTACGCTTTTGATATAGTTTAATTAGTAAACCATGCGGCTATGAGTTTTTCTGACAAGGATTTTAAACTGGCGCATAGAATAAAAGGAGTCATTATGTGGCAGCCAAGTATGAAAGAAGACGCATTGACAGGTACGCCGAATGATCCCCGGTTCAGATACATCAAATAGGATACAACGATTGGCTTGGATGACCCGATATTCACCTGAATTTTCTGGAATTCAAGCTCATTCAGTCTTTTTATCGGGACGTCATCGAATATTACCAATAAATTAGGAATGCTGAATGAATCAATTAACCAATAAAACCTGTGTTGCTTGTAGAGTAGGCGCACC
>Ga0114931_10008711_pt1 | contig 12237 bp, 7 predicted proteins | sample 2SBtaG_FD_89579 | JGI IMG/M metagenome (GOLD analysis project Ga0114931, IMG submission 89579) | Deep subsurface microbial communities from Kolumbo volcano to uncover new lineages of life (NeLLi) - 2SBTROV14_V59a metaG | ecosystem: Environmental > Aquatic > Marine > Volcanic | place: Kolumbo...
GGCCCCGGCGGCAACCGCGCCTTCATCACGACGGCCCACCGCGGCCAGCAGCGCATGGATTCATCGATCTCCGCGGTACCCGGTACGGGCGACCCCCAGCTCACGACTCCCGGTGTCGGCCGCGCGGACGTCTGGGTCTTCGATGCGAGCGCCCTGGGTGCGACCATCGGCGGGACGCCCCTCCAGATCCTGACGCTGTTCGGCGATACGCCGCGCGCCCTCGCCGTTTCGCCCGACGGCAACACGGTCTACGCGGCGGTCTTCCACTCCGGGAATCAGACCGCCGTCGTCAGCGAAGGCATGGTCTGCGACGGCTTCACGGGGGCGGCGAGCTGTCCGGGCGACGGCGTGACCTCCCCGAATGGTCTCGGCGGTGGCTTCCTGCCCGGCGGAAACCCGGGTCCGAACGCCTCGCTGCCCACCTCTCCCGACCCGAACATCCTCGCTCCGGAGGTCGGCCTGGTCGTCCAGTTCGACAACGTCTCCGGCGAGTGGCGCGACGAACTCGGCCGCAACTGGAGCAACGGCCTCCGCTTCAACCTGCCCGACCACGACGTCTTTGCCATCGATGCCACGACCCTGGCCCAGACCGACAGCTTCGACCACGTCGGCACCACCTTGTTCAACATGGTTCCGAACCCGGTCAGCGGGAAACTCTACGTGTCGAACACCGACTCGCAGAACCTGACGCGCTTCGAGGGCCCCGGAGGCGCCGGTCATACCGTCCAGGGCAACCTGGCCCACAGCCAGATCACGGTGATCGAGCCCGGAACGGCAACGGTCAGTCCGCGCCAGTTGAACAAGCACATCGACTACTCGCTGCTTCCCGCACCGGCCGGGACCAAGGACCACAGCCTCGCGACGCCGCTCCAGATGGTCGTGTCGAGCGACGGCGCGACGCTGTACGTGGCGGCCTTCGGCTCGGGCAAGGTGGGCGTCTTCAGCACGGCGGCGCTCGAGGCCGACACGTTCGACCCGACGGTCGTCAGCGCGAGCTACATCTCCGTGACGGGAGGCGGTCCCTCGGGGCTGGTCCTCGACGAGGCCCGCGGCCGGCTCTATGTCTCCACTCGCTTCGACAACGGCATCTCCATCGTCAACCTCGGCACGGGCGTCGAGCAATACCACCTGAACTATCCGAATCCCGAGCCCGCGAGCCTCCAGGACGGACGCTTCATGCTCTACGACGCCATGGCGACCTCCTCCAACGGAGAGGCCTCCTGCTCGAGCTGCCACGTGTTCGGAGACTTCGACAGCCTGGCCTGGGATCTCGGCGACCCGGATGCCCGCGTCAAGACCAACCCGAACACGATCAATCTGGGCTCGGCGGCCGGCGACCAGAACGGCGGGGCCGCCAACAACGAGTTCCACCCCATGAAGGGGCCGATGACGACCCAGACGATGCGAGGCCTGTCCCACTCGGGCCACATGCACTGGCGCGGCGACCGGATCGACGGCTTCTTCGGGATCGACACTCCCGACAACAACGACGAGGATCTCTCCTTCCGCAACTTCATCGTCGCCTTCCCGGGTCTGGTCGGCGACTCGGTCCAACCGACGAACGCACAGCGCCAGGTCGACATGCAGGCCTTCGCGGACTTCCAGCTCCAGGTGCTCCAGCCGCCCAATCCGATCCGCAACCTGGACGACTCGAACGCCAGCGACCAGCTCCCGGGTCGGAACGTCCAGGCCGGCCGGGACTTCTTCCTCGGCACCGCACCCGGGAATACCTGCGCCGACGGCGTCTGCGTCCTGGGGCTGGAAGGGACCCTCGGCTTCCGCTGCAGCGGATGCCACGAGCTCGACGCAGCCCAGGGCTTCTTCGGGACGGGCGGAACGCACTCCTTCGAGAACGAGCAGCAGATCTTCAAGATTCCGCACCTTCGGAACATGTATCAGAAGGTCGGGATGTTAGGGATGCCGAACGTGCCCTTCAACAACCCCGGCGACAACGCGCACCAGGGCGATCAGGTTCGGGGCACGGGCTTCTTGCACGATGGCAGCACGGATACGCTCTTCCGCTTCTTCCAGGCCACCGTGTTCAACGACAACCCCTCCGCCAACGCCGGCTTCAGCGGGGGCGACACCCAGCGCCGGGACGTCGAGGCGTTCATGCTGGCCTTCGACTCGGATCTGGCGCCCATGGTCGGCCAGCAGGTCACGCTGAGCCCGATCACCGTCGCGGACGCCCCAACGATCGCACGGCTCGGCGAGATGGAGGTCGCGGCGGGGACCGCGTTCACGTCCGCAGCGCTCGGCGGCGTGGTCACCCAGGGTGACCTGATCGTGAAGGGCCGCGTCGGTGGCCAGGTGCGTGGCTGGCTCTACGACCCCGTCGGGAATCTCTATCTGCCCGACGAGGCCCTGGCCCCTGGCGCGCCGCGAGCCAGCCTCGTCGCCCTGGCCGGCGTCGCGGGACAGGAGCTGACCTTCACCGTCGTACCTCCGGGTGGAGGCACCCGGGCCGCCCTCGACCGCGACGAAGACGGCGTCTTCGACTTCGACGAGGTCGTCGCTCTCACCGACCCGAACAACCCGGGCAGCATTCAGGGCGCCTGCAACGATGGCAACGACAATGACGGCGACGGGCTCGTCGACCTGGCCGACCCGGGCTGTTCCGCGGTCGGCTCGTCGCTCGAGAATCCCGAGTGCAACGACGGCGTCAACAACGACACGGACGGGCTCGTCGACCTCGCCGATCCGAACTGCGCCAATGCTTCGGACAACCGGGAGGCTCAGCAGAGCGGTTGCGGGCTTTCGGGCGCCGAGGCCGTACCCTTCCTGGGGCTGCTGGCTGCGCTTCGCCGCCGCCGGCGCCGTGGCTAGCGGCCGCTTCGGGCCAAGAAGCAACGGGGCGCCGGTCCAGAGGAGCGGCGCCCCGTTCACGTTTCGAGCCCGCTGTGGGCCCGGCCCGCCCTGGAGGGCTAGTCGCCGTAGACGGAGTGTTCGTAGCGGCGCGCAGCGGAAGCCGAGAGGCCCGCGGCGCGGGCTGCGGCCAGGGCCTCGGGAACCCGGCGCCGGGCGGCCTCGAAGGCCTCCTGGGCGCGTTCGTGGCGCACGAAGAGGCGATCGATCCGGGCGTCACCGGTGTTGCCGCGACTCGCCCGGGCCAGTGCGACGTTGGCCTCGCGCAGCTCGCGCTTGGCCTCCAAAACCTGGCGCCGAGCCTCGGCGAGCCGATCGAGCTGGATCGACAGGTCGGCTCCCGTTCCGGCCGGAGCCACGGCTGCCGGCGGCGGAACGTTCGAAGCCGTAGTCTCCGCCGCGGGCGGAACGTTCGAAGCCGTAGTCTCCGCCGCGGGCGGAACGTTCGAAGCCGTAGTCTCCGCCGTGGCGGATCCCAAGAGCGTGGCCGCGGCGAGGGCGACCAGGGCCGTGCTCATCCTCATGGGAGGACCTTCCTTTCGGAGTCCGCTCTCCCGCCTACGGGGAGAGACCTCGCGCCGTCCCGCGACGGCGCGCAAGGCTCGGGCACACGCTCTCTTCATCGGGTCCGAACGCCCTGACCTTGACGACCTGAAATGGGTTAGTGGATAACCACTATCGGTCGATGTGACCCCGGCCCGTCGGGTCGCCCGGCCCCGCCGGCTCCAGGAGCAGGGTCGCGACGCCGTGAGTCGGCCCTCGCACAGAGAGGACGCGCGTTCCGGGCTTCCGGCCCGCGCGGACCTCGGAGACCTCGAAGCCCAGGGCGGCCAGACGTTCTCGGGCCGCATCCGCGTTCCCAACCCGCCAGGAGAGGCCCCAGAAGAGATCCGTGTCCCGATCCGCCGTATCGTCGTGCTCGAGCCGGGCGACCAGCTCCACGGTAACGCCGGCGATCCGGAAGAAGATCAGGCGGGCGCCCCACCGCTCGAAGCTTCGGTCCAAGGCGCAGCGCAGACCGAGCTTGTCCCCGTAGAGCGACGCGGCCGAGTCTGGATCGCTCGTCTGGATCACGGCGTGGTCGAGCGCGAAGACGGTGGCCGCCGGGTCGCCGACGGCGCTGGCGGGTACCAGCAGCTCGCTGGGAGAGCGGTGTTCGATCGGGAAGATCAGGACACCCCGCGTCCGATCCAACGGCAAGGGCACACGGAGCCACTCGCGGAACGCGCCGGACTCGACATCTCGACCGAGGCCCTTCTCGATGCCGAGCGGCGCGAGGCCGCTTCTCGCCAGCCGCTCACGGCAGGCCGCGGCATCCTCGGTCCCGAAGGCGAGCCCCAGTGGGCCCTCGCCGCGCGCCTCGAGCCAGCCGCGCAGGGCGTCTCCCACGACGCCGGGCCCTTCGGGCGTCAGCAGCTCGAGGTAGCTGTTCTCGAGTCGGAAGAGCGTGTTGCGCGAGCCGGCGCCGGCATGCTCGCCGATCCACGAGGGCCGCCGGCCGAGCAGGCGAGCGTAGGTCCGGGTCGCGGCGTCGAGGTCGCGGACCGCGAGGAGCACGTGATCGAGGGAGTTCAGCACCTAGCGCGCTCGGGCCCGAGCTCGGGCGGGCCCGCGACGGCACCCCGCGCGCCGATCTCCTGGGGCTCCAGCGCCGACCGGGCCCGGCCGTCCGTGGTGTCTCGATCGGTCGCACGAGGCCTGGCCACGGCCAGAGCGTATCACGGCTAGCCACGGCTACCCGCCTCGGAGTGCGCTACGACTCCGGCTCGAAGCGCCACGAACCGGATCCAGCGAGGAGGCCCCATGACGATCCCGGCCGAGGAGCGAACCACGAAGAAGACGGTCTCGGTGAACGGAAAGCGCATGGCGTACGTCGAGACCGGGGCCGGCGAGCCCATCGTATTCCTGCACGGGAACCCGACGTCTTCGTACCTGTGGCGGAACGTCATCCCCCACCTGGAAGATCAGGGCCGCTGCATTGCGCCGGACCTGATCGGGATGGGAGATTCCGAGAAGCTCGAGGACAGCGGGCCGGGCCGCTACCGATTCGTCGAGCACCGCGAGTATCTCGACGGGCTGCTCGAAGCGCTCGGCGTGACCGAGAACGCGACCTTCGTGATCCACGACTGGGGATCGGCGCTCGGCTTCGACTGGGCGAACCGTCATCGCGAGGCGGTCCGCGGCATCGCGTACATGGAGGCGATCGTGAAGCCGCTCCGCTGGGAGCAATGGCCCCAGCTGGCGAGGGATCTCTTCAAGGCGTTTCGTTCGCCCGCCGGCGAGGAGATGGTGCTCGAGAAGAATGTGTTCGTCGAGAACGTGCTCCCCGCATCCGTCCTGCGCGGCCTCGGCGAGGCCGAGATGGCCGTCTACCGGCGGCCCTACCTCGAGCCGGGCGAGAGCCGCCGGCCGACCCTCACCTGGCCGCGCGAGATCCCGCTCGACGGCGAACCGGCCGACGTGGTGGAGATCGTGGAGGCCTATGGTCGCTGGCTCGCCCAGAGCGAGCTGCCGAAGCTCTTCGTGAACGCGGAGCCCGGCGTCATCCTGACCGGCGACCAGCGGGAGTTCTGTCGCAGCTGGCCGAACCAGCACGAGATCACCGTGAAAGGCAGCCATTTCGTGCAGGAGGACTCGCCCGACGAGATCGGTCGGGCCATCGCCGAGTGGCAGCGAGGGATCGTCTAGCCGCCCCGGGTCTCGGTCCGAGCGGCTTCCGGCTCAAGCTCCGATCCTTGCAGTCGAAAAGTGTGGGTGATATGAACCCCTCCTGATGCGCGGGCGGTTCGTTCCTGCCCAAGCCCGTGCAGCCCCGGGGAGCCCGTGCGGCAGCTCATCCAGTCCTACAAGACCGGCGAGATGGAGATCGCCGACGTCCCGCCGCCCTCGGTCCGCGCCGGCGGCGTCGTGGTCCGGACGGTGCGCTCGCTCGTGTCGGCCGGGACCGAGAAGATGGTCGTCGACCTCGCGCAGAAGAGCCTGCTCGGAAAGGCACGGGCGCGGCCCGATCTGGTCCGCAAGGTTCTCGACAGCGCGCGAAAGCAGGGCGTCCTGAACACGTTCAAGAAGGTCCAGACGAAGCTCGATACTCCGATTCCGCTCGGTTACTCGAGCGCGGGTGTGGTGGTCGAAGTGGGCGAGGGGGTGCCGGACCATCGGGTCGGCGATCGAGTCGCCTGCGGCGGCGCCGGGTACGCGAACCACGCCGATTATTCCTACGTGCCGCGAAATCTCGTGGCGCGCGTTCCCGACGGCGTCTCCATGGAGGACGCCTGCTTTTCCACCGTGGGTGCGGTCGCGCTCCAGGGTGTGCGACAGGCGGATCCCACACTCGGGGAGCGGGTCGCGGTGCTGGGGCTCGGCCTGATCGGCCAGCTGTCCGTCCAACTGCTGCGCGCCAACGGTTGCCAGGTGCTCGGCTTCGATCCGAATCCGTCCCGGGCGGCACTCGCCCGCGAGCTCGGCGCCCACCAGGCCGTCAGCGAAGGGATCGAGCAGGCGGCCGAACGCTTCTCCCAGGGCCGTGGGCTCGATGCGGTGATCGTGGCGGCTTCCGCGCCCAACGCGGAGCCGCTCGCCCAGGCCGGCGCGATCGCGCGCATGCGCGGGCGTGTCGTCGTCGTGGGCCTCGTCAAGATGGAGATCGACCGTTCCGTCTACTACCGAAAGGAGCTCGACCTGCGGATGTCGATGTCCTACGGGCCCGGCCGCTACGACCCCGATTTCGAGGAGCGCGGCTTCGACTATCCCTTCGCCCACGTACGCTGGACCGAGCAGCGGAATCTCGAGGCGTTCCTCGATCTCATCGCCGATGGACGCCTCGCCCTCGAGCCGCTGGTCAGTCACCGTTACGACATCGGCGCCGCGCTCGACGCCTACGAGCTCATCACGTCGGGACGCGAGCCGTATCTCGGGGTGTTGCTCGGGTACGGTGCCGACGACGAAGTCCCGATCGTGCCGCCACCCCGCGTGGAGCTCGGAGCGCGGCCCCTCTCCCGAGAGCAGGTCCGTGTCGGGCTTCTGGGCGCGGGGAGCTTCGCTCAGTCGGTCCTGTTGCCGGCGCTGAAGGCTACGGGCGCGGTCGAGTTCTCCTCCATCGCGTCGGCGGGCGGTACGACCGCGCGCCGGATCGGCGGGCAGTACGGCTTTCGTGTCGCGACGGCCAGCGCTGCCGAGGTCGTCTCCAGCCCGGACGTCGACGCCGTCTTCGTCCTAACGCGCCACGACCTCCATGCCCAGTTGGTGGCAGAAGCACTCCTGGCCGGCAAGCACGTCTTCACCGAGAAGCCCCTGGCCCTGACCGGTGAGGATCTCGACGCCATCACGAAGGCGCGCGAGGGCGCGCCCGGCGGGGTCATGGTCGGGTTCAACAGACGCTTCGCGCCGCTGGTTGGCGAGATCACCCGGCACTTCGAGGGCCGTAGCCATCCCCTGGTCATGCACTATCGCGTGAACGCGGGCTTCATCCCCGCAGACCACTGGATCCACGATCCGAACGAAGGTGGAGGTCGGATCCGTGGCGAAGCGTGCCACTTCATCGACCTGTGCCACCACCTGGCGGGTGCCCGACCGACCCGGGTCTTCGCGGAATGCATCGCCGGCGACGCCCGCTTTCGAGGCGACGACAACGTCGCGATCACGCTCCGCTTTGCGGACGGATCGATCGCCACGCTGCTCTACACGTCGATGGGTGACTCGCGCCAGGGCAAGGAGTACCTGGAGGTCTTCGGCGAGGGGCGCATCGCACGGCTGGACGACTTCCGCAGCCTCGAGCTCCAGGCGGGCGGTCGCAGCCAGCGCCAGCGTTCGGCGAACCAGGACAAGGGATTCGAGGAGGAGATGCGGCGCTTTCTCGCCGCCGTCCGCCAGGGCGGCGAGATGCCCATTCCCTACCGGGAGCTGGTCGGGACCACGCGAGCCACGTTGGCGGCCGTGGCGTCGCTTCGTACGGGCGCCCCCGTCGACCTGTAGCACTCGCGCCGGACGGCCCGTCGGTCCGGATCGTCGTAGATCGGCGAGAGAAGGCAGCGCGTGCGCAGCCGCGTCGCAGGGAGCGGGCCGGCGCCTCACCCCGGCGAGCCCAGAGGCTTCCCGCTATCTTCCTCGGTCCGCCAGCCGAGGCCCGAACCGCGCTTATGTGTGGAATTGCTGGATACGCCGGAGCCCACCGGCCCGACCTGTTGGAGCCGATGTGTTCGGCGATGGCCCACCGTGGTTCCGACGACGCGGGCGTCTGGCACGACGCGGCGGCGGGTGTCGGCCTCGGGCACCGTCGTCTCTCGATCATCGATCTATCGCCGGCGGGGCACCAGCCCATGAAGAACGGCGACGGATCGACCTGGATCTCCTACAACGGCGAGCTCTACGACTTTCGCGAACATCGAGATCGCCTCGAGAAGAACGGCTACTCGTTTCGCAGCCGATCGGATACCGAGGTGCTGCTGGCGCTCTACGAAGAGCGTGGCCTCGATTTCCTGCAAGAGCTGAATGGCATGTTCGCCTTCGCGCTCTGGGACGCCAAGGAGCGCCGTCTGGTCCTCGCCCGCGACCACGCGGGCATCAAGCCGCTCTACTACTGGCAGGATGGAAGCCGCCTCTACTTCGCATCGGAGATCAAGGCGCTCCTCACGATCCCGGAGATTCCCCGTCGGGTCCACCTGCCGAGCATCGCCGACTACCTGCGCTTCCTGTGGGTTCCCGGCGAGCACACACTGCTCGACGGCGTGATGAAGCTGGAGCCCGGACACCGACTGGTCTGGAAGGACGGCGAAGTCGACGTCCGGCGCTGGTTTCGGATCGCCTACCACGCCGAGGACAAGGTTTCGCCCAACGAGTGGGTCGAGCAGGTGCACGATACGTTCGTTCGCACCACCCGCCGTCAGATGGTCTCCGACGTTCCGCTGGGGGCCTTCCTCTCCGGGGGGCTCGATTCCTCGAGCATCGTCGCATCCATGCGCCAGGCGTTTCCGAGCCGGGAGATCACGAGCTACACGGTGCGATTCGATTCGGGCGACATGGCCCGAGAGCAGGGCGTGGACGATTATCCCTACGCACGGCGTGTCGCCCGCTCGCTCGACGTCCGATTGAAGAGCATCCAGATCGATCCGCAGGTCATCGAGCTGCTTCCGAAGATGATCTACCACCTGGACGAGGCCGACGCCGACCCCGCCGTCTTCCTGTCCTACCTGATCTCGAAGCTGGCTCGCGAGGACGGCACGACGGTGCTGCTCTCGGGGACCGGCGGCGACGAGGTCTTCTTCGGCTACCGAAGCCACCAGGCCTATCGTATGTACGAGCGCTATCGCTCCCTGGGACAACCTCCATTTTCCTGGGCGGCGGCTCTGGCCGAGCGGGTCGCGACGTCCATGCTCGGAGCGCAGCATCTTCTGGCGCGACGCATCGAGAAGTTCCGCCGCGGTCTCGACAAGACGGGGCTCGATCGCCACCTCGCGCTTGCCGAGTGGTCCAGCGCCCAGACCCGGTCGTCGCTCTTCGCACCCGAGCTGACGGAGACGCTGCGGCCCGGAGACCCGCCGCCGTCGCTTCAGCGCTACTTCGACGAGTTCGAGGGGGAGGGCGACCTGAATTGCCACTCGCACCTGCTCGTGGAGACGTTCCTGGCCGCGCACAACTTCAACTACACCGACAAGTCGAGCATGGCCGTCTCGCTCGAGGCACGGGTCCCGTTCATGGACGTCGAGCTGATGCAGCTGTGCGCACGCATTCCGGAGAAGTACAAGCTTCGGGGAAACACGACCAAGTGGCCGCTCAAGAAGGCGATGGAGCGCTATCTGCCCCACGATCTCATCTACCGGAGCAAGACCGGCTTCGGTGCGCCCCTGCGAAAGTGGATCCAACAGGATCTTCACGAGGTGATCGAGTACCTGCTCGGTCCGAGCCACGTCGAAGCTCGCGGCATCTTCGACGGGGGATACGTGAAGCGCATCCTCGACGAGAATGCCGAGGGACGCGTGGACCACACCTACCTGATCTACGCCCTTCTGACGCTGGAGCTCTGGATGCAGACGTTCGTGGACCGGCCCGGAGTCGAGGTCGCTCTGTGAGCGCCAGCGAGCCCTCGCGTTGAGCGCAGAGGCTTCCGCGCCGAGCGCGCCCCCTGCCGACGGGCAGGTGGGGTTGGTCGTCGAAGGCCGTCTGCCCGGGCGCATCGTTCTCGCCGAGCGCGATGGAACCCTTCATCTCGGCCGGAACTACGACATCTTCCGCTCCGGCGACGCGGGTCGCAGCTGGGATTGCGTCGCCTCCATGCCGCTCGACCCGGTCCGTCGGCTCGCGAACTCGTCTCGTCTGCTCTGCCGGCTGCTGCGCCAGGAGGTGCGCGCGCTGGCGCGAACGGCCGAGGGCGGCTACGTGGCGTCCAACCGGCAGGGCGTGTTCGTGGCGGCGCCTGGCGAGCGTCGCATGCGACCGTCCGTGATCGAGTCCGCTGGGCTGGCGCTGCTGCCGCCCATGCGGATCGCGAAGGGTCCAGCCGGCGAGATCCTCTGGGGTGAGTACGGCTCGCCGAAGGAGCGCCGGCCGATGCGGATCTTCGTTTCGCGTGACGCCGGCGAGAGCTTCCAGCTCGTGCGTCCCCTAGCCGGGATCCTCCATGTGCACAACGTGGTGTGGGATCCGGACGCGGAGCACTACTGGGTGCTCACCGGCGACTTCGATCCGGAGCCGGGAATCGGGCGTCTGTCCGCCGACCTCGAGCGCTTCGAGTGGTTCGTCCGGGGCGAGCAGCGCTACCGCGCCGTCGAACTCTTCGACCTGGGCGATCGGCTGGTCTACGCGACCGACACGCAACTCGAGCCGAACGCCTTGATCTCCCTCGACAAGTCGACGGGAAAGGCCGAGCGTCTGCGCGAGTTCGACGGCAGCTGCATCTATGCCTGCCGGTTCGGCGGGATCTATGCGCTCACGACCAGCGTGGAGCCGTCGTCGGTGAACCGGAGCCGGCACTCGGAGCTCTGGCTCTCGCGCGACGCCGAGCACTGGCGTTGCGCCTGGCGCGGGCACAAGGATCGCTGGAGCGCCTACTATCTGCAGTTCGGGTCGGTGGTCCTGCCATCGGGATCCACCGAGCGCGAGCTGCTCGTCTTCAGCGGTCAGGCCATCGAGGGGCTCGATGGGCGCACGACCATCGCCCGGCTTGCGCCCGGCGTCGATCTCTAGGCGATCAGTCCGAGGTAGATCGCTTCGAGCTGCCGGGTCACCGCGTCGATCGAGAAGACCTCCTCCGCACGCCGGCGGGCGCGCCGGCCCATGGAAAGCCGTAGCTCGCGATCCTCGACCAGGCGACGAAGCGCCGCGCCCAGTGCCGCGGCATCGCGGACGGGTACGAGGAAGCCCTCCCGGCCGTCGCGCACGGCCTCCGGGATCGCGCCCACGGGCGTGGCCACGATCGGGAGGCCGGAGCCCATGGCCTCGAGGACGACGTTCGGGAACCCTTCGCGCCAGGTCGGCAACACGAAGACGTCGGCTTCGGCGTAGAGCGAGAGCACCTGGTCGCGCGGGCGGGGCGGGATCCGCTTCACGCGGTCCGACAGCGCTTCGAGCTCACCGGCCACACTGGCGAGAAAATCGGGGTCTTCCGCGCCGATCAGGGTGAAGCGAGCCTGGGGAACGGATCGCGCGGCCTCGAGCAGCTCGCGCACGCCCTTCGCTTCGAGCATCCAGCCCACGAACAGGATCTTCACCGGCCGGCCGCGGCGCGCCGCTCGGTCCGGTACCGAGCCGAGATCTCGCAGCTCGATGAAGTTCGGGACGTTGCGGACCCGGCTCTCACCGGCAATCTCACCCAGCAGGCGCTCGTTCGGGCGCGTGAGAGCGATGCAGACGTCGGCGCGGCGCAAGGTGGCTTCCACGAACCGTCGCCATGCACCGCGCGTGCCGTTCACGAACTCAGGGAAGTCGCCTCCCCGCGGATGAAGTGCCGTCCGCGCCCCCGCCCAGCTCGCCATCCAGAGGGCCACACCGTCTCGCAGGAACGCCCAGTAGTAGGGCGTGTTCACGTGTACGACGTCGGGGCGGAAGCGAACCAGCTCGAGGGCCCAGCGAGAGAGGGTGCGAAGAGCGTCGAGGGCCCGATCCAGACGGAAGCGGCTCTCTCCACTCACCGCGTCGGCGCGGCTGGGCGAGCTGTTGACGACGCGGATCTCGAAGCGCTCGGCCAGGCCGCTTCCCAGGAGGCCGAGGGTCCAGGTGGGGATCCCACCCGTGGGCGGCGGTAGGGCGCTCAGCAGCAGAAGCTTCGGCTTCCGCTCCGTCCCGGCGGAACGCCCAGCGCCTACCTCCCCCATCCAATCCTCCCCACCCCCCAAATCCTATCACCCGACTGACGAAGGGGACGGTTCCATTCCCTGACGA
>Ga0114931_10008712_pt1 | contig 12234 bp, 16 predicted proteins | sample 2SBtaG_FD_89579 | JGI IMG/M metagenome (GOLD analysis project Ga0114931, IMG submission 89579) | Deep subsurface microbial communities from Kolumbo volcano to uncover new lineages of life (NeLLi) - 2SBTROV14_V59a metaG | ecosystem: Environmental > Aquatic > Marine > Volcanic | place: Kolumbo...
GAGTCAGTATCGGGAAAATTAAAAAAACAAGCGCAAGAAGTAATAAAGATCGATCCTTTTCCCGTTATTCCGGTCGCTTATTTACTTTCCGAATCCGGCTTGCGGGGCGTTTCCTGCGGCGGCGCGATGTTCTCCCCGAAACACCCGAACTTTATTGTGAACGTTCTCAACGCCGACGCCCAAAATGTGCAAGATTTGATTACTCTTGCCAAAAAGAAGATCAAAAATTTTTTTAATGTAGAATTAGAAGAAGAGGTGATCATACTATAAGAGATTAGTTTCTCAGCTTGATTATAAATTCATTAAATGCACTAATAAGCTAATATAAACTAATTCAAACTAAAGCCATGAAAGTTGTCATTAAGTTCACAAACCTTGATCCCACGCTGGCAATTAAAAAATACACGGAAGGGAAAATCGGTTCCGTAATAAAGTTTCTGAAAAAATGGGAGCAAGAAGGAGAGGTGGAGGCGCAAGTGGAACTGGCGCGGCGCAGCTACCATCATCGCAAAGGAGACGTCTTCAGGGTGGAAGTTAGTATTAATTTACCCGGCAAAATTCTGCGGGCGGTTGAACGGGATTGGAATATTCGAGTGGCGATTAACAAAGTTAAAGATAAATTGAAAATAGAAGCGGCAAAATACAAAGAACTCCAAAAACCTAAGAGAATTAGAAAAAAGAACTAAGAAAACAGAACCGTGGCAAAATTTTTTTCGAAATTATTTAATCCTGTCAAAAAATACGAGCAGGACGTTAAAAGCATCAACAAACTTGAAAGCTGGGCGCAAGGAATGGCCGATGCCGACTTAGTTAAAGAAAGTGAAAAATTAAAAAAATTAGTTCAGGCATCACCCGAATGGGAAAAACAAAAAGAAGTTCTGGACGAGATTTTACCCAAAGCTTTCGCGTTGGTGCGGGAAACGGCTAAAAGAACGCTGGGTCAGCGCCATTTTGATGTTCAGTTAATTGGTGGAATTGTATTACATAAAGCCGGGATTGCTGAAATGGTTACCGGTGAAGGAAAGACATTGGCGTCAACGGCCCCGGCTTATCTTAATGCTTTAGCCGGCCGCGGCGTTCACGTCGTTACGGTTAATGAATATTTGGCCAAACGGGACGCGGTTTGGATGGGACAAATCTATTATGCTCTGGGACTCAAAGTGAGTTGTTTAGTTCACGAAGGGGCGTTGCTTTACGATCCTAATTATAAAATTTTGCTGGCGGAGGAAAAAGAGATTGATAAAGAACGCGATACGATGGGAAGTTTTTTGGTCCAAGAAGAATATTTGCGGCCGATTCCACGGCGCGAAGCTTATGAAGCCGATATCACGTATGGCACCAACCATGAATTCGGATTTGATTATTTACGCGATAATCTGGCCGGATCACTTGCCGGACAGGTTCAGAAGGGAAGGCGGCACTACGCGATTATCGACGAGGTGGACAGTATCTTAATAGACGAAGCGCGGACGCCGCTTATTATTTCCGTACCTGATCAGCAGTCAAGCGATTTCTATAAAACTTTCGCGCGTTTGGCGGACCGCCTTAAAGAAAACGAAGATTATACCATTGATGAGAAATTACGTTCGGTTGACATCACACAAGAAGGAATTGATAAAGTGGAAAAATCTTTAAGTATTGATAATTTATACGCGCCTGAAAATCTTCGTCTCACTCATTATCTTCAGGAAAGTTTGCGCGCCAAAGGACTTTTTAAACGCGATCGCGATTATGTTGTGAAGGAGGGAAAAATCGTTATCGTGGACCAGTTTACGGGCCGAATGCTTCATGGCCGGCGGTATAACGGCGGTCTTCATCAAGCGATTGAAGCCAAAGAAAATCTTCGAGTTCAGGAAGAGTCGCGGACTTATGCCAAAATCTCCATCCAAAATTATTTTCGTCTTTATTATAAGCTGTCCGGTATGACCGGTACCGCCCAGACATCCGCGGAAGAGTTTCATAAAGTTTACGAGTTGGAAGTGGTTACGGTTCCCACCAACCGGCCGATGGTAAGAAAAGATATGGCGGATTTGGTTTATAAAACGGCAGCCGGCAAGTATAAAGCAATTGCTCAAGATATTAAGGAACGCCAAAAAAAAGGCCAACCGGTTTTGATTGGCACAATTTCGATTCAAAAAAATGAAGAACTTTCGCGGATCTTGAATAAAAACGGTATTCGTCATGAGATTTTGAACGCGAAAAACCATGAGCGTGAAGGGGCGATTATCGCCCAAGCCGGCCGAAACGGGGCGGTAACCATAGCCACAAACATGGCCGGCCGGGGCGTGGACATTGTTTTGGGCGGTAATCCACCCGACCAAGAAGCTGCCAAGAAAGTCAAAGAATTGGGCGGACTGCACGTAATCGGTACGGAAAGGCACGATTCTCGGCGAATTGACAACCAGCTTCGCGGCCGGGCCGGCCGGCAAGGCGACCCGGGTTCGTCCAGATTTTTTCTTTCTTTGGAAGATGATCTGATGCGAGTTTTCGGCGGCGAACGGGTAAAGAAAATTATGGAAGCGTTAAAAATTCCCGAAGACGTGCCGATTGAATCAAAGATAGTTTCACGGTCGGTTTCTCAAGCCCAGTCCCGGGTGGAGGGGTTTAATTTTGACGCCCGCAAACACTTATTGGATTTTGACGATGTGTTAAATAAACAGCGGACGGCCGTGTACCGCCGCCGGCAGATATTATTGGAGTCAGGAGAACATCCTCAAATTATTGGCGCTCTTGATATGCTTTGGATGAATCACTTGACGGATATGGAGGCGCTTCAGGAATCAGTGGGACTTCGAGCTTACGGCCAGCGCGATCCCTTGGTTGAATACCGGCGGGAAGGTTATAGAACATTCCAAAATATGATTGGCATATTTGAGAAGTGGGTGGCGGAGAATAAACCAAAACTTGACGCGGCGAATGAAGATAATAAAACATAAAAGAAGGGGAGAACCTTCAAGCAACTCATGCTAAAGAGTCGGCGTTTAAGGGCGGAAATACTAACCAATCTGCACCGGCGTTTCATATCGAGGACGGCCAAAAAGTCGGTCGTAACGATCCCTGCCCCTGCGGCAGTGGCAAGAAATATAAAAAGTGCCATGGGGCTTAAAGAAAACCAATTTCGGTGGATGAGATACAGTTTTAGAAAAAGAGTTGAGTACCGTTAAATTCCTGAAATAAAAAATACGAGAAGCACCCCCTCGGCATTACGGATTAATATAACTCTTCTTTCTTGGAGCGGATAAAATCGCGGAGCGTCTCAATAAATTTAATAAAGACGTTAAAAGGCAAATCAATAAAATCAATTACAATAACAAACGGTTTAAACTTGGCCAACCCGGCCAGGATTATTTTTCCCACGGTCACGAACGGCATAATCAGAACATCAAACAAGAAAGAAACAAAAGAGTTTTTCTCTTTTTCCAAACTTAAGTCTTTTGAGCGATTGCGGACTTTCATTCCGGTGGCGGCGACCAAGGAAGCGAAGATAATAAAGACGACTGTGTTGGCGATACTGAAATTGATTAACCAGAGCAGTTTCGCCGTATAGTAAAAAATTAAGACGGAGATCATAAAATAAAGCGAATTGGCGGCGTAGCGAGTAAGGATGTTTTTCTTTTTCGGAACCGCGAGAATAATATTTTTACTTTTATCCTTATCAGTTACGGCGCGGACCGCTTTCATAATCAATCCCCAGTTTTTACGCGAGGGTAAGCGGATAAAAGCCAAAATAATCAGCATTAAAGCCGGCGGCGCGATAATATTGATAACCATATTGGCGGTTGAATATTGGCCGGTGACATATTTGTCAATCGGCACTTCAATCGCCAAAGCAAAAAGAATCTTTGAAAAAAATATGGAGATAACGCTTAAGATGGCGATTCGGGCCAAACCCCGCTTGGCTTTTCGGTAACGTTCTTTATAAGCTTGGCGGATATGTTGGCCCAGATTTTCGGCGTCTTCCAAAAGACTGTTTGTGTCTTCAATTAAGTGTTCGGATTCAAATATAACATCACCGAGCAGGTAAAAAACGGTATTGTAATGATTGCAAAGCTTAAAAAACAACGGTCCCAACGGGTGGTGAAGATGGAGGGCGATGTTGTGTTTTAAGGCGGGTAGGTCGCGGGCGATATTCCTAAGTTCGTTTTCGGAAAGCGAGTTCCAGTTGGGATAGGAAAATTTAAGAAGCCGGTAATTGATTTGATTAAGATCGGCTTTCAAAAGCGTTCTTTGAATGGCGATAAAAAGCTGTAAGTCCTTATCGTTTTGACTGAGTTCTTTTCCGGTAATGACAAGTCGGCGTCGAATATCTTGAAACATCAGTTCCGATATTAATCTCTCCCGAACCGGCGGATCAATTTTTTCTTCAATGGCGGAGGCCGTAATTTGCACCAACCATTCGGAGACATTATTGCGCTCTGCGGCGACAAGGTCCGGATTCTTCTTAATATTTTTGAGGAGAATAAGAAGATTATCAATAATACGCTGGACTTCGCCGATTTTACGTTCGGGAATTTTATCGTTGGGCAAGTGGCCGGCGCGGATAATTTTTTTAATCAACGCCTCGGCGATGTTATTTTCTTTGCCGCGGAAAATAAGTCCTTGCTGAAGAGCGCGTTCAATGGCGCCTTTCCGGAGCAGATGTTCTTCTTGATAATCAATGATATTACGAGCTCTCTCGTAAAATTTTGCCACCTTGGCGGCGATTTCATCAACATGAATATACGTTTCAGTTTGGGAATCGGGGCGCTTTATAAAACGAGACCGATGCTCGTCAATAATGGTTTGAATTGCTGATAGAGGCATATATTATTGAAAAGGCTGGCTTTACGCCAGCACTACCCCCCTACCATACCACCGGCTTATGAGAAATTCAATTGTTTTTAAATATTGAGGCCCGCGGAGAAAAATTCCTCCGCGGGCCGCGCGCGTCTCGGTTCGGGCTACCGGCGCTTCCGACTTCGTCCGAAGACGAAGTCCAGAAGCGCTCCAATGTCCATCACCGTGTCCAAGGCGATGAACAAAAGAATGGTCAAGAGCACCAAACCGCCGGTGCCCTTGGTGGCGCCGAGTTTGACGAGCATACCCGCCAAGCCGGCGCTTCCCGTTCCCACGGCGAGCAGATAGAGCCCGCCGCAAAAAATGAAAATCCATTTTAGCAACTTCAAGAATCTCATTCTTTCCTCACTGTTCTTTCTGAAGGGACGAAATTTTCAGTTCCCGGACTTGCTCCTTGAGCTTCCGGATCTCGCCATTCTTCCGTCCGCTAAGGACGTAGAAGACGAGAACTAGGAGACCGCACCCCGCAACGAGAATGCTGAAATGCTCCCGGAGCAGGGGATGCGTTTCTTTGATTCGCGCCGGCCACATGGCCGAAGCGAACAAAAAAAATACCCCCGCGTTGGCCATCCTCTCAAACAAGGTTTTCTCCTTTCCACCTTGTGAAACTAACTATAATATAGCATAATTAAATTAATATGTCAATACCAAAAAGGTAATGTCTAAACACATTTGGCGGTTTCGGCATATCCAGAATTTTGAAATGGCTGGCGGATGCGGATGATATTCGAAAAGTGGTGGCTTTTTCGGTAAATTGCGAAGTGCTTGTTTAAAAAATACGCCCGCGCAAGTCTGAGACTCAAGCGGGCGGGGCGGGTTAGAACTAGAACCAGCTTTCTTCTTCAAGCCGGTCCAGTTCTTCCGCCGCCAGCCGGCGCCACTTCAAAAGGAAGTAGATGCCGTAGGCGGCGAGGACGATGACCGCGATCGTGCCGACGGCGGTTTCCCTGTTTAAGTACAGGGCAAACCGCGCCACGGGCGCAATCACGGCGTCACGGAACCAGTCGGTTCCGTGACGGACATCGCCGTCGGTGATCACTCCCGTGATGCCGCCGGCGAAAACGACGACCATGGCAACTCCGGACAGCGCCGCCACGGTCTTTTTGGAAAAAGCCCACATAAGTTTCTCCTTCCTCCTTGTGAGCTGATCCTTCTCTTCAATAAGAGAATAGCATATAATTTTAAAGAAGTCAATACTTCGTAATGGTTCAATAGCTTGGAACCACCTGTTAGTGTTATGTATTTGAAACGCCTGATATTTATTTTTCAAATTGGTCGGGGCTTTTCATAAAGAGTTTTTATTGGTATATAGATAACTAGATCTTAAACATAGTTTGTCCGGCAAGGGAGGTAAAATATGGACAAAATTACCATTAGCAAGCCGGATGATTTTCATGTTCATTTCCGGCAAGGCGAACTGATGAAGGCGGTTTTGCCGTCGACTCTCAAATGGTTTGGCCGGGCCTTGGCGATGCCCAACCTGCGGCCCAAGCCGGTTCTCGATACTCGAGACGCTAAGCGGTATCGCGGAGAAATTACCGCCGCCGCAAAAGAAGCGGGACATCCCGATTTCGAACCGCTGATGGCCATTCAGCTTACCGACAAGACAAAGCCGAGAGGTATTAAACACGCCCAGCAGGCGGGTGTGATAGCCGCCAAGGTTTATCCCATCGGGGTAACAACCAATTCCGACAATGGCGTGCGGTCGCTTAAATCTTGCGCCTTGACGCTTCAAGCGATGCAAGATTGCGGCATGGTACTTTCTCTTCACGGTGAAAAACCCGGCGTTTTCTGTCTTGATCGGGAGCGGGAATTCCTCGGGGTTTTGGATTGGTTGGTTGAAAGCTTTCCGAGTTTGCGGATTGTGCTTGAACACATCACGACTTTTCAGGCGGTGGCGAAAGTCATCAATTTGCCCGAGACGGTGGCGGCAACCATCACGGTTCATCACTTGTTCCTGACGCTTGACGACATCATCGGCGGCGGATTAAGCCCGCACAATTTCTGTAAGCCGGTGGCTAAAAGAGAGAGCGACCGGGAAGCGCTGCGGCACGCGGTTCTCTGGGGAAACCCCAAATTTTTCTTGGGCACCGACAGCGCGCCGCATCCGCGTGATCGGAAGGAATGCGCTTCCGGTTGCGCCGGTGTTTTCACGGCGCCGGTGGCGATGCCGCTTCTTGCTCAATTCTTTGAAGAGCATGCCGGCAAAAACTGGAGGAAGGGGCTTGAAGAGTTCTCTTCCCTCCACGGCGCCAAGTTTTACGGCCTGCCGAAAAACAGTGGGAAACTAACGCTCATTCGTCGTTAGTGGGAGATTCCCGGAGAATATGGCAGCGTGGTGCCGTTCAAAGCCGGAGAAAAACTCCGGTGGCAGATGGAATAGCAATTCGCCCTCACGACAACGTGCGGGCGATTTTTTATTTAGATTAATTTTAATAAAGCGGGCTGGCTGAAGATTGAATCGTGCGGGTAGTTGAAGCGAATGGATTTGAAGTGTTGTAGTGGAAAGTTATGGAAATCTGAACCGTATCGGGAGCGCCGGAATTAATAACGCGGGTAAAGGCAAGGTCGTCCGTAACTACTTTATTGTTGGTGAGGTCGGTTTGGGCCGCCGCTCCTTCCTTAAGTTTTATAATCCCGTTGTTTAAGGATATTGTCGTTGTGGCGGAATTCCTCCTTATTTCCAAAGTTGAACTGTTCGGAACGTTAACAAGAGTTGATTCTCTGGTCAGGCGCTGAATGGTTTGCATTACGAAATTGAGCTGGCCCACCGTTTCCGTGTCGGCAACACTGCGGCTTTTTACGCGGAGAGAAATAAATACGATGCTGATTAAAAAAACGGCAATAATCCCGAAAATCGCGATCTGAATCAAAATCTCCACAAGCGTGAAGCCGGCGCTGTTTTTTGTTGCAACAAAAGCAAACCGCTTGGGAATTATTTTTTTGTTTTTTGAAACACGCGGTTTTTTGTTCATAATTCAACTTAAACAGCTGTCGGATCCGAAAAGAGAATTTTTATCGTTCTTAAAATAATTTTTAGGTCGAATAGAAGTGATTGATGGTGAAGATAATAACTGTCAAGATCCAATTCTTTTAAAAAAGGCAAACTGGAAGCGCCGTTCACTTGGGAAAATCCGGTGACGCCAGCTTGCGCTTCGGTTATGTGTCGGTATCGGTCGGGATATTTTTGGACTTCCTCGGGTTCGTGGGGGCGCGGGCCGACCAGCGCCAATTCGCCTTTTAAAACATTCAAAAGTTGAGGAAATTCATCCAAGCGGAATTTTCTCAGAATTTTTCCCGATCGGGTAAGACGCGGATCGTTTCTAATTTTGAAAAAAGGACCATCGGTGCGTTCATTAAGATGGGCAAATTGAGATTTCATTTTATGGGCGCCTTCCTTCATAGTCCGGAACTTATAAATTGTTATTATTCGGCCTTCGCTGACTCGTTTTAACCGGACTAAAAATTCTCCCCGGCTGTCAAGTTTTATCATCAGGTAAATAATCGGCACGAAGGGCGTGATTAAAATAATCCCGCCCAGCGCTCCCGTAACATCAAAAAGACGCTTGAAGATTTTGGAAGTTATTCCGAGCGGTATATAATGTAGCTGAGCTTGAGTTTTTACGCCGTTAGCCATAAAAGTTGTTTTAATCCACGATTACTTAAACCAATTATGAAGATTGCTTTGGTCCATGATTATTTGAATCAATATGGCGGGTCGCTGCGCTCCTTAAAACCCAGCGGTTTTAATATTTCCGCCACGGGAAAACTCCCGTTTTCCCGACCCCTTTCACCCACCATATTGAAGTTTAGTAGAATTATACATTTATTGCATTAAATCTTATGAAGATTGCTTTGGTCCATGATTATTTGAATCAATATGGTGGAGCGGAGCGCGTTCTTGAGGCGCTTATGGAAATGTTTCCGGACGCTCCGATCTTCACTTTATTATACGATAAAAATAAAACTCTGGGGCGATTTGAGGGGAAAATTATAAAAACCAGTTTTCTGGACATTCCTTTTGTCAGGAAACATCATCGGCTGTTTCTGCCTTTTATGCCGCTGGCGGCGAGAACTATCAATCTGGGCGGCGCGTATGATTTGATAATTTCCGATACGGCCGGTTACGGAAAAGGAGTTTCTTACAATCCCGAGACGACTAAACATATTTCCTATTGCCATACGCCGCTTCGTTATGCGTGGGAGACAAAGGAATATGTAAAAGCGAAATTCGGGCGGGTTTTGGGAATGATCGGAGCCGTCGCGGTCAGTCCGGTGGCTTGGTATCTTCGCCGCTGGGATCATACGGTTGGGCAAAAGCCGGATATCATGCTGGCGAATTCGCGGTTCATCGCCGGAAAAATTAAAAAATATTATAATCGCGAAGCGCGGGTACTCTACCCCCCGATCGATATGAGTATTTTCTATTATGATAATTCACCGAGGGCCGGAAATTATTATCTTGCCGCCGGCCGCCTGATTCATTACAAGCGTTTTGACTTGATTATTGACGCTTTTAAAGAGTTGAAGAAGCCGCTTTTGATTGTTGGTTCCGGACCGGAAGAACGGAAGCTCAAGGCGCGCGCTCGGGGCGCCGCCAATATTGTTTTTATTCCTTTTATTAATTCCGCCGAAAAATTAAGAAAGTTTTACCACGACGCCAAAGCTCTGGTGTTTGCTCATACTGAAGATTTTGGTTTAGTGGCGGCGGAAGCGCAGGCTTGCGGCGTACCGGTTATCGCTTACGCTGGCGGGGGAGCGCTGGAAATAGTAAATGAAGAAACGGGTGTTCTTTTCCAAGAACAAACCCCGAGTGGTCTTGTTAAAGCCGTCCGCAAATTTGACCAAAAGCAATTTAACCGCGGGAAAATCAGCGCTCGGGCCATGCGGTTCTCCAAAGAAAAATTTCAATCCGGCATAGCTGCCGTCAAACGGTCCTTAGCGGGAGTTTGACCGGTAAACAGCCGGTTTTGACTTTCTCGGGCGAGACCAGTATACTATTCGGATATGCAAGAAGAGAATAACAACCAAAATACGAATGTCACGACGCTTAGCGGCGAAGACGAGCTTCTTTTTGAAGAAATGGCTCAGGCGGGTATTTTGTATGGCCGGAAGAAATCAAAGACCCATCCCCGAATGAAAAAATTTATCTTTGCGACTCGAAACGGGTTTGAAGTTTTTGATTTACCGAAAACTTTAAATGCGCTTCTAAAAGCCAAATCTTTTCTGGCGGAAACGATAGGCAATCGGGGGACAATTATGCTGGTCGGCACCGGTCCGGCGGCCAAAGAATTGATTTATAATCTCGCGGTAAAAACCGGATTTCCTTATGTAACCGAGCGCTGGCTGGGCGGAACGCTCACCAATTACAAAACGCTTTCCAAACGAGTAGAATATTATAAACAGCTTAAATCCGATAAGGCGGCTGGAAAACTTGATAAATATACAAAAAAAGAACGCGTCCTGATTGATAAAAAGATTGAAAAGATGGCAAGATTGTTCGGGGGGCTGGAGAACTTAAACCGACTGCCGGACGCTCTTTTCATTATTGACGCAAACCGTCACGATATTGCCATTCGGGAAGCGAAAAAAAGAAATATCCCCGTGGTGGTAATTGTTAATAGTGATACTGATCCGGAATCACTTGATTACGCAATTCCCGCCAATACCAATTCCAAAGCCGGACTGGCCTGGTTGATAAATCAATTGGAAAAAACATTTTTAACGCCGCCGAAGGCCGATGTTTCGGAAGCGAAAGATTCAGATGAGAAAGAAGAAAATAGCGCCGATAATTCGGAAAATATTAATCCCAAGAAAAAATAATCATGATAAACGCTTCGGATGTTCAAAAGTTGCGAGAAGCGACCGGCGCCGGGGTTATGGATTGCAAACACGCCCTGGACGAGGCGGCCGGTGATTTTGATAAAGCCCTTTCACTTATTAAAGAGAAGGGGATCGCCCGAGCTCTAAAACGATCCGGCCGGAAAACCGGCGCCGGCGTTCTTGAATCCTACATCCATAATAATCGGGTGGGCGTGCTTCTTGAACTCCGTTGCGAGACTGATTTTGTCGCTCGCTCCCAGCCGTTTAAAGAACTGGCTCATGATTTAGTTATGCATATCGCGGCCATGAATCCCGAGAACAATGAAATGCTTCTGGAGCAGAGTTACATCAAAGACGAAGCGAAAACGATTGATGCGCTTATTAAAGAGGTAATATCAAAAACTGGAGAGAATATTCAAGTGGAGCGTTTTTGCCGATACGAAATATAAGATTTAATCACTGGCGGCAAATCTAAGGCCGAGGAAGTCCTAAAAAGAAAATTTGAGTTGCGGAGATAATCTGTTCCAAAATTAAAAATATTAAATTCAAGTTTCGTGTATAATTTTATCCTGCAAGTTATCATGATTCTAAGCCTGGGGGCGGTTGTTTTTATCGCTACCCGAGCGTTACCTCGGCTGACCGACGTAACGGGTGATAAACCGCGCCGCGCCAATCTTTTTGACCGCGCGATTATTCGGCGCATACCTTTGGATAAACTTGATACTCGCGCCCATTTTTTTATGGAAAAGTTTCTCCGAAAAGTTAAGTTGCTTATTATGAAAACGGATAATTATGTTGATGACCGCATTGTGCGACTTAAGAAATCAAAGAACGGTAAAACCCAAGAAGATATTAAGGAACACATTGAAGTTATCGTCAGCGAAAAAGAAGATATTCAATCAGATGAAGAAACTTCTCAAAACGGAGAAAAGACGCTATAATCTAAATCAGATTTAGATAGCCATCTCTAAAACCCGTTTATAAAGTTTAAGACAACAAGGCGCTTTTATTATAGGAAAGCGTTTCAATGGGTCGGTACCGAAGCGGTCAAACGGGACTGGCTGTAGACCAGTTGGCTTATGCCTTCGGGGGTTCGAATCCCTCCCGGCCCACTAAGAACAAACCACTCTTGAGCGGAAAGACTAAAACCGAGGGGTTTTAGAAATTATGGAGTGAATTTGTTCGATTCCCCTCCCGGCCCACAAAAAAAACATCTCAAGACGAGGATTTTTCTTTATAAAAATCCCCGTGCTTTCCTTAAGACACGGGGCGCTGGCCTGGAGTTTTTCATTCGAGCTCCTTCTTCTCGCTCAGCTCTCTGAGCGCCTCTTCAACTCGGTCAACACATTCCCAGATGATACCGGGCGATAAGTTGCCTTGGCCGAGCTGGCTCAAGGTTCCCAAAACATAGTGGGCGTAAAACTGAGCGTCCTTGACGCTGATTTCGCCACTATTGATCAAATCCTTCAGGTCTTTTTTGGTTTCGGCGTCTAGCTCTCCCTTGGTGTTTTCCATCGGTTTCTTGTTGCCTCCTTTGTAAAGGCCGATGGTTTTCTGATTGTCTGCGCTAAATCC
>Ga0114931_10008713_pt1 | contig 12234 bp, 12 predicted proteins | sample 2SBtaG_FD_89579 | JGI IMG/M metagenome (GOLD analysis project Ga0114931, IMG submission 89579) | Deep subsurface microbial communities from Kolumbo volcano to uncover new lineages of life (NeLLi) - 2SBTROV14_V59a metaG | ecosystem: Environmental > Aquatic > Marine > Volcanic | place: Kolumbo...
CCCCGGCCTGGTCGAGGCGCCGCCACTGTACAGCGTCTACCTCTATGACATCGGCAACGCTACCCAGCGGCCGGTGTTTACCCCGCAGGAAAATATCCTCTACCGTGATGTTGGGCGCGCGGGGCGCGGCGTATGTCGCGAGCCCGGGCTTCCATCCCGATCCGCGGCGGTGGCGCCGCACGCCCCCCGAGGTGCAGGTTCCGGAGCCGTCGCGGAGCGGGAAGGTCGCTCCGGGGGGGCCGCCGGTTGAGGGAGACCCGACGGGCTGTGGCGACGTATGGGGAGCCACCTGCTTCGCACGGCTGCTGGCAGGCGACACACTGGAGGACGCCATGACACACGCGAACCGGTTCGCGCGCCGCAATGTGACGCACCGGGGGGCCGCCGGACTGGTCGGGCACCTGCAAGGGAGGTTGTCGCACGATGGGCGCTGAGGCGAGACCCCGGACGAGGCGCGCCACGTGCATGTGATCGCGTTGCCGGGCACGCTCGACTACCAGAGCGCCGACGTTCTCCTGGATCGGGCGGTGGAACCCGTTGCCGAGCGTACGCTCATCGACGCCCGTCACCTCCGGTGGGTGGATCCCGTCGGGATGCTCGCGCTTCTGTGCGCGGGCACCGTGCTTCGCGATCGCACCGGTGCGCTGCCGCATCTGGAAGGTCCGGAGAGCCAGGACGTGATGGGGTATCTGGGGCGTATGGGCTTCTTCCAGGAAGCACGGGGCGTATTCGAGTACGATGGGCGGGCGCCTCGTGGGGGAGGTCGCCCATCGGACGTTCTCCTGGAGATTACCTCGATCACGCGTAACGCGGACGTCCACGAGGTGGTCGACCGGGTGCAGCAGCGCGCCGGCGTCATTCTCTCGTCCAAGCTGCGGTATCCCGCCTCCGCGGTCGTCCAGTTCTCGGTGATCCTTTCGGAGGTCTGCCAGAATATCATCGAGCATGCGGAGGGGCCGGGCTGGGTGGCCGCGCAGGCGTACCACTGGTCGAAGAGGTTGGGCCGCCACGTCGTCGTGATCTCGGTGATGGATATCGGCAGGGGCTTCCGGGGGTCACTCAGCGATGAGCACGCTGCACGCTACGGAGACCGGTGGAGCGACGCGACCGCGCTGGAAGCTGCGTTCCTGCACGGCCTGACACGCTTTCCCGATTCGGGGCGCGGGCAGGGAATCCAGCAGATCCGCCGCCAGGTAAGGCGGTGGAGCGGCTCCATCTCCGTGCGCAGCGGAAGCGCGCGGATCGGGCAGGTGCCGGAGTGGGACGACTCCCCGCCGATGGTCGAGGGGCTCGCGCCCTTTCCAGGCGCTCAGATCTCCATCATCCTGCCGGAGCGTGCCGGAGAATGACCGACGTACCGCTCGACCCGGTTGCGATCGATGTGGGGGGACTCCTCCAGAGCCACGTCGCGTCGTTGTATTCCCATCTGGTGACCCGGCAGACGGGGCGCGCGGTGCGGCTGGCCATCGAGAGCCAACTGGGAGAGGCGGGTTCGGCCTCGCTCTCGCTGGTGGATCTGTCCGAGGTGTCCGTGCTCGACTTTTCCTGCGCGGACGAAGTGGCGGCGAAGCTCCTGCTGCGCTACCTGGATCCGGGTCGCCCGCGCGACGCGTTCTTCGTCTTCCGTGGCGTCACCGAGGCGCACCGCGATCCGGTGGAGGTGGTGCTGATGCGCCAGCATCTGGCCGTGGTCGCGGAGACTGCGCCCGCCCATTACGAGCTGCTGGGCGACCGGACGGAAGCCGAGGAGCGGGCGTGGCGGCAACTCGAAGCCTACGGACTGCTCGTCCCCGCAGACATCCCCGACGTGCTTCCCGACCCGGACGACCGTGCGGCGTTCGCCGGGCTCATCGAGCGGAGGCTGGCCTTCCGCAGCCCGATCAGCGGGCGCATCCATGCGCTGAGCCGGATCGTGGCGCACCTGCTGCCCTAGCAGCCCGGGTTCGTCCCGGCGCGGACCGTGGATGGGTCGAGGATCCTCATCTACCCGGAGGCCGATCTTCGCCGGGCGCTCGATGCGCCGCACTCATCTCCCGCCCGGTTACTTTCCCTCCATGTACGGATACCGGTAATCCGTCGGGGGCACGAACGTTTCCTTGATGCTCCGGGCGGACACCCAGCGCAGCAGGTTGAGCGGCGAGCCGGCCTTGTCGTTGGTGCCCGACGCGCGCGCGCCACCGAACGGCTGCTGCCCCACCACGGCTCCGGTGGGCTTGTCGTTGATGTAGAAATTGCCCGCCGAGTTGCGGAGCGTGTCGAGCGCCTCGCGGATCGCGCGGCGGTCCGTGGCGAAGACGGCGCCCGTCAGCGCGTAGGGCGAGGTCGAGTCGACCCGCTTCAGCGTGTCCGACCACGCATCGTCCGGGTAGACGTAGAGCGTGACCACGGGCCCGAAGATCTCCTCGCGCATCGACTCGTACGCCGCGTCCCTGGCCAGGATGATGGTCGGGCGGATGAAGTAGCCCTTACTGTCGTCGCAGGCGCCGCCGGCGATGATCTCGGCGTCGTCCGACGCCCCGGCCCGGTCGATGTACCCCTTGATCTTGTCGTACGCGTGGCGATCGATGACCGCGCCGACGAAGGTGGAGAAGTCCGTCGGGTCTCCCATCGCAAGCCCTTCGGTGTTCTCGATGAGCGGTCCGCGCAGCTCCGACCACATGCTCTCCGGCACGTACACGCGCGAGGCCGCGCTGCACTTCTGTCCCTGGTACTCGAAGGCCCCGCGAACGATCGCGGTGCGCAGCGCGTCGACGTCCGCGCTCCTATGCGCGACGATGAAATCCTTGCCGCCGGTCTCGCCCACCACGCGTGGATAGCTCCGGTAGTTGGCGATGTTCTACCCCACGGTGCGCCAGAGCGTCTGGAAGACCTCGGTGGATCCCGTGAAGTGGATGCCCGCGAGCCTCGGGTCGCCGAGAAGATGTCTGCTGATCTCCGCGGAGTTGCCCGACACCAGATTGATGACGCCGGGCGGGAGTCCCGCAGCCTGGAACAGGCGGGCCGTGTAGTAGCTCGACAGCATCGACGTGCGCGCCGGCTTCCACACGACGGTATTGCCCATGATTGCCGGGGCCGACGGCAGGTTGGCGCCGATCGACGTGAAGTTGAACGGGGTGATCGCGTAGACGAAGCCCTCCAGGGCGCGGTACTCCACCCGGTTCCACATTCCCAGTCCGGACATGGGTTGGTCCGTGTAGATCTTCTCCGCGAACGCCACGTTGAAGCGGAAGAAGTCGATGACCTCGCAGGCGCTGTCGATCTCGGCCTGATGCGGGGTCTTGCTCTGCCCCAGCATGGTGGCGGCGTTGATCGTCTGGCGCCACGGCGAGGCGAGCAGCTCGGCTGCCCGGAGGAAGATCGCGGCCCGATCCTCCCAGGGCGTAGTGGCCCAGGCCTCATGGGCCTCGGTGGCGGCCTCGACCGCCCGGCGGATCTCTTCGGGACCCGCGCGGGACACCCGGGCGAGGACGTGACCGTGGTCGTGCGGCATGACCACCTCGAAGGTGCTGTCCGTCCGGACCTCCTCGCCCCCGATCAGGAGGGGGATGTCCACGACGGTGGAGGCCATCTCGCTCAGCCGGGCCTTGAGCTCGGTGCGCTCGGGGGTTCCCGGGGCGTAGGAGAGCACCGGCTCGTTGCGGGGCGGGGGGACGCTGATCTTGCCGTTCATGGTTCGTCGCGTGCGTGGGTGGCGGGGAAGTCGGGCCGACCCAAAAAAGGCGGGGAAACGCCTCGCGTCTTCCCGCCCCGGGGCGCCGGGCCCGGCGCGTCGCGACCGGGGAGTCGTCCGGTAGCCGGTTCGCGCCCGGCGCGCCGGTCTCCGGAGAACTGCCGCTCAGGTCACCAGAATCTCACTTTGGAGAAGCTGTCACGCAACCGCCGCCATCCGCCGCCCGAGGAAGGATGGTAGCTGTAGTAGTACTGGAGGTAGTAGCTCTCGTCGGCGGTGGCCATGGAGACCTCGTTGAGTACCGCACCGAACACCCGTACGCCGAGCCGCTGCAACTGGTCGACCGCTCGCTCGGCGGCGCGCTGCTCGGTCTCTCCCGAGCGAAGCACGAGGACCGCACCGTCCGTGTGGACCGCCAGGATGGCGGCGTCGGTGACCGCCAGGATCGGCGGAGAGTCGATGATGATCTGATCGTAGCGTCCCGAGAACTCCTGGAGCAGCCGCCCCATGACCTTGGAGTTGAGGAGCTCCGATGGGTTGGGGGGGAACGGCCCCGAGGGCAGAAAGTCCAGGTTCGGAAGCACGTTGGGTCGGACCGTCTCGCGGGGCTCCGCGTCGCCGATGAGGAGGTTGGTCAACCCCGGCTCCCGCAGCACATCGAGGGCGCGGTGCAGCGACGGCCTGCGGAGGTCTGCGTCGATCATCAAAACCCTCTGGCCCTGCTGGGCCAGCATGACCGCGAAGTTCACGGCGGTCGTGGACTTCCCTTCGCTCGGCCCCGCGCTGGAAAAGAGGATCGTGCGGATCGGCTCGTCCTCCGTGCTCATGAACATGAGGTTCATGCGGAGGTTGCGGTACGCTTCCGCGGCGGGGTCGAGCGGGTCCATGGCAACGACCAGCGGAAGTGCCCTGCCGGGGGGCTCGCGCTCCGCCGCACCCGTCTCGTCGAGGCGCCTCAGCCTCGGGATCACGCCGAGCACCGGGATGCCCAGGAGTGATTCCACGTCCGAGCTCGTTCGGACCGTCCGGTCGAGGTATTCCAGGAAGAACGCCGCGCCCACGCCCAGGATGAGGCCCAGCAGCGCTCCGAGGATGACGTTGATCCTCCCTCGGGGGCGAATCTCCGTCGCTTCCACCGCATGGTCGATGATCTCCACGTACGGAGACGCCGCCGCCTTGGTGATCTGGGCCTGGTAGAGCTGCGATAGCAGGAACTGATACGACTCCCTGTCGAGGTTCTCCTGGGCCTCGAGTCGTTGGAGCTGCCCCTCCAGATCGGGGAACTGGCGCTGTTCATCACGAAGCTGCGCCTGTTCGGCGGCCAGCTCCTTCATGCGGCTGTCGACGACCCTCAGTCCCGCCTCCGCGGCATCGGAGAGCTGGCGGCCGAGCTCCTCGATCTCGGCGCGGACAGCGACCACCTGCGGGTGCGCGGGGCTCTTGCGCTCCTCCGTGAGCAGGCGGCGTTCCGTCGTCTGCTTCTCGCGAATCTTCTCCACGATCGAGCGAATCTGAGGGCCCATTCCCTGCGGCAACTCCGCCACCACGGCTTCGAGGTCCACCGCGTTGATCCCCGAGGAGCGGAGCGTTTCCACGAGTTGGGAAAGAACCGAGCGTTGCCTGTCCCATTTCTCGATCTCGTTGCCGAGCTGCTCGGCGCGTGACACGAGCTGCTGTTCATGCGACGAGAGATTCGTGAACGCCTGGGTTTTCTTGAAGTTCCGGATCGCGTCCATCGAGCGGGTGAGCTGGACTCGCGCGCTGTCGAGGCGCTGGTTGACGAAGTCGATGTTGGACTGAGCGGTCTTGCGGACCCGCTCCGCACCCTTCTCTCTGAGTGCGAGTCCCGCCTGGTTGAGGGCCAGGGGCACGATCACCGGATCGCTGTGCGTGAAGTTCACGTCGATGATGTTCGTGCTCTCCCGCGGTGTGGCGGAGAGGCCGCCGGCGATCTCGTACGTCACGGCCTCCGTGGGCACGATCTCGAGGTCGTAGCTGCGGGCTTCCTCCGGAGGCGGAAGCACCGTGAACCGCACGATGCCGGCGTCGAGAGTCGATCCCACGTCCGCCGTGCCCAACACCGTACCGTCCGCCGCCTGGAACTGTGCCCGCTGTCCCGCGGTGTCATAGATCAGATAGTACCGGCCGTTCGGAGCGTCCGGCGCCACGTGGATGTCCCGCACGAGCTCGGAGCGGAGCTTGTCCGCCGGCACACGCCGGAGGCGCATGCCGAGTGAGTCGACGACCACGGACGCGATGAGGTTGGACCGGAGTACCTGGATCTCCGACTCGATCGGGTCGACGAAAATGTCCATCCCCGACACCCGCGGCCCGACCACCAGGCCGCGCTGTCGCTCCAGAGGATTGTTGACCTGGAGTGACATGTGCCCCTGATAGTAGATGCGCTGGCGCGACACCGCCCAGATCGATGACGCGGTCGTGATCGCGAAGATGATCAGGACCAGCCAGAGACGGCGGAAGACGACCTGCCAGTAATCCGACAAGTGGGGGGTAGCGCCGAATCGCTCAGGGTCGATGTCCCCGTACGGGCGGAGGGTTGGTTCGGATGTCATTCGGCTTCGGCCCCGGCTCCCGGGTCAGGGTCGTGCGGCCGGCCGATCCCCCCCGGGATCCCTGCCGAGCCAGCGTGGTTGTCGTCGATGCCGAAAATTCAGCATTCGCGGGGGCGAACGCAAGGTTTTTCATGCGTGAAACTCCCTGTCGAACCTTGCGTTCCGGTTGACGGATCATCTGAGAAGCCGGTAGATTTTTCTCTGAATCTTGCAGATCTTCTGCACCCTCCGGGGGTGCCGCGAGGAACGATGGGGTTGACGGCACGCGATAAGATCGAGGAAGTGTTGGACGCGATCCGTCCCGCCATCCAGGCCGACGGCGGCGACGTGGAGTTCCTCGACTACCGCGAAGAGGAGGGCATCGTTCAGGTTCGTCTCCTCGGAGCGTGCGAGTCGTGCCCGATCTCGATGGACACCCTGAAGGACGGGATCGAGAGGCGGCTCAAGAGCACCGTGCCCGGCGTGCTGGAGGTCAACGCCGTCTGACGGTGCATGCGCGCGGGGGACGCGCGTTTTTTTTGCATACTCCATCGGCCGCGGGCCCTCGCCGGCGCCGCGCGGTACGGAACACGGAATAGATATGAACATCGAGGAACTTCGTGGCCGCGTCACGGCCGCGCTGGAGGCGGTGCGGCGCGAAGGCGCCGCCGCGGGTATTCTCGCCGACGGGCATGTCCGCGATCTCGAGGTCACGGAAGACGGCACCGTGACCTTCGACTTCGTGCTGAAGTCCGGCGACCCGGGTTCGCTGGTCAAGGAGGCGCGCGTCGCGGCCGAGGGCGTCGATGGCGTGGTTGCGGTCAAGGTCAACGTAGCCTTGCCGCAGGCACAGGCTCCGGCGGCTGCCGCGGCGTCTTCGAGCGGGCAGGCGGTGCCCGGGCGGGGCCCCGAAGCGGGGAGGGTGCCTGAGTTGACACCCATGGGCCGCCCGCTCGGAGACGTGCAGCACGTCATTGCCGTCAGCTCCGGGAAGGGCGGGGTCGGCAAGTCCATGATCGCCGCCAATCTGGCGGCTGCGTTCGCGCGCGACGGGCGCCGGGTCGGGCTGCTGGATGCCGACATCTACGGACCCAATATTCCGCTCATGTTCGGCCAGGACGGAAAGCCGCGGGTCTCCGGCCAGCCCGGATCGGAGATGATCGAGCCCCTCGAATCGCACGGGGTCCGGCTCATGAGCCTCGGCTTTCTGCTGGACAAGGACCAGCCCGCCATCATGCGCGGACCGCTCATCTCCGGGATCCTGAAGCAGTTCCTCGAGCAGGTCGCGTGGGGCCCTCTCGACGTCATGGTGGTCGATATGCCACCCGGCACCGGCGACGCACAGCTCTCGCTCGTTCAGACCATCGATCTGGAGGGCGCGGTCATGGTTACGACGCCCCAGGACATCTCGACGGGAGACGTGCGCCGGGGCGTGCGTATGTTCGAGCGCGTCAACACCAATGTGCTGGGCGTCATCGAGAACATGAGTGGCTTCACGTGCCCCCACTGCGGCGAGGCAGTCGATGTCTTCGGCGCGGGGGGCGGCGCAAAGCTCGCGGACGACATGGGACTTCCCTTCCTGGGGGTGGTGCCGCTGGATCCGGCGATCCGCCTCGCGGGTGATCAGGGCGTGCCCACCGTGGTCTCGGCGCCGGACTCGCCGGCGGGCAGGGCTCTGGGCGACATCGCTCGGGCGCTCGAGGCGCGGCTCTCCCCGGCGGGGCGGTGAGGGCGATCGTCCTTCCCCCTCCGCCGCCCGAAGACGTCCGGCGCACTCCGCTGCACGTGGTCGTGGCGGACTATCCCGAGACGCTGGCGGTCCTGTTGCGCGAAGGGGTGGACCTACAGGCGAAGGGTGGCCGCGTGTCCGGAGAGGTGCTCAGCCAGGCGGCCGAGAGGCGGCTCGCGGCCGCCTGGGCGTGGCGGGAAGAGGGCGCTACTCACCCTCGAGCCACTTCCGGTCCGCGGACGACAGTTTCTCGCCCTTAGCCTTCTGGATCACCTTCATCACCACCCACCCGATGAAGAGGATCGGCGCCACCTTGAACAGGAGGAACGTGGCCAGACCGAAGGTGAGCGAGAAGACGAATCCCACCAGCGACAGAACGATGCCGGCCACGATCAGGGTGACCAGGCCTACCGCGAAGAAGGTCAATAGCGTGCCGATCATCTCTGCCTCCCTGGGCGCATGACCACCCGTCGATCCCGGTGCCCGGCCGCGGCTCGGCCAGGACCTACCTCTCCTTCCAAAGTGCACTACGTGAGTGCGGACTGAAAGGGTTCACCCGCACACCGACCGGCAGGCGTGGATGTGGCTCAGCGCACCCACTCGACCGAGACCGACCCGAAGGCCGCGTTCAGGTCGATGCTGACACGCTGCGCCGCGTCGTCCCAGCCGAGCGAGTAGTACGCGCTTCCCCGCTTGACGAGGCCTTGCGAGTCCAGCGTCGCCAGGAACCCGCCCTTCTTGATGCGGACACCGAGGCCTTCGGGAAATCTCAGGGTCAGGCTGCCGAGGCCCATGTCGATGCTCACCGACGTCTTGCCCTGCCACGAGCCGGTGAAGGAAAGCTCGACGGATCCCACGCCGGCGTCCACGTCGATGTGATCCGCGTTCAGATTGCCGAGACGCATGGCCTTGAAGTCCGCGGCGCCGACCTCGAAGGAGGCCCTGTCCATCCTCTCCGCATTGGGCTCGGAGACGTCGAGCCGGGCCTCTGAGGCGCCCGTGCTCAGGCGGAGTCCGGTCAGGGAGAGCCCGCCCAGGTCGATGTCACCGCGCACGGCACCGAACTTCAGGTCCAGGTCCATGGCCACGCCCTTCCCGAGCGCGAGCTCCATCCGGCCGCCGGAGTGTTTGCCTCTGAGCTTGACCGAGCCTCCGGGGTTCCTGACTCCGAGCGTGACTCGATGGCCATCGTACTCGGCCACAGGCTCGAAGATGTCCTCGTCGTAGCGCAGGTGCATGCGGTAGAGCACGCCCTCGTCGATGGGCCGGATCGTGAAGCGGCCCGCGCCGTATCGGACCTCCACCTGCAGGGCGTCCTCGCCGGAGATCTGGCGTGAGATCGTGACGGTGCGCCAGCTCTGAGCGCGCGCGGGGGTCGGAGCCAGAGCCACGAGGGCCGGGACGGCGAGCGCCGCGGCGGCTGCGATCCGGCGGGCGCAATTCGACATCTTCATCTTCCCGCTACGCATCGTCGCCTCCCGTCGCCCGTTCCTCCTCCTCACCCGACGCGCCGGTGGGGCGCTCCGGCGCGGCATAGTCGGAACCCCACGACACGTCCTCCTCGAAGTTCTCCGGGGGCGCGTACTCGGGCTGTCTTCCCGCCCGCGTGAGCAGCACGGCGCCGAACCCGACGGCCACGGCCAGGATCGTGCCGAGCCAGCCGGCGAAGAGCAGCAACCCTCTCAGCACGCCCACGAACGGTAGGATCGAGAGCGCGTCGGCCATGATGAAGGCGGTCATCAGCGCGAGGATCCCACCCGTGAGCACGTAGAGGGCGTTCGACGGACGGATCCACCCGGTATACGGCAGATTCCGCTCGGCCAGCCACTCGCCGATATTGCGCGCGACCGCGAGATATCCGAGCACACCCCCGGCCGCCGCAGCCAGAGGAAAGAGCGGGATCCACGCCAGCAGGACAGGAATCCCGACAATCGACACCGCCAATGCGACCATTCCCAGGATCCACACGGGCAGCAGGAGGAAGGCGCCCGCCAGGCCGACCACCGCTGCCCGCCCCGGGGATTCCCGTGCGGTGTTCGCCACCGCGTCCAGGTTGTCGGGGGCGAAGGCCACCACCCCGCCTCCGACGATCACGAGCAGGAGCGCGACCACCAGGTCTTCGATGATGCCGCCGATGCCCCGGAACACGGCGGAAAACGGGTTGTGGAGGCGGTAGGAGCGATCTCTACTCTCGCTTCCGGGTGCGCCCTCGCCCCGATCGCGGAGCTCTCGCCGCACTTCCTCGCGCAGCCGGGCGCGGAGCTCGGCCTCCTGGTTGCGCTCGAGTCCCTTCACGTCAACGACCCGGCCCATGATCTCCGTGGCGCTCTCGTCTCGTACGACCTTGCCGTCGACGAGGCGGACATCGCCCTGAATCCTGGCGCCGGGGGTCATGTTCAGGGTGCCGTCGATCACGACCACGTCACCGTCTACCACCCCGGCGACGCGGGCATCTCCCTCGATGACCACGAGGGAACCGTTGATCCGCTGTCCGGCGGGCACGTCCACGTCCTCCCCGATGTGGATCCGCGCGTCGTCGCCCAGGCCGTCGAACGCTTCCTTCAGCGCATCCACGCCGTCGATCCTTCCCATCAGCAGCTTGACGAGTGAGCGACGGTTGCCGATGGACACGTCCACGCTCTGATCCTCGGCGGGAGAGCTGGAGTCGACCTCCGCCGACAGCGCGTCCTCGAGCGCACGATCGACTGCGGTGGCCACCTCGAGGTCATCTCCTTCGAGCGTGGCCGGCGGAGCCCACGCGCGGAGCATGCGGCCGAGCGGTCCGTCCTCGAGCGCTACCGCCCGCCCGAGCAGCGACCGCCACGCGGCGTCGAGGGCGTCGCCGGGTTCGTAGCTTCCGACCACCCTGTCGTCGATGCGGACCGCTCCGTCCGCGAAGGAGATCTTGAGGTGGCTCCGGTCGGAGAGGTCGAGGTCCAGGAGCGCTTCGGCGCGGCCCACCGAGATCTCCTTGCCTACGACGTCGCGGGTCTGGGCCGCCGCGAGCGCAGGCACGAACAGTGCGGCCGCGGCGAGGGCCGCGGCGCGGCTCCAGTCAGATCGATGCGTGTACATGCGTTCGATCCACGGTGGGGGTGGTCAGAAGGTTCTTGAAGAGAACCCATGCCGAGACGGCGGCCAGCGCGGTGAACGCCAACACACCTCCGAATACGGCGAGGGGCGAGTGAATGAGCGACTGGGCCAGTGTAAAGGCCTGGAAGGCGGGCACGCTTTCGGCCACGCCCGCCACGGCCGCCCCTCCGGCACGTGCCAGAAGATCCCCGGCCTGCCACCACAGGAACGACGCGAGTCCGCCGAGGGTCAGCGTCGGGTGCGAGAATACGGTGTAGAGCGTGACGCAGGCCGTCACGGCGGGCGTCAGCGCGACGCCCGCCACGGCGGCCCACGCATCGCGGGTCTGCGGCAGCGCGTTGCGGACCCATGCCAGCGCGCGGTTCCACGCGGGCACCGGACGCGCCACGGACACCGCGGGCACCGGGCGGGCGATGCGCACGCCGGCCATCACCCGGGCCGCGAATCCCTCGGACGGCGCCAGTGCCGGGAGGGTGGAGAGCGCCGCCACGAGTCGCTCCTCGACGGCAATCTCGTGCCGGCACGAGGCGCAGGCGGCGACGTGGGCTTCGACGCGCGCGGCCTCCCGGGCCGGGAGGAGCCTCTCGACGTAGTCGCCGATGAGCTCGGGGCCGGGGTGGTGCGCGCCCTCCGGTGCGACGTCCAGCGCGGCGATGACCCGTCCGGCGAAGTCGGGAGAGGGCTCGGGGAGGGGAGCGGTGGCCAGCGCATCCAGCCGGGTAAGGAGTGTCCTCCACGCTTCGACCTCGGATGTGCACCGGGCGCAGCTCGAGCGGTGCGCCTCCGCCGCGGCCAGCTCGCCGGGGGCGAGCGTACCGTCCAGCAGCGCCTGGATCTGCTCCGCAGTCAGGTGTCGAGGTGCGTCTCGGCTGGTCATGTGTGGATTCCTCCCGCCTTTCGGGCTCGCCCGCCCCTACGCATCGACGGCGGCCGGAGTTTCAGTAACGGCGTGCGGGCTAGCAGCCCGTGGTAGAATTACGGCGGGCCTCATTGCGGTGCCACGGCTTCAGCTCCGAGGCAGGCCGACGAGCGCATAGCCGTAGCTACGCCGAGGAGGGCTAACGAAGGAGATGATGCCGTGCCACCGCAACCCACGAACGGTACGCTCATGTCAGACATGTTGAGGGGCGCAGGGGGGTCGCGGCTTCATAGGTCGTCACTCCTCCTTGCCGTGGAACCACCACGACGCG
>Ga0114931_10008714_pt1 | contig 12232 bp, 13 predicted proteins | sample 2SBtaG_FD_89579 | JGI IMG/M metagenome (GOLD analysis project Ga0114931, IMG submission 89579) | Deep subsurface microbial communities from Kolumbo volcano to uncover new lineages of life (NeLLi) - 2SBTROV14_V59a metaG | ecosystem: Environmental > Aquatic > Marine > Volcanic | place: Kolumbo...
CGATCGTCGAGGCTGCTGCAATATCGAATGCACCGACCCGGGTACGCCGAAGATTTTCGACAAACGCACCGCATCCGATCGTTTTTCCCAGATCTTCCGCCAATGTGCGAATGTAGGTCCCTTTCGAGCAGCGGACATCCAATTCCAATGTATGATCGGTCATTGCGAGCAAACTCAGCTCGTAGACCGTGACCTTCCGGGCTTCCCGCTTCACTTCGATGCCCTGCCTGGCCAGCTCATACAGTCGCACACCGTTGTGCTTGAGCGCAGAAAACATCGGCGGCACCTGCTCGATCTCGCCTCGAAAACCCACAAGCACTGCCTTGATATCCGCATGGCTCAATGCCGGCACCGCCACCTCGGAAATGATCTCGCCTTCGGCATCGCCGGTGGTGGTGCATTGCCCCAACCGTACCGTCACCCGATAACGTTTATCCGTATTCAACAAAAATGCCGACAGTTTTGTCGCCATCCCCAGGCAGATGGGCAGCAAGCCGCTGGCCAGTGGATCCAGGCTGCCGGTATGGCCGGCCTTTCGGGCCTGAAAAAATTGTTTGACTTCCTGCAGGGCTTGATTCGATGTCACCCCCGACCGCTTATCCAGCAAAAACAAACCGTTCACGTCCCGACCGCGACGTTTACTCCGACTCATCGTCATCCCGATTCAGGTCATCAAGAATACGATCCATCTGCATACCGCGCTCGATGGAATCGTCATAAACAAAACGCAATTCCGGAATAGCCCTCATTCTCAGCTGCTTGGAGAGTTCCCGCCGCAGGAACGGTGCAGCATGGGTGAGAACGTCGAGATTCCTTTGCCGCTCGGATTCTCCTGCATTCAATACGCTGACATAAATCTTTGCGACCGCGAGATCGCGGCTGACATCGACATCATTGACCGTAACGAAGTCCAATCTGGGATCTTTGATCGAATGCTGAAGCAACTCGGCCAGTACGCGCCGCATTTGCGACGACACTCGATCGGCGCGGGTGAACTCTCTTGGCATGGTCAGGGGTCAGAAAACAATATGACAGGAAAACGGAATGCCAGCATGAAACTCTTCGGAACCGCCGCCATCATCCGGAATGGCGGCGTGACCGCTGCCGGCCGTTCCGCCGCGCTGTGATTTTACAGGGTCCGTTTGACTTCGACCTTTTAGAACACCTCGATCTGATCACCGACCTTCACATCATTATAATTTTTCACCGCAATTCCACACTCCATTCCGGCTTTGACCTCGGCAATATCGTCTTTGAACCGGCGCAGAGATTCCAGTTGGCCCTCATAAACCACCACGTTGTCACGCAATACCCGGATCGGAAGATTCCTGGCAACGGTGCCCTCGGTAACCATACAGCCCGCGACAGCGCCGAATTTGGGTGAGCGAAACACGTTGCGGACCTCCGCAATACCGACGATCTGCTCCTTGATTTCGGGCGCCAGCATCCCGCTGATCGACTGCTTGACTTCATCGATAACATGATAGATTACACTGTAATAGTGCAAATCGATGTCTTTTTCTTCGATCAGCTTCCGCGCACTGGCATCGGCCCGCACATTGAAGCCGATGATGATGGCGTTGGATGCCAGCGCCAGATTCGCGTCGCCCTCATTGATACCACCGACACCGCCTGAAATCACCTTGACGCGAACCTCGTCGGTCGACAGCCCGGTGAGGGATTGGCGAAGCGCCTCGAGGCTTCCCTGTACATCCGCTTTGATGACAACGCCCAGCTCGGTCACTTTCCCCTCTTCCATCTGTGAGAACACTTCTTCCAGCTTTGCCGCCTGCTGCGCCGCCAATTTGCTCGATCGTTGTTTTTCTTCGCGATGCAGCGCCAATTCTCGTGCCTGCCGCTCGCTCGGAATGACCAGGAAATCCTCCCCGGCGGCCGGTGTTCCGGACAGACCCAGCACTTCGACAGGAGTCGATGGGGCGGCCTCTTTTACCGATTTGCCGTTTTCATTGAACAGAGCACGCACACGGCCATATTCTTCGCCGCACAAAAGGATATCGCCTTTCTTCAAAAGCCCTTTTTGAACCAGCACGGTCGCCACCGGACCGCGCCCTCGATCCAATTTGGATTCAATCACGACCCCTGAAGCTGCGCCCTTGGCCGGCGCACGCAGCTCGAGTATCTCAGCCTGCAGCAGCAGGGCCTCCAATAAGGCATCGACACCTTCACCGGTTTTTGCCGAAAGATTCACGAACAGAGTATCCCCGCCCCACTCTTCGGGCACAACCTCCATCGCAACCAATTCCTGTTTGACACGTTCCGGTTCCGCATCCGGCTTGTCGATTTTGTTCACCGCAACGATAATCGGTACGGCGGCTGCCCGTGAATGTTCGATCGCCTCTTTTGTCTGCGGCATGACACCATCATCCGCGGCCACGACAACAACGACAATATCAGTCGCCTGTGCACCACGAGCCCTCATCGCAGTGAACGCCGCATGTCCCGGCGTATCCAGAAAAGTAATCGACCCGTGCTCCATTTTCACCTGGTAGGCGCCGATATGCTGGGTAATGCCACCAGCCTCGCCCGCCGCAACCCGCGTCTTTCTGATGAAGTCCAGAAGTGATGTCTTACCATGATCGACATGCCCCATTATCGTGACGATCGGAGCCCGGGGCTGCATCTCTTGCTCTTCCGTTTCAATGCCGGCCAGTATTCCCGCTTCAAAATCCTCTTCGCTCTGAAGCCTGGCATGATGCCCCATTTCCTCAACCAGGAGCGCCGCTGTCTACTGATCGAGCGTCTGATTGATGTTCGCCATGATTCCGAGGCGCATCAAGGCCTTGATCACATCCGCCGCTTTGACGGACATTTTCTGAGCCAGATCGGAAACCGTAATACTTTCCGGAATGGTCACTTCCCGGACAACCGGCGCGGTCGGCCTTTCAAAGACATGCTTGGTCTCAAATTCGACCGGCCTGGCTCCCTTGATTCTCTTCCTTTTGCGTTTCTTTCCCTCCGGCACATGCAACTGTCCTCTAACCGGTTCCTTCGCAGCCTTGGACGCCGCCACGTCAGCTTTTTCTTCGGGCCGCTCTTGTTCACGCCGCTTTGGTTTGAGCTCGGCCGGTATTCGCGCTTCCGGCTTGACCCCGGGTGCAGCCTTTTTTTCTTCCCGGCGCTCGATCGTTTCAGCTTTCCTGGCCTCTTCTTCCTGACGTTTTCTCTCTGCCTCCTGAGTCTTTTTTGCCGCCTCTTCCGCCCGCTTTTTCTTGAGCGCCGCTTCCTTCTGCCTGCGCTCGGCCTCTTGAGCCGCGATCAGCTTTTGTTGCTCCTCCAACGCTTTTTTGGCCGCCTCCATTTCGAGTTGCTGTTCACTGGGTGTCGCAACCTCACTCCTTTTGACATAGGTTCGGCGCTTGCGCACTTCCACGCTGACCGACTTCGTGACCTGCCCCGGCGACCTGGCTTGTTTGAGTTCGCTTAGGCTTCTGCGTTTCAGGGTCACTTTTTTGGGGACCGAAAGCACTTTGTTTTCCCTGCCATGGGCCTTGCGCAGAAAGCCAAGCAATTTCAGTTTTTCTTCATCGTTCAAAACATCGTCGGCATCGCCGACTCGCAAGCCTGCACCATCAAGCTGAACCAACAACCGATCCAACGAGACACCGATATCCGCCGCCAATTGCCGTACTGTCACTTCACTCATCTCGTGCTCCCGAATCTATTCACTCACCTGATCGGCTGCAAACCACGGCGCGCGAGCCGTCATAATCAGCTGTGCAGCACGCTGCTCATCCAAATCTTCAATTTCCCGCAGCTCATCGACTGAAAGTTCGGCCAAATCCTCTCCGGTCGTCACGCCGCGGGCAGCCAACGCATAGGCCAGTGCTTTATCCATGCCTTCCAATTCAAGCAAATCATCCGCGGGTTTGGCTTCATCGAGCTGCTCTTCCATTGCAATCGCCTTGACCAAAAGCGCATCTTTGGCACGATTGCGCAATGCCTCCACGATTTCTTCATCGAACGCTTCGATATCCAGCATCTCCTTGATGGGAACATAAACCAACTCTTCGATGGTCGTGAACCCTTCCTGCACCAGAATGGCTGCGATATCTTCATCGACGTCCAATTGTTCCATGAAGGATTGCATGACAACCCACTTTTCGGCTTCACCCTTTTCATCAGCCTGCTCTTCATCCATGACATTCAGGGTCCACCCGGTCAACTCGCTCGCCAAGCGGACATTCTGACCGCCCCGGCCGATTGCCTGAGACAGGTTTTCACTGCCGACTGCGATATCCATGGCGTGATTGTCTTCATAAACGACGATGGCCACAATATCGGCCGGCGACATTGCATTGATCGCAAACTGAGCGTCGTTCTCATTCCAGAGAATAATATCCACCCGCTCCCCCGCCAGCTCGTTCGAAACCGCCTGCACCCGCGATCCCCGCATGCCGACGCAGGCACCGACAGGATCCAGCCGCGGATCATGACTGCGAACTGCAATCTTTGCCCGTGACCCCGGATCGCGCGCCGCTGCGACGATTTCTATGAGCCCTTCACTGACTTCCGGAACTTCCAGGTTGAACAGAGCAACCAGCAGCTCCGGCGCCGTGCGACTGACAAACAACTGCGGCCCACGTGCTTCGGAGCGCACCTCTTCAAGATATCCACGAATCCTGTCGCCGGGCCTGATCGGCTCACGGGGAATCATCTCCTCCCGGGAAATATAGGCTTCCACATTTCCGCCCAAATCGAAATAAACGTTGCCGCGCTCGATTCTCTTGACGATGCCGGTCACCAGATCGCCAACCCGATCCGCATACGCTTTGACGACTTTGATACGTTCAGCCTCACGAACCTTCTGCACAATAACCTGTTTCGCAATCTGTGCAGCAATTCGGCCAAACTCGATCGAATCCATGGGCTCTTCGATGTAATCACCGAGCTCACAATCCGGGTTCTTCTTTCGAGCCTCCTCCAGCAGAAGCCGGGTTTCCGGAAATTCCACGCCGCCTTCGAACTCCTCGCCGGCCTCAACGACTTCCCATCGCCGGAACGTTTCGTAATCGCCGGTCGTTCGATCGATCGAAACACGAACATCAATCTCATTATCATAACGCTTGACCGTCGCTGTTTCGAGTGCTGCCTCGATCGCTTCAAAAATGACCGACTTGTCGATCTCCCTTTCATTGGAAACCACATCCACGACAAGCAAAATCTCTTTATTGGGCATCATGTCCTCTCTTGATCGTTCTTTTCATAGTCGGGCACGAGGCGAGCCGTCCTTATTTTCTCAAACGGTATTTTCACGATCTGTTCTTCCTCTTGCAAAAGGACATCCCCGCCGCTCAGGCCCAATAACAGACTTCTAAACTTTCTTCGGCCATCGAGTGGCTGCATGAGTTCTACACGGATGGCATGACCTTTGAACCGGTCAAAATGCTCCGGCTTCATCAGCGGCCGGTCCAAACCGGGGGATGACACCTCGAGCTGATAACTGCCTCGGATGGGGTTTTCGACGTCCAACGCCCCGCTCAACTGGTGACTGACCCTGGAACAATCCGCCAGCAACACGCCGTCTTCACTGTCGATATAAACGCGAAGCACCGCATGTTTGGGATGTGCGATATACTCAATGCCCACGCATTCGAAACCGAGCCCGACAACAATTGGCTCAATCAAATCATTCAACGCTCCGGATACCTGTCTCATCGGCCTGTCACAGTATTACACACATAAAAAATGGGCCTACGGCCCATTCTGTTCCATCACCCAATATACAATCAATCCACGCAAACAAAAAGACCCCATTCGGGGTCTCACACAACGTTGGTAGCGGGGGCAGGATTTGAACCTACGACCTTCGGGTTATGAGCCCGACGAGCTACCAGACTGCTCCACCCCGCGATTGATCGTAATCTTATGCGAAAATCATTCGAAATCCAATCCGCCTGAGGACTTTCCTGTCTCTTAACGAAAACGCCTATTATATAGCAGAATCAAATAAGAAGACACACTTTTGTGAAAAAAGTTCCGTTCAAGGCACCGCGAAGCCGATGTGGATCAGCTGCAAAACCAGGGCTGCCAAAACACCTGCCAGGACATCATCCATCATAATGCCCAGACCACCATGTACCCGTTCGTCAACGATGCGTATGGGCCAGGGTTTGACGATATCAAAGAACCGGAACAAAATAAATCCAATCAGAATCGCCTGCCATGACAAAGGGACAGCAACCATGGTAATCAGAAACCCGACGACTTCGTCCAATACGATACCCTGGTGGTCGTGGACACCGAGTTTGTCCGAAGCTTTTTGACAAATCCCAATGCCACCGAGCGTCAGAGCACCCAGCGAGACGACATAAAAAGCCGGGCCGGTTGCCACCAACAACAGGTAAATCGGAATGCCGACCAATGTACCAAAGGTTCCGGGCGCTTTTTTCGCCAGCCCGGCACCGAAGCCGAACGCCACAAAAAGCACCGGATCACGAAAAATGTTCATAGCCTTGCAACAAAAATTGAATGCGATTTGAGTCTTTCAACACCCGAAGACCATCGGATCGATCGATGACGCCGATGCAGGTGCATGGACAGCCTGAATCAGCCATCCGCCGTTCCGATGCAGCAGCTTCTGAGGCCGGGATGGTAAAACAGAGCTCGTAATCATCGCCACCTCGGATCGGCAGCTCCCAGTCGCCACTTTCATCGATGTAATGGCGAACGGCATCCGAAAACGGCAACTTGTTCCAGTCGATGACCGCACCGACGCCGCTTGCCTGGAGTATATGGCCAAGATCGCCTGCCAGGCCATCGGACAAATCGATGCACGCTGTGGCCACCCCTCGCAGCCTCAAGCCAGCCTCGACGCGTGGTTCCGGGCGGTGCAGACGATTCAGGACCGCCGCATCCCTGTAATCGACTTCATTCTGTTCGATCTTCAGAGCCAGAGCGGCATCGCCGAGACAACCGGTAACATAAACAAGGTCGACCGGCCGCGCCGTCGAGCGCAGAAGGGCCTCGCCTTTCGGCACAGTCCCGATCGCCTGTACCGTGATAGTCAAGGGACCTCGAGTCGTATCGCCGCCAATCAGTTCGACCGACCACGCCTGCGCCAGATCAAAAAACCCGTGAGCAAACCGACTCAGCCAGGAAGCATCCGACTGCGGCATGGTCAGCGCCAAAATCGCGCAGACCGGCTCGGCGCCCATCGAAGCCAGATCGCTGAGATTGACTGCAAGCGCTTTATATCCCAAGGCATCAGGATCGGCACCGGGAAAAAAATGCACACCTTCGACCATGGTATCGATGGTCACCGCCAGTTCGACCGTGTCACCGATTCCGAGCAGAGCACAATCGTCGCCGATGCCCAACCGGACGGATGGATTTCCACCATTTTTCCGAACAAAAAATCGTTCGATCAGATCGAATTCCTTTATGGCCATCCAGTGGTCAGTTGTCGGTTGGGTTAGGTGCGCGTTCTACCGATTTATCAAGCTTCCACTTGACCATGAGCGCACCGTAACCCAACAATCTTCTGCCAACTATCCATTTGCATCACCGTGCTGCCATTTTTCCTTCTTTTCGTGTAGCTGCTCGGGCCCCTATGGGTGGTCTGTTCCGGAAGACGCCGTGAATACGCCCCTGTAGGCTTGGCTTTGGCATCCCTGCCAAAGACACTTCCTCCACAGACCGCCCATAGGGGCTTCTTCCGATATGGGCGAGTAGTTACCTTACCTTTTCGTAGTGTCAATCGGTGGAAGCAGGCTGGTTCTGTGAAGCTGTTTCGATGGTGCGCAGTCGATGGGCTACTTTGTCGAGGATGCCGTTGATGAACTTGTGGCTTTTCGAGCCGCCGAAGCGTTTAGCAAGATTGACCCCTTCATTGAGAACCACTTTGAATGGGACATCGGGACGATTCAGCAGCTCATAGACGCCGATCCATAAAATGGCACGCTCGACCGGGTCGATCGTTTCCACCGGACGGTCGACGAATCGAGCCAGTTCGTCATTGATTCTATTCAACTGCTGGGGTACTCCGTGCAGCAGTTCGGTGAAACAGGAAACATCGGTTTTGCTCAAATCGTATTCCATTCGAAATTGCCCCTCGATTTCATTCAGATTCTGACCGGCCATCTGCCATTGATACAAAGCCTGGAGGCCATAGCGCCGTGCGTTGGTCCGCTCCCGGCTCATCGGCTTTCCAGTTCGTGCAGCACATTGACCGTTTCGATCGCCGACAGCGCCGCTTCCGCCCCTTTATTTCCGGCCTTCGTCCCCGCCCGCTCGATGGCCTGTTCCAGGGAGTCCACGGTCAAAATGCCGAAGCTCACCGGCACATCGTGCCGCAGCGAGACTTGAGAAATCCCTTTGACGCATTCGCCGGCGACATATTCGAAATGGGGCGTCGCGCCCCGTACGACAGCTCCGAGTGCGATGATCGCGTCATACCGTTTGGCTGCCGCCACGCGCTGAGTGACGATCGGCAGCTCGAAGGCGCCCGGCACCTTGACGACATGAATCTGATCTTTGCCGGCACCGTGACGCTCCAGGGTATCGATTGCACCGGCGATGAGCTGCTCGACGATGAAACTGTTAAACCGTGACGCAACGAGACAAAACCGCGTGTCAGGATCAGCAACAACCATACGACCTTCATACATTTTGATTTCAGACATAGTCATTCACGCACAATCCACATAATCGACGATTTCAAGACCATACCCGGAAAGCCCGAGATATTTCTTTTTGGGTCCGAGCAAGCGCATATTATGTATGCCCAGATCAGCAAGAATCTGCGCCCCGGTCCCGGTCGAGCGCCAATCCACACGATTCTCCTCGATGCCCGGCAGCGTGACGCCGTGATCTTCCATCTGATAGCGGTGTATCCGTTCGACCAATGATTTAGGGTCTTCCTCCTGGCGGATAACCACCAGCACGCCTCGCCCCTCTTCGGCGATTTTTTCCATTGCCCGGCGCAGCGGCAAGCCACAGTCGTTGCGCTTCGACGCGAACAGATCACACAACAGGTTGCGCCCATGCACCCGGACCAGAACGGGTTCTTCACCACTCACACGTCCCATCGTCAGCGCCAGGTGCAGGCAATTATCGATCTGATCCTGATAGGCATGCAACCGGAACTCGCCGAACTCGGTGGGGAAATGGCACTCGACGATTCGCTCCACAGTCTTCTCGTTCTGGATGCGATAGCGAATAAGATCGGTGATGGCGCCGATTTTGAGATTGTATTCTGCCGCGAAGCACTCCAGGTCGGCGCGCCGCGCCATCGAGCCGTCTTCGTTGAGAATTTCGACAATGACGGCCGCCGGCTCGAGGCCCGCCAGCCGCGCCAGGTCGCAGCCGGCTTCGGTATGACCGGCGCGATTCAACACGCCGCCCGGCCGCGCCATCAGCGGAAAGATATGCCCCGGCTGCACGAGATCTTCCGGACACGCATCCGCCGCCACTGCGCATTGCACCGTTCGCGCCCTGTCGGCTGCCGAAATACCGGTCGTGACCCCCTCCGCCGCTTCGATCGAAACAGTAAAATTGGTGGAGTGCGGGGTTTTGTTGTCGTTCACCATCAACGGCAGACGCAGCTGCTGGCAGCGTTCACGGGTAAGTGTCAAACAGATCAAACCGCGCCCGTAGCGCGCCATGAAATTGATGTCCTCAGCCTTGACATGCGCTGCCGCCAATACCAGATCGCCTTCGTTTTCCCGGTCTTCATCATCCATGATGATGACCATTTTGCCCCGGCGGATATCGTCGATCACTTCTTCGATGCTGTTCATGGTAGGGTGCTCGATCGCCTTGGTCTGCTCACTCGTTGATAAAACCGCTTTGACGCAGCAAATCCTCTGTCACGCCCGACGCTGCAACGACAGCCCGCTCCCCTTGCATCAGCCGCTCCAGATAGCGGGCAAGGAGGTCCACCTCGAGATTCACCTTATCGCCGATCGCGGTCGCCCCCAGCGTGGTTTCTGCCAGGGTGTGCGGAACGATGTTGACATCGAACGCCGCCCCACTGACACGATTGACCGTCAGACTGATTCCATCCACACAGACCGACCCCTTTTCGGCAATGTATTTGGCCAGCGCATCGGAACACCGAATCTGAAACCGCACGGAACGGGCATCGTCCTGCCTCGCCAGGACGACGCCGACGTCGTCGACATGACCGCTGACGATATGTCCGCCCAGCCGCGTGGTCGGTGTCAGCGCCAGTTCCAGATTGACCGGGGTGCCGACCCGGACATCTGCCAATGTCGTGCGCGCCAGCGTTTCTCTGGACAGATCCGCCATGAAAAGGTCGGCGCTCAGTTCAACCGCAGTCAGACAGACGCCGTTCACGGCGATGCTGTCGCCAGGCAACACATCGCTCAATGGCAGCTTTCCCGTCTCAATCGAAAGCCGAATATCGCCGGCCAATGGTTCGATGGCGGCCACCCGGCCGATTGCTTGTATGATACCAGTAAACATAATCGTCGTAGGGTGCGCATTGCGCACCATTCCCTCACCTGTCAACCCGACAGCAAAGTCGCAAATCAGCGCCCACCCGCCGCGCATCGAGTAATGTGAACTCGATCCGATTCGACAAATTGGTCAAACCGGGCAAATGAAACGCACCCCGCCCTTCGTCGACGAGCAGCGAGGGCGCCATATAGACGACCAACTCATCGACCAGCCCAGCCTGCAACAGTGCTCCGTTGAGCACGGCACCGGCTTCGACCATGACGTCATTGACCTCCCGCGTCGCCAAATGATCCAGCAGCGACGGCAGATCGACGCGCCCGCGCCCATCGGCAGGCAATCGAAGCACTTCGAAACCGGCCTGTTCCAGTCGGCACCGTTTTTGCCGATCGGTGCTGGCAGCCGCGATCAGGCTGGTGCCGGGCAGACGCGCCATTCGGCTTTCCGGCGGGGTACGCAACATCGAATCGACGATCACACGCAGCGGTTGGACGGTATCGCCGGCCGCCCGGCCGAGGCGGGCGGTCAAGGATGGATCGTCGGCAATGACGCTGCCGACGCCGGTCAGAATGGCCGAAAAGGCGGCGCGCAGGCGATGCACATCCCGCCGGGCACCCTCCGATGTGATCCATTGACTCTCCCCCGATGCCATGGCAGTGCGCCCATCCAAGCTCATCGCCACCTTGCTGAACACGAATGGCCGGCCGCGGCGCATCCGTTTGCAAAAGCCTCGATTCAGTTTTTCCGCCTCTGATCGAAGCATCCCGCACACCGTTTCGATGCCGGCTGCGGCCAGTGCTTTCAACCCATTCCCCGCCACTTTCGGATTGGGATCGGCCATCGCGGCAACGACTCTGGAAACACCGGCCCGAATCAATGCGTCGCTGCACGGCGCGGTTCTCCCATAATGGCAGCACGGTTCCAGGGTCACATAAGCGGTCGCGCCCCGTGCATCCGTACCGGCAGCGCGAAGCGCCTCGATTTCAGCGTGCGCTTCCCCCGCCCGTTTGTGCCAGCCCTCACCAACGATTACGCCATCTTTGACCAAAACGCAGCCAACCTGGGGATTCGGCTTCGTGGTACAGCAGCCGCGTCGAGCCAGATACAAAGCACGCGCCATGAACCGCGCATCAGTGCCATCAGACGATTCGGTCATTGTCTCGATACACAACGATCGATCAACCGATGCCGGTTATTCAGCCGATTCCTGTTCGAGCTGATCGACGACATCTTTGAATTCACTAACATCCTGAAAGCTTCTATAAACCGATGCAAAACGGACGTAGGCCACACGGTCCAAGCGTTCAAGCTCTTCCATGACGAATTCACCCAGCTGACGGGTCGTCACTTCGCGCTCGGCAAGACCGAGCAGCCGCTGGCGAATACGATTGATGGCCATCTCCACACGCTCGATTTCCACCGGCCGTTTTTCGAGCGCACGCAACATCCCGGCCCGCAACTTCTGCTCCTCGAACGGCACACGGCTGCCATCGTTCTTGATCAGTCTCGGCAGCATCAACTCCGCAGATTCATAGGTTGTAAACCGTTCTTTGCAGACTGCACATTCGCGCCTGCGCCGAACTTGGCAGCCATCACCGGACAAGCGCGAGTCGGTCACCCGAGTGTCCTGTGCGGAACAAAATGGACATCGCATGTTACTGCTCCCTCCTAATAAGGTCTTGCAAAATGTGCCGCCCGCTTTGCTTGTGCAGAGTGGATGCCTGAAAGGCGATCCATCATCGTGCACCGGAGCATGGCAGAGCCGCTTCGCGTTGCGACGACGATTACCGACACA
>Ga0114931_10008715_pt1 | contig 12232 bp, 4 predicted proteins | sample 2SBtaG_FD_89579 | JGI IMG/M metagenome (GOLD analysis project Ga0114931, IMG submission 89579) | Deep subsurface microbial communities from Kolumbo volcano to uncover new lineages of life (NeLLi) - 2SBTROV14_V59a metaG | ecosystem: Environmental > Aquatic > Marine > Volcanic | place: Kolumbo...
AATTTATTTAATTATTCTGCCCTGTAATTATTCTGCCAAAATTATGATTCAAGATGCCGATGTAATTGTCCAAATACAGAGTGTAATCTGCACATCATTTGACGAGGTCTGTAATTTCTTAATCTTTTATCCGTTGGTAAAAAAAAGGCCGGAACCACGATCTGGTTCCGGCCAATTATTTCCTGGATCATTTTTTATCTTACATAGTTGCCGAATATGAATTCAATGCTTTCATGTAATTTGCTCTTTCGAAAGCAGCCGGTTCTTTGACAGCCTTCTGGCTCATGCTGCCTTTGAGCATATCGAGCGATTCGTATTCTTTTTCTGTCAGCCATTTTTCCATATCGGACAAGACCTGGGCAAGGTAGCCGGGGCCGTTCAGCAATAAAGCGGCACACATTTGCGTCACATCCGCTCCGGCCGCCACAAGTTTGAGGGCATCCATTGCCGTGTGCACGCCGGTTGTTCCGGCCATGCTTGCCTGGAGCTTGCCGTATAAAATGGCAATCCACCGCAGCGGCACGCGCAGATCGTTCGAACTGCTCAAAACGACGCCGGGTTTCACCTCAAGTTCATCCAAGTCAAGATCGGGCTGATAGAACCGGTTGAACATGACCAGGGCATCTGCACCGGCTTCGTCCAGCTCTTTCGCCATTTTTGCCATTGAACTGAAATACGGGCTCAGCTTCATAGCCACAGGAATGTTGACATTTGCTTTGACGGCATTTAAAATAATTTTGTAAAGATTCTCAATTTGCCGGCTTTCCTGGTTTATATCCGTTGGAATAAGATAAACATTAAGTTCCAAAGCATCTGCGCCGGCTTGTTCGATTTTTTTTGCGTAATCAATCCATCCGCCCGTTGAAATTCCATTCAGGCTGCCAATAACAGGGATTTGGGTTGCTTCCTTTACCTTGCGAATGTGATCAAGGTACTCTTCGGGTCCAAGATTAAACTCTTCAGGTTCCGGGAAATAGCTCAAAGCCTCTGCATAACTTTCTGTTCCATGTGTCAGAAAATGATCCAATTCAGCGGCCTCGAAAGATATTTGTTCTTCAAACAGTGAATAAACCACAATTGCCGCTGCACCAGCATCTTCTAATTTTTTAACTGTATCTATCTCTTTCGAAAGTGGCGATGCTGAAGGGACCAACGGATTTTTCAATTTCAAGCCCATGTAGGTTGTTGTCAAATCCATTTTAACCCTTTCCTTTCATTTAAAGTGAATCCTTGCAGCAGAACAAGCACGTCATGCTGCAAGGTTAATCGTTCCATTTTATTATTCTTCACCCTTTTTATCGTTACCATATTTAAAGGCTGCCCATTCCTCGTAAAGATGCCATCTTGCTCTTACATCTTTATGAGCCAATTCAAGGAGTTCTTTGGCGCGATCGGGTTTGATTTTGGTAAGCATCTTGAAACGCGTTTCCTTGTAGGCATAGTCTTCATAACTAATTGATGGCGGTTTGGAATCCATCTTGAGCGGATTTTTGCCTTCTTTCACCAGATCGGGATTGAAGCGAAATAGTGAATGATGCCCACTCTCAACCGCAGCTTTTTGTTGCTCCATTCCTTTGGCCATGTTGATACCGTGAGCAATACAATGCGAGTACGCAATGATAATACTTGGCCCATTGTATGCATCGGCTTCAAGAAATGCACGGACAGTTTGCAAATCGTTATATCCCATTGCAACCTTGGCCACATAAATATTGCCATACGTCATAAAAATCATACCCATGTCTTTTTTCGGCAAAGGCTTTCCTGCAGCGGCGAATTTTGCAACGGCACCCAACGGCGTTGCTTTTGACATCTGTCCGCCTGTGTTGGAATAAACCTCTGTGTCCAAAACCAAAAGATTGACGTTTCTACCCGAAGCGAGAACGTGGTCAAGACCGCCATAGCCAATATCGTAGGCCCAGCCGTCTCCACCGACAATCCATACACTCTTTTTAACAAGCTTGTCTGCCAAAGATAAGAGATGCTTTGCTTCAGGAGATTGGATCGACTTGATTTTTTTCTTCAAAATCTCCACACGCTCTCTTTGCTCGGAAATCCCTGTTTCATCGGATTGGTCGGCATTCAAGAGGCCGGAAACAAGTTCATCGCCGAGTTGTGATGAAAAGGTCTTGACTAATTCCCGTGCAAATTCCGTCTGCTTGTCCAGAGTCAATCTGAATCCCAATCCAAATTCCGCATTGTCTTCAAAGAGAGAATTTGACCAAGCCGGGCCGCGCCCATCTTTGTTGGATGTATAGGGCAGCGTCGGAAGGTTCGCTCCGTAAATGGAAGAACAGCCCGTGGCGTTGGCAATGACGGCACGATCGCCAAACAATTGGGTGAGCAATTTCACATAAGGCGTCTCACCGCAGCCGGCACATGCGCCTGAGAATTCGAATAACGGTTCCAGAAATTGCGATCCTTTGACAGAAGCAACTTTGATGCTTTTTCGATCAACTTGAGGCAGATCGAGGAAAAAGTTGAAATTTTCTCTTTCCTGCATCCGAAGCGGCGGCTGCGGCTGCATATTAATAGCCTTTTTGCCAACCTCTTTTTTATTCTTTGCCGGACAAACTTCAACGCAGAGGCTGCAGCCGGTACAATCTTCCGGGGCAACTTGTAATGAATACAGCCAGTTATCCGGAAAGTCCTTTCCTCGAAGTTTTGTAGATTTGAATGTTTCCGGTGCATTTTCCAGGTGTTTCGGATCATAGGCTTTTTGCCGAATTGCAGCATGTGGGCAGACCATAACACATTTGCCACATTGGATGCAAACCTCCGGATCCCAGACGGGAATTTCCAGAGCAATATTTCGTTTTTCCCATTTCGTTGTCCCTGTTTCAAATGTTCCATCGACGGGAAAAGCACTGACGGGAACATCATCACCTTTGCCGGTAAGAACTTTGGCCACAACTTTTGTGACAAATTCCGGGGCTTCCGCCGGCACAATTGGCGGCATCTCTTTTTCGCTGGTAACTTTGGCCGGGATTTTCACTTCATGCAGATTGGCCAGCGTTTGATCGACCGCGTTAAAATTCATCTGCACGATTTTATCGCCCTTTTTGCCATACGTTTTTTTTATGGCATTTTTGATGGATTGTATCGCTTCGTCTCTTGGCAGCACGCCTGAAATGGCAAAAAAGCACGTTTGCATAATCGTATTAATTCGAACACCCATGCCCGTCTTTTTTGCAACATCGTAAGCATCAATAACAAAAAATTTCATCTTTTTATTAATGATTTCTTGTTGAAATGTTTTGGGCAGAGCGTCCCACGCTTCTTCCGCCTTGGACTGGGTATTTAAAAGAAATGTCGCTCCTTCAACTGCCTTTTCCAAAAGATCGAATTTTTCCATGAAAAACTGCTGATGGCAGGCTACAAAATTTGCCCGATCAATTAAATAAGTTGAATGAATAGGCTTTTTACCAAAACGGAGATGGGAAATAGTGACTGATCCGGCTTTGCGTGAATCGTAGACAAAATAGCCCTGGGCGAAATTATCAGTTCCTTCACCAATAATTTTGATCGAGTTTTTGTTCGCACCGACTGTTCCATCGGAGCCCAGACCGTAGAAAACTGCTCGAACAACATCGTCGCTTTCGGTGCTAAATTCCGGATTAAATTCGATGCTTGTTTGCGTCACATCGTCATTGATGCCAACTGTGAAATGCTTTTTGGGAGCCTCTTTTTCGAGCTCATGTAAAACACCAGCCACCATTGCCGGAGTAAATTCTTTGGAAGAGAGGCCGTAACGTCCGCCAATCACTTTTGGAAAAGCAGCGAGCGGCAGGCTGCCGTCCATCATTTTTTCAGTCAATGAATTAACAACGTCAAGGTAAAGCGGTTCGCCGGGACTTCCGGGTTCTTTTGTCCTGTCGAGGACGGCAATGGATTTTACAGTTTTCGGCAGCGCATTTATAAAATGATCAACTGAAAAAGGACGGAATAAACGGACTTTTATCATACCGACTTTGTCGCCTTTGCTGCTTAGATACTCGACGGCTTCGTGTGCCGCTTCGGCGCCGGAGCCCATAAGAATAATAATTCTTTCGGCATCCGGTGCACCGACGTAATCGAAAAGGTGGTACTCACGTCCGACGAGTTTCGCAAATTTATCCATTTGTTTCTGGACAATATCAGGGCATGCAGTATAAAAAGGATTCACGGTTTCTCTGGCCTGGAAAAAGATGTCCGGGTTCTGTGCCGTTCCGCGAAGCACCGGCCTGTCAGGAGAAAGTCCACGATTGCGATGTGCAATAACAAGATCGTCATCTATCATCGATCTCATATCATCCATTGTCAATTGTTCGATTTTTTGCACTTCATGGGAAGAACGAAAACCATCGAAAAAATGGACAAAAGGAACACGCGCTTCCAAAGTTGCTGCCTGGGCAATCAAAGCGAAATCCATAATTTCCTGGATAGAATTTGAGGCTAACAAGGCAAAGCCCGTCGCTCTGGTTGCCATGACATCACTGTGATCCCCAAAAATGGAGAGTGCGTGAGTGGCCACGGTTCGTGCACTGACGTTAAAAACAGTTGATGTTAATTCACCTGCAATTTTGAACATATTCGGGATCATCAATAATAATCCTTGAGAAGCAGTAAACGTGGTAGTTAATGCACCCGTTTGCAGTGCGCCGTGAACAGCGCCGGATGCTCCACCCTCGCTTTGCATTTCGACCACCTGAGGCACCGTTCCCCAAATATTCTTTTGACCCATTGCTGAATAAGCGTCGGACCACTCACCCATAGGAGAAGAGGGTGTGATAGGGTAGATAGCAATAACCTCATTGATCTTGTGCGCTACATAGGCGGCTGCTTCATTACCGTCTACAGTTACCATCCTTCTGGACATCAATTTACCTCCATGTAAATATAGAAGAATAACGCATGAATAATTTAATTTTTGGAATTTGTAGTAATGAATGTATAGAAAAATATCTATGAAATCAAGATAATTTCTGAACGAGGAGTAATGCTTTGCTCGAGGGTAAGAAATACTTTCCGCGCCTAAGCCGGCCAGGCCCCGCCTACGGGACAAGCCGGAAAAGAAACAGAAAAAGAATTTAACGAGGTGGCCGAGTTCGCAGAGAAAAATTCGATCCGATATTTTGTTGACGATAAGTTGGCTGGCTCTGTAATATCCATAGCTACCAGTACGAGAAAAACTTGCCATCGGCACCTAACAGATTTTCGTTGCGCCCTTTTTTGAGAAAATAGTAAATGTCAAGCATAATATTAAACCAGTATTTCATCCCTCCAAATATTCATCCACTCCCCCGGCTACTTTTCGTCCCTGGTGAATTGCTTTTACAACTAATGACGCGCCCATTGTGCTGTCACCGGCTGCAAAAACGCCCGGCTCAGATGTCAAAAGTTTCGAGTCGGTAACAATGTTACCGCGGTCATCGGTTTTCAGATCAAAATCCTTAACCAGGGGACCGTGCTCGACGTGCACGAAACCCATTGCCAGCAAAACGAGATCAGCTTTGAGCGAAAATTCCGAACCTCGAATCTCTTTGAATTGTCTGCGTCCGTTACTATCCGGCTCCGACCATTCCAGGCGTACCGCTTTAATTTCTTTTACATGATTTCCGCCAATAAATTCTTTCGTCATGATGCTCCATTGCCGGTCACAGCCTTCCTCCTGGGAAGACGATGTTCGCAAAACCTGTGGCCAGGTGGGCCAGGGATTATAGGCATCCCGTTGCGTCGGCGGCATGGGCAATAATTCAATTTGGGTGACCTTTTCCGCTCCCTGGCGTATGCTTGTGCCTACACAGTCCGAACCGGTGTCGCCGCCGCCAATGACGATGACATGTTTTCCTTTGGCCGTAATTTCGGTTTTCGGATCAATTTCATCTCCGGCATTTTTTCTGTTTTGCTGTGTGAGGAAACTCATTGCAAAATGAACGCCGTCTAATTCCCTGCCCGGTACTGTGAGATCACGAGGAATCGTCGCACCCGCGGCAATGACAATGGCATCAAATGTACGCTGCAGATAACGGACGGAAATGTCAACTCCGGCTTCAACTCCGGCTTCAAAGATGACCCCTTCCTGACGCATCTGTTCCATCCGCTGATCGATAAGTTTTTTCTCAAGTTTAAAGTCGGGAATGCCGTAGCGCAACAATCCTCCGATCCGATCAGACTTTTCAAAGACGACGACTTCATGTCCATTGCGCGCAATATTCTGCGCCGCAGCCAGACCCGCAGGCCCTGAACCGATTACGGCTACCTTTTTTCCTGTTCTAAAAGTTGCGGGTTCCGGTTTTATCCAGCCTTCACGCCAGCCGCGTTCAACAATGGCCAGTTCAATCTGTCGTATTGACACCGCAGGTTGGTTGATTGCTAATGTGCACGCTGCCTCGCATGGTGCAGGACAAACTCTGCCGGTGAATTCGGGAAAGTTGTCGGTGGAATGCAAGACCTCCAGCGCAAGTTGCCATTGGTTGCGATAGACAAGATCATTCCAGTCCGGGATGCGGTTCTGGGTGGGACAGCCAAACGCATGACACGACGGGACGCCGCAATCCATGCAACGGGCCGCCTGTCGGATAAGATGATCTTGCGGCAATCGCTGCTCAAATTCTCTGAAATCGCGAATTCGTTCTCTAACGGGACGTTTTGGCGCATCTTCGCGCGAATATTCCAAAAAGCCGGTGTGCTTAGCCATTGAACACCTCCTCCGTTACGGCAACGGTTTCATCATCAGCAATTTCTTCCTGACGCATACGTTCCAAAACTCTGCGGTAATCAATAGGCATCACTTTTACGAATAATGGCAGATGAGCATCCCAGTTTTCCAGCAGAAACCTGGCGCGCTCACTGTTTGTGTATCGAAAATGATTTTCCAACATTGTCCTTAATTGTTTTTTGTCTTCTTCACTCCATACGCTCTCAAGATCAACCATGTCCAGATTGCAGTGCGTGTCAAACATTTCGTTGGCGTCATAAATATAAGCAATACCGCCGCTCATACCGGCTGCAAAATTATGCCCTGTCTTGCCAATGACGACGACGGTGCCTCCGGTCATGTATTCGCAGCCGTGATCGCCAATTCCTTCCACGACTGCATTGGCGCCGCTATTGCGTACAGCAAAACGTTCTCCGGCAATGCCGCTGATATAAATTTCTCCACCTGTTGCCCCGTACAAAACAACATTGCCGATAATAATATTTTCATGGGAATGATAACCCGCATTTTGTGGAGGTACGATAACGATACGTCCGCCGGACATGGATTTTCCCAAATAATCGTTCGCATCGCCTTCAACACGAATGGAAACACCGGGCGCCAGGAAAGCACCCAGGCTTTGTCCCGCTGATCCGTGCAGGGTGATCTGAATTGTATCATCCGGCAGCCCTTTTGCTCCGTACCTTCGGGTCACTTGTCCACTCAGCATGGCGCCGACCGTTCTGTGGACATTGCGAACCGGCAAATCTATTTTAACCGGCTGCATACTTTTTAGCGCCGGTTCTGCAAGGCGAATGATTTCCTGGTCAAGGCTTCCGGCGTGATTGGAATTTATTAAGCGTGTGCAGTGCAGAGATGAATTGTTTCTGTTTGCCGCCGATTGCAAAATGGGTGTTAAATCCAGCCGCTTTGCTTTCCAGTGATCGATAGCCGGCTGAACATCGAGCACGTCCACACGACCGACCATTTCGTCAACGGTTCGGAAACCCAAGGTAGCCATATATTCCCGAAATTCCTGCGCAACAAACCTCAGGAATCGTTCCACATAATCGGGCTTGCCGGTAAAACGCGCTCGCAGCCGCGAATCCTGTGTGGCCACACCCACAGGGCAGGTGTTGAGATGGCATTTGCACATCATTACACAGCCCAATGTGATGAGCATGGCTGTGCCAAAGCCGTATTCTTCGGCGCCCAAAAGTGTGGCTATGGCGAGGTCACGTCCGGTTTTGAGCTGGCCGTCGGTTTGCAGACGAATGCGATCGCGCAAGCCGTTGTTGATGAGAGATTGCTGCGTTTCAGCCACACCCAGTTCCCACGGTAATCCCGCGTACTTTATAGATGTGAGTGGCGAAGCGCCTGTGCCTCCGTCATGGCCGGAAACGAGAACTGTGTCCGCCTTGGCTTTTGCCACACCGGCTGCTATGGTGCCGACTCCGACCTCTGAAACAAGTTTTACCGAAACGCGGACATCCGGATTAACGGATTTGAGATCGTAGATCAACTGCGCCAGATCTTCAATGGAGTAAATGTCATGATGCGGCGGCGGAGAAATGAGCGTTACGCCCGGGGTTGTGTGGCGAACGCGCGCAATTTCCGCGCTCACTTTATGCCCCGGCAATTGGCCGCCTTCTCCCGGCTTTGCTCCCTGGGCGATTTTAATTTGCAGTTCATCCGCGTTCATAACATATTCGGTGGTAACGCCGAAACGCGCGGAAGCAATCTGCTTAATCCGGGAGCGTTTGCTGTCGCCATTTTCCTCGGGAATATACCGCGCCGGGTCTTCACCCCCTTCACCGGAATTACTGCGTGCGTTCAGGCGATTCATGGCAATGGCCACGGCTTCATGCGCTTCTTTGCTAATTGATCCAAAAGACATGGCGGCACCAACAAAGCGTTTGGTGATCTCTTCAACAGGCTCCACTTCTTCTATGGGAATCGATTCTCGTTTTTTAAATTGAAACAAGCTGCGCAACGTTTTCCGGCCGGATGACGCTTCGTCAACGGTTCCTGTGAATTCTTTGAAAACGTTATAATCATTTGTTCGCGTGGCCAGTTGCAATTTATAAATCGCCTCCGGCGTCCAGAAATGTTTTTCACCATTGTGGCGGATGTGGTAATTGCCGCCCACATCCAGCAGTTTATCCGGAACGCCGCGGGACGGGAATGCTTTGCGATGGCACCGATTCACTTCCTCGGCAATTTCTTCCAGACCAATGCCGCCAATACGCGACGATGTGCCGCAAAAATATTTATCAATGACCTCGCGCCCCAAACCGATCGCTTCAAAAATTTGCGAGCCAAAAAAACTGTGAATAGTAGAAATTCCCATACGCGATATTGTTTTCAACAGTCCCTTTTTTACAGCGGTAATATAATTGTCCATTGCAACTTCGGGAGATGTTTCCTTTTCTAAAAGATTCGCTTCGGCCATATCTCTGATAGTGGAAAAAGCAAGATAGGGACAAATCGCGTCGGCACCGAATCCAACCAAAAGCGCGAAATGGATGCCTTCGCGAACTTGACCGCTTTCCACAATAATTCCGACCGAGTTTCTAAATCCTGTTCCGATGAGATGATGGTGCAACCCGGATGAGACCAACAGCGCGGGAATGGGCGCGTGCTCTTTGTCCAGATTGCGGTCTGTCAGAATCAGCAAACGCGCACCGTTTTTAATGTGTTCATCGGCCTGTTGAAAAACCGATTGCAGCGCGTTTTCCAAATCTCTGCCGTTTCCGTTTGCAGGAAACAGGATATCAATATCTTCTGAGGAAATGGCCGGATAATCGGCATTTCGTATTTTAACCATATCAGCGGGCGTGAGAACCGGATGGCGAAGTTTAAGGCCGCGGTAGTGCTCGGGACTTTCTTCTAAAAAGTTTTGTTCGCCACCGACAAAACTTTCCAGCGACATGACCAGTTCTTCGCGCAGGGGATCGATGGGGGGGTTGGTTACCTGGGCAAAAAGCTGTTTAAAATAGGCAAACATGGATTGCGGGCGATCTGAAAGAACAGCCAGGGAAGCGTCGTTGCCCATCGAGCCCACCGGCGCCTGTCCGCGGGAAGCCATGGGATTGAGGATCATTTTAAGGTCTTCGTCCGTATACCCGAATGCATGTTGTTTTTGACAAAGGGCCTCATGATTTTCTTTTGGAACGCGTGACGGTGCAAATAATCCACGCAGTTCAATGTGGTTTTCTTTCACCCAGCGACGGTATGGACGCCGACGTGAAATTTTCGCTTTAATTTCATTGTCCGGCACAATGCGGTGCTGCTGCAGATCGACGAGAAACATTTTTGCCGGTTGCAGTCTGACGCGTTTGAGGATTTGATTGGCGGGAAATTCGATAACACCCGTTTCCGAAGCCATGACAATAATGCCGTCCCGGGTAATGGTAAAGCGGGCGGGACGCAATCCATTTCGATCCAGCGTGGCGCCGATGTAGCGGCCATCGGTGAAAGCCAGTGCCGCCGGGCCGTCCCACGGTTCCATCAGTGCCGAATGATATTCGTAAAACGCGCGCTTGTCTTCACTCATTCTGATTTTGGGGCCATAAGCTTCCGGCACCATCATCATCATTGCATGTGGAAGCGAGCGGCCGGCCTGGACAAGAAGCTCCAGGCCATTGTCAATAATTGCGGAATCGCTGCCCTGCTCTATGAGAATGGGTTTAATCTTGGCAATATCTTCCCCAAATAAATCGGATTCCAGGATCGGCTCCCGCGCGCGCATGCGATTGATGTTACCGCGAAGCGTATTGATTTCACCGTTATGCGCAAGATAGCGGAAGGGCTGTGCCAAATTCCATGTGGGGAGTGTATTGGTGCTGTACCTGGCATGAACGATGCAAAAAGCACTCTGGACGGCGTCGTTGCGCAGGTCGCTGTAAAATTCAGGAACCTGTGTGCCGGTTAAAAGTCCCTTGTAAACAATAATCCGGCTCGATAAACTGGGGATGTAAAACTGACTGGTGTCAACGTCCACCCAGCCCGAAATCTCTTTTTCAACAAGCCGCCGGATGACATACAGTTTTCGTTCAAAATGTTCGGGTGCTATGTTTTCACGGGACAGAAAAACCTGGCAGATTTCCGGCAGCGTTGAACGAGCGAGATCGCCGATGACGCTTTCATTGATCGGGACATCGCGCCAGCCGAGGACACGGCAGCCTTCTTTTTCGGCAATTTTATGAAATACTTTTTTACAACGATCTTGGCTCTGTTTATTTTTCGGATTAAAAATCATGCCGACAGCATAATCATTTAATGTGGGTAATGAAAAATCAAGTTCTTTGCAGGTGCGGAAGAAATGATCCGGGATTTGCAGCAAGAGTCCTGCGCCGTCTCCCGTTCCCTTGTCGCCGCCAACGGCACCCCGGTGTTCCAGATTGATTAAAATTTGTATGCCGTCACTGACGATGGAATGATTGGGAATCGCATCTAATCTGGCGATAAATCCGACGCCGCAGCTATCATGCTCAAAGCGAGGATCGTAAAGGCCATGCGGTTTGGGATACCCTGCTGCATTTGTGTTTTGATTGAGTGATTGACCTTTCATGCATTCAGCCTTAATTAGTAAATATTTTATTGTTCAACATGTTGAGCAATGCTTTTGCTCTTTTTTTACTTGAAGCACATTTCTCATCGCGTTATGGTTCGCCTATGAGAGTATTTCTCTTTTGTTCAATTTATATTGAGATTATGAAGATAGAAAACCGCATCAGAGTGACGCGATCTCCTTTGGTATTGCAGGTTTTATGAGGAAACGCGTCATGTATCGAGGCTTTTTCTCTCCGGGCTTGAATCGTTCAAGCCAATAACATGACATCTTGAGTAACATTGTGGATTCCGGGAGTAATGGTTTAGAATCTTTGCCAATTTTAAGCACAAAAAGATACAGAATTATTTCGAGTTTTACAATAGAAAAATCGATATATCCGGATACCGGATGTCGGATATCCGTAATCTGTTATCCGGCATCCGGCCTAAAATTAGTGTATTTTTTTCATTACTTTTTTCAGCCGTTCCGCAGCTTCGGCCTTGTGATCTTTGTCGTCGGAATCTTTGATCGGCAAAGTCGCCACTTTTTCAAATTCTTCTTTTGCCAATTCCCACTTTTTCATTTTATGGTAGGTAATGCCCAATTCAAGATGATGGTTAATGTATTCGGGATTGATTTCGATAGCTTTTTTGAAATGCTTTATCGCTTCTTCATTGCTGGCCGGGGGAAGACCGCCGTACAAAATTTTTGCAAAGACTTTCAAGAGGCCGCTCAGGTTAGCCACTTCACGATTCCACCGTGCCAGAACATGATGCGCCAAATCATTATTCGGATCCAGTTCCAGGGCTTTCAGAGCTTCCTGTTTCACTTCCTTGGAAAGCCGAACTTTTTTCTTTCCCCCTTCCATCAGCGCAACTCTGCCGACAGCAATCGACAATTCGAGATGGGCGTTTGCATTATCCGGACACAATCGAACAGCCTGGCGGGCAACTTTTTCGCCTGCATAATAATGATCGTGCATTACAGCCTTATCCGCA
>Ga0114931_10008716_pt1 | contig 12231 bp, 12 predicted proteins | sample 2SBtaG_FD_89579 | JGI IMG/M metagenome (GOLD analysis project Ga0114931, IMG submission 89579) | Deep subsurface microbial communities from Kolumbo volcano to uncover new lineages of life (NeLLi) - 2SBTROV14_V59a metaG | ecosystem: Environmental > Aquatic > Marine > Volcanic | place: Kolumbo...
CCCTGCTCGGGCCCACCACGGTCCGGGACGCCCCCGGCATCCTGTTCGGCGCGGCCACCAACCCGCTCTAATACGTCCAAGAGCGGGCCATCACCATCCCCGCCGGCGTGCTCTCCGGTATCGACCAGCGCTCCCGTGCGCCCGTGGAGGAGATCGACAAGGCGGCGGTCGACCCCTACGTCTTCACGCGCGAGGCCTACCTCCAGCGCCGGCGGTTCAAGGTGTACGACGGCAACCCGCCGACGGAGGATCTGAGCGAGGAGCTGGGCGAGGAGCTGGAGGACATCCTCGGGGAGGAAGAGCAGGCGGTCCCGCCGGCGGAGCAGAAACCGAAGAAGGGCGCGCCCGGCAAGAACAAGAAGAAGAAGAAGAGGGGCTGACCGCCGGACCGCCGCGGACCGGGCCTACTGCCGGCGCCACTCGTCGAAGGCCGACGCCGTGCGCGCGCATCCCACGGTGCACGACACGTTGCAGCCCTTGCGCGCGTGGAACTGCTCCTTGAGATCCGCCAACGTGTACGCGAGCAGGTCCTTGCCGAAGGCGCCGCGCATCTGCGAGCACCAGTGCACCTGTCCGAACTCGTCGATGTAGAGGTAACGGGCGCCCGAGCGGCACTTGAAGGGCGCCTTGCCCCGCGCGATGAGGCGGTCGCGGTAGTCGTGCGCCTCCGCGGCCCGGCGGCCGATGCGCCGCTTGACCTCCGCGTAGGCCGCCAGCTCCTCGGGGGAGAGGCGCAGCCGGCCGCGGTCGTCGTGGACCAGCAGGATACGGGGCACGAATCCGGCCCGTTTCGCGAAGTCGACCACCTCGAGCGCCTCCTCGGCCGGCGCGCTGCCGATGACGCCGCTCATCACCACCTTGAAGCGGGCGTGCTGCGCGAGCAGCTCGAGCTTCGGCCGCAGGTGCGCGAGCACCTTGACGGTGACGTCGTTGGGAGCCACGCCGTCGATGCTCACCTGAAGGTCGGTGAGGCCGGCCTGGTTGAGCTTTCCGATCAGTGTGCGCGTGAGCCGGTAGCCGTTCGTGATCATCGACCGTCGCCGGAAGCCGAGGCGGCGCATGGTCGCGACGAGCGGGACGATGTCGGGATGGAGTGTCGGCTCGCCGCCCGTCAGGCAGACGGCCCAGGTGCGCAGGGAGCGGAGTTTTTCGAGCCGGCGCGTGAGGACATCGAACGGAACCGGATCGGAGACCGTGTCGAACTCCGAGCAGTAGGCGCAGTGCAGGTTGCAGCGCCGCGTTACCACGAGCTGCGCCAGGAAGGGTCCGTAGCGCAGCCACTCGAGCCGCGTCAGCGGACGCGCGGTGGCGTCCCTTGCGGGCGGCGGGCGAAGGTGGGATGTGACCAAGCGTGACTCCCCGGGTATCCTGCGGGCCGCATGGAGGGCAACGACGAAGCGAAGGCGCTCCGGTACAGCGCTCACCGCTGTGCCAGCGCCCCAAGGGTACCCGCCGATCCGGGCTCTGGGAACCGTTCGGCGCACGAAGACGCACGGGGGCAAGAGCGGTGGAGCCGTCCGGCCAGGACCTGCCCGTCACGACCGCGGTAATCGTCGCCGCGGGTCTGGGTAGCCGTCTCGGTGCGGCCGACGAACTCCCCAAGCCCCTCCGGCCCGTGGTCGGCGTCCCCCTGATCGCCCGGGTCATGGCGTGCGCAGCCCGGGCGGGCATCCGCCGCTTCGTGGTGGTCATCGGGCACCGGGCCGCGCTCATGCGCACCAAGCTGCCCGATTTCGTGCCGGCCGGGTGCAGCCTCGATCTCATCGAGAACCCCCGCTTCGAGGAACCCAACGGAGTCTCCCTGATGGCCGCCGCGACCGCGCTGGAGACCCCGTTCGCGCTCCTCATGGCCGACCACGTCTTCACGCCCGACCGGCTCGCGCGCGCCCTCGCGCGCTTCGCGCGGAGCCGCCGCTGTCTCCTGGTCGTCGAGCCGAGGCGCCAGTTCCAGGGCGACCTCGACGACGCGACGTGCGTCGTCGTCGCGGAAGAGAGGGTCCGGGCCATCGGCAAGGAGCTCCCGGGTTACGACGCCGTCGATACCGGCATGTTCGTACTCGAGCCGGGCAGGGTGGTGCGGGCGCTGCGGGAGGCGGGTCCGGCGCCCAGCATCTCTGACGGCATGCGGGTGCTCGCGCGGCGCGGCGAACTCGACGCCTTCGACCCGGCCACCGGGTGGTGGCACGACGTCGACACGCCCGAAGACGTCGCGGTGACCGAGCGCCTGCTCTACAACACGCTCACCAAGAGCACGGACGGTTTTTTCTCGCGGCACGTGAACCGGCGCCTCAGCCTCCTTTTGAGCACCAGGCTCTGGCGCTACGGCGTCACGCCCAACATGGTGACGGCGTGTACGCTTGTGCTCGGTGTGGCGGCGGGCGCGGCGTTCAGCCGGGGCAGCGGCATGGGCTGGGGCCTGCTCGGCGCGGCGCTCTTCCAGCTTCAGTCCATCGTAGACGGGGTCGACGGCGAGCTGGCGCGCCTGCTGCACAAGCAGAGCCGCTTCGGCTTCTGGTTCGATGTCGCGGTGGACAACGTCACGCACGCCGCGGTCTTCGGCGGGATCGCTATCGGGCTGCGGGCGGACCACGTCCCGGGGCCGTGGGGGACGCTCGGGCTGCTGGCGGTGCTCGGCGTCGCCGCCAGCTTCGGCCTGCTGGCCCCGTTCCTGGACCCGGACGGCGGTCGCCGGCTCGCAACGGAGCGGCCCGGTCTCCTCGATCGCGTGGTGGACGGCTTGAGCCGGCGCGACTTCCTGGGCTATGTGCTGCTTGTCGTGGCGCTGCTCGGCTGGCTCGGCGGTTTTCTCTGGCTCGCCGTCGCGGGCACGTGGGTCTTCGCGGGCACCGTTCTCTTCTTGAAAATCCGCGCGCGGGCCTCCACTCCGGATTTGGCTTAAAATGGCAGCGACCGGCCGGCCGTCTCGCGCCGAGCGGCTGACCGGCTTGGTTTTTCAAGCAAGATGCACGCGATGAACCCTCCCCGCCCGCGCTCCTGCTTCTTTGCCGCGGAGGTTTTGTGAGGAGGGCCCCGTGCGCGCGATGATCCTCGTTTGCATGGCCGCCGCCTGCTCCACCGACCCGGGGGCGACCTCCCTTCCCGCGGGCCCGGATTCCGCACCGGTGTCCCGGCCGAGGTCGGACCAGCCCGATGAGTTCGCCGCCCTCGAGCTGCGCGGCGTCAAGGGCGGCCGGCTCTCCTGGACCGTGCCGGGGACGCCGGCGGAAGTCGCCGCCATGCTGCTCGACTTCGACCAAGCCGCCGGGCACCGCGCGTGGGCGCGCCACTACCGCGTCGTCAAGCGAGAGGCGGACCGCGTCGTCGCGCAGTGGAAGTTCAAGGGCAAGCTCGGCATCAACCCCACGGTCGTGCTGGAGTTCCTGCGGGTCCGGGACGGACGGGATGTCACGCTGCGCTACCGCATCACCAAGCCGGATTTCGGGTTGGCCGCCTTCTTCGGCGACTACCGCCTCACCCAGGTCTCCCGTAATCCACCGCAGACCCGGCTCACGGAGCGGGTTTTCATCGACAGCGGCATCTGGCTCGCCCGCGCCTCGCCTGAGGACATCAAGAAGGGCTTGCACGCCGACGCGCGCCTCATCCGCGCGTGGATGGAGAAGCGGACGGCGAAGCAGCGGTGATTCGCCGCCTTCTCCATTCGGGGCTGGCCTGCATGACTCATGACGTCGCGGTTCCGGTCGTCCCGGATCGCCCGGCTCTTCGTCACTCGTCGTCGCTAACCCTCCCGGTCAGCTTCCTCCTTGCTGCTTGATCCGGACGACCTGTGCTCGACCAGAAGGCTCTTTCGCCGTGTGCGATTCCGCGTTTCGCGGCAAACCACCGCCCCGTTCGGCGCAACGACTCCCGTAGCGCCCGCGACTTCATGAATCATGCAGGCTAGAATCCCATGGCGGTCTTGCCCGGGGGGAGGCGAGATCCACAGGAGGGCTTTCCCGATGCAAAGCGAGAACCACAAAATCCAGCCCTGCCGCGGCAGGCTGGGTGTCCTGCTTCCCGGGATGGGTGCGGTTGCGAGCACGTTCATCGCGGGCGTCGTGCTCCACCGCCAGGGGATGGGACGTCTCATCGGTTCGCTGGCCGAGATGCAGACGATCCGGCTCGGCAAGCGCTACGAGGGGCGCAGTCCGCTCATCCGGGACTTCGTACCGCTCGAGCGGCAGGAGAACCTCGTCTTCGGCGGCTGGGATCTCTTCCCCGACACCATCTATGACGCCGCTCTCAAGGCGGGCGTCCTGTCCCCGGAGCAGCTCGAGCCGGTCCGTTCCCAGCTGGCGGACATCGTGCCCTGGCCCGGCGTGTTCGACCCCACTTACCTGCACAACCTGACGGGCACCCACATCAAGCGGGGGGAGACGAAGTGGGACCTGGCCCGGCAAGTGATCGCGGACATCGAGTCGTTCCAGGAGAAGCACGGGCTCGAACGGCTCGTGATGGTGTGGTGCGGCTCCACCGAGATCCTGCCGCAACCGTCTCCGGTCCACGAGAGCGTCGAGGCGTTGGAGCGCGGGCTCAAGGAGAACGCGGCGGAGATCCCGCCGTCGATGATCTACGCGTACGCCGCGGCCCGGCTCGGCGTCCCCTACGCAAACGGCGCCCCCAACCTGAGCGCGGACATCCCCGCCCTCGTCGAACTCGCGAAAGCCAACGGCGCGCCGATTGCCGGCAAGGACTTCAAGACGGGCCAGACACTCCTGAAGACCGTGCTCGCCCCCGCCCTCAAGGCGCGCATGCTGGGCCTGCAGGGCTGGTATTCGACCAACATTCTCGGGAACCGCGACGGCGAGGTGCTCGACGACCCCGGCGCCTTCCGCACCAAGGAGAAGAGCAAGCTGTCGGCGCTCTCCTCCATCCTGGAACCCCAGCTCTATCAGGAGCTCTACGGCGACCACGTCCACAAGGTGCGCATCGACTACTATCCGCCGCGCGGGGACGCGAAGGAGAGCTGGGACAGCATCGACATCTTCGGCTGGCTCGACAAGCCGATGCAGATCAAGGTGAACTTCCTCTGCCGCGACTCCATCCTGGCGGCGCCGATCGTCTACGACCTCGTGCTCTTCCTCGACCTGGCCAAACGGGCGGGGCTCGTGGGCATCCAGGAGTGGCTCTCCTTCTACTTCAAGCATCCCCAGTGCCGGTCCGACCTCTATCCGGAACACGATCTCTTCATCCAGCACCTGAAGCTCAAGAACACGCTCCGGCTGCTCATGGGCGAGGAGGTGCTCGACCACGCCGGCCTCGACTACTACACGCCGTAGCGCAACTGATGTATAGGGGATTCTAACCGGGGGCGCGGGGTAGTTGGGGCCCGGAGAGGGCTCTGAGGGGGTCGGACGGGGGCTTCCGATTGAGCTTGGGGATTCTGGACGCCGGGCGCGGGGTGGCGCGTACCCAGCGAAGTGCTCGCGAGGCCTTCAGGACGCCCGAAACAGCGATTGCGGGCGTCCTTCGCTCGCGGTGGGGACCGGGTGGCGCGCCCGCGCCCCGAGCGGGGGACGCCAGCCGCGTCCGAGGAGGAGTTGCCCCGCGGCGTTCAGGCGTCCATACGGCCCATCAAGCGCCGGTACACGCCTTGCTGTCGCGCCGTAAGGTGTTGTTCGATGCGCTCCGTCAACCGTGCATCCAATCTGCGTGCTCGTCTCTCCACCTCCGACAGCTCCGTGCCAACCCAGCACCTTCTCCTCATACGTTGGAACCACGACAGTTCGTTCTCGAGAGCCAAAAACTCCGCCGAGATCAGACGGACCTGTTCGACGCTGAGGGACAGCCGACTGGTCAGGTCGATGTAGGATGCGCGCATGGGGACTCACGCCCAACGGCGATCGATACACGCGTACGTACACGTGACAGTCCCGTTGAAAAGGCTCTCCACCCGCCACCCCTGGATCTGCCAATGAGTTCCGGGGAGCGGAGATATGCTCGGGCACACGAGGAGACACGTCCAACTCCACGCCGAGGCCGCCAAGTACTCCGACACGACCTGCAGCAGCCCTTGCTCCTGAATTGTGATCTTCAGATCGAAGAACTTCTCCATGATGGGATCCGTCTGGAGTGTCTGGAGTGCTGTCAGAAGGTCATCGAATCCGGCCTTGATCGCGTCCTTTGCTGCCTGACTGATGCTCATCCCATCGACAGTGTCCCCGAAGAGACTCCGAGCATCATCCACGGAGTACTGCAAGCCAGTGAGCTCATGTATCAAGTCCGTGATTGCAGGCAGCTCGGGCGAATCTGCCGCTCGACGAATCACCCGGATCGGTGTGGCCATGTCGAAACTCCTATGCCTTTCGTATTGGTCTTTGCCGGGTTCTCGGGCTTGTCACCCTGCCGCCTGCCCCGAGGCAAGCGGTAGGCCCGCTCCGACCTTTGCTCCGTACTCTCTCTCTCTCTCTCTCGTCAAGGGAAAACCACTGTCGGCGTAACCCGTTATTAGGAACGTAGGTTGGGCCGTCGGCCCCCCGGCTTCTCGCGGGGCTTCCTGTCGCCATCTCGGGCCTCTTTCGCCAGCCCGATGCCAGATTCGGCTTGGCCGCGGCCCCTCGATCAATTCGCCGTGAGCCCCACGCAACGACGGCTCGGCCCGAAATGCTCGGCGGATCCGCCAGTCACAAGGCCCGTGGGCCTGAGTCTCTCGCCGTAGAGAGCGCCGTCCGTCAACGTATAGGGGATTCTAACCGCGGGGTCGGGGTAGCTGGTGCGCGGGGAGAGGGCTTGCGGGGTCGAGCAGGGGCTTGCGCCGGCTCTTGGGGAGTCTGGACGCCGGCCCGGGGCGGCGCGTACCGATCGGAAGTGCTCGGGCGTCCTGCGCACGCGGTGGGGACAGGGTGCGGACACGGCTGCCGGCTGGTGCCTCGGAACAGGACCTCTTCGGACAAGAGCGCAGCGTGTCACGCGGCGGGGGGCGCGCGGGGTGCGTGGGGGTCGTGGCCGCCGCCCTGCTTTCGGTGGCGGAGGATGGCGTCGACTTCGAAGATCTTGCGCAGCAGGCGCGCCCAGGTCCTTCGGCGGTCCTTCGTGAACGCGGACTCCTCGTCGCGCAGGTCCGCTGGTACAACACCGAGCATCTCCACAGCGCGCTGCGTTTCGTCACGCCGGCGGACCGCCACGCCGGCCGCGACGAGCAGATCCTCGACGCCCGGCGCGAGGTCTACGAGCGGGCCCGCCGGCGCCGTCCGGAGCGCTGGGCCAAGGACGTGCGCAACTGGGCGCCCCTCGGCGACGTCACGCTCAACCCCGCGGTCGAACGCGCCCGCGTCGCACGCACCGCATGAACACGTTTCACGAGAAGTTTCGGGCGACAACTACCTTGACACCCGCCGATAGAGGGCTTGCGTTTCGTATACTTCAAGGCCGTGGGAATACGGTCCAAGGAGCAGTTCCGGGCGCTCCTCGTCGCCGACTTGGCGCTTCAGCGGGGCGTGGCGAAGGCGCGCGACGTGGCGATGGCGCTCCAGCGCCACTGGGAGGGGGACGCGACGGACTTCGCCGGCGAGCTGCGCAAGCTGGCGGGGCTCGAGGAGGGCGCGCTCGCACCGGTCCTCGACGAGGTGGATCGGCGCGTCGCGGAGGCGGGCGGAGACGCCCAGGTGGCGCTCGCCCGCCACGGCGGCGTGGACCGCTCGATCCACGTGGCGCTGGGCACGGACGGCGCGGCGCTGACGCGCGCGCTGACGAGTCTCGGCGCTCCGGTGCGCGCGCCGCTGCGGCCGCTGCCGGACGACCGGTACGTGGCGTTCGAGCCGGTGGGCGAGGGCGGGATGGGGGTCGTCTACCTCGCGCTCGACACCGAGCTCAACCGGCGGGTCGCGTTCAAGATGGTGCGTCCCGACGCGGGGACCGCCGCGACGGGGAAGCGCTCCACGCCGGCGTCGCCCACCGACGCGCGGCCGCCAGCGCGCGGCACGGACGCGGCGGAGACCTTCGAGGAGCTCAAGTCGCGGTTCCTCCAGGAGGCGTGGGTCACGGGCGGGATGGAACACCCTGGCATCGTGCCGGTCTACGAGCTGGGTAAGACCGGGGCGGGGGTGCCGTATTACACGATGCGGTTCGTGCGAGGGAAGCGCACGCTCGCGCAGGCCATCGACGAGCTGCGCGACAAGACCTGGGACGAGCGGCTCCCGCTCCTCGAGCCCTTCCTGAAGCTCTGCGACACGGTGCGCTACGCGCACTCCAAGGGGGTCGTCCACCGCGACCTGAAGCCGTAGAACGTCGCGCTCGGGGAGTACGTCGAGGTGGTGCTGCTCGACTGGGGGCTGGCGAAGGCCGAGGACCGGGAGGACCTGACGGGCTCGCTTTGGCAGAGAAAAATCGAGGAGTTCCGGAAGGCGACGGACATGAAGACCGTGGCCGGTGTGCTGGGGACGCCGGGCTACATGGCGCCCGAGGCGGCGCTGGGCCAGGTGCAGGAGGTGGACCGCAAGAGCGACGTCTACAGCCTGGGCGCGATCCTCTTCGAGATCCTGACGGGGCGGCTGCCGTTTCGGTTCGAGAGCTTCGTGGAGTGCGTCCGGAAGCTCTCGACGGAGGACGCGCCGGAGGCGCGAAGCCTCGACGAAGGCGTGCCGCAGGCGCTCAGCGACCTCTGCGCGCGGGCGCTCTCGCGCGACAAGGAGGAGCGTCCCCAGAGCGCGGAGGCGCTGGCCCAGGAGGTGCGGGCGTGGCAGGCGCAGAGCGCGCTGGAGAAGGAGGTCGAGGGGCTCTTGCGCGACGCGAAGGCGGTGCTGGACGCGGCGGCGGAGGCGCACGGCGAGGCGCGGCTCCGGCAGGTGGACCGAGCGGCGGGGGCGCTGGAGCGGGTTGAGGCGCGGCAGGCGGACAACCCGACGGCGCTGCGCTACAGAAAGCGCGCCGCGGCGCTGCGCGAGGGAGGCATCCGGGAGCGCGAGCGTGCCAGCGGTCGGCGGTTGCTCTTGCGCGTCGCCGCGGCGGTGCTCCTCCTCGCCACCGTGGGGGGCTTGGTCGTCGCGGGCGTCCTGAACCAGCGGAGGCGCGAGGCGGAGACCGCGCGGAACGAGGCCACCGCCGCGCTCGGCCGCGAGCAGCGGGCGCGTGAGGAGACTGAGGCCGCGCTGACTCGCGAGGAGCAAGCCCGCGAGGCCACGGCGAAGGAGCGCGACGCCAAGGCGCGGGCGCTGGCGGAGGTGTTGCGCCTGGCGGACGCCAAGAAAGTGCGCGACCTGCTGAACGGGATGGACGCCTTGTGGCCCGTGCATCCGAACCGGGCGCCGGCGATGGCCGACTGGCTCGAGCGCGCGACAGCCGTGATCGCGAACCGCCCCGGCCACGAGGAGGCGCTCGCGAGGGTGCGGGAGCGGGCGGAGCCGTATACCGAGGAGCAGCGCAGGAAGGACCACGCCGCGAAGATCTCGCGGCTCGAGGAGCTCAGAAAGGCGCTCTCGGAGGCGAAGCCCCCCGACGACGAGGCGAAGCGGAAGGCATGGGAGGAGCGCCGCGCGGGGGCGGAGAAGGAGGCGAAAGAGCTCGAGGCGGCGATCGCGGAGCGCGGGTCGTGGAGCTTCGCGTCGTCGGAGGACGACTGGCGCCACCAGGTGCTCGCGGACCTGCTCCATGGCCTCGACCGGCTCGAGGCCGCCCGGGAGCAGGTGCAGCAGCGCCACGAGGCGGCGAGGACGCTCCGGGAGCGGTCGATCGAGGCGCACCGGGCCAAATGGGACGCGACGGTCGAGGCGATCGCGAAGTCGCCGAAGTACGGCGGGCTCGAGCTCGCGCCGCAGCTCGGCTTGGTGCCGCTGGGGCCCGATCCCGACTCGGGGCTCTTCGAGTTCGCGGTGCTGGACACCGGGGCGATCCCCGAGCGCGACCCGGAGACGAAGCGCCTCGCGCTGGCCGACGACTTCGCGATCGTGCTGGTGCTCATCCCCGGCGGGACCTTCAAGATGGGCGCGCAGAAGGCGGACCCGGAGGCGGCGAACTTCGATCCCCAGGCGGAGAGCAACGAGTCGCCGGTCCACGAGGTGACCCTGAGCGCGTACTTCCTCGGGAAGTACGAGTGCACACAGGCGCAGTGGGAGAAGCTCTCCGGCGAGAGGCCGAGCCGGTACGGGCCGGGCAACGAGTACGGCGGCAAGAAGGTGACGCTCAGGCACCCGGTGGAGCAGGTCTCGTGGAACGACTGCACGCGGTGGCTGGCCCGGTACAACCTGGCGCTGCCGGCGGAGGCGCAGTGGGAGTTTGCGTGCCGGGCGGGGACCGACACCCCGTGGTGGTGCGGGACGGAGGCGGCGGCCCTGGCGAAGGCAGCCAACCTCGCGGACGCGTTCTGCAAGGCGAACGGGGGGCCCGCCTCGTGGAGCTACGAGGAGTGGGACGACGGCTTCGTCGTGCACGCGCCGGTGGGTTCCTTCGCGCCGAACGCCTTGGGCCTTCACGACGTGCACGGGAACGTGTCGGAGTGGTGCCGGGACACCTATAAGGGCTATCCCTCGGAACCGGTGACCGACCCCGTGGTGGAGGCCGCCGGGGCCCGCGTGTCCCGCGGCGGGAGCTGGTACTTCCTCGCTTCCCTCGCGCGGTCCGCCAACCGCGGCCCGTACGCCCCGTCGCTCCGCGTCAACTCCGTCGGCGTCCGCCCCGCCAGGTCCGTCACCTCCGAGTGACTTCACCTCTTCACCCCTTGCGAGACGGCCGGCGCGTGCGAAGCCGCGCAGGCCGTCGCCGGCATCCCGGAGAATTCTCGAAAAAAGCTGTTGACGCAGCGACGCGGGGCGGGCACGGGCAGAAGAAGTATGCGCGTGAAGCTCTTGACCCTCTCCTACGCCCCGTCGCTCCAGGGGTTCGACGACCGCCCGCTGGCGGAGTTCGTCCGGGACAAGGAGGTGCTTGCCGTCCGCGAGCACTTCTTCACGGTCCACGATCTGCCGCATCTGGCGTGCCTGATCACCGACCAGCCCGCTCCGGCCACCGCGGGCGAGCCGGCGGAGCCCGGACGCAAGAGCCGGCCCGACCCGCTCGCGGACCTCGCGCTGTTCGAGATCCTTCGCGAGTGGCGCGCCGCCCGGGCGCGTGCCCGTTCAAGGTCTTCGAGGCGTCCCTGCGGGCGCTCGACGAGGCCGGCCGGATGGTCCACGGTGGAGAAAGGGGCTCTCGTGAGGCGCGCGGGCAACCTCTGGGCCGACGTCGTCGCCTTCCCGTCGCTGCTCCAAACGGCGCACCGGGCGGCGCTGGGCAAGCGGACGGCGCGTTCGGTCGCGCGCTTTTCGGAGCGCGCCGAGCCGGAGGTGCTCCGGCTCCAGCGCGAGCTCGAGGCGGGCGCGTGGAGAACGGGGCGCGCCGCGACCTTCGAGATCTCGGACCCCAAGCGGCGCACGATCACGGCGGTGCCGTTTCGCGACCAGGTGGTCCACCACGCGCTCATGGCCGTGCTGGAGCCGGTCTTCGAGCGGCGGATGGTCTTCGACTCCTACGCCTGCCGCCGCGGCAAGGGGACCCACGCGGCCCTGCAGCGCGCGCGGCAATTCGTCCGCCGGTTCGCCTACTTCCTGAAACTGGACGTCAAGTCGTTCTTCGCGTCGGTGCCCCATGCGGCGGTCCGGGAGACGCTCGCGCACGTGGTGAAGGACCGCCGCGTCCCTGCGCTCTGCGCGGCGATCCTGGCCGGCCCGCGCGGCGAGGTTGCGAGCTTTGTCGCCGATCCGCTGGGGCTCCGGCTCAAGCCTCCCGGCGCGGGCATGCTGCGCCCCCGGCTACGGCGGCCACATCAGTCGCCGGCGCTTCGCTCGAGCTCGGCGACGAGCGCGGGAAGGTCGCGGGCGACGACCTCCCAGAGGATGTCCCTGTCGATCGCGTCGTAGCCGTGGATGAGGCGGTTGCGCATGGCCACGATCTCGCGCCACGGGACCCCGGGGCGCACCTCGCGAGCCTCTGCGGACAGCCGCGTGGCAGCCTCCCCGACGATCTCGACCAGGCGGGTCAGCGCGAGCTCCAGCATCCGATCCGCATCGAGATCGGCCCGCTTCCGCCCCTCGGCCATCCCGACCGCCTCGCGGGCGTGCTCGAGCATGTGCAGCAGCGTGGCACGGTCGTCATGCCGCGACATAGACGTCGCGAGCCTCCGCGAGCACCCGGTCCCGGATTCGCCGGCCGAGAAAGCCCGGCGTGTTCAGGTCGACCCGGCATCCGAGCAACCTCGTGAGCTCCTCCTCGATCCGGAAGAACGCGAGACCCACGCGGACTTCCGGCTCGAACTCGACGAGGACG
>Ga0114931_10008717_pt1 | contig 12231 bp, 15 predicted proteins | sample 2SBtaG_FD_89579 | JGI IMG/M metagenome (GOLD analysis project Ga0114931, IMG submission 89579) | Deep subsurface microbial communities from Kolumbo volcano to uncover new lineages of life (NeLLi) - 2SBTROV14_V59a metaG | ecosystem: Environmental > Aquatic > Marine > Volcanic | place: Kolumbo...
GAATACCATAGAGGCCAGGAGCATAACCTCCATCAACAGGCCGGATGTAAGACTGCAATCGATCCTTGTTACCAATACTCACTTGGCATACGGGCGGTGTCCATGTAAGAGCTTCCTTAAGAATACTACCTAATTTGAATGTACGGCTGGCATGTCACTTGCCACTGTCGTAGGGAGTGAAAAATGTATATATCATACAGATACCTGAAAAAATTAATCCTGGAATACACTGTCAGGATCATACTGGGGGCCGCGGTAGGATTTTCAGGGACAGCAGTGGCGATCCCTATCAGTCCGGGCGACGCTGGCTTGTCATTTCTGGGTGCCTTGCCTGGTGGTGATCTCACAGTTGATACGGGCATAAATGCTGATGGCACCTCGTTGCCAACCCTCAGCTACTCCAGTGGCACATTGACCGGTACTGTCATAGCCCAGGCTGGTGGGTCGGAGATTGCAGCCTTCCTGTTTGCCGGTGATTCGATATTCAGCACCGGGAATGTGCTGAACGTGATGAGCGGCAGCAGGCCTCTGGCCCTGTTGTTTCAGGGGGCGGCGACCATCCGCGGAACCATCGATGTCAGCGGTGGCGATGGCGCACCGGGTGGCACACGACTCACCGGGACTCGCGGCGCAGGTGTCGCCGGCGGGGGCAACGGTGGCTATGGATGCTGTTTTTCTTCACTGGAAGACGGCCAGGTACCCGGCGGCGGATCCGCAGGCGCCAGCACAGCTAACAGATCGGGACCAGGGGCCGGTGGCGGGTTCGGTACCGATGGTGGCGGGATAGGCGGGATACTTTCAGCATCGGCAGGTGTTTCCTATGGCGACCCCTTGCATGACCTCCTCCAGGGAGGCAGTGGCGGCGGTGGTGGCGGCGGAAGTTGCTGTGTCGGCAGTCTCTTCTACGGCGGTGACGGTGGCGGTGCCGGCGGTGGCGCGGTCGAGATCGGCGCCCTCGGCACGCTGGACTTTCTGGGCGCGACGATCCTTGCCAATGGGGGCAGGGGTGGTGATGACACGGGCACGGGCGGCGGCGGTGGCAGCGGCGGCGCCATCCTGCTCCATGCCTTCGACATCAACATCGACGCCATGAGTCTCCTGCAGGCCAACGGCGGTGCCGGTGGGGGTACGGCGGTCAGAGGAGCCTGCGGTGGCGCTGGACGAATCGAGACGGTGACCAATACCCACGGGAGGCTGAGTGCACTCGGAACCACAGAGGCACGCGGTGGGCCCGATCCCTTCAATACCTGTAATGATGGCGCCCTTGTTGCCAGTAGCTTTGCTGACATCGGCCAAGCCTCCATGTCGCCGCCATCGAATTCAGTCCCGGAGCCTCCTGCGTGGACCCTCTTAGGTATTGGCCTCATGATGTTGGCTGCGGTGACAAGAGGCCGGAACAGCCAGGGAAATCACCTAGGAGCTATAAGCTATTGCTAGGGCTTACCAGGACACCTTAGGTAAGTCGGCTTACTAATATAACCAGCTCCGATTGGCGTTTCACTCCCAGCTTGTTCATTGCCTGATAGAGATGGTAGCGGGCAGTAGTTATCGCGATACCATGTGTGGCGGCATAGTCGTTGAGTCGTGTCCCCTCATACAATGCACCGACCAAGGTGGCTTCGCTCGGTGTCAATCCGAACACGGCGGCGATACGATCTAACGGTGGGCTGCTAGCCCGGGCGGGGTCATGGATGAAGAGCAAGGCCGCAGGGGCTGGCTTATCGAGGGAGCGCGCTTTCCCGACACCGAAGGGCCGTAGTAAAAGCACATAGGCCGGTTTTCCTGAAGGACGTTGCACGATGACTTCAGTCCCTTCGCGTGGGGCTTGCACACCATCCGCTGCAGTCATCTTTTGCAGAGCCTGATGGAGGGCGCTCTGTGCCGTTTTGTCTGCGCAGTGCAGATGTCCGGCCGTAACGCCCAAACCGTCGTTTATGGCCAGAAATCTGTGCGCCTTGTCATTGGCGTGGATGATCATTCCCCGGGTATCGAACAGGAGCGCACCTGCAGAGATACACTCCAGCGTATCCAGCAGGGCCATCTCATGTGCCGCAGCGGTAGCAAGATGCAGATGGGCGTCGAATGCACGGCAGAGATGCGGCAGAATCCGCGCCAGCCGCCGCCGTTCAGTAGTTGTTGCCGGTCCCTGAGCGGGTGAACGGTGAATGGCCACGAAGGCACAGCCCCAGTCGTCGTCATTCCTTATACAGCCTGAAAGGAAGTAACGGAGGTCATCCGGGGCCAGGAAATCGTTATAGAACTCATCGCGGTTCATCTCTGATTCCGAGATGAATTCCTGATCGCAACCAATACTTCCCGTTTTTTGATGCGCGAGATAAGGGATTCGCGGACAGATTCTGGAGTAATGTTCCAAGTAGGCGGCAACACCATCCTGGGGCAGGCGTTTTCCGGCGGCGAAGAATTGTGGTGCCGCACCGGGACAGCGATGCCATTCGAGTGTTGCATCAACAGCACCCAGATAATCAGCTAAGCGGGTCAGTGCAGCCGGCCAATAGGTGGCATCGCCGATGGCGGCATAGCAGTCTTCAATGACTGCTGTAGCAGTGTGGACCGCTTTCCTTTCATCCCCTAGCCCCACAGTGAGGTTCCAGATTCAGTTGGGTATGGTCATAGAGTCTTTTGAAATGAAATAACTGCGGGTTAACCTGCGGTTTTATAATTGCCATCCCAAAACAAGAATAAAGCCACTTTAATTGCTTATAATACAATAGCTAATATTGTATATCTACTTTATCTATATTCTGTTGACGTAATATATGGCATAGGATATATTCGGCCGCATGAATATATCCCCCTTAACGCTATACCCTGCCATCGCGCACGAAATACGCCTGCGCTGTCTCCTGCTACTTCTTGAACATGGTGAACTCTGCGTTTGTGAGCTAACGCACGCCATTGGCGCAGCTCAGCCGACCATTTCCCGTCATCTTGCGCACCTGCGTTAGGTGGAGCTGGTGAGTGATCGCCGAGAGGGCCTGTGGATCCATTACCGGATCAATCCCGAGCTTCCAGACTGGGTGAAAAACGTGTTGCAAGAGACGGCCGATGGTGTGAAGGGAGTGGCTCCGTTTACGGAAGATCTAGTCGCATTGGAAAGCATGCCGAATCGTCCCGGCGCACCCCGGTGTGCTTGATAATGAATCACCGTTTTGTGCTATTCGCTCACTTTCGACTGCCTGGTTATGGTGGGAACTGACCATGGCAGATCAGCCGTTTAATGTGCTGTTTCTTTGCACTGGCAACTCTGCCCGCAGCCTACTTGCGGAGTGTCTGGTCAATCACCTGGGGCAGGGGAGATTCCGTGGCTACAGTGCAGGCAGTCATCCAAAAGGCGAAGTCCACCCTCTGACGATCCGCGAGTTACAGCGCAACGGTTTATTGACTGACGGTCTGCGCAGCAAAGACATGATGGAATTCGAGGGTGCTGATGCCCCGCAGATGGATTTCGTATTCACCGTCTGTGATCAGGCTGCTGCGGAAGTCTGTCCGGTCTGGCCGGGCCATCCGATGACAGCACATTGGGGAGTTGAGGACCCAGCTGCGGCGGATGGCGATGAACGCACGAAAGAAGCGGCGTTCACGAAGGCATTCCACGAGATTCGGAACCGTATCGCCATCTTCGTCGAACTCCCGATCGAATCGCTCAACGAAGGGCAACTCAAGGAAAGGCTGGCGGAAATCGGTCGTATCGCGAGGACGGATTCCGGCGGGAAAGGAGATGAGCGATGAGTGCCCAATGCGAAGTCACCGCCAAGCGTGAGGCCGGTAGTTCGATGAGCCTGTTCGAGCGTTACCTGACGGTGTGGGTCGGGCTGTGCATTATCGTGGACATCGCGCTGGTACACTGGTTCCCGGTGCCGTTCCAGGCTATTGCTCAGATGGAAGTAGCGCAGGTGAATCAGCCAGTGGCCGTGCTCATCTGGCTCATGATCATTCCGATACTGCTGAAGGTCGACTTCGGGGCCTTGCACCAGGTGAAGGAACACTGGCGGGGCATCGGCGTGACGCTCTTCATCAACTGGGGGGTCAAGCCGTTCTCCATGGCGCTGCTGGGCCGGCTGTTTATTCGCGGCATCTTTGCCCCCTACCTGCCGGCGGATCAACTCGATGCCTATATCGCCGGACTGATATTGCTTGCAACCGCGCCTTGCACGGCCATGGTGCTCGTCTGGAGTCGCCTCTCTAGTCTCTCTAATGGTGATGCCAACTTCACCCTGAGCCAGGTGGCGTTGAACGACACCATTATGGTGTTTGCGTTTGCGCCCATTGTCGGACTGCTGCTCGGCCTGTCGGCGATCACGGTGCCGTGGGATACGCTCTTCATAAAAAAACCCAAGAGGAGATAGTTCAATGGCGGTAAAGATCGGTATCAATGGTTTTGGCCGCATGGGCCGTTTGGGTTTACGCGCTGGTTGGGGGAGGGAAGACATTGTCGTCACCCAGGTGAACGAGATTGCTACGGATGCTGCCGGTTCCGCACATCTGCTCAAGTTTGATTCGGTGCACGGAACCTGGGTCGAGGAGAGTAATGCCGATGGAGACGCCATGATCATTGGTGGTAATCCAGTCGCATACAGCCGCAATGCCACCATCGACGAAACTGACTGGTCGGGCTGCGATATCGTCATCGAAGGCACCGGCAAGCATCACAAAAACCCGGAGTTACTGAAAACCTACTTTGATCAAGGGGTGAAGAAGGTCATCGTGGCGGCACCGACCGAGGGTGCGCTGAATATCGTCTACGGTATCAATGACCATCTCTACGATCCGGCAGAACACCACTTGCTAACGGCGGCTTCGTGTACGACCAATTGTCTGGCGCCCGTGGTTAAGGTGGTACATGAGAATATCGGTATCGTGCATGGCTGCATGACCACCATTCACGACATCACCAACACCCAGACCATCGTCGACAAGGGGCATAAAGACCTGCGCCGCGCCCGCGCCTGTGGTCAGTCTTTGATTCCGACCACGACCGGATCGGCAAAAGCGATCACCAGGATTTTCCCGGAACTGAGTGGCAAGCTGAACGGTCATGCGGTGCGTATTCCGCTGCTGAATGCGTCTCTCACTGACTTCGTCTTTGAAGCGACGCGGCCTGTGACGGCAGAAGAGGTCAACGGCTATTTCAAAGAGGCGGCAGAGGGTGAGTTGGCTGGAATCCTCGGTTACGAAGAGCGTCCGCTCGTGTCGATGGATTACTTGAATGATCCGCGTTCCTCGATCGTGGACGCGCTTTCCACCATGGTGATCGATGACACTCAGGTCAAGGTTTATGCCTGGTACGACAACGAGTGGGGCTATGTAAACCGGATGATGGATATCGCAGTCATGATCGTGCGGAGTCTGTAAGCTAGTGAAGACGATCGATATCGAATGGCACCACCTTCAGATGGAGGGCGAGACTTGTGAGCGTTGTGGTGACACCGGCGCCTTGTTGCGTGAGTTAGTCGCCAATCTGAACCGGGAATGCGCACCTAGGGGAGTCCAAGCGACACTGACGGAAACCTTGCTCGGACGGGAGCCTATCCAGGAGTCGAACCAGGTGCTGATCAATGGGCAACCGCTGGACGCCAGCATTCCTGCCATCCGGATCGGCAGCGGTGCCTGCGCCTCCTGTGGCGATCTGACCGGGCGCGAGGAGTCTTGCCGGACCCTGGAGTTGGGTGGTGAGTCGTTCGAGGTGCCACCCGCCTACGTGATTCACGGCGAGGTCTGCCGTTTGGGCCGGTGTTGCTGATGAACACCGGTACCCGGAATTACCTTACCGTCACTGCTGGTTATTGGGCCTTCACGATAACTGATGGCGCCATCCGCATGTTGGTGGTGCTGTACTTCCAGCTGCTGGGTTATTCGCCCTTCGAAGTGGCGATGCTGTTCCTGTTCTACGAGTTCTTCGGCATCGTCACCAACCTGGTGGGCGGCTGGCTGGGGGCACGCATCGGTCTCAATCTCACTATGCATATCGGCATGGGTATGCAGGTGGTAGCCCTGCTGTCTCTGACCGTACCTGATGCCTGGTTGTCTGTTGCCTATGTCATGGCCGCGCAAGCCCTGTCCGGCATCGCCAAGGATCTGAACAAGATGTCTGCCAAAGCCAGTGTGAAGACGCTGGCCCAGGGCGGTGGTGACGCTAAGCTATTCAAGTGGGTGGCGGCGCTAACGGGATCCAAGAATGCACTCAAGGGTGCCGGTTTCTTTGTCGGTGCAGCGCTTCTGGAATGGGTGGGCTTCCGCTGGGCACTGGCGGTACTGGCGGGGTTGTTGCTGATCGTACTCGTGCTGACTGCCATCCTATTACCCCACGGCGTGGGAAAAATGAAGTCAAAGCCCAAGTTCAGTCAGGTGTTCTCCAAGGTACCTGCTATCAACTGGCTCTCTGCGGCGCGCTTTTTCCTGTTTGGTTCCCGCGATGTCTGGTTCGTCGTGGGGCTGCCGGTGTTCCTCTACGAGGTGCTGGGCTGGTCCTTCATGAAGGTTGGCGGTTTCCTCGCCCTGTGGGTGGTCGGTTATGGCTTCGTCCAGGCTGGTGCGCCGAAACTTATCCGTTACGCTGGCAACAACCCCGGGGGCGGTACGGCCAGACTCTGGGCCTTCGTGCTCGCCTTGTGCCCCATTGCCATCGCGCTGGGTTTGCAGCAAGGTTGGCCTGCCGATGTGGTGCTTGTGGCAGGCCTTGTCGCCTTCGGTGTTGTCTTCGCGATCAATTCCGCGGTTCATTCCTACCTGATTTTGGCCTATTCGGACTTCGATAAGGTTTCGATGAACGTCGGCTTCTACTATATGGCGAATGCCGGCGGACGCCTGGCTGGCACCGTGCTGTCCGGTCTGGTCTATCAGACCCAGGGCCTGCAAGGCTGTCTGTGGTGGTCGGCCGGTTTCGTGCTGGCGGCAGCGTTACTGTCGTTCAAGCTGCCGGAGAGTTCTGTCAAATTAACAACCCCAGATTGATGGAATAGAAGGTATGGATACTTACAAACGAAACCGTTTTCCGCCCGCGGTGATCAGCTACGCTGTCTGGTTGTACTACCGCTTCAGTCTCAGTCCCGGGAAATCTTCCCGGAAGCCGTTCATGTAACGGATTGTTATGCCAATAACCGGGCGGAGCGATCACATGATCGACCCGATGTCGAGAGTAAGGTGTGCGCAGATACAAATCCATGAGTCAGGCGCAACGGTTTTTGACTACTCACGCAGCCATACAGAATCTGTCTAATCTTGGTCGGTACTTGGTGAGGGCGCGGCATTAGCGGAGCCTCAGGACAAGTGCGTTCGTAGAATGGAACGAGGCTGTTGCATGAATGATGTGGGATTGGTTCTATCTATCCTGGAGAGTTAATTTGTCAAAATCACGTTGAGGTTCCATCCTGGATGGTAGCCTTCACCTCTGTTAAAAAGGGAGGCTATGGCGGCGACGAATTTGTGGTGTTTTTCAAGGCACTCGGCGATGCACAGTTACTGGAAAACGCGCCGCCGCCATTGTCGAAAGCCTGCAGCTCCCTTTCCACATCGAAGCCGTGAGCAGATCCATCGGCATCAACATCGGCGCTGCGATCTATCCCCATCATGGTCGTAGCGGAACGGAGCTGATCTAGGCCGCCGATCGCAGGATGTACAAGGCAAAACAGGGCAAGCTCGCCTACTATATCGATGACACGCGCTGCATGCCACGATAGCCACCGACGCACAATGTCCCCAGGTCAAATCTTCTGTAATACCAGCGCCGCTGCCCGAATCATATCCGGCGTATCGTCATTCATGGACTGCAGTACGACGTTGTCAAGATTCGCCGAAGCCACTCCCATGTCTCGCTCCAGTTTGCGGGTGGTCTCGTCCTCCCCCCGTCCCTGCTGCTGGCGCAGTATTGCGGCACTCGCCGCCAGACTGACGGGCCGCAGCGCTTCGCAGCTCAAGCCCGGCGGTCGGCTCAGGGTGTCGAGAAGGTCGAAGATCTTGCCGGATGCGATGTGAACCGCAATGTGCATGGCTTCCTCGGGCGAGGCAGGTGGCTGGTCGCCCTTCATTGCCATACCCCCCTTCTCGTCCATATTCATTTCGCCGCCCATCATCTTGTGGAGACGGGCCATTTCCGTCCCGGAAGTGGCGCGGCGCAGCATGGTCGCAGCGCCGTCGATGAGAACCGGGCGCGCCGCCGCATCCGTGCAGGCCGCCTGAACCACTATCATCGCGGACTGAGTAACCATGGTGCGCAACTAGTCCAGCGGCGCCTTCATATCCATTTCGCCTTCATGGGAACGACCACAGGCGGCCAGCAGCATAACGGCGCACACCGCCGCGGTCATCATTGAAAATCTCATCGCCATATTCCTCTGCGCCGCATTCGACAAGGACATCGTCATAAAAATTTATCCACAAAAATGAATTCGACACCAGAATAGCAAAAACGATTCCCCGAGCACCACCATGAGTTTTCCATACGGATATATCGGAGTGATAAAAAAAAGAGGGGCTAGAACGATTAACTCGCTGAACTGGCGGTGATTGCAGTCCTGGCATTTGATCCGTGGCTTATTGCAGATACCCTGTATCCACTCGTTGTTCAGGAAACGCATGTCCCACCAGCGTGGATTTGCCGGACTGGCGTGGTCTGGTAAACGACCACCAGATAGCCACTGGCAAATTGCCTGATTCTGGTTTCTGCATTTCTGGGGATGTACATACAGGAATCTCTTGTTCATTCATCCTTTCCATGCATAAATTCACACGGTATTGGCTAATTGTCAGTCGGATATATAATTAGCCAATATAACCCTGTCTCCATGATTGCTGGATACCGTTTGTCGCGCTGTCACAGGGTTCAGTTCTGCTCTTGCCCCACTGTTTTGAAGCTGTAGAATGATCTGGTTAGTTGCTTGCGACATAACAATTTATAAACATGGTATTTTTCATGGTATGATCACTTACATAAAAAATTAACCCATTGAATTTATGTAATATAATGGATCTTTTGCGATCGAGTGGGAATGAGTGTTAGCCAGCGCTGATGACCGATAGCGATCTGGACTTTATGCTGCGCGCTTTGGGCCTGGCGCGTCAGGGCGCCCTGGCAGGTGAGGTGCCGGTGGGCGCGGTCCTGGTTCTCAATAATGAAGTGATCGGCGAGGGCTTCAACCGCCCGGTTGCGGCGCATGATCCCACTGCCCATGCAGAGATCATCGCGCTGCGTGCCGGTGCCCACCAATCAGGTAATTACCGCCTGTGCGATACCACACTCTATGTGACGCTGGAACCCTGTTATATGTGCGCCGGAGCAATCATCCATGCCCGGGTGCAGCGGCTGGTTTTTGGGGCGGCAGATCCCAAGACCGGAGCTGCCGGGGGATGTTTTGATCTCTTCGGCAGCGGTAAGGTCAATCATATCGTGACCGTTGAGTCCGGTATGCTGGCGGATGCCTGTGGTGGGTTACTGCGGGATTTCTTTCGGGTGCGTCGTCAGCAGGCCCTGACGGGCGGGCCGGCATGAGGCTGATAGGGTATGGTCTGACCGGAGGCTGGCAGTGAGTGGGCGGCAGACCGGGGGCTTGCTGCTGGGGCCGGTTTTGTTTTTGCTGTTGTTGCTCATCCCCACCCCGGCGGGTATGCCTCCGGCAGCACTAGCGGTGGTGGCCCTGACGGTGCTGATGGCGATCTGGTGGGTCAGCGAGGCGATTCCGATTGCCGCCACTGCCCTGTTGCCCATTGCACTGTTACCCCTGCTGGGTGTGATGGATGCCCGCCAGGTGACTCTGGCCTATGGCCATCATCTGGTCTTCCTGTTTCTGGGGGGCTTTCTGATTGCGGTGACCATGGAGAAGTGGGGCCTGCATCGGCGTATTGCCATGCATATCATCAGGCGGGTGGGCTTTACGCCGGCGCGTATCATTCTGGGCTTCATGCTGGCAACGGCCTTTCTGTCCATGTGGATCAGCAATACGGCGACGACGATGTTGATGATGACCATCGGTCTGGGGGTGATTCGACAGACCGGTGTGCTGCAGGCGGACGGGGAGGATGCTGCCATGTCGTTGGGCCAGGGCCGCTTTGGGACGGCCTTGATGCTGGGGATTGCCTATGCCGCCAGCATCGGTGGGGTGGCGACCCTGATTGGTACGCCACCCAATGCCATTTTGGCCGGTGTCATTGAAAAAACTATGGTTTCTCCATCGGCTTTGCCGAATGGATGGCGCTGGGTCTGCCCTTGTCCATGGTGATGCTGCTGCTTAGCTGGTTCTATTTGACCAGAATTGCCTATCGCTGCGAACAACAGGACCTGCCGGGTGGCAAAGAGATGATCATGAGAGAGTTGGTGGCACTAGGACCAACCAGTAGTGAAGAGCGCTGGGTATTGCTGATATTTGTTCTGGTGGCCGGTGCCTGGGTCCTGCGGGGTCTGCTGGGTTCCGGCGCATTGAGTATGGTCAAGGATTCCACCATCGCTGTCAGCGGTGCCCTGTTGTTATTTTTGATCCCCTCTCGTTCGGTCAGAGGAGATTTTTTGCTGGACTGGGAAACCGCGGTCAAGATCCCCTGGGACATCATTATCCTGTTCGGTGGCGGCTTTGCCCTGGCCAATGCCTACAAGGCCAGTGGCCTGACCCTGTGGATCGCTCACCAACTGGCTTTTCTGCAGGGTGCAGGACTATTCTCTGTGATCGCCATTATTGTCCTGGTGGTGATTTTTCTGACCGAGGTCACCTCCAATACGGCTACCGCTACTTTATTACTGCCGGTCATGGGTGCACTGGCGATAGCGTTGCAAATTCATCCCTATGGCCCGATGATTGCCGTGACCATTGCTGCCTCCTTTGCCTTTATGCTGCCGGTGGCAACCCCGCCCAATGCCATCGTATTCAGCAGTCGCCAGGTCACGATTCCGCAAATGGTCAGAGCGGGTGTCTGGTTGAATATCGTGGGCTCAGTGCTGATTATTGCCGTGATTATGCTCTGGTTGCCGGTAATCTGGGGGGTCGATCTGGCGAGCGTCCCGGCCCATTTTTCAGCCCCGGCCACGGGTGGCTGAGTGGACGCCGGGAAACAGGTGGGCAGCCGCTGTCCCCGCTGCGGGCGGGCTTTTCCCTGTCAGGGAGAACAGCAGGCGGCTGATTGCTGGTGCATGTCCATGCCTGTGATCGACCCGGCCCTGATGGCAGCCTATCCATCCTGCCTGTGCCGGCATTGTCTGCAGGCGTTATCGCAGCAGGTCGCAGGGAACATGCCGGAGTGCTGAACCCCGGCAGGCTGCAATCTGCGATTCAGGTGGATTTCAGGCATAATAGCAGGATCGGGTATGATGCCCTTATCTGTGAGCTGTGCAATGGCCTTCGCTCCGCAAACAGCCTGATGAATGATGATGGAAGAAAACGAGATTAAAGATAAAATTGCCACGCTGTGGCTTGAGCATCGCGATCTGGATGATGTGATCGACCATCTGCAGGCCAGTCTTCATATTGATCAGCTGCAACTTCGCCGTTTGAAGAAGCGCAAACTGCAGCTCAAGGACAATATCTCCAAACTGGAAAGCCAATTGATTCCCGACCTCAATGCCTGAGATGGATCAAGCAAAGCCACAGCTCGGCCTGATACTGGATGCCCTGAGTTTTGCCGCCCACAAGCATCGTGACCAACGGCGCAAGGATCCGGAAGCTTCCCCCTATATCAACCACCCTATTGAGCTGGCCCATGTGCTGTGCAATGAGGCCGGTATCAATGATACGGAAACGCTCTGCGCCGCTATTCTTCATGACACCCTGGAAGATACTGCAACCTCAGCGGATGAACTGTCTGGCCGTTTTGGTGCGCTGATCTGCAGCATCGTGCAAGAGGTGTCAGATGATAAGACCCTGCCCAGCAAGACCAGAAAGCGCCTGCAGGTTGAGCACGCGGCCTGCTCAAGCGATCAGGCCAAGCTGGTCAAGCTGGCAGATAAAATCTGCAACCTGCGGGATATTGCCAGCAGCCCGCCGGTAGGCTGGTCACTGGCCCGGCGCCAGGAATATTTCGAATGGGCCCGGGAGGTCATCGACCCAATGCGGGGTATACATGCCGACCTTGAGGCGATATTTGACGCTGCTTATGCCGATAAACCCGTGTCTTGAATGATGCCCGGGTGCTGTTGGCGCCGGGCCAGACAGCCGCTCCTGGGATGATCGTATGGTCGTAAGCCAGACTTGAACTAGCCTGTAAATCTTCTGATAGATGAGGGGTGTGTCC
>Ga0114931_10008718_pt1 | contig 12231 bp, 12 predicted proteins | sample 2SBtaG_FD_89579 | JGI IMG/M metagenome (GOLD analysis project Ga0114931, IMG submission 89579) | Deep subsurface microbial communities from Kolumbo volcano to uncover new lineages of life (NeLLi) - 2SBTROV14_V59a metaG | ecosystem: Environmental > Aquatic > Marine > Volcanic | place: Kolumbo...
CAATGGCATGGACATGGCGCTTCCGAAGCATCCGCATTCTTAATGGGAAGGCCGCGGATGACCGCCTGGCCGACTACAGTCAGGAAACTGACGATCAGGACGGTTATGCCGAGGACCGCTTGGCGGATCCAGAGACCCAAAAGCAAAAACACACCGAGAAAAAACTCGACCCAGGGAAGGACTCGGGCTATCCAGCCCGCTACCGCCGGCGGGAAGAGCCGATAGGCCTCAATCACGTAGAGAAAATTCTGATAAGGCTCAAAGATCTTTTGAGTGCTGACGAAAATAAACAGGAATGCCAGAAGAAATCGTAGAATCAGGCTTGGTTTCATGGCGATTGCTCATGAAAAAGATGCTTCAGGGCGCCTTTCAGGGCCTGAGGTCCCACGACCATATTTCCGTTGATGAAATATGTCGGGGTCGATCTGACCCCCTTGGCCTTTCCCTCGTCAATATTTTTCTGAATGATACGGCGAACGCCGGAATCATCCAGGCACTGTTTCAATCGGCCCATGTCAAGAGTCGCGTCCTTGGCGATCAGATCCAAGTCGGGACGAGGGTTGTTCAAGGAGCTCCATTTTTTCTGCCGCTCAAAGAGAAGATCATAGACCGGCCAGAATTTTTTCTGACGCGCCGCGCATTGAGCGTATTGCGCCGCCAGTAAAGAATGCTTGTGCATCCGCAAAGGAAAATATTTCATCTGAACAAACATATCCTTGGAATAATCTTGGAAATATCCATGGAGCATCTTCGCCCCGTACGCACAGGCCGGGCATTGAAAGTCGACAAATTCCACAATCCGGACACTGGCCTGAGGATCCCCTTTTGACCTCGCCTGCTCGCCGGCAGCTGTTCCCTGATTCCGCGATGACTGACCGAACCACTGGACACCGATCATGATAATTCCAAAAATGATCAAGACCCAGAGGGTCGCCTGTGTTTTATTCATTTTCGCCATAAAAATCTCCTATCTCCCACTCGCCAAAAGTATTCAATTTCTTAACTCCGAACCTTTTGACATTTTAACACAAAAACCCTTCCTGAACACAAAAGAGGCCGGAAATTTGCTTTCCGGCCTCTTCAGCATCCGTCATAGAAAAATAAATTATAACTGCGGTCCCGCGGCCTGGAGGGCCTTGCCTTCATCAGTGTCGGTGAAGTTCTTAAAGTTTTCCTGAAACATCCGGGCGAGTTTTTCCAGTTGCTTGTCATAGGCGGCCTTGTCGCTCCAGCCGGCGCGGGGATTGAGCAGATCGGTATTGACTCCGGGTATCAATTTCGGGACCTGCAGATTAAAAACCGGCATCGTTTCATACTCGGCTTTATCCAGCTCACCGGCGAAGATCGCGTCAATGATGACGCGGTTTTCTTTTAACGGAATGCGGTACCCAGTCCCATAAGGCCCGGCCACCCAGCCGGTATTGAGTAAATACGCATGGGAATCGTGCTGTTCCACTTTTTTTCCGAGGATCTTTCCGTACATCGTCGGATGGACCAGAAGAAAGGCCTTCCCGAAACAGGGAGAGAATGTCGCCCGGGGCTCGGTCACGCCCAACTCGGTCCCGGCAACCTTGGCGGTGTAACCGCTTAAATAATGATACATCGTCTGTTCTTTGGTCAGCCTGGAGACCGGCGGAAGAACGCCGTAGGCGTCACAAGTCAGGAAAATAATCCGTTTCGGATGTGTCCCTTTGGAAACCGGTTTGACGATGTTGCCGATGTGATAAATCGGATAAGAAACACGGGTGTTCTCGGTCTTTTTGGAAGACGCGAAATCCACCTTCCCCTTTTCGTCCAGGTCGACATTCTCAAGCAGGGCGTCTCGCTTGATCGCGTCAAAGATCCCCGGCTCCCGCTCATGGGTCAGATCAATACACTTGGCGTAACAACCCCCTTCGAAATTAAAGACCCCTTCGTCATCCCAGCCGTGTTCATCGTCGCCGATCAGGGCTCGCTTGGGATCGGTGGAAAGAGTGGTCTTGCCCGTCCCGGACAGTCCGAAAAACAGCGCGGTATCCCCGTCCTTTCCTCTGTTGGCCGAACAATGGAAAGCTCCGATCCCTTTCAGCGGAAGAAAATAATTCATGATCGAGAAGATTCCCTTCTTGATCTCTCCACCGTACCAGGTCCCGCCTATACACGTCATCCGTTCAGAAATGTTAAACGCCACGAAGACCTCGGAACGCAAGCCCCATTTTTCATAATCCTTGCAAGTCGTCTTGCAGGCGTTGAGAATCGTCCAATCCGGCTGAAAGTCTTCAAGTTCTTCTTCGGTCGGCCGGATAAACATATTCTTAAAAAAATGAGCCATCCAGGCAACCTCAGTCACCAGGCGGACCGAAAGACGCGTGTCCTTGTTGGCCCCGCAGAACCCGTCGATGACATAGAGTTTCTTGCCGTTCAACTGCTTGAGCGAAATATCCTTGAGATGCTCCCAAGCCTCTTGCGAAAGCGGTTTATTGTCCGACCCCGACGAGGTCCCATCGGACCACCAGACGGTGTCCTTTGTGGTCTCATCCTTGACGATATATTTATCCTTGGGCGAACGGCCGGTGAATTTCCCTGTATCGACCGCCACGGCACCGAATTCCGTTTCTATTCCTTTTTCATATCCCTCCAGGGACGGATCGGTCTCTTGCTCAAAAAGATCGCTATAAGAGGAATTATAATAAAGTTCGGTAATATCCTTCAGGCCGACTTTGTCCAGGCCGAGGTCTTGTTTGGTTTTCATGATCAACTCCTTGCCTTCTCTATAAATATTATACAACTTGACAGATCAAAAGCATTTGGCATTATTATAGTTAAGCTTAATAAAATGTCAACTTCCAGTATTACGGAACTATCTCGGTACTTCTACGGGCGGCGAACCCTGCCCGGCTACTTTAAAGTGCGATAAAAGACAAACTTCTTCTCTCCGGCCTTCACCCGGACCTGACCGATCTCAGTCTCATCAAAAAACAGGTTATACAAACCCGGCTGTACCACCAGTCTGGCCATCCCGATATTTGCCGGCAGGGTCTCCCAGGACCGCAGGTCCGCCTGTTCGGAATACAGGTAGATCAGGTTTCCCACAACCTTGGCCACCCCGCCGGTCGTGTCCCCATAATTCTTCTGTAGCCGGTCCGTCTGTTCTTTCACCAGCAGACCTTTACCGGCCATACGCACAAGGGTCTTGGCCGTCAACCGCAGTCGCCGGCTCTCCAGCGTCGTTTCCGCCAGCTTATTGATATCCTGAACAAGTTCGACCGGTTCGCTGTATTGCGCCGTTGCTTCCCGGGCGGTGAAGGTCTTTTTCCCGCGGGACTGGTAGCGCTCCTTATAACGCGAAAAAGCAAATTTATACAACTGCCCGTTAACGGGGACGATAAAATTCGCGTCGGCCTTGACCGGTCCGAATCCCTCATAAGCAACCAGATAAATCTCCGCGTTTTTCTGACGCCGGTCGAAACCGACCAAGGGCGTATCGGGAAATTTCTCTTTAAACCCGCGGAACCCCGGACGGTCAATGACGGCCGCGAGGCTTAATAAATTCTCCTTCAGAATCTCCGGCGGCTGCACATGGAAAAGTTTCTGAAACTTGGTCTGATAAATCTCCAGCGCCTTCTGGTAAGAGATATAGGCGTCATCCAGATCACTGGAACTTCCGGACGCTTCATACATCATGCCCATCAGCATACGGGCAAAGGCGTCTTCCTTATAAACGTTACGCTGATCCGGTTGATACTGCAGATTGATCGCCCGCAGTGTCGAGTCCACATCCCGGGCCTCAACCAGGGCGTTTTCCCAATCTTCGAGCGCGGCATAGTTCAGCGCCTCGAAAACATTAATCATTACCCGTTCGAAGTCCTCCCCCCGATAAGGCAGGGCATAATCGTTCCAGACCCAGCTCAGCGCCTCCTTGCTGACGGAGGTCGTCAGGAGCTTATCGTACTCCTTCTTGGCCTTTTCAAAGACTTCATTACTCTGTCGGTACTTCCCGGCATAATGCAGAACCAAGCCTTGATCAAGCAGATACATCAACTGATTGCGCTCACCGTAATCCTTTTGATGTTTTTCAAGAATCGACAGGGCCCGATCATACCGGTTGGTCACGACCATATAATTGATCTGCGGCTGGACAGTCGGGCCCGAAGCGCAAGCGCTTAAAAAACAGCAGCCGGCGCCGGCAATAATGCGGATAAGTTTCCTGAACGGCATGGAGAACAGTCGGGGTAGAAATGTTTAGAGTCCGAACCGGGGAATGGTGACAGTCTTTTTGATTTCTTTCTGTCCGATCCAGACCTTTCGGTTGGTTTCGATATCGATCAATTCCAGGTTTGCCTGATAAAAAATGGTATATTGCCGTTTGACTTCATCCTTGACGGAATTGAGGCTCCCCAGGAGCATATAGTCGGCACCAAGCTCTTTGCCCATCGCGGCCATCGTCGCCGGATCGGTGTAACCTTTCTGCTGATCTTCCCGTTCCGCGCGGATATCCTGCCGCTCCTCCGGGGCGGCGACAAAAACGACCTTCCCGGAATTGATGAGCGCCCGCTCCAGAGACTTGGTGAACACTTCTGTATTGATATGTTCCTGGCTCCGGTTGTGTACGGGACCGACAATGACCACCGGCTTCCGGCCATTTTTGGCCGTGAAGACTTCGGCCCAGGGATTGCTCAAAGATTCCTTGATCATCTCCTCGGCCACCATTTGGGCATCGGTATCGTTCCAATATCCACTCAAATCAGTGGGCTTGTTAACATCCACACGCTTAACCTGACGGGCCGAACAGGCCCCGAGGGTTCCGGCCAGGCCGGCCACCAGAATCAAAATCAATGTACGTTTGAACATAGGGCGCTCCTTGAAAAAATCGAAATTGATGGTATCCTTTACTTATACAGAGTCAAAAATTATGGCATATCTCTTTGAACAACAATTTCTCTGCCCTTACTGCTGCAGTGTGAATCACTTCTATGAAGAATACACCGGCGGCCATTTTCTGCAGGACTGCGAGACCTGCTGCCGTCCGATCAAGATTTCCCTCCATATCCACGGAAATGAGCTGATTGATCTGCAGACCGAGATCGAAGGCTGATTCACTTCGGCGAAATCACGAAACTGCCCTCATAATCCTTCCGGACCTTCGTCAAATATTCATCCGCTTGGGCCTTTGTCCGGAAACTTCCAATATAGATCCTGTACCAGGTCCCCCGGTCCGGAATCTCCGTTTCTTGAATATAAGCGGGATAACCGGCATCCTTGATCTTCTTTAGCGCGGTCTCGGCTGATTCCTTCTTTTTGGAAGATAAAACCTGGATCGTGTACGGGACTTCGGAGAAGTCCGGCTTTTCGGAGGACGCTGTCCCGCTGGCGGCCGCGGCCTGCTCTCGCGGACGCGCCGACGGCACGGATTTTTCTTCAGACCTCTCAGACTTCTTTGTTAAACCTTCGGGTTCGGCAGACGTCTTCATCACCGTCTTCGCGGGCTCCTCCTGGTTCTGGCCGACAAATTCATATTCAACGCGATCCACGGGATGGTCTTCCTCAGGAAAAATTTCACTCAAAGGAACCGCGTTATCATTCCCCTGATAATTGAACGCAAAAAGAACGATACCCACGACCCCGATAACAAACAGCCAGATCGGCCAATTCTTCATAACCTCTCCTCCTTTCCGATAATCATCCCAAAATTTCTGAGATTATTCTAACCTTTTTATCGCAAATTCACAAGCGCATCGATCAGACAAACAAACCTATTCCGCCGCGGTCTCATCTTGCCGGTCATTCGAGGATGCGGACTGCGGACATTCGGGAAATTTTCCCAAAAGCGCATTCTCACACAACTCTTTGACTTCATCACTAAAATCTTTCGAAATGATCCATTCAAGATAAGGACGATCCATTTCGGCGACCTTCTTTAAAGATTCCTTGGCGGCATATTTTCCAAACATCATGTACAACTCGCCGTTCCACCAGCGAAACTTTCGGCCCTTGTCATAAAAATGCGACCGTTTTTGATATTCAAAGGCCTTCAACGTCTCGATCTCCGAAGCACCGTCACAGTATTTGCGGATCTGCGACTCCAAAACCTCCAGCGTCGCCTGACTGTCAGCCAATGCCGAGTGCGCTCCGTCGAGTTCTTTCCCGCAGAAAAACGCATAGGCGCTCGTCAAATCCCGTTTCTCATGCAGATGAAAGACTTTCTGAGCGTCGTAGATATCGCGCTGACGGTAATCAAAAGAATATCCCTTCTCGCTCAGCTCCCGGGCCAGAACGGGAAGATCAAACCGCTCGACATTGAATCCGCCCAGGTCGGCCCCGTCAAAAAACTTCACAATCTCGGCCGCCACATTCCGAAACGCCGGAGCGTCTTTGACGTCTTCATCTTTGATCCCGGTCAACTCACTGACCTCCGGCGGGATCTTCATGCCGGGATTGATGCGTTTTTCATAAGTCGTCTGTGTTCCGTCGGGAAGAGAGCGGACCATTCCGATCTCAATGATCTTATCTTTTTCGACCCAAGTTCCGGTCGTCTCCAGATCCAGAATCACCAGCGGGCGTTTCAATTTCATAGTCTTGACTTTCTTATTTTCAGATTTCTATTCTTAATATTCCTAGGCCCAATCATCATAATCCTCGTCGGCCTGCCGGTCAAAATACCGATCATATACCGCGTGGGGATGAACAAACCCTCCCTCGACTTTCACGTATTTACGCAATATGTCTCCCTCGCCCAGAAAGCGGGACACCCTGGTGTACATCGACGCGTCCGGCCCCCGCCGGGGCGAACGGTCCACCTGCGGCCGCAGAAGAAACAGATTCTTTTTCGCGCGGGTTGTCGCCACATAAAACAACCGGCGTTCTTCTTCAATCGCCTCTTCACTGTTTATGGCCCGGTAAGAAGGCAAATATCCTTCCGCCAGAAAAATGACAAAAACGCTGTGCCACTCCAATCCCTTCGCGGAATGGATAGTCGACAGAATCAATTGCGCGTCGTCGGGCCTTTCAATATTCTGATCGATCAGGCTTTTTTCCGGCGGCTCCAGTGCCATGTCGGCAAGAAAATCCTCCAGACGGTTGTAGCGGGAGGCAATCTTTTCGAGCGATTCAAGATCGTTCATCCGCTTATCATAGTCGTCATATTGATCCATCAGCAACGGATAATACGCCTCCAGGCAGCGTACCAGAATCTCGTTCGGCTCATCATCACGGTCCACGTCCCGCAGGGCATGGATAATTTTCGCGAGCTCCGGCCTTTTGGAAAGGATGGCCGGCGATAACAGTAACCCCTTGATTTTGATCTGATCGACGATCTGCTGGGCGGTCTTGGCCCCGATCCCTTTGAGCATGGTGAGAATCCTTAACCAGCTCACGTCGTGACCGGGATTCTGCACCACCCGCAAGAAAGACAGCGCGTCTTTGATGTGCGCCGATTCGACAAACTTCTGACCACCGTATTTGACAAAGGAAACTCCCTGGGCGGCCAGCTGAACCTCCAGATCATTGGAATGCCATCCCGAACGGAACAGAACAGCCATCTCGCTGAACTTGACCCCTTCAGCCCGCAGCTGCGTGATCCTTTCGGTAATGTAGCGGGACTGGGTATTCTCGTCGGGAACTTCCACATAGATCGGAAGATTCTCCCCGGCGTTCTGGGTAAAAAGATTCTTATCAAACTTCTCCCGGGCGGCGCTGATCACCTCATTGGTAAGATCCAGAATCGGTTGCGAAGAGCGGTAATTCTCCTCCAGGGTGATGACCCTCGCCTTGGGAAAAATCTTGGGGAAATCGATAATATTGCGGAAATGCGCGCCGCGGAATGAATAGATGCTTTGCGAATCGTCGCCGACGACCATAATGTTGTCATGACGGCAGGTCAGAAGCCTGACGATCTCAGCCTGGATCTTGTTGGTATCCTGATACTCATCGACCATGATATAACGATAATAGTCCGACAGGGCCTCCCGCAATTTCTGGTCGGAGGCCAGAAGATCCCGCAAATAAACCAAAAGATCATCATAATCGGCCAGGGCCATAGATTTCTTATATCGCGTGTATTCACCGTGGATCTTTTCGATCGACGCCGAATATTCCATAAAATGCGGGTACTCTTCATAAATGACCGATTCCAGATCGATACATTTGTTCACGCATTTTGATATCACAGAAAACAGGGCATTCTTTTTCGGGAAACGCTTGTCGTTCTTGCCCAGACCCATATGAGTGCGGATCATGTGCACCGTATTTTCGGAATCCGCCTGGTCGAGGATAGTAAAATGCCGCGGCAGTCCCATCCGTTCTCCGTATTTTCGCAATATCGTGTTGGCAAAGGAATGAAAGGTTCCCCCCGAGACCTGCTGGCAGCGGTCGTCCAAAATGCCGGAGGCGCGGCTCAGCATCTCCCTGGCCGCACGGCGGGTGAAGGTCAACAGCAGGATGTTTTCCGGGCGCACACCCCGTTCCACCAGATAGGCCGTACGGAACACCAGCACGTGGGTCTTGCCGCTGCCGGCGCCGGCAATGACAAGATACGGGCCTTCCGTTGAACAAGCCGCTTCTTTTTGTGTGGGATTGAGTTCCTCGTCGTAATTGATCACGGGGGCAGGGGTCTCCATTGAGGTAGCATTATAACACAGGCAACCTTTCAGACAATGACTCTCATAAAAAACTTCTTTAAATAAGGGAATCGATCAAGGAAAAATCAAAACCTTCGGATCACACTGATGACCTTACCGATAATCGATACGTCTTCGTTGACCGGGATAGGTTGATAGCGGGGGTTGGCGGGTTCCAGGAAATACTGGATCCCCTTCTTACGCAGGTAGTTGACCGTGGCCTCCTCGCCGACATGGGCCACGACGGTCTCGCCGTTTTGGGCGATTGACTGCTTGCGGACGAGCACCAAATCATCGGCAAAAATGCCCGCCTCAATCATGCTGTCCCCTCTGACTCTCAGGGCGAAGGTGGTGTCATCCGAAAAGACCAGACTGTCCAAATCCAGATATCCTTCAATCTCCTCAACGGCAAGTGTCGGCAGCCCGGCCTGGACCCGGCCCAAGATCGGGATAGAAAACAGCGATTCTTTGAGCAGCTCAATGGCGCGGGATTTATTGGCCGAGATCTTAATGAACCCTTTGTTGGCCAGGGCCTTTAAGTGATCCCGGACGGTTCCGGTTGAAGAAAAACCGAAATGCTTGGCGATTTCCCGAAGTGTCGGCGGAAGGTTGGACTTCTTAACCTTTTGATAAATGAATTTCAGGACGTCTTTTTGACGCGTGGTTAAAGAAGCTGTCTGAGTCATAAACGCATTATACCACTCAAGTGTGTGGAGGTCAAGAAATTTTTAGGCGCTTTTGATACAACTGACCACCACAAAGACAATCACACCCGTAATCCCGATGCTCACCAGGAACATGAAAACCCACTCCATCTTGTCCTTGGGCTTCATATAAAACTCCCAAAAGGCCTTCATCTTCCCCTCGGAGGCCTTATCCGCAGAATCCTGCGCCGGCGTGGATTCATTTTCCGAAGATTTGTCTTCTTCCGAAATTATTGTTCTGCTCCATCCTGCCCGGCGTCCCGCGGCCAGGGCGTGTCGTTACGGACATAATGCCCGCCGGTTTCTTTAAAAAAATATTCCACTAAAGGATGCGCAATGGATTCCGGCGACTCGTCGGGATGAAGGTTGCTCTGGGCGACGTATGTCACCTGGTCCGAGCCGTGAACCAGCACATGATACCACGGCTGCTCGCGGTCAGGTTGGGTCTGATTCATGAAATACCACTGATCTGCGGCCTGGCAGGTCGGATCATAGCCCACGATAATGCCGCGATAACCGTACCGCTTGTGCCGGATCACCTGCCCGCTCTGAAAAAGCGGCTCGCGGACCACCTTCGCTTTGGAAGGAAAAAACCGGCGCCCCGACGCCTCCATTTGCTTAAAAAGGCTCGTTAACAGGATACTGTTGCGTTTGTTCCCTTCCAGCTGATAAGCACGGATCAGATTGGCTAGAACCCGTTTTAGAATATCCTGCGCTTTAACCGTATCGGCAAAAATAAATTTCGAATCAAGCCCCATTCTCGCCCAATCCTCCTTGCCAAGGATCTTACCGCCATTAAAACAATCCACCAGATACGTGCCGCCGTCTTTGCGGATCCGCGCCATAAAATGTCCGGGAAGATTACATCCTTCGATCTTCAGACCCAGCCGCTCTCCGGTCAGTACATACAGACAGACGAGTGTGATCGGCAGTCCCTTTTTGGAATGCAAAGTATAAAGCAGATTGCTGTTCTGCGGATTGTAATAGTCGTCGGACGCGCCCTTGAATTCCTTAACGGCGAAAAGAAAGCGCGCCAGCTGAACCTCATCGACGGTTTCAAAAAGCCTGACGTACTCTTCCGTCAAAAGACGCAGATGCTCGGAGATATCCTGGTGATTCCAGTACTCTAATCCGGACTGAAACTCGGCCAGCATCGACAAACCCTTTTCCAGCCGCCCGGATTCCGACGACGGCTTTTTCCAGGCCGGCCAATGCCCCTTGAGCCAACCGCGCATATGGCTGGCAAGAATCCGCTGTAAGGCTTGTTTACGCGACAGAACCAGATCGGCGGGAAGTTTGGAAAGTTCCTGGCGGAATTCCGGCCCGAAGGAGAGAAGACGGCGGGCCACAATCTGACGAACCGACGGCGTTTCGTCATCCAGAAGATTGATCAAGTGAGGAAGATCTCGCGACTCCGTCATAAATTTACTATAGAACCGCCCAAAGCAAATGTCAAAGGCCCAAACATAAATTTACGCTTCCTCAATCTCGCCTTCCAACTTCTTGAGCAGTTCGTTGGTGCCGTCCAAAAGCTCAGGCGATCCCAGCTTTAAAGCGTTCATATCTTTCTTAAACCCGCGCAGGGCGTGCGCGAGCTTGCGCAACGACGAGAGATGCCGTTCCTGACGTTCCTTCTCCGGATCCACCTGTTTGCGTTCCTTCATCAAACTGGTCAGATCCCTGCGGACCACCGACGCGTCAGCCCCTTTTTCAAACACCGCCTGTTTCAGATGAGCGTAGTCACCCTTGGTCAATTCCCTTTTTTGCCCGGCCATCCGCAACACATTAACGGCATCAACACTCGGAACATTGGGAGCCCCGCGCTTTTCTACGAACTCCTTGCTCAAATAGGCCGGTTCCTTCTGCTCAAGAAAAAAATAATTCTTCAGCATTTTCACCGCGGTCGTATGTTTTAACCCAAGCTCTTTCTGAGTATACTCGTCGAACTTCTTATATCCCCAGTCCAAATAAAGCTTATCCCTCCAGACCGGATACAGCCGTTCTCCCAACGCCACCCAGGACGTCTTGAAACTCTTTGTGTACGATACGATCTCATCCCGGATCCCCGTCCCGGCGATATTGTCGGCCACCGCATCACTTTTTTCGTAAGGATCAACCACACTCATACGTTCCTCCTTTATAAACGACGAATCGTCACCCGCCCGGCCAGGTCCAAGACCTGCTGTCTGGTAAAAGATCCGGGATGAATGCTCATAGCGTTGGCCGTTCCGGCGGCCACGCCGAAACGCACAGCCTCGTCGAACGGCCCGTCTTTGAGTAGGACCGAGAGGACGCCCGCGACCAAAGCGTCGCCGCATCCGACGGTATTGACCATTTTGATCTTGGGCGGAACCGCCTGCCAAAAGCCTTTTCCATCGGATGCCGCCGCCCCCCTGGCCCCGACCGAAATGATCACATTCTTCACGCCGGCGCTTAGAAAATGTTTCAATCCTTTTTTTATGGCGGCCTGGCTGGTCAGACGCTTCTTCAAAATATACTGGGCCTCGGTGAGATTCGGTTTGACAAGAAAGGGCTTGGCCGTGATCCCCTTTAAAAACGGCACTCCGCTGGTATCAAGGACCACTCTCTTATGAAGACGCCCGGCCTTGCGGATCAATTCGTGATAAATTCTATTACCGGCACCGGGGATATTCCGGCCTGACAGCACGACAAACTCACACCCCTGCAAAAGCGCGTTATAGTTTTTCCGAAAGGCGGCCAGTTCTTTCTGCTTAACCGCCGGTCCTTCCTCAAGAATCCTCGTCACCCTGCCAGTCCGTTTGTCGATCACGGCGAGACTGGTCCGGCTCTCCCCGCTGATCGGAACAAACTTGTGGTGAATCCCCTCCCTTTTTAAAGTCTCTTCAATGAATTTGCCTTCCGGCCCGCCAAGAAACCCCGTCGCCAGGGTATTGACCCGCAGACGTTTGAGC
>Ga0114931_10008719_pt1 | contig 12230 bp, 8 predicted proteins | sample 2SBtaG_FD_89579 | JGI IMG/M metagenome (GOLD analysis project Ga0114931, IMG submission 89579) | Deep subsurface microbial communities from Kolumbo volcano to uncover new lineages of life (NeLLi) - 2SBTROV14_V59a metaG | ecosystem: Environmental > Aquatic > Marine > Volcanic | place: Kolumbo...
CGACGCTACTACGACGAAAGCGAGTTGCTCAGCAGCGCGACGTCGTCGATCGCCCTCGGTCCTCGCGGTGGGCTTTGGATCGGTTCCAACCTGGGAGTCGACCTCTATCAAGGGGGTCGCCGCATCCGTTCGTTGACGCAAAACCAAGGCCTGCCGTCGACCGAGGTCACTGCCCTTGCCCTGGAGCCCAACGGCACGTTGTGGGTGGGAACCACGCTCGGCGTGGCACGCTGGAACGGCAAGCAGTGGTCGCTGCGTCATAGTCGGCGATGGCTGCCTGATAACCGGGTGCGCGACATCGCGCTGGCCAAGGACGGGGCCGCATGGATCGCGACCGCCGGAGGGGTCTCGGTCTTGCGGCGACGCAAAATGACGCTTGCCGACAAGGCCGCAAGTTATGAAAACGTGATGCGCGAGCGACATGTCCGACCGCCCGGATTGATGCGCCGCTGCCGGCTGCGCGTGGCCGGTGATACAAGCACGTTTGAACCGATGGATACGGACAACGACGGGCTATTCACGGGAATTTATCTCGGCGCCGAGTCTTACCGCTACGCCGTCACCCACGACCCGATGGCCAAACAGACCGCCGCGCACGCCTTCGCGGCGATGGAATTTCTACAGCACGTGACCGAAACGCCCGGCTTTGTCGCCCGGTCCGTGGTTCCCGCGGCCTGGACCCGGGTGGCCGATGCCAATCGCTCGTACACGCCTGAAGAAATCGCGGCGATTCGCGTGCGGGAGCCGCGTTTCAAACCGGTCGAAGTTCACTGGCACAAAAGCCGTGACGGCCGCTGGCTATGGAAAGACGACACGAGTTCGGATGAGATTTCAGGCCATTATTTCGCCTACGCCGTTTACTACGACCTGGTGGCCCAGGGCGATGAAAAGCAGCGCGTCCGCGATCTGGTGCGCCGCGTCACGGACTACATCATCGAGGGTGGATTCACGCTGCGCGACGTTGACGGAAAGCCCACGCGATGGGGAGTCTGGTCACCCGAGAAGCTTAACCATGATCCCGACTGGTGGCCCGAGCGGGGCACCAATGCGATTGAAATCCTGTCGTTTCTCAATGTCGCCTGGCACATTACGGGGGACGCCAAATATCGTCGTGCGGCGGACACGCTGATCAACGAGCACGGCTATGGGAAACACATCCTCGATCCGCAACCGCACGATCCGGGCAGTTTCACGTTTATCGATGCCCAGTTGCTGACGCTCGCCTACCGCGGGCTGCTGCTTTACGAACCCGAGGGTCCGCGTCGCGAGCTTTACTTGAAGAGCCTGCGGCGATGGTTCGAGATCATCCGCTTTGCCCACAGCCCGTTTTATAACTTTGCGGCGCACGTCTTTGGCGGGGCCGAGGACTTCGACCGCGAGGCGTGCCTGGCCGTCTTGCGTGATACGCCGCTGGATCTGGTGACCTGGACGGTCGACGAGTCGCAGCGGGAAGACGTCCAACGGGTCAAACGCCCGCAAGCCGAGCGTTGGCAGGTGAACCGCTTGCTCCCGCCGAGTGAGCGAGCCGTGATTCACTGGGACGGCAACTTGTTCGCCATCCGCGACGGCGACGGCGGACATTCGGAGAGCAGCGCCTCGTTCTGGCTGTTGCCTTACTGGATGGGGCGCTATCACGGCCTAATCGGCGAGGCGGCCGGCGCGCCGTAATGCCGATTCTTCGGTGGCGTGAGCTTCATTCATGGCCGGCGCGTTTCTGGCAATTCGCGTGATGGTTCCCAGGGACGTGTCCACACCACGGCTTGGGTTAGTCGCGAAAGCTCGACGCCACGAGCGTGATGTTCTGGCCGCCGAAACCAAAGCTGTTCGTCAGCACGTGCTGGCAGTCGATCGGGCGGGCTTCGTTGGGCACGTAGTCGAGGTCGCAGTTCGGGTCGGGCGTCTGATAGTTGGTCGTCGGCGGCGCGATTTGGTCTCGCAAGGTCAAGATCGAGATAATCGCCTCGGTCGCGCCGGCGCCGGCGATCAGATGCCCCATCATGCTCTTGGTGCTCGAAACCGGTATTTTGTAAGCCCGATCGCCGAAAACCAGCTTGATGGCCAAGGTCTCGACCTTGTCGTTGACGCTGGTGCTCGTCCCGTGGGCATTGATGTAGCCGATATCCTCGGCATTCAGTCCGGCGTCGCCGAGGGCCATCTTCAAACACGCGGCCGCGCCGCGGCCTTCGGGATGGGTATCCGTAATGCGAAACGCATCGGCGGTCGAACCATAGCCGGTAAGTTCGGCGTGAATGCGTGCCCCGCGGGCTTTGGCGTGTTCGAGTTCTTCGAGGATCAGGATGGCCGCCCCTTCGCCGATGACGAAACCGTCACGATCGCGGTCAAACGGTCGCGAGGCACCTTGCGGATCATCGTTGCGCGTGCTTAGCGCGCCGAGCAGGTTGAAGCCGGTCACGCCAAACGGATGGATCATGCTGTGAGCCCCGCCGGAGAGCATCAGATCGGCTTCCCCGCGGCGGATGATTTCCATGGCCTCGCCGATCGCCTGGCTGCTCGCGGCGCAGGCCGTCAGGCAATTCAGGTTGGGGCCCTGGGCGTTCGCCAACGCGGCCAAATGCCCGGCCGGCATATTGGGTTCCTGTTCCATTTCAGCAATGGGATCAAGTCGCTCTAGGCCGGCCTTGGTGAATTTTACGATGTCCAACTCGCCATCGTCCAAGGATTCGACCATGATTTGGGCAAAGCGGTCGAAATCTTGTTGGCCTTCTCCCGCGCCCATGTAGACGCCGAAGCGGAGCGGGTCGATGTTCGCGTCTTCCAAGCCCGCGTCACGCAAGGCTTCTTTGGCCGCTCCGATGGCGAATCGCGTGTGTCGCCCGTGATGTTCCCAGCGCTTTGGGTCTTCGCCCGCCTGTGAAATGTCCCAATCACGAACCTCGGCGGAAAACTTGGTGGGAAATTTCGAGGCGTCGAAGATTGTGGTGAAATCGATTCCCGACTCACCTTGCTGGAGCCGCTGCCAGACCGGTTCGACCCCCGCACCCAAGGGAGTGACCAACCCCATGCCGGTTACCACGATACGTCGTCGCATGGCTTCTGTACCTCGTTGATACCCGCTTCAAACATCCGTAAATCGCATAAGCCGACACGTCTTTCGAGACGACTTTCATTCCGGCGCGCGTTTGACCGCTGGCCGACGCCACCGTGAATCGCCTCTTTGACTGGACTTTCCCGGCAACTCAGGCGGCGGAAATCGGGCAGCTTGTCGCGAGGCTCGTCTTATGGCGAATCATCACCGCGCAGGGCGGTCAGACCGGGGGGTTCTTCAAACGCTCGCCCATCGGCTGAACGCCCAACGTCAAAAACGCCCAAAAGCTTCATGGTGAAGACAAAATTCTTCGGCTCGAACAGGTTTTGGCCGCTGCGGTCGGAGCTCAAATGAGCGAAGACAATCTCGGCTTCCCCCTGCAATCGATCCCCAAGGTGGCTGGTCGCCCGGACCATGGCGCCATCCTTTTCGATGTTTTCGATCACGGCTTCATAGGTCAACGTATCGCCGGGCAGCGCCGAGGCGTGAAACCTCGCCTTGGGCACCTTGGCCAAGACGACCTTTTCTTCGAAGTTGTTGTATTCCCCGACCAGAATGCCGCCGGTCTGCGCCAGGCCCTCGAGAATCAGCGAGTTGGGCATCACCGGATAACCGTAAAAATGGTCGTGCAAATGCTCCTCGGCAAGCGTCAGATTCTTGATCGCCTTGGCCCGCTTGCCATGCTCGAACTCGACAAACCGATCAATCCAAATCCAGCGCATGTGCCGACCCTTGGTCGCCCGAACACGAATCGAAAGCCAGTGAGAGCCGTTGCCTTGCGAGGCTAATCCTGTTTGTCATTCTCTTTGTCAGCCAGCTTGCTGGTGACATAGTTGCAGATCATCTCCACGGTGAACAAGCTGCCGAACTCTTGCGCGACCGGGTTCTTGGCATACTCGTCGAAATTGGCGAACGGCATTCGTTTGCGCAACTCGGCGATCCCGGCTTCGGTGAACTTGCCGTCTTCGACAAACTGTGCGTCGGTCAAGATGTTCTCGGGAAACAGCTCGCCACGCGGAATCTTGATGTCAAAAGCCTTTTCGAGGCGGAACACAATGTCCAAAAAGTCAATCGATTCAGCGCCCAAATCCCCGGTCAGCGTCGCATCGGGTGTGACTTCGTCGTCGTCCACCCCCAAGGCGTCGACCAGGGCCTCGCGAATCTTGTCATAGACCTCTTCTTTCGTCGCCATTTCGTTTGATCTCCCATGCAGTGAGAAAATTCTGTTTCGATGGATTTTCCAGCGATCGTCCGACACACGACATCGAGCGCCGGCCGGAGGGCTACACTATCTGAAGCGTGTCTTTCCGGAGATCGTTACCATGTCCGTGAAGTTCGGCCCGTCATTAGAGTCCGCCAAGGCTCACTCCCCCATCGACACGGAGGACCTGTCCGGTCAGATAGCTGGCCTCATCGCTGGCGAGAAAGGCCACGACGCGGGCAATTTCTTCTGGCTGCCCCACGCGACGAAGCGGGATCATCTGTTTGATTCGGTCGCCCGCCAAGTTGCGGACCGCCTGGCTCATGTCCGTTTCGATCATGCCCGGCGCGACGCTGTTGACGCGCACCTTTCTTGCGGCCAGTTCCTTGGCCAGACAGCGGGTCAGTCCGTCGATGCCGCCTTTGCTGGCCGCGTAGTTCACCTGGCCCCGGTTGCCGAACTCGGCCGCGATGCTCGAGATGTTCACGATGCTGCCGCGGCGTTTCGACATCATGGGGCGTACGACCGCTTGGCAGTAGTTGAACGTCCCGGTCAAGTTGGTTTCAAGAACGACCTTCCAATCGTCGACCGTCGCGGAGGCGAACAGGCCGTCTCGCACGATGCCGGCCGAATTGACCAGGACGTCAATTTGACCCCATCGCTCGACCAGCTCGTCAACAATCTTCTCGGCCCGTTCGGCATCGACGACGTCGGCTTGGATCGCCTCGACGGTTTTTCCCTGTTCGGTCAGTTCCTCGACCAGCGAAGCGGCCTGCTCCGTGTTGTTGCGGTAGACCAGCGCCACGCGGGCTCCTTCGTCGCTGAAGACGCGCACGCAGGCCCGGCCAATACCACGGCTTCCGCCGGTGATCAGGGCTGTTTTGCCGTCGAGTCGCCGACTCATTTTGTCTCGATAGACCGGTTCTAGAAACGTTCGTGGAAACGTCAGCCCGAGGGTACGCCGCGTGCCGGTCGTTTTGCTCCGGCAGGCCGTTACGAAGAATCGGCCGCTTGCTCGGCGCGATTGATCTGGGCGAACTGCTCGCGTAAATGCCGCACGATCACCCCATCGGCAATCGCACGGCTCGGCTCGCGGTCAGCAAGATTGAATCGTTCGAGCACGAGCCGCGCCGAAACATGCGGTCGTCCGTCCACATGCCCGCGGGCCTTCAGCTTGGTTTCCGTTTCGTCTTGTCCCTTCAGTTCGACCTCGATCGTCAGCGTTTCGCCGGGTTCAACGAAGTCACCATATTTCAGGTTTCGCGCCTCTTTCAGAACGACCATGCTGTGGGCGAAGTCCTCGCTTGCGCGGATGAGCCAAGCCCCGGCCTGAGTCATGGCCTCGAGCATCATGACCCCGGGCATGACGGGAAAGCCGGGGAAATGATCGGCGAGATACTCCTCGGCCAGCGAGAGGTTCTTCTGAGCCTTGATCCGGCTGCCCGGTTCGAGCTCAATAATGCGGTCGATCAGAGTGAAGCGCATGCCCTTCGGCCGAAAAAAATCGGCCCCAGGTGCGGAATCTAGGTAAAAACGAGCGCATAGTATAGCGGCCGGCAAATTCAGCCACAACCGCGAAACATTACCTGGTATACGGATTTACGACGGCCCAAGCCGGCGATTGAAATCTTCAAAATGGGCCCGCCGTCCAGCCCGGGAGGAACCTCATCGTGCGGCCGGTGATCGAAGACCCGACAACGGGCTCTCGGGGCTCTCGCATCTCATACCGTGAAGCGACCGGACCACCGGTTGTGGCAAACTACACCTTAACTTTCGGCTGCGCGGTCGAGTCGACGTAAGGCTTTTCGCAGGCAAGTTTTTTTACCCACAATGCGTACATTCCCCATTCATCCTTCCGGTGGGGCCGGTGCATGATGACAAGCATGGTGGCATCGTGTATCACGGATGATATTCCGTGCGCTGGCCCGAGTCGCCGTGTCGTGGGATTAGCTCTCTTTTTTGCCTTTGACCCCGACCCCGTGTTGCCGCATGCGGTCGCTGAACGTGGTCGGTTGATCCACTGTCCAGGAAGGCCAAGCAGGCATGCTTTAGGGTTCGCCCGCTTCGCTGATGGCCGGGGCCAAGGGCCGACTTGCCAGGCGGATCGCGGCTTATGGTTCGTCGTGTTTATCGAGGCTGGCTTCAAGGGAACCTTGTGGATGGCGTCACGCATGCTACGAAAGGGAATTGCGGTTTCACCCGGGGTTGCGGTCGGCCAAGCTTACTGCGTTCCCGAAGTCTTTGTAGATCCCGAAAGCGAGGCGATCGAGCATTCCGAAGTTTTTGATGAACTGGCAAGATACGAACAGGCCTGCGAGAAAACGGCCGCGGATCTGAAGGCACTTTTTCAGAAGGTTTCCCGTCAGGTCGGTGAGAAAGAAGCGGCCATCTTTCGCGCGCACAAGCAGATCCTTCGCGACCCGGCCTTTAGCGACAAAATCCGGCAGTCGATCCTCCGGCAACGCATGTCGTCGCAGGCCGCCTTGAAGCGGCTGCTTGACGAATACTCGGCGATTTTCAAGCGAACCCAGGATGCTTACCTCAAAGAACGCCTGGCCGATCTTCGCGATGTGATCGTTCGCCTCAGCGGCCATCTTTCGCCGATTCTAAAGACCGATGTTGCGCACCTCGAAGGCCCGCTGATCCTGGTTGCCGAAGAGATCTTGCCCTCGCAGGTCATTACGCTGGGCGAACGCGAGGTTGCCGGCATCGTGACCCAGGCCGGCGGGAGCACGAGCCATGCCGCTATTTTAGCCCGCAGTCGCGGGATCCCGGCCGTTAGCGGCGTACGGGGCATCCTGCAACAGGTGAAAAACGGAGACCTGCTGGTCGTCGATGGCCGCGAGGGCCACTTGATGATCAATCCTAATTCGGAGGTCGAAAGCGCGTATCGAAAGCTTCAGCGCGAGTTTGTTCATCTCAAGGACACGTTGGTTGAGAATTGCGACCAACCGGCCCGTTCGGCAGACGGCGAGACGATCGAGCTTCTGGCCAACATCAATAATCTTGGCGATGCCCGAGCCGCCGTGACGACCGGGGCGGCCGGCGTGGGGCTGTTTCGTACGGAATACCTGTTCCTGACGCACCGAGACGTGCCCGATGAGGAAGAACAGCTCGAAGCGTACCGGCAAATCATCGAGGCCAGCCCCCACCGCCGCGTGACCATTCGCACGCTTGACTTGGGGGGTGACAAAACGATTCCTTATCTCGGCCACGACCGCGAGGCCAACCCGTTCATGGGATGGCGGTCGATCCGACTGTCGTTCGAGCATCCCGAATTTTTCGCCACGCAGATCCGCGCCGTGCTGCGCGCGGCCCGCAACACGGACGGCACGACCAACGAAGTGCGATTGATGTTCCCCATGATCACCACGCTCGAAGAGATGCGTCGCGTGCGAGGCATGGTTCGGCGGGCGTATCGGCAACTTCAGGACGGCGGGATTCCTTGCGCGCCGGTGCCCATCGGTCTGATGCTCGAGGTTCCCGCGGCCGCCGTGGCCATCGAGTCGCTGCTCGAGGTGGTTGATTTTGTCTCGATCGGTTCCAATGATCTGGTGCAGTACCTGATGGCCGCGGATCGAGACAATCCGAAGGTCAGCCACTTGTGCCAGCCGCTAAGTCCCGCCGTGGTTCGCGTGCTGAGCGACGTGATCGCCGCCTGCCGGCGTGCCGACAAAGCGGTCTCGCTGTGCGGCGAGATGGCCGGCCAACCCCGTGCTTTTCTGCTCCTGTTCGGCATGGGGTTGCGTAGCTTCAGCATGAGCCCGGCGTTCGTCCCCACGATCAAAGACCTGGTCAGCCACCTCTCGGTTGCCCGCACGGTCGAAATTCATCGCCATGCGCTGCGGCTGAAAACCACGGGCCGCGTCAACCGTTACCTCGCCGAACAATTGCACGAAATCGCACCGAATCTGGAATTGTTCGATCTAACCTGACGCCCCCCCGGTGGGCGTCTTCCAGCATGCTCCGTCGCCGTGCCAGCTTCGCGATTGGGGCCTCGCCAATTCGCCAAGAACAAGAACTCGAAAGTAGCTCGCCAAACGTGAACGAAGCAGACCACCGATGTCTCAGCGCCGCGTTGCACTCCCACGGAATCGAACTTCCGGCCGACCAGGCGCAGAAACTCGAACAATTTTGCCAGTTGCTGTGGCAGTGGAACCAAAAGTTGAACCTGACACGCCACACCGATTACGAGAAGTTCGTGACTCGGGATCTGATCGACGCCCAACAAGTGGCCGCCTGTCTCGAGCCCGGCGAAAGCCTGCTCGACGTGGGAACCGGCGGCGGGTTGCCGGGCATTCCGCTAGCCATTCTCCGGCCCGACGTACGTGTGACGCTGGTCGACTCGGTGGGCAAGAAAGTTCTCGCCGTCGAGGAGATGGCCCGCTCGCTGGACTTGCCGGTGACTGCCCGGCACGACAAGGTCCAACATCTGCTCGAGTTCGAGCCGACGCGTTACGACACACTGCTGGCGCGAGCGGTTGGTCGCATGGACATTGTGCTCGGCTGGCTCGAACCGCATTGGGATCGTTTCGGACGGCTGCTGTTGGTGAAAGGGCCGCGATGGGTAGAGGAACGTGGGCAAGCCCGGCATCGCGGTTTGCTGGCCAGCAAGCGGCTGCGCCGTTTATGCAGTTACCCTCGTCCCGGAGATGACGGGCAGAGCGTGGTCTTGGAAATCCGGCCCGACGAGAAGCCGCGTTCGTGAGTCGCACTTTGCCGGTGCGCTCCGGTCGACCGGCATGGGCCGAGCCTGAACCGGCCCGCCGCCCACAAGCCCCGCTTCGGTGGAAGCGGGAATTGGGTTCAGAAGGGCCACCTTCTCAGGAGCCGAACGACTGATGTGCCGGGTGAGCGTGAGCGGCTTTTCCCAGGTGCGCGGTCGTGGCAAGGTCGGCTTCTTCGGCCGCGGGCAGGTTCTGTTGCTCTTTGGCATATCGCCGCTGAAGCGGCTTCGAGAAAAAGCGGCCAAGCGGGCCGACAAGCATGGCCGGCAGCAGCAGCAAGTCACCCACCAGGGCGGCGATCAAGAGGGTGAGCATCAAGTAGCCGAACCGCTGAGTCGGGGTAAACGAACTGAAGGCAAACATCGCCATCCCCAGCCCGGCGATGCAGGTGGTCTGGAACATCGCGCCGGCACAGTGCTCATAGGCCAGGCGCGTGGCTTCAAGGCGACTGTGCCCCTTGAGCAGTCCGCGGCGGAACCAAGTCATAAAATGGATCGTGTCGTCAACCGCCACGCCGAGGGCCACGCTCGCGGTCATCATGGCGCCGATTTCGACCACGACTCCCAACCAACCCATGAGGCCAAAGATGATGACCGCTGGAAAGACGTTGGGGACCATCGATAACAGCCCCGCCGTGAAACCTTGCATGACGAGCATCATCACGAAGGCGATCAGGCCGAAAGCCATCAGAAAGCTGTAGACGAGCCCGTTGAGCAGCTCGTGCTGCGCCTTGTAGACCAGCGGAACCAGTCCGGTGTAGGTCGTCGAGATACCATGAACGCCTCGGGCCCGCTCTGCCTCGATGAGCGGTTCGACCTCGGCGCGGATATCCGTGACAAACTCTCCATAGTCGAGATCCGTCAGCGCGGCCACGCGAGCGCTGATGCGCCAGAGTTCTTCGCCCGTCTTCTCGTCGATGGCGAGAAAGTCCTCGGCCAGAAAATCGTCGCGATGTTCGAGCAGCCGTTTGTTGCGAACCTCATCCTCGATCCGTTGGCGGTTGTTCAAGTGGGCCATTCGGCTGATGGCGCCCAAGATCCCCCCTTGACGCCGGGGCGTTTTCACTTCCGACAGGTCCGGGGCGAACGTGGCCGCGGTCCATGACGTGCCGACATCGGGCATCGCCTCGACGCGCTTCTGAATGGCTTGGACCAATTGCATTCGTTCGAGGAAGGTCAGCCGGCACTCGTCGGGGTTGATGCGGACGATCACCTCCATCGGCACCAGCGGTCCAAGATGTTTCTCGAGCCAGGCGTAGTCGTGGACAATCGGCGCTTCTTCGCTGAAAAGCTTCATCAGCTTGACCGAAGTCTTGATCCGCATCGTACCGAAGGCAAAGAAAATCATGATCCCCATACAGCCCGCGACAATCAGCACGTGGTGTTTCAACACCCGCTCGCCGACGCGACTCCAGAACTGCGACCAGCGGGTCGCCGAGACACCCACCAGCTCCGGTTCCGCCGACGCGGGGGGGAGCGGCACGGGAACCACTTCCAGAAAGGCCGGCAGCAGCAAGAACAATACGATCAGGGTGTTGACCACGCCAACCGCCGAGAACAGCCCGAACAATTGAATGGGGATCAGTTCGCTGATGTAAAGCGACCCCAGCCCGAGGGCCGTGGTCAGAGCGGCCAGCGAACAAGGGATCCATCCCAGCCGTACCGTGCGATCGGCCGCGCCGTCAATGCCTTTTTCCGTGGCCGTATCGCGGTAATAGTTGACCAGATGAATGGCGCCGGAAATCGTCAATACATAGACCAACGAGGGCATGGTCAGCAAAACGGCATTCATGTTTTCGCCGGAGTACCACACGGCCGCCAAACTCATGCCCGCGGCATAAAGGGCGACGAAGAAGACGATCAGCGTGAGTTTGATACTTCGCAAGCACCACCACGAAACCGCCAAACCGACAATGGCCGACAGGCCCGCCAGCCGATATAAGGTCCGTTCGCCCTCGACGTCGATCGCGACATTGTCGACCGGCGGCCCACCCATGCGGATGTCTTGCCGATTCAGCGCGCACTCGCTTTCCGCAACCTCGTAAATCTGGTCGATCGTCGCCCGGGGATTTTTCTTGCCGAAAGCGGACAAGGCCAACACGGCACAGGTCTGCCGACCATCGGGGCCGATCAACAGCCCCCGCAGACGTGACCGCGCCTCTTTCAAAGACAACCGCGTCGGCGCGGACATCAGTTGCTTTAGCAGCCGCGGTCCGGTCAGCACGCTGGCAAAACGGTTTGGCGGGTCGTCGGGTGAATCGCTTTTCGGGGGCAGCAGCTTTTGCACCAACAGCTCGAGCCGTGTGTCGTCCAGCGTACAGCCGTCCCAACTAATGAGCACGAACTGCTCGTTTTCGAAGTAGCGGCGAAACCATCGGTAGTCCGCGGTTTCCTGAAAACCGTCGGGCAGCCACTGCTTGACGTCGTTCGTGTTGCTCATCAGCGCTCGGCGCGTTCCGCCAAGCACGAATGGGCCAATGAAAAACGCCGCGACAATAATCTTGAAGCCGTGTCGGGCGAAAAAAGACTGTTTCATTGTATGGCTCGGGTAACAAGCGTCATGCCATCTAGAAGCATCCGCGGCCCAAGCTTCTTCATTGGCGTCGTAATAGGGAACTGCGGCCGGGCAGCCGCCACGAAGGCGACCCGCTCTCCCCACCCCAAGTCTGGCAGGCGGCCCGCTATCGTTCTAGAGCGGCCTTAATCCATCAAAGTTACATGTCCGCTCAAACGGCGCCTACGGCGACCGGCAAGAAAAGAGGGCGAAACTGCCGGCATTTCGCCAAATCGAAGCCTCTCGCCCAAGTGTTGCAAGTCGCTTTTGGGGCACTCACGGCAAAAACACGGCGCTCAGGCCCCGCTGACGCAAGGTTGCCGCAGATCGTGGTTCAGCCTGAGTTTTCCATTGTATGGCCGTGGGCGGCCGCGGGGAAATCAAGATTGAACGTGCGGGGTAAGCGGGTTCAGGAAAATTTCTCCCAGATTGCCTTGCCCGTACAACGCGCAACCTCTTACTACGGCACTTCCTGCGACTCCATAACAGGCCCCGCGGATCGTCCGTTCACGATTCCAGGCAACACGCATTGCGGCCTTCGCCCAACGGGGCTGTTTCAAAGCGGAGGGCTTCAAATGCATGCCGACGACGTGCCGAAGAGAGTCGTATTAATAAAACGGCCGTCTCACGACGTTCGCAGTCAATTCGGTGCCGCGGGCAACCATGGCTGTCGATCGGCGAGCGAACAGTCGCCGGGCGTGGC
>Ga0114931_10008720_pt1 | contig 12230 bp, 7 predicted proteins | sample 2SBtaG_FD_89579 | JGI IMG/M metagenome (GOLD analysis project Ga0114931, IMG submission 89579) | Deep subsurface microbial communities from Kolumbo volcano to uncover new lineages of life (NeLLi) - 2SBTROV14_V59a metaG | ecosystem: Environmental > Aquatic > Marine > Volcanic | place: Kolumbo...
CGCCGCAGCCGCTTCCGGCCTGATCGGCGGCGTGACCTTTCTCGGCAGCCTGGTCGCCTTCGCCAAGATCCAGGGCATCAAATGGGTGCCCAAGGGGAACTTCATCCCCGCCCAGAAGCTCGTCAACGCCGTCCTTTTCATCCTGGCCGTCGTCCTGAGCATCGTCATGGTCCGCAGCGGCCATCTCGCCAGCATGGGCTGGATGTATCTGCTGATTTCGCTGGTCGCCTTCGTTCTCGGCGTCACCCTGGTCACGCCCATCGGCGGGGCGGACATGCCCGTGGTCATCGCCTTGCTGAACTCCTACTCCGGCCTGGCCGCCGCGGCGACGGGTTTTGTCATCAGCAACAACGTCCTCATCATCGCCGGAGCGTTGGTCGGCGCTTCGGGGGTGATCCTGACCAGCATCATGTGCAAGGCGATGAACCGATCGTTGACCAATGTCGTTTTCGGCGTCATGGGCCCGACCAGCGACACGCCCGACGCCGACTCGATCTATGCCGGCAAGATCAAGCAGACCTCCGCCGAGGAGGTGGCCATGCTTCTGGAGACCGCACAGAAGGTGGTCATCGTCCCCGGCTATGGCATGGCCGTGTCCCAGGCCCAACATGCCGTGCGCGACTTGGCCAACCTGCTCGAGTCTAAGTACGGCACGACCGTGGAGTTCGGCATCCACCCCGTCGCCGGCCGCATGCCCGGCCACATGAACGTGCTTCTGGCCGAGGCGAACATTCCTTATGACAAGCTCAAGGCGATGGACGAGATCAATCCGGAGATGGACCAAATGGACGTCGCCATTGTCATCGGCGCCAACGACGTGGTCAATCCGGTGGCCCGCACCGATCCGCATTCGCCGATCGCCGGCATGCCCATCATCAACGTGGACAAGGCTCGGACCGTGGTGGTCATCAAGCGCAGCCTCAGCCCCGGTTATGCCGGCATCCCCAATCCCCTCTTCGCCAACGACAACACGCTGATGTTCTTCTTCGACGGCAAAAAGGCATTTCAGGAACTCGTCGCGGCGGTCAAAGAGACCTGAACCCCTGCCGTGGTGCCGCCGGCGATAACAGCGTCGCCAATACCATAAAGCCGCCGATGTCATCGGCGGCTTTATGCGGGGATCTTGGCAAAACGCAGTGATGCCATCAACGGGTTTGCGCCGCGTTCATGCGCTGCCGCCATTTCGGCATCTGCTCGGGTTTGACCTTCGCCCAGAGGCCGACCTTGGCCTTGGCGGCCTTTTTCTCAAGCCTGAGGAATCGGTGATTGAGCACGTGCTCGAACCGCCGGTCGGCGTAGGCCAACCCGCGGTCGATCAAGGTTTCGTTGAGCATCTCGCCAGTGTCAACAAAATAGACATAGGCCAATAATCTCCCATACTTTCCCCGCGGCTCGTGGTTGGGGTCCAGCACGATCCGTACGCGCCGGCCGACGACGTTTTCACGAACAAATCGCGCGGCCTGTTGCCCAAAGTGGGCGTCCTGCTCCCCGGCCGCGTGGGCGATCTCCGGGCAATCAATCCCCCGCAGGCGCAAGCGCGTCACCGCGCGGCGGTAGTCCGGAATGTTTACGTCGATGGTGTCGCCGTCCACGGCCCGCGTGACCGTCGCGATGGCTCCGTCATAGCGTGATCGGTCCGGCCCTTGGTGGCCGAAGAGCCCCGCATGGTCCATCGCCGAGAGTGCCGCAAGGCTTGCAACGGCTGCGACCATCGGCCATCGTCGCCCGGGCATCATCTCACGAACCACCCGCGCCGGGGTCCTGGTCCAGTTCGAACGCGGCGTGGATCGCTCGAAGGGCCCGCGCCCCGTCCTCGGCGTTGATCACGCAACTGATGACGATCTCACTGGTGCTGATGTTCTCGATGTTGACGCCGGCCTGGTGCAGGGCCTCGAACATTCGCGAGGCGACGCCGGAGTGCGTTCGCATCCCCAGCCCCACGACCGACACCTTGGCGCGGCCTTCTTTGATGACCGCCTTCATGCCAGGCATCTCATCGGCGAGTTCTGCGGCCAACGCCTTGGCTTGTTCTCGGTCGGCGGCGTCGATGGTGAAGCTGATATCCGCCGACCCGCCGCCCTCGTGGACGACCTGGATGATGTCGTCCACGACAACCTCCCGCCGGCCGACCAGCGCGAAAATCTCGCTCGCCAGGCCGGGCCGGTGCGGGACGCCGATCAGTTCCACGCGGGCCAGGCCCGTCTTGAGCGCCGCTCCGCGAACGATCACTTGTTCAAGGTCCGCCGACTCCTTCACGATGTCCGTCCCTTTCTCGCCGCTCTCGCTGCTGCGTACCTGGAGGGTGACGTCGTAGTTCTTGCCAAGCTCCACTCCCCGGGCGTGAAGCACCTGGGCCCCCAACGAGGCCATCTCCAGCATCTCATCATAAAAGATGTAGGGCAGCTTGCGGGCTTGCGGCACGATCCGCGGATCGGCCGAATAGACCCCGTCCACGTCGGTATAAATCTCGCACACCTCCGCTCCCAGCGAGGCGGCCAACGCCACCGCCGTCGTGTCCGAACCGCCGCGACCCAGCGTGGTCACGTTCCGGGCCTCGTCCACCCCCTGAAAACCCGCCACGATGACCACGCGGCCTTCGTTCAGAAGCGAGACGATCCGGCTTCGCTCGGTGATTTCACGAATCCGCGCCCGACCGAAGGCCCGGTCGGTCCGCAGGCCGATCTGCCCGCCCGTCAGACTGATCGCGTCGTGCCCGTGGTGATGAATCGCCATCGCCATCAGGGCGATGGAGACCTGTTCGCCGGTGGCCAACATCTGATCCATCTCGCGCCGGCTGGGGCGGTCGGTGACTTGATAGGCCAGGTCGATGAGTTGATCGGTGGTCTGGGCCATGGCCGAGACCACGACAATGACCTGATGACCTTCCAGCTTGGCACGGACCGCCCGCCGAGCGGCGCGGTGAATCTTCTTGGCATCACCCAGGCTCGTGCCGCCGAACTTTTGGACGATGAGGGTCATTGGAGTTGTCAGTATTCAGTATTCAGTATTCAGTATTCAGTTTTCAGTTATCTGTTGTCTGTGGTTGGCTCGGCGCGAACGATCTTCCGCAGGCAACCTACGCCTCATAACCAATACTGATAACTGATGACTGAAAACTGACAACTTCTTACCTCCACAACAACCGCCCGCTGCCACGGCGGACGGTTCCGAGTCGATACACTGTCTCGCCCAGTTTGTCCAGCCGCCGGCAGATGCTCTGCACAAATGCCGGCCGCACGATGAGGACGAAACCGATGCCCATGTTGAACACACGGTACATCTCCTCCTCGCCGACGCCCAGTCGCTGGATCAGACGGAAGATCGGCGGGACGGACCACGCCCTGCGAGAGACATAAACGTCACAGTCCCGAGGGATGACCCGCGGGACGTTGCCGGCCAGCCCGCCGCCGGTGACGTGGGCCATGGCTCGCACGACCTGTTTGCGCCGATAGCCGGCCAATAGCCTGAGGATCGGCCGAACGTAGATGCGGGTCGGCCGCAGGAGGGCGTCGGCTAGGGGTTCGCCCAAATCCACCGGCCAATTCCTGCGTCCTTTCTTCGGAGGGTGCCGCGTCAGGCCCTTGGGCAGACGCGAAATCGCTTCTCTGACAAGACTAAAGCCGTTGGAATGCAGGCCGTTGGACGCCAGACCGAGGACCACGTCCCCCGGCTCGACGCGGCGGCCGTCAATGAGCCGCCGCCGCTCGACCACGCCAACGCAGAAGCCCGCCAAGTCGAAATGCCGGGGGGCATACAGGGCGGGCATCTCCGCGGTCTCGCCGCCGAGCAGGGCACAGCCCGCCATGCGGCAGCCGTCGGAGACGCCGGAGACGATCTCGGCGATGCCGTCGGGCTCCAACCGGTGGCAGGCAATGTAATCCAGAAAGAACAGCGGCTCGGCGCCGGTCGTCAGCACGTCGTTGACGCTCATCGCCACCAGGTCGATGCCCAGGCCGCCCAGACGCCCGTGTTCCAATCCGACCAACAGCTTGGAGCCAACGCCGTCCGCGCTGCCAACCAGCACGGGGTCCCGATAGCGGCGCCGCAGCAACCGTTCGCTGAAATCCAGTCGCATCAGACCGGCGAAGGCCCCGTCTTGGGAAATCACCCGCGGGTCATAGGTCCGCCGCACTGCCTGCGTGATCTTTTCCACCATCCGGTCATTGGCGGAAATATCGACGCCCGTCGCCTTGTACGTCAGTTTGCCCGATGATGGTGAACGCTTTTTGGCCATGCGGGATCAGATGAACGGCACGCCCACGTGCAGGTCCGACGGATGAAGGAAGGACACGATTCGCCGATCAGCCGGCGTCGGAGGCAGTCGGCTCTTTTGCGGCCTGCGGCTGCTCGACCGCCTGCCAGAGCAGTTCGGCGATGTCCATCGGCTTGACGTCCTCGCGATTCTTCTCGGCCAAGCCGTCGGTGAGCATGCGCTGGCAGAACGGGCAGCTCGAGGCGACGGTGTGCGGCCCGGTCTCCAGAAGCTGCTCGGTGCGGCGAACGTTCACCCGCTGCGTGCCGGACTCCTCCTCCTTGAACATCTGTGCCCCGCCGGCCCCGCAGCACATGCCGCGATCTCGGGTTTCCTTCGGTTCCAACAGGGTCAGGCCGGGGATGGCCTTGAGCACGTCCCGCGGTGCCTGATACACGTCGTTGTGTCGGCCGAGATAGCACGAATCGTGATAAACCACGCGCGACTCGATCCGATTGTTGAGCTGCAATCGGCCCTCCTTCACCAGTTGCGAAAGAAAGGTCGAATGGTGGACGACCCTGAAGTGCCCGCCGAAATCGGGATACTCGTTGCGCAGCGTGTTGAAGCAGTGGGGGCAGGTTGTGACGATGGTCTTGGGCTTGTAATTATTGAGTGTCTCGACGTTCGCCTGTGCCAGCATTTGAAACAGGAACTCGTTGCCCGCCCGCCGCGCCGGGTCGCCGGTACACTGCTCCTCCTCGCCGAGGATGGCGAAATCCACCTTCGCCGCCCTCAGCAGACTCGCCGTGGCGCGGGCGATCTTGCGGGCCCGATCGTCGAACGACGCCGAGCAACCCACCCAGAACAGGACCTCGGCGTCGGGCTTTTCGGCCATGCGTGGCACGTCCAGGCCGGTCGTCCAGTCGGCGCGGTCCGAGGCGGGAAAGCTCCACGGGTTCGATTGGGTCTCCATTCCGCGGAAGGCGTTCTGCAACTCGGCGGGAAACTCCGATCGCTCCATGACCAGGTTCCGCCGCATGTCCACGATCTTGTCGATGTAGGTGATGAAGACGGGGCACTCGGTCTCGCAGGCACCGCAGGTGGTGCAGGCCCACAGGACCTCAGGCTTGATAAAGTCCGGGACCAGATCGTCGGCGACGGAGATCGGTTTGTGTTCGTCGCCCGACGTGCCCGCCGTTTCATGGCCTGGGCGCTTCGCGGCGACGAGTTTCTTTTCATTCGTGTAGAGATAGTCGCGCAAATCGAGCGTGAGTTGTTTAGGGCTCAGCAGCTTGCCGGTGTTGGCCGCGGGACAGTGATCGGTGCAGCGGCCGCACTCGGTGCAGGTGTATAGATCGAGGACGCCTTTCCAACTGAGCTGATCGACGCGGGCCAGACCCAGCGTTTCCTCGCGTTCGATCTTGCCCTCGATGTCCTCCACATTCGGCAGGCGGCCGCGCGGGGCAAGGCTTTGGGTGAAGACATTTGGAATCGCGGTGATGACGTGGAAGTGTTTGGAGATCGGCAGGAGATTGAGAAAGATCAGCACGAGGCTGACGTGGGTCCACAAGCCAATATGGGAAAAAACATTCAAGGTGGTGTCATCGGCGTTTTGGATCGCCAGGGCCATGACCGACCCGGCCGGCGAGGTGAAGTCATACGAGACCGAAGCGCTGTTCGCCCGGTCTGCTTGGACGATCTCGGCGCCGTCATGCAGCAGGTCCGCGCCCATCATGACTTCAATGATGAGCAGGATCAGCAGACCCTCGAAAGAAAGCGTCATTCTGCGCAGGCGTCTGATCAGCCGGTAATAAAGAAAGACGGCGGTAGCGATGATGACCAGGATGACGAAAACGTCCTTGATAAAAGAGTAGCTGTCACCCAGCGGCGAACCTTTGGCCAGAATGCCCCAGCCATCGAATCCCCGCGAAAAGCCCCGGCCGATGAGGATCAGCGTGCGCAACAGGAGCACGAGAAAGCCGAGGAAGATCAGCAGGTGGGCGATGCCCGCCGCTTTGTAGCGGCGCATCCGCTTCTGGACAAAGGCGAAGGTCCACACCCGCTTCAGCCGCAGGCCGACGTGGTCCCAGCGGTTTTCGTCGGGTCCAAGGCGCATCAGCCGCCAACGACGGCGCATCAGCCAGGCGAAAGTGGCCAGGGCGGCCGCCAATAGCAGTGTCATCGGCAAGGGACCCATTGCGCCGCCTAGCTCGCTCGAGCCTTCTTCACTTCTTCCGTCAACAGCGGCACGACCTTGAACAGATCGTGGACGATGCCGTAGTCGGCGACCTTGAAGATCGGCGCCTCGGGATCGGTGTTGATGGCGACGATGCAGCGGCTGCCGCGCATCCCCGCAAGGTGTTGGATCGCCCCGCTCACCCCGCAGGCGATGTAAAGCTGCGGCGTCACCGTCTTGCCGGTCAGGCCCACCTGTCGCGAATGAGGCTGATAGCCGGCGTCGCAAGCCGCCCGACTCGCCCCGGCGGCGCCGTCCAGGGCATGGGCCAGGTCGTAAATGATTCTGAAGTTCTCCTCGCTCTTGAGGCTCCGCCCGCCGGTGACCACCACCGCTGCCTCGGTCACGTCCTTCTCCTCGCCGCCGGTCCGGGCGATCTCCGTCGTCACCGATCGCCCATCGCCCTCGTCCGCCTCAAAGGGAACGTCGATCCGTTCGGCTTGTGACGTGCCATCCGATGAGACCGGGAAAGTATTGGGCCGGACTGTGGCCATCTGAATCCGCTCTGGATTGAAATGCACCTTATTGAACGCCTTGCCGTTGAAAATCGGCCGGCCGGCGACCAAGGCTCCGCCATCACCCATATCCAGTTCCGTGCAATCGGTGGCCAGCCCGGCGCCGAGCCGAACGGCCACGCGCGGGCTGAGGTCACGCCCCATGAACGAGGCGGGCATGAGCACAATCTGTGGGTCGGCCTTGGCAATGACGTTCGCCAAAGCCCGGGTGTAGGTCAGGGCGTTGTATTTCGCCAGGGCCGCGTCGTCGGCCAAATAGACCGCGGCGATGCCGGTCTTGTCCAATTCGCCGGCGAGCGGGCCGAGATCGTGGCCGATCAGCCCGGCGACCGCCCTGCCGCCGGTCTTTTCGGCAAGGGATCGGGCGGCGGAGATGATCTGCAAACCGGCCGGCAGGAAAATGCCGTCACGCTGTTCTGCAAATGCCAGTACGTCCTTGGTCATGTCGTCCTCGTGAGCATTCTTGTATCAATTGTCGATCCATGAGTTGATGCACAACACGATGCAGCGCAAGGAAGCTGTCGCCTTCATTCGAGGCGAGGGTTCCTTCTTCGCACGAGCGGTTAGGATAGCAGATGGTCGAAGAGGCCGCGAGCCGCGCGCCACACCGCCAGGCGGCTACGGTGGTGCGATGACCCCGGCGATGCAGCCGGTCATCCAACAGCCCATCGCCCCGCCGAGCATGGCCCGGGGGCCAAGCCGCACCAAGTCACTACGCCGGTCAGGGGCCAATCCACCGATGCCGCCGATCTGGATGCCGATTGAGCTGAAGTTGGCAAAGCCGCACAGGCAATACATCGCCATGAGGATCGAGCGCTTGGACATGCTCCCTTGCCTCAGCATCTCGGCCAGCGATTGGTAGGCGATCAATTCGTTCGTCGCCATCGCCTTGCCCAGCAGGCCGCCGAAGGACCGGCAATCGCCTCCATCCACCCCGATCAGCCAGGCCACCGGCGAGAAGATCAGCCCAAGGATGCTGTCGAGGTTCAGTTGCTTCATCCCCAGTGAGTGAACCATCGGCGCGATCAGCGACCAGCGACCTACCGCGGTCAGGACGGCATCCACGATCGTAATCAGGGCAATGAACGCGATGAGCATCGCCAGAACGTTGATCGCCAACTTCATGCCCTGCGACGCGCCCGCCGTGACCGCGTCGATGAAACTCCGGGTTTCTCGCTGTGATGAAACGCTCGCTCGGCCCGCGGTGGCGGGCTGCTCTCGCTCGGGGATCATGACCTTGGCCATGACAAACGCCGCCGGCGCGGACATCAGCGATGCGGTCAACAAGTGTCGCGCCACAGCCACCGAACGAGCGGGGTCCTTGCCGCCGAGCATGTCCACGTACACCGCTAGAACGCCGGCCGCCACGGTCGCAAACCCGCCGGTCATCAGGGCCATCAGTTCCGATCGGGTCATACCCGAGATGTATGGCTGCACCAGAAGCGGCGCTTCGGTCTGGCCGAAGAAAACGTTGGCCGCGCCGGCCAGGCTCTCGGCGCCGCTGAGGCCCATGAACCGTTTCATCACCCAGGCCATGCCCGCCACGGCCCGCTGGAGTACGCCGTAGTGATAGCCGATCGACGAGATCGCCGCGACGATGATGATGGTGGTGGTGATCTTGATGCCGACGATGGCGGACCAACCCACGGCGGGGTCGTTGCCGGCCAGTGGTCCAAAGACAAAAGCGGCACCGGCGTCGGCGCCGTGAAGCACGATGGTCACCAGTCGAGCGATGGCGTCGAAGACGGCCTCGCCCGCATCGGTCCGCAGCACCACAAGTGCCACCGCCCATTGCAAGGCCAATCCGGCAATGACGATCTTCCAGGGGAATCGCCGCCGATCCGAAGAGAGCAGCCACGCCAGTCCCACAAGCGTGAGAATCCCGAGAAGCCCGCGCGCCAGGAGCATCTCAGCGTTGCTCCGGAGGCCCGGGCAGAGGCTCGAAGTGGGCCTCGCACCGCGGTTCGTAATCGTCCAGACCGCCGACCATATGAAGGGTATCGACCTGCGTCATCCGTTGTGTATAGGGCGAGGGGGCCCCGCAGACACGACAGGGCGATTGCCGAACCTCGACATGGTCGGCCATCTCCACAAGCTGCGGGACGGGCTCGAACGGTCGGCCCCAGGCATCGTGCGAAATGCCCGCCACCACCACCGAGATGCCGCGATCCAGCAGCGCCCGCACAACACCAAGCAGGGGAAGTTTGAAGAATTGCACTTCATCAATAGCGACGAAATCGACGTCATCGCATCGCATCAGGATTGATTCGGCATCAGGCACACGGACCGCGTCGAAATGGTCCTGGGTATGAGTGACCAGGTGAGTGGGATCGTAGCGATCGTCGATGCAGTGCTTGAACGCCCTGACCCGCTGCCCGCGCGATTGGGCCCGCCGCAGACACGAGATGAGATGTTCGGTTTTGCCGCCGAACATCGAGCCGTGCACCACTTCGAGGTGACCTTTCTTGACATCGTTCGCCACGCCTCGGGATTGTGCAGACTTCCTCCGCTAAAGCAAGTGGAGTGATCAGTAATCAGTGATCAGTTGTCAGTTTTCACTTGCCAGTTGGGGGGTTGGGGGCCGGGGGCTGGGTGCCATGCTTTCGCGCTGGGTGCCATGCTTTCACGCGACGCAGTCGCGGGCAAGCATGACGCACGTGTGCCCCGCCCCTTCCAGCAGTGGCGAACGGAATCGACCCGCCGTCTACTTCCCCCCTTGAAAGGGGAAATTCAGGGGGGTTCTCCGCGACAGCCTCGTCGAATGCCCCGTCCGACCACCCTCCGCGGCATGCGCGTAGGCCGCGAGGAGAACGGTCTTGAGCGGCTCAACGCGAACATCGTCCACCGAGCGAAACCAAAAGCTCAGCTCGGCCCCGCCGGCCCCGGACCGGCCGAACTCCTGCCGGATGCCCAACTGCTCGACCTGCGTCGGCGTGAACCGGCCGCGGGGAACGTGGAGGTCCACGCGTAGGGCATCGCCCTGGTTGGTGATGATCTTACCCACCCGCTGAGCGTCGGGGGTGACGATCTCGACGAACGCCTTGCGATCCCAACGCAATTGGACGGTCGGAACGATCTTGTTGACCTGCCCAAGCAACATGGTCAGGGCGATCGGCCGCCAGCGTTTGGATTGGTTGGGGCTGATCGACCTTTGCGAGAGGTGCCAGGCCCTGCCGTCGGTCTTCCACGGCTCGGCGCCGCCGGCCTTGCCCGCCAGCTTTTCAACGTGGCCCAGATAGGCGGCTAGCGCCTGTTTGAGAAAACTCCGAAACGCCGGCGTAGCGATCTCCTTCTTGTCGTGTACCAACACGCGGACCTGATCCATTTGATTCAGCGCCGCCCGAACCGCCACCCGCGGCGCGTCGCCATACGCCTCGATGTCGTCGCGCTGATCGAGCGTTTTGAGGCCGAGCTTGGCGTTGAGACGCGTCGCGGAGAACGTTCCCTCGGGCACGCGGAAAGAGAGGTCCAGCAGCCACCGCCCCGCCGTCAGGGCATGAAGAAACCAGGGGACGGCAGCCTTGGCCAGCCCCTCGGGAGACTTGGCAGTGATCTCGACGCGAGCGCGGTCGTTCCAATCCGTAGGCGCCAGCTTCGACTTGCCCATTCGCTCGATTCTGTCGACGACGTATTCCAGAGCCGCCCCTTCCCACTCGACCGCCTTGGCCTCGCGGCTGGTCCGTTGCTGCGTATGCCATTGGCGACCGTCACGCTGCCAGGGCATCTTGATCGGCTTGTTCTCGTCCAGCAAAAGCCTGCTCCGATCGACCGCCGCTGCCTGGGCCGCCGCCTTGCGGGCGTCGAACACCTCACGCGGCCGCCTCGGTCCGGCGGCGAGAACTTGCTTGAGGATTCGACCGGTGTGCGAGGCAGACGCGCCGGCGACCTGTTCGGGCGTTCCCTCGGCCACGATCGTGCCGCCGTCGTCGCCGGCCTCGGGGCCCAGGTCGATGATCCAGTCGGCGGTCTTGATGACGTCGAGGTTGTGCTCAATACACACCACGGTGTTGCCCATGTCCACCAACCGATGCAACACGTCGAGCAGCTTGCGGAGGTCGTCGAAGTGCAGCCCCGTGGTCGGCTCGTCGAGAATGTACAGCGTCTTGCCTGTGCTGGGCCGGCCCAACTCCGCGGCGAGTTTCACCCGCTGGGCCTCGCCGCCGGACAACGTCGGGGCGCTCTGGCCCAGCGGCAGATAGCCCAAACCGACGTCCGCGAGGGTCTTGAGCAGGCGCTGAATCTTGGGGATGTTCGCGAAATTCGCCAGGGCCTCGCTGACCTGCATCTCCAGGACCTCGGCGATGTTTTTCCCTTTGTAACGCACCTCCAGCGTCTCACGCCCGTAACGCTTCCCGCCGCAGGTCTCGCACGGCACCCACACGTCCGGCAGAAAGTGCATCTCGTAGCAGACCTGGCCCAGCCCGTCGCAATCGTCGCAGCGCCCACCGGGCCGATTGAAACTGAAGCGATTGACGGTGTAGCCGCGGATCTTGCTCTCCGGCAGCCTGGCGAAGACCGCCCGGATCAGATCGAAGACACCCGTATAAGTCGCCGGGTTGGAAGAGGGCGTATTGCCGATCGGCTGCTGGTCGACGTTGATGACCTTATCGACCAGCTCGATGCCGCGGATTTCATCGTGCGGGCCGGGGGTCAATCGGGCCCGATGCAGGCGGGAGGCCAACGCCGGATACAGCGTTTCGGAGACCAGCGAAGACTTCCCCGAGCCGGACACGCCGGTTACGCAGATGAACCGGCCCAGCGGAAAGGCCACGTCAATGCCGCGGAGGTTGTTTTGCCGGGCACCGACAATGGTGAGCGAGCGGCACGACTCTCCCAAAGACGAGCCGCGGGGTGAGGACGACCGAGTAGGAAGTCTGAACGCCCGCGCGGACATTTGCGTATGCAAAGCTCCTCCTGCGGAATGTAGCTCCGCGCGGGCTGAAGCCCGCGGCTCGTCTCTGTTGTCGCGCGGCTCGTCGTCAGGGACGTAGGACAGTTCCTCCGTGTCGGAAAATCCCTCGACCGGCCGGCGATGGCTCGGCACGGGGATGGCGGCCTTGCCGGAAAGATATCGCCCCGTCAGGGAGTCCTTCTGCCGCTTCAAGCTCGCCGGCGTACCGGATGCCACCACCCGACCGCCACCGACACCGGCCCCCGGGCCGAAGTCAATCAGATGGTCCGCCGCCGCGAGGATGTTCGCATCGTGCTCGACCATCAGCAGCGTGTTGCCCAAGTCGCGCAGCTTGTGCAGGGCGCCGATCAGCCGCTGGTTGTCCCGCGGATGCAG
>Ga0114931_10008721_pt1 | contig 12230 bp, 13 predicted proteins | sample 2SBtaG_FD_89579 | JGI IMG/M metagenome (GOLD analysis project Ga0114931, IMG submission 89579) | Deep subsurface microbial communities from Kolumbo volcano to uncover new lineages of life (NeLLi) - 2SBTROV14_V59a metaG | ecosystem: Environmental > Aquatic > Marine > Volcanic | place: Kolumbo...
GCCGGCCTCTATTTGATCGCCTTTTTCCAGCGCGTCGCGCCCGCCGTGATGACCGGCGAACTGATGGGCGAGTTCGCCATCGGGGCCGCAGGGTTGGGCAATCTCTCGGCGCTATATTTCTACAGCTACGCGGCGATGCAGATCCCCACCGGCTTGCTGGCGGACGCCTGGGGGCCGCGCCGGCTGTTGGCCGCCGGAGCCGGCGTGGCGGCCTTGGGCACGCTGCTGTTCGCACTCGCACCGGATGTATTCTGGGCCGGGGCCGGTCGCTTGTTGATCGGCGGTTCGGTGGCCGTGGCCTTCGTCGGGATGCTCGCCCTGGCAGAGCACTGGATGGCGCCGCGCCAATTCGCGTTCGCCACCGGCGTGGCGTTGTTCGTTGGAATCATCGGCGCCGTCTTTGCCGGCGTACCGTTGCGGATCCTGGTGCAGGCGCATGGCTGGCGATCCGTCATGCTGGTATCCGCGGCGGTCACCCTCGCGGTCTGCGTGGCCATCTGGTGGCTGGTGCGCGACGATCCGGAGGAGCGCGGCTATCGCAGTTACGCGCACCCGGACGCACATCGGCGTCAGTCAGGCGCTGAAGTCTGGCAGGGGCTGCTGGCGGTAATACGGATCCCCAACATCCGTTTGCTGTTTCTGATCCCCGGCGGCGTGGTCGGCAGCGTTCTCACCTTCGCCGGGCTCTGGGGCGTGCCCTTCCTCACCACCCAGTACGGCATGGCCCAGACCCAGGCGGCGGCGGCCTGCTCCACGATGTTGGTCGCCTGGGCGATCGGCAGCCCGCTGTTCGGCGCCCTCTCGGACCGGCTGGGACGACGCAAACCGCTCTATGCCTCGGGCTGCGCGGTGCTGTTGATCTTGTGGTCGGTACTGTTGCTCGGACCGCGCTTGCCGGATGGCTTGCTGTGGGCGATGTTGATCGCGATCGGCTTCATGTCGGGCTGCATGATCATCACCTTCGCCTACGCCAAGGAGTCGGTGCTACCGCATCTTGCCGGGACCGCGGCGGGGGTGGTCAACAGCGGCGTCATGGTGGCGCCGATGGTCCTTCAACCACTGGTCGGCTGGTTACTCGATCGGATGTGGGACGGCAGCCGGGTCGGCGGCGTGCGGTTCGACTCGCTGGCCGCCTACCACACGGCCTTCGTACCGATGTTGGGCTGGCTGGCGCTCGCCGGCGTGTTGATCCTGTTCACCCGCGAGACCTACGCGCGGCCACACACGGCCGACCCGGGCGCTGCCGACCGATAGCCTTTCGGATCCGTTTTTCAACCGGAGTAATTCATGCAAGCCGAACTCAGCACCCTGCAAAACCTGGTCAACACCGCCACCAGTTTCCTGGTTCAGTACGGCTTCCAGATTGTCGGCGCGATCATCATCCTGATCGTCGGATTCAAGCTGGCCGCCTGGCTCGCGGGAATCGTCACGACCCTCTGCGAACGGCGTTCGATCGACGTTACGCTGGTGCGGTTTTTCGCCAATATCGCCCGCGTGGTCACGCTGGCGTTCGTGATCATCATCGCGATGGGCAAGTTCGGGCTCAGCATCGCGCCGCTGATCGCCGCGCTCGGTGCGGTCGCCTTCGGCAGCAGCCTGGCCCTGCAAGGGCCGCTTTCCAACTATGGCGCCGGGATTTCGATCATCCTCGGGCGGCCCTTCGTGGTCGGCAACACGATCACTGTGCAGGGAGTCAGCGGCGTGGTGCACGAGGTGCGCCTCGCCGCGACCGTGCTGCGCACCGAGGATGGTGAGGAAATCACGATTCCGAATAAACAGGTGGTCGGCGAGATCCTACTCAACTCTTTCGCCAACCGCGTGGTCGAAACCGACATCGCGATCAGTTACGACGATGATCCCGATCGTACGGTGGCGCTGTTTGCGTCAGTGCTCGCCGACTTCGAGGGCGTGACCGCCTCGCCGGCGCCCCAGATCGGCATCGCCCGCTTCGCCGACTCCGGGATCGCGATCGGACTGCGTTACTGGGTGCCCACGGTGCGCTACTTTGAAATCCAATACGCCGTGAACCACGCCCTCTATCGCGCGATCAAAGAGGCCGGGATCACCATCCCGTATCCGCGCAGCGAGGTCGCGTTGCTGCACGCCGATCGGGCCGCGAACCCCGGATAAGCGCGCGGCGGCGCGCTACACGCCGGGGCTCCGCGCCTCAGACCTCGATCTCACCGCACAGGTATTCGACGACGTGGCCAGAGATCCGGACCCGTGACCCGCGGTCTTCGCACCACAATTCACCACCGCGCCGCGAAAGCTGGCGCGCGTGCAGGATCTGCTTGCCCAGGCGCGCGCTCCAATAGGGAACCAGCGTGCAGTGCGCCGATCCGGTCACCGGATCTTCCGGAACCCCGGCGCGGGGGGCGAAAAATCGCGACACGAAATCACAATCCTCGCCGGGCGCCGAAGCAATCACCGCGAACGCATCCAGTTTCGCGAGCGCCGCAACGTCCGGCGCCAGTGCATGGATCTGTTGCTGGCTCTCGAACACCGCCAGCAGATCGCGCGCCTTGAGGACCTCCACCGGGTACGCCCCGAGCGCATCGCCGACCGCGGTTTCGCGGGGGATCGGCTGTGCCGGGCGCGACGGGAAATCCATGGCCAGCCGATCCCCGTCCCGGACCACGGTCAGGGTTCCACCGGGGTAGTTGAAGACCACCTCCGATCGCGCGGTGTAACCGTGCTCGAACAACACGAAGGCGCTCGCCAGGGTTGCGTGACCGCACAGATCGACCTCGATTTCGGGCGTCAACCAACGCAGGCCGAAACTCGCCTCGCCGGGAACCACGAAGGCCGTCTCGGCCAGATTGTTCTCCGCGGCGATCGCCTGGAGGGTGGCATCCGGCAACCAGTCGGGCAAGATCACCACCGCCGCCGGGTTACCGGCGAAAGGTTGAGTCGCGAACGCGTCGAGTTGGAACAGTGGAAGCTTCATCGGTTCTCCCCGTTGAAAACTGTTGCCGCTTCATCACGCGCCTTCAACAGTAGCGCATTTGAATCTAGAATCCTCAGTTGACCGCTACATTCCGACAGTAACCGGCTAATATTAATGCGTTCAGTGTCAATCGACGCCGTCACCCGCCCGGTGAATCACGCTACGGGCGAATTGCACGTTTGCGGCGGCGCAGGGCGGCGTTACAACGCTTTGAATAGAATAACTATTCCGCATCGTTGTGCCTTGCCCTGCACCACCGCAAACGCACACTTCACCCCGTCCAACCGAGGATTCTAGGTTCACCCCCCGAGACACAGTTCGGACAACGCCCGCTGATCTCCAGGGTGTGCCGGGCGGCTTGGAAACCGTGCGCGCGGGCACTGCGCCGAATCGCGCGATCGACCGCCGCGTCGGTAACCTCCGCGACCGCGCCGCAGCTCGCGCAGATCAGGAATTCCCCCGGCGTGGCGTGGCCCGGCGCGGCGCAGCCGACGAAGGCGTTGAGCGAGGCGATGCGATGCGCGAGGCCCTGCTCGCAGAGAAATTCCAGGGCGCGATAGACGGTCGGTGGCGCGCCGCGGCGACCGTCGCCGGCCAGCACCTCGAGGATCGCGTAAGCGCCCAGCGGGCGGTGGCTCTGCCACAGGATCTCGAGTACCCGCGCACGCAAGGCGGTAAGGCGCACGCCGCTCTCGGCGCAGCGGGCGCGGGCCTCGCCTAAGGCGTCGCGCACGCAGGCACCATGATCGTGACCGTGCTCCGGAAAACCCGGATCCCGCGCACTCACGCCAGCGGCTCCGGGCGGGCCTCCGGGCGAACCCGGTGGGCGCGCACCCGCGCCGGCAACGGACTCAGTACAAAGCACCCGGTCGCGGCGATCACGATCGCCGGGCCGGCGGGCAGGTCCCAGCGCCACGAGGCCCATAATCCGGTGCCCACTGAAAATATCCCGATCGCGCTCGCGATGATCGCCATCGAGGACGGTGAGCGGGCCAGGTTACGGGCCGCGGCCGCCGGGATGATCAGCAGCGAGACGATTAACAGCAGCCCGACCACGCGCATGCCCACCGCGACCAATAGCGCGATCAGCAGAACCAGGAGCAGGCGCATCCGCCCGACCGCGACGCCTTCGACCGCCGCCAACTCCTCGCTGAGGGTGAGCATCAGCAACTCGGACCAGCGCAGCCGCAGCACCACCAGGGTCAGCGCGCCGACCACCCACATCACCCCCAGATCGATCGGCCCAATCGCCAGCACGTCACCGAACAGATAGCCCATGAGGTCGATGTTCACGCCGTGGCTTAGCGCCAGCGCGACCAGACCGAAGGCCAGCGCGGCGTGTGCGATGACCCCCAGCAGCGCGTCCTTGGCGAGCACTCGATGACGTTCGAGGGCGGTGAATCCGAGCGCGATCACAATACAGGTAAAGGCCACCCCGATCTCGACCCGGATCCCGATCAGCAGGCCAAGCAACACGCCGAGCAATGCCGAGTGGGCGAGCGCGGCCCCGAAATAGGCCATCCGTCGCCACACCACGAAGCACCCCAGCGGACCGGCGGCCAGGGCCACCGCGATCGCGCCGGCCAGCGCCCGGAGTAAAAAGGGTTCCATCAGCGCGGACCTTGCGAATGCGCTTCCGGCGTGATCGTCCCGCGCACCGGTAGCGGCTCACCGTGCGCATCGTGCGCATGATCGTGGTGATGGGTGTAGAGGGTCATCACCTCGCCCAGCCCTTCACCGAACAGCGCCACGAACTCCGGGTGCGCGGCAACTGCCCGCGGATGCCCGGTGCAACAAACGTGATGGTTGAGACACACGACCCGATCGGTCGCCGCCATCACGACATGCAGTTCGTGCGAAACCAACAGGACGCCGCAGCCGCTACGCTCGCGCACCTCGGCGATCAGCCGATAGAGCATCGACTGGCTGAGCATATCGACCCCGGCCAGTGGCTCATCGAGGATCAGCAACTCCGGATCGGTGAGCAGCGCGCGGGCGAGCAGCGCGCGTTGCATCTCGCCGCCCGAGAGATCGGCGAGCATCGTATTGAGGGCGCCGCGCACCCCGACCTCCTCGAGTTGGGCGTCCACCCGCGCCGGGTCCGCATCACGCCTCAATCGTACGAAGTCGCCGAGGGTGAGCGGCATGCTGCGATCGCGCCTGACCCATTGCGGGGTATAGCCCAGGCGCAGGCCCGGGCGCCGATACACCGTGCCGTGCATCGGCTCGATAAGCCCCAGCAACACCTGGACCAGGGTCGATTTCCCGGCCCCGTTGAGCCCTACCAGGGTGACGATCTCCCCGCGCCTGAGTTCCACGCTTACATCGTGGAGAACCCGGTGGTCACCGTAGGAGACCGAAACCTCGCGGGCGTCGATCAGCAGTGTGTCAGTCATGGCAGGCCCTCGAAAGATCGGCTACCCGATCGCCGGTCCGATGGCAGTCAAGCGCGCGATTAGGGAGCCGCGGGCAACACGCGCGAGCGTGGTGTCGCGAACCGTTGCCTTACCAAAGGAGATCGTCGCGAATCAACAAGTAATGTTATAATGTATCTTTTACAAATCTACAAGTCGCATGCAACGATGCGGCGGATACTCACTAGAATCCAGTCGCCCGAGAAATCCGTCGCCGGGGATCCGACCGACCATGACGAAATCCACGCCCACTCCGCGCCCATCCACGGCCATTGCTTGCGCTTCCAAACGGATAGCCGTCCTGTTGCTGATGCTGTTCGCCGGGTGGGCAGCTTCGTCGGCGCGGGCCGCACCGCGGGTGATCGCGAGCATCGCGCCCTTGCACTCGCTCACCGCGAGCATCATGGCCGGTGTCGGCAAACCGCGCCTGCTGCTCGCGGCTTCGACCTCGCCCCACATGGCGCAGCTACGCCCGAACGACGCCCGCGCCCTGGCCCGCGCGGATCTCGTGATCTGGATCGGTGCTCCGCTGGAAGCCTTTCTGAAGCAACCGATCGCGGCGCTCGCGCGCGGCTCGATTCTAACCCTCGCGCAGGCACCGGCCGTGGTTCGTCTCGCGGCGCGCGGTCCGGGGCTGCACGGGCCCGCGGTTGCACCCTTGCCCGCCGATCTGGATCCGCGTGACACGGAGCGCCAACTCGATCCGCACCTGTGGCTCGACCCGCAAAACGCACGCGCCATGGCGCGCGCGATCAGCGCGGCGCTGGCGGCGATCGATCCGCGAAATCGGTCCCGCTATCGCGCCAACGAAGCGCGACTCGACCGGCGCCTGGCGGCGCTCGATCGCGCCATCGGGAAACGTCTGCACCCGCTCGCGGCAACGCCCTTCGTGACCCTGCACGACGCCTTTCAATATCTCGAGCGCCACTACCGTTTGCACGAACTGGGAGCGTTGATTTTGACCCGGGAACGGATGCCGGGGGCGCGCACCGTGGCCAAGCTGCGCGCGGCGATGTCCGCGGCAAAGGTTCGCTGCGTGGTCCGTGAGCCGCAGGTCCACTCGCCGCTGCTGAACGTCCTCACCGACCGACCGGGCGTGCGGATCGCGGTGCTCGACCCGATCGGCGCCACCCTCACGCCCGGCCCCGGCCTTTACAGCGATCTGATGCGTGCCAATAGCGACGCCCTGGTCGCCTGCCTGGCACCGTAGCCAGCCGCCGCAATCAGCGCCAAAGCGGGATCAAGTTGCTACGCAGCGCGCTCACGGCGCAACCGCGGCCCGCGATGTCACCATCGAGCGGGGAAATCGCGTTCAAAACCCCTCGATCTGGCTGGTTTCGATACCCTGATCCTCGAGCATCACCGGGATCCCGTCGTCGACGCGATAAATGATTCGCTGGTCCTCGGTGATCAATCCTTCGGCGATCGGCGTGTCGACCGCCTCGCCGCCGATGTAGGTGAGCGAGCCGGTACTGATCTGTTGGTTGAGAAGTTTCAGTTTGTCCTTGGGGAGTATCTTGACCGGCACCTTGGTCGCCGGGCACACCAGGATTTCAAGCAGTCGCTTGTCCACGCTCATCGTTTATCTCCGTATCGCTATTGTTTTCAGGGCTATGGCTTTCAAGGCTATGGTTGTCAGGGCCATTGATCTCCGGGCCATCGTTCCCGGGGCCACCCTTGCCGTGCGTGTCCGCCGCGAGATCATCGCCAAACGCCACCTCGCGCCCGGAATGCTCCGCCTGCCAGGCGCTGGCTACGCGCATCCGTTCCGCGTGCAGCATCTCGGAAAGCAGGAACGCCAATTCGAGACTCTGACTGGCGTTGAGCCGCGGGTCGCATCGGGTCTGGTAGCGGCTGCCGAGGCCCTGCTCCGAAATCGCCTGCATTCCACCCATGCATTCGGTGACGTTCTGACCGGTCATCTCGACGTGCACCCCGCCGGCATAGGTCCCCTCGGCCTGATGGACCTCGAAAAACCCGCGCACTTCTTCGAGGATCCGCTCGAAAACGCGCGTCTTGAAGCCGTTGCTGGTGCTCACCGTATTGCCATGCATCGGGTCGCAAGACCACAGCACGATGCGCCCTTCCGCGGCCACCGCGCGCACCAGCGGCGCGAGGCGCTCACGCACCGCATCGGCGCCCATGCGACTGATCACCGTCAACCGGCCCGGCTGGTTGCGCGGATTGAGTGTGTCGATCAGCCGCAGCAACTCGGGCGCGCGAAGTTGCGGACCCGCCTTGAGCGCGATGGGGTTCGAGATGCCGCGCAGATACTCGACGTGCGCCCCGTCCGGTTGCGCGGTGCGTGCCCCGAGCCACAGCAGATGCGCCGAGGTGCCGTACCAGTCACCGCTTAGCGAATCGACCCGCGTCAGGGCCTGCTCGTAACCGAGCAGCAGCGCTTCGTGCGAGGTGTAGAACTCGGTTTGGCGCAACGCGGGGGCGGTGTCGGCGGTGACCCCGCAGGCCTCCATGAAGGCCAACGCCTCGGCGATCCGGTCGGCCGTTTCGCGATAGCGCTCGCCCTGGGCGCCGGAAACGAAATCCATGTTCCAACCCTGCACGCGGTGCAGATCCGCGTAGCCGCCCTGGGCGAAAGCACGCAGCAGGTTGAGGGTCGACGCGGACTGCGAGTAGGCCCGCAGCATGCGCCGGGGATCCGCGCTGCGCCCCGCCGCCGAGAACTCGATGTCGTTGACGATATCGCCGCGGTAGGACGGTAACTCAACCCCGTCGCGCGATTCGGACGATTGCGAACGAGGTTTGGCGAACTGTCCGGCGAGCCGCCCCAGTTTTACCACCGGGCAGGCCGCGCCGAAGGTCAGCACCGCCGCCATCTGCAGTAACACGCGAAATGTATCGCGGATATGATCGGCGTGGAACTCCACGAAACTCTCCGCGCAGTCACCGCCCTGAAGCACGAAGGCGCGGCCCTGCGCGGCCTCGGCAAGTTGTTCCTGCAGGCGCCGCGCCTCGCCGGCGAACACCAGCGGAGGATAGCGCCCGAGGCGGCTTTCCACGGCCGCACAGGCATCGCCGTCCGGATAGTCCGGCTGTTGCCTGGCCGGGAATTCGCGCCAGCTATCGGGCCGCCATTGCGGGGTAGCCATGCCTGTGTCTTCCATCCCTTCCTTACTCATCTGCCCGCTGCCCCGGACGCCGCGTCATCGAGTTCGCGCGACGCCGTGTACACGGCCGGCCGGGTGCGCCGCGCCGCGTCTGCCTGCCCGCCAAAGCGGGCCAGCACCATACCCGTGAACTTGGGTCCGCGATAGACCTCCACCCGGAACAGGGTCGCGCCGCGATCAACCGAAAAACGCGGGGCGATATCCGCGCGCCGGATCGCGTGGCCGCTCTCGTCGCGGACCCCGCACCGGCGCCACCCGATCACGTTAACCCGATATCCGAGTTGTGTTGCAACCTCGAATTCGTGCGCCACATCCACCACGCTGCCGAAGGTCACCGCGGTGGTGCGCCCGTCGACGCGCATCGAAATTCCGTCGAGACTGGCATCGTAGTCGAAAGGCTGCACGTCGAGTTGGGTGACCCGGCGATTCCCGTAACTGACGCGGTAGCCGTGCGCGGCGCGGGTCAAGGCAACCAGCGGGCTGCTCGCCCGAAACTCGATCGGCCCATCCTTGCGCAGCGGAATATAGGCGAGGCGCTTGCGCGCGCGGCGCATGTCGAGCATCAATCGGTGGCCGTAAAAACTCAGGCGTGGATTGTCGTCGATGGCGCGCTTGACGCCCTCGGGCGAGAGTTCGAAATCTCGTTCGATCGCCAGCCCCAAGCGCCGGAGATAGGCCTCGATGACGCGCAGATGGTAGTACACGCGGAGATGGGTCGGCAGCGCCTTGCTCGCCTCGATTCCAACCGCCGGCTTGGCCTGATTGATGGCGTAGTAGGTGAGCGTTTTCGCCATCTCCCGGTTGCCGTCGCGGGTCTTGGTGTTACGAATGTGGTAGGCATGTTTCGGCACCTCGATCCGGGCGTTGACCTCGTCGGCTACCGCGCGCGCGAGGGATCCGAGTTCACCGTTGCCGCGCACGTCGATCCGCTCTTGATCGATGATGATGCTTTGCCCCCAACGGCGCGGGTTGCGCGCCTTGTCGATGTAGGTCGGTCGATAAAAGCCGCTGCCGTCGTGTAGATTGAGAATGTAGTCCACCTCGGGTGCGGTGATGATCGCCTTGATTCGTTGCACCGGTTCGAAATCCGGATCGTCGCGGGCTACCCGGCGGAATTTGCGGTTCATGTCGCCGTGGGTGCCGCGCGAGCGCTGCACGATACTCGGGAAATTGAGATTCGGCACCACCCACAGCGCCGCGCCACGGATCCGGTAGCGCGTCGCCAGCAGCGACGCGGCATTGAACCCGCCCGGTTCGTCACCCTGGATCCCCCCGACCACCAGCACCGCGCGACCGCTGTTCGCTTGCCCGAGCTTGAGCAGACTGAAGCTCAGCGGCGCCAGCCGTGCCGGAGTCGCCGCGTGCAGCGCGGGACCACCGACCATGCAAACCAACAACAAGGTGATCCGCGTCACCGGCGACGCGCCTCACGACGCGCGCGCCGCGGCACCGGATCGTAGCCGCTCGTGCCCCAGGGATTGCAACGCAGAAAGCGCCACAGGGACAGCCACAGACCGCGCACCGGTCCATGGACCTCGAACGCCTCCACCGCGTATTCGGAGCAGGTCGGCAGGTGCCGGCAGGAGGGACCGAGCAGCGGCGAGATCAACCACTGATAGACCCGCACCAAGGCAACCAGCAGGCGCGTCACCGGGCCGCCCGGCCGCGGCGCACTCGTCGCGCTGATTTGCGGTGCACTCATTGCTATTTTCCGAGGGGCTCGAGCGGGCCGGCGCCCGAATTAATCGTGTTCCGGGCGTTCCGGGCGTTCCGGGCAATCTGGATCGGTGCACGAGCCGTAAATGACCAGCGAGTGGGCCTCGATTTCGTAGCCCATTTTCTCGGCCACGGCGTTCTGGCGCGCCTCAATGGTGGGATCGATGAACTCTTCGACCTTACCGCAGCGGGTGCAGACGATGTGGTCGTGATGTTCGCCGCGCTCGAGCTCGAACACCGCACCGCCTTCCTCGAAACGATGGCGGTTGACCAGGCCCGCGGCCTCGAACTGCGCGAGTACCCGGTACACCGTGGCCAGGCCGATATCATCGCCGGCCCGCGCCAGGGCGAGATGGATATCGTCGGCGTTCATGTGCCGGGGTTCGGCCTTCGCGAGCAGCTCGAGGATCCGCAAACGCGGCCCCGTGGCCTTCAATCCGACCTTGCGTAGTCCGTAATCGTCCACACACACCTCTCTGTCGGGAGCCCATCGCGGCCCCGTGCCTACTATACCCCAGCGCGCACAGCCGTTTACAATCGAACGCCGATCCAGCCAGCGAAGCCCGGTAGCCCATGGGACTTGTCATTCTCGACCGCGACGGCGTCATCAACCGCGAGTCCGCCGATTTCATTAAGTCGCCGGACGAGTGGCTACCGATCGACGGCAGCCTCGATGCCATCGCGCGCCTCAACCGTGCCGGACTGCGGGTGCTGGTCGCGACCAACCAGTCGGGGCTGGCTCGCGGGTTGTTCGACATCGAGGCTCTCAACCGGATCCACGAAAAGATGCATCTCGAGCTGGCCGAACTCGGCGGCGTCATCGAGGCGGTATTCTTCTGCCCCTGCCTGCCGGACGACGACTGCGAATGCTACAAACCACAACCGGGGATGCTCACCGCCATCGCCGAGCGTCTGCGTGTGTCGCTCGACGAGGTGCCGGTGGTCGGCGACGCCCTCCGCGACATTGAAGCCGCCCGTAGCGCCGGCGCACGCCCGGTGCTGGTGCGCACCGGCAAGGGCGAACAGACCGTCAGCGCGGCCGTCGGCCTGAAAAATGTCGCGGTATACGACGATCTGGCGGCCTTTGCCGACGCCTACATCGCGGAACAAGCGGCCGCGTGAGCGCGCGCGATGCACCGACACGCGCCCGACCGTTCCGCCGCGCCGCGCTGAACTCGGCGCACACACGGCGCCTGCGCCGGACGACCCTGATGCACCGATGATCCCTTTACACGACGACAACCCGAGCGCCACCCGGCCCTATGTCAATTGGGCACTCATCGGCGCCTGCGTGCTGACCTTCCTGTGGCAGCTTTCGCTCGGCAACGCGGGCGGTCAACGGGTGGTCTACGCGCTCGGCGCGATTCCGGCGCTGATCTTCGGGGATGCCCGCCTCGCGCCTGAAATCGCGCTGATACCGCCCGCGGCGAGCGCCTTCACCTCGATGTTCCTGCACGGTGGTTGGATGCACCTGATCGGCAATATGCTGTACCTGTGGATCTTCGGCGACAACGTCGAGGACAGCATGGGCCACGGCCGCTACCTGGCCTTCTATCTGTTGTGTGGAATCGCCGCGGTGTTCGCGCAGGCGCTGCCCGACCCTGCTTCGCGGGTGCCGATGATCGGCGCGAGCGGCGCAATATCCGGGGTGCTGGGCGCCTATGTGCTGCTGTTCCCGCGCGCCCGCGTGCTGGTGCTGATCCCGCTCGGGGTGCTTTTTCCGATCGTCTCCCTGCCGGCCAGCGTGGTACTCGGGCTGTGGTTCGCGATCCAGTTTCTGCAGTCGATCGGCGCGCCGCAGGGCGCCGGTGTCGCCTTCGGCGCCCACGTCGGCGGATTCCTCGCCGGCATGGCGTTGATCGCCTTTTTCAAACGCCCGAACGTACCGTTCTTCCGGCGCCGCTAGGAGCCTGTCGGGCTTAGGGGGTGGGTAGCGAGAAGCATCGGGTTCGAGGCGGATTGGCCGGTCGTTCGAGGAGAATAGCCGTAGCTATTTGACGAGGAGGACCGGCCAATCGGACCGAA
>Ga0114931_10008722_pt1 | contig 12229 bp, 9 predicted proteins | sample 2SBtaG_FD_89579 | JGI IMG/M metagenome (GOLD analysis project Ga0114931, IMG submission 89579) | Deep subsurface microbial communities from Kolumbo volcano to uncover new lineages of life (NeLLi) - 2SBTROV14_V59a metaG | ecosystem: Environmental > Aquatic > Marine > Volcanic | place: Kolumbo...
CGGAAGACGGTAACCGGGTCCCTTGATCCGCCGTTCCTGGATCTTCACGCGGCGGAGTGGACCGGTCCCGACCAATACGAGGTTCGGTCCGATGCACGTCGGTTCGAGACCTGGGAGTCGTTCGTGGCGGGCCGGCTGGGGCTGGGTGCCGCCCTCGAGTACGCGCTCGGGTGGGGCCTCGACGCGATCGCGGCGCGAATCGCGGAGTTGGCAGAACGACTCCGGTCGGGCCTTGCGGGCCTGCCCGGGGTCCGGGTGCGGGATCGGGGTCGGCGTCGGTGCGGGATCGTGAGCTTCACGGTCGACACTTGCCCGGGAGTCACCGTCAAACGAGCGCTGGGTGCGCGGAAGATCAACGTGTCGGTCTCGCCGGGGCGATACACGCTGCTCGACATGCACCAACGCGGGCTCGACGAGGTTGTCCGGGCGTCCGTGCACTACTACAACACCGAGGAGGAGATCGACCGCACCCTCGAGATCCTCGAGACGCTCGTGGGCTCCTGACGGGGCCGGCGACGGAAAGAGAGCGAGCAATGGACCCCGTCAACCTGCGGGAGGCGTTCGACCGGTTCACGGACCAATGGAAGCCCCGGGTCATCGCTTCAGTCAACGACTGCCAGATCAAACTGGCGCGGGTGGAGGGTGAGTTCGTCTGGCACCGGCACGAGGATGAGGACGAGCTGTTCCTGGTGGTCCGGGGGGAATTGACGTTACGGTTCCGGGACCGGGAGGTCCGGCTCCGGGAGGGAGAGTTGTGTGTGGTGCCCCGTGGCGTGGAGCATCTCCCGGTGGCGCCCGAGGAGGCTTGGATCTTGCTTGTCGAACCCTCGACAACTCTGAACACCGGGAACGTTCGGAACGACCGGACTGTTCCTCATCCGGAAACGCTCTGAACCCAACGGGTTGGGTGATTTCGCCCGCCGTCCGGCCCACAGACTCAGGATCGCCACAACCGTGTGGCACACGTGCAGCCATGTCGCTACCGTTTGACATCATCACCTTTGATTGCTACGGAACGCTGGTGGACTGGCGGGCCGGGATCGTGGGGGCCTTTCGGGACATCGGCCGGGCCAGAGGGTGGGCCGTCGACCCGGACGAGGTATTGAGGTTGCATGCCGAGATCGAGCCGGCCCTCCAGCAACAGCGGTACCGCTCCTACCGGCATATCCTGATCGAGGTGGCGCGGGAGACGGCGCATCGGCTCGGGTGGGAGATGGAAGACGAAGACGAGACGTTCCTGGCCGACAGTCTTCCCCACTGGCCCCTGTTCGACGATACCAATATGACGCTCCGCGCCCTGAAGGAAGAAGGGTATCGCCTGGGCATTCTCTCCAACATCGACAACGCCCTCCTGGCCCACACCCGCCGGCAGTTCGACGTGGAATTCGACCTGCTGGTAACGGCCGAGGATGTGCGGGCGTACAAACCCTCCACGGATCACTTCGAACGGGCCCGGCAGTTGATCGGCGGCAATCGGTGGCTGCATGCGGCCCAGAGTTATTTCCACGATGTGGAGCCGGCGACCCGGCTTGGTGTATCGGCCCTCTGGGTGAATCGGCTGGACGAACCTCCGGCCGGCGTGGTGGTCCCGAGGGGTGAAGTCTCCGATCTTCGCGGGGTGGTGCAATGGCTGGCAGCCCGGCCCCCGCGGCGAGCCCGTCCCGGCCAGGAGATGCGCGTGTCGGGGGAGGAATTCGTCGTCTGACGGCAGCCAGGCCTGCCCACTCCCAACCCCCCTGTTCTGCTAGCTTGTGGCATGGCACTTCCTGTCGGACATGCGGCCGTTGGAGTGGCGGCCGCCGCGGTGACCGCCCGGCTCATCGGAACCGACCCCGTTCCTGCGCTCTGGATCGGGGCCACGATCGCCTCGGGATTGCCCGATTTGGACATGATGGCGATGGCCTTCGGGTTTCGGGGACCGCGGGTTCATCGCAACGCCACCCACTCGCTCCTCGTGCTGGCGGTCGTGTCGCTGGGGGGATGGTTCCTCATCGATGGGGCCAGGTGGGCGGTCGACCCGGGCATTCGTTGGGCGTGGATTGCCGCCCTGTTTACCCATCCGATCCTCGACGTGGCGACGACCTCGCCCCGCGTGGCGGCGCGGGGGTTCGGGATCCCGCTGCTCTGGCCGATCAGCCGCCGCAGGTTTGCCGCCCGGCGTCCGGTCATGGAGACGCTGGAGGTGGAAACCTGCCGTTCATGGGCGGGGCTGTGGGAGGGTCTCCGGCCCGAGTTTACCCGTCTGGCCAGCGTTTCGGGGTTGATCGTTCTGCTGACGCTGGTGTTCTGAAACGTGTCGCCTCAGTCGTCCGGGGCGGTGCGCTGTTCGATGTCCCGGATTCCGGCCCGTACGACGTCCGGCAGGGGAGTCTTCCCCTCCTGTCCGTAATCGAAGGACACGATGACCCCGGATCCCAGAGCCGCCACCGCCTCCTGGGCCCGGGACACAATAATGTATCCCATGGTGAATCGGTCGCTCTGGATATCGAGCGCGCGCGCGCCCACCAGGGCGGTGTCGGGATAGCGCAGCGGGCGCCGGAATCGGCAGTCGGTGGAGTGCAGGATGGCCCCGACCCCGTCCCTTTCGTAGGTCTCGATAAAGCCGCACTCCTCCAGATAGGCGATTCGGGCCGATTCGAACAGCCGGAAAAACACCGTGTTGTTGACGTGACCGTACGCATCCATGTCTCCCCACTGGATGGGGACTTCGACCACTACCGGAAAACCGGCCAGAAGGGGGTGGGACATGGAAGGACAGACGGGTGATGAGGAGTGGCGACCCGCGGGGGTGAGCCGGACGCGTTAACGCTAATAGCCGCCGGGGCAGGGGCAACCCCCACCCGCTGGCCCCACCTCACCCGGGCGTGAAGGCCGTCACCGAGAATGCCGTTTCCTCGTCCGCGATGTTGACGGAGATGTCAATGGATCCCCGGGCCGGAAATCCCCAGGTCTCGTCGTAGGTGACCTCCAGCATTCGGGCGTCCTCGTCGATAGCGTACCGGACCAGATCGAAGAGGTCGTCGATCGTGGGCAGGCGCACCATGGCCGTGTCGAGGTCCGCCCCGGTGTTCAGGTCCGTTACCCGTACCACCCGGGCGTCGCGGACGTCCACGCGCACGGGCGGAAGCGGGAGACAGAAACAGCTTCGGGTGTACTCGTAGGTATACGTGGTCAATGCGTGGGCGTTCCATCGGTCCAGGGCTTCGTCGAACCGCTCCTGCCGATCCTTGCCGTCCGGGGCCAGCAACAGGAGGCCGAGGCAGCCCGAAGTCAGCAGAGGGGCGGCCAGTATCCAGCGTAAACGGGACATGGAGGTTGCTCGGAAGGGGTTGACGGCTGCTACCCGACCATCGCCGCAGGGGTTCCCCCTGGGGTGGGTCTCGGCCAAACTCACTGGTGGTTGTTACGCCCTTCACGGGTTTCTCATCATGGTCGGGACACCATTGGTCTACCGGGCACTCTGCCCCTCACTGCGGGAATGGCTCCATGATCGATTCGGTACTTCGTGACCACCTGCTTGCGCTGCGGCGCGATCTGCATCGGCACCCCGAGCTGAGTTGGCAGGAGCACCGCACGGCAGATCGGGTCTGCGAGGAACTCGACCGGATCGGCGTCGCATACGACCGGGGTGTGGCGGGGACCGGGGTGGTGGGACACATTCCGGGACCGTCGGGCGTTCCGGCCATAGCGTTGCGGGCGGATATGGACGCGTTGCCGGTGACGGAAGAAACCGGGCTGCCGTTCGCCTCGGAGACCGAGGGGGTCATGCATGCCTGTGGTCACGATGCGCACACCGCGATGGTCATCGGCGCGGCGGAGCTCCTGGCCCGGGGCGAACCGCTTGCGACGCCGGTCCGGCTCGTCTTTCAGCCGGCCGAGGAAACCGGGGCGGGGGCCCGGGCCATGATTGAGGCCGGGGTGCTCGACGGTGTCGCGCAGATCTTCGGTGGTCACGTCGATCGGCACTATTCGACCGGGACCATCGTGACCCACGCGGGGGCGGTGAACGCGTCCACGGACTCGTTCACGATCGAGATCCGGGGTCAGGGAGGCCACGCGGCCCGCCCGCACGAGGGGACGGACGCCGTCGTGATCGGGGCTCTGCTCGTCATGTCCATTCAGACCATCGTGTCGCGCGAGATCAATCCGGCGCACCCCTCGGTGGTGACCGTCGGCCGGTTCGACGCCGGCACGGCGAGCAATGTGATTGCCGGGCGGGCCTGCCTGGCGGGTACGGTTCGGGCGCAGGATCCTGCCGTGCGCGACCACCTGCTGGCTGCCCTGGAGCGCATGTGCCAGTCGATCGGGCAGTTGCACGGGGCCGCCATCGAGATCGAGATTGCCGAGGGCACGCCAGCCCTGATCAATCCCCCGGAGATGGCGTCGCTGGCGCGGGAGGCGGCGTCCCTCGTGGTTGGAGCGGAGCACGCTGTGCCCCTCGCCGTGACCAACATGGGTGGGGAAGATTTTGCCTATTACCTGCAGCATGTTCCGGGATGTTACGTGCGATTCGGCGCCCAGGTTCCCGGGCGGGAAGGGTACCCGGCTCACTCGAGTCGGTTCGACGTCGATGAGGCGGTCCTGGGAATCGGAGCCGCGTACTTTGCGCAGGTTGCCAGAATAGCGGGCGGGAAAGGGTAAGGACGAATGGCGGGTCCGGTCACCGTGCGGCGGGCCCGGTTGACGGATGTGCCCGAGATCCGACACGTGTTCCTCGCCAACTACGGCGACGATTACCGGTACGTCGATTTCACCAGTGACTCGGTGCTGAACCGACTCGTCCTGGCGGACGATACGGTGATGCTGGTTGCGGAACAGCGCGGTCGGGTCGTGGGGACCGCCTCGGTGATGCTTGAGTACGGCGCGTACTCGGACCTGGTCGGAGAATTCGGACGGCTGGCGGTGCATCCGGAGGCGCAGGGGCAGGGGATTGCCGGCCAGCTCACCGCCGGCCGCCTGCGGGAGGTCGAGGGGTTTCTCCAGGTGGGGCTGATCGAGGCCCGCACTGCCCATGCGTTGTCGCAACAGAACGCCGAGCGATATGGTTTCCGGCCCGTGGGGTTTCTCCCCGGGAAGTTGCGTTTTGCCGAGCGGGAAGACGCAGTGCTGCTGACACGGTATTTCGGGCCGGCGCTGGATCTCCGGCGGAACAACCCGCGGATCATTCCCGAGGTGTATGACCTCGCAGAGGAGTCGCTGCGAGGATTCGAACTCCCCTGCGACCTGATCGTGGATGCCTCGGCGGCACCCTATCCACCGGTGGAGTGGTCCCCCCGACTGGAGGCGCTTTCAACCACGGGGTACGCTTCGCTTCTCCGGATCGAACGGGGCCGCGTCGCCAATCGTGAGATCTTTGGTCCCTTGCGCCTCAACTACGGTTTCTTTCGACGCCGTGCCCGCCATTCCCATTATCTGCTGATGAAGAAGGACGGCCGGATATTGGGTGCGATCGGCTATGTTTGGGACCCCGTCGAATCGGGTCTTCGGGTTTTTGAGTTGATTTCGGTCTCGGACCGGTGGATCCGGCCGCTGCTGGTCGGCCTGCTGGACCGGGCCCGCCACGCGGAATCGCCGGCCGCGTACATGGAGATCGACGTGAGTGCCCACGCACCACGGATGCAACGTACCCTTCTGGAATTGGGATTCGTGCCGGCCGCGTTTGTTCCGGCGCTCGCCTTTCACGACGTCGAGCGGCTCGACCTGGTCCGGATGGTTCGGATCGAGGTTACGCTGGATACTCATGCTCGTCTCACCGACCGGGCCGCAGGACATGCCCGGATCGTGCGTCGGGCGTTGCGTACCAGGGGGATCGACCCGGAGTTCGTCTCCATCCTTCGCCGTACGCACCTGTTCGAGGGGCTCAACGCCGAGCAGGCTCGGGCCGTCGCCGCCTTGGGGAAACGACGGATTTCTCCAAGAGGCACCACGCTCTTTCGCGCCGAAGAATCGGCGCTGGAGTTATTCCTGGTGGTTGATGGGCGCATCGATGTCCAGCGGGGATCCGACGGCCGGCGGATCGGCACGGTAGGGCCCGCTGGCGTCGTGGGCGAGATGGCGATGCTCGGCTCAGGGACCCATTCCGCCACCGCCGTGACCGCGTCCGCGCTGGAGGCAGTCGCAATCAACCTGGAGGAACTCGACCGCCTGGTCCGCCGCCGTCCGGATATCGGCGTCCTCGTGTACCGGAATCTCGGGGCCGAACTCGGAGCCAAGCTGCGCGACTCCGTGAACGGGCCGGAGATATGAATCGGGGTCGTCAGGGTTGGGCGGTCGCTGTCCGCAACCGCCACACCCCGATGCTCAGGATTGGCACCACGTAGATCAGGAGGAACACCCAGGTCAGGGCGCCATAACCCCGGGCGATGAGGTCGATGAGCCCCACCCGGGCGAGCAGCGTTCCCGCGAGCAGCAGGCCCAGGCCCACGGCCGGACGTACGACCCTGGGCATGGGGCGGCCGGCGTCGCGAAACGCCGAGGCGAGGCGTTCGTTGATCGCGTGAATGAGGCCCGTGCCCGTCTCGATCAAGGTGCCGAACAGCACGACCTGAAACGCAATCTGAAACCATCGGCGCCCGAGCAGGGCCAACAGGGTATTGGCCGGAACGGGGCGTTCGAGAATCCCGGGGTATTGGCCGGCCATCACCACGTAGAACAGGATGCCGGGGATGATCGCGATCGCGCCCGCCAACACCCCCGCTCCGATCGCCTCCCGGCGTGTTTCCAGGTGACGGACCGAGAACAGCACGGCCGGGATCACGGCCAGGTTGTACGCGGCGTAGCGCACCCCTCCCAGGGCCCAGCCTGGCTGGACCGGGTGCTGGCGAAACGCATCGCGGATCGCGGGGCCGAATCGTGCGAACGCCAGGACGAAGAAGGCCGCGTAGACCGCGTACAGGATGACGGACCACCCCGTCAGGAACCGTTCGATGGCGTCCGAGCCACGAAAGACGAGGAAGCCCACCATCGCCATCATCCCGACCACTCCCACCCAGTACGGCAGGCCGAACAACTCATCGAGGATACTTCCCGCCGCTGCCGCGATGACGGCCAGCACGATGAACAGCAGGACCACGTAGGCCATTTCGAACAGGACCCAGGCCGGCCCCAACAGGCTCCTGAAGAAACCGCGGTACTCGAAATGACGATGGTGGCGGGCGTACTCGAAGCTGACCGCGCAGACCGCGCTCCAGATCACGGTGGACACGAGGACCATCGCCAGGAGCCCCCCGGTCGGACCGTAGCGCAGAAAGAACTCCGCGAGTTCCCGTCCGGTTCCGTACCCTCCGGCAATGACCACGGACTGGAAAACGAGGCCGGGAAGCAGGTACCGTTTCAGCTTGGCAAGGTTCATGGCGACGATCCAGGGCGGGGGCGCAGCCAATGTGCCCGCGCCGGGGGGGTGCCACAAGGACGTATGCGGAACAATCCGGTTCCACTTACATTGGTCGGACGTGAGACCCGACCTGCCCACCTGGTAAGCCGGGCCAGCCGGCTTCCACCCGGCGCTGGAAACCATGAGCGGTAATCCACGGCTGCTGATATGACCACGCCGCTACGCGTACTCCTGATCCAGGACCGGCCCGAGGATGTGGATCTGCTCCTGCGGGAGCTGGAGCGGGGTGGGTACGAACCCGAAGCGCTCGTCATCAAGACCCGACACGGCCTGCGGGAAGCCCTGATCCGCGGCAAGTGGGACGTGGTGCTGTCCGATGCCCAGTTGCCCCGGCTCGACGGACTCTCGGCGCTGGCCCTCGTCAAAGAGAGCGGGAAGGACATTCCGTTCCTGCTCGTGTGCGGGCAGATCGGCGAGGAAAAGGCGGTCGCGGTGCTCCGGGCCGGTGCCGCAGACTACATCAACAAGGCCGATCTCGCCCGCCTCGTGCCGGCGGTGAGTCGTGAGATCCGCGAAGCGGCGGAGCGTCGGGCCCGTCGTCAGGCTGAGGATGCCCTGCGTCGCCGGGAAGAACAGCTGAGGCTGGCCCTGAATGCCGCCCGTATGGGAACGTGGGACTGGGATCTCGAGGCCGGACGCATCGTCTGGTCGGAACGGGCCGAGCAGATCCTCGGGGTGCCCACCGGGCGACTCCCCCGGACCCGAAGCGCGTATCTGGGGCTCATCCCTCCCGACGATCGCCCGATGGTGGAACGGGCCCTCGCCACGGCGATCGACACCGACTCCGAATACCAGGTTGCCCACCGGGTGGTGGTTCCCGAGGGAGCGGTTCGCTGGATCGGGATGAAGGGCCGGGTCTACCGCGATGGCGGTGACCTGGTCCGGATGTCGGGGACCGTCGCGGACATCACCGACCGCAAGATGGCGCAGGCGGCACTCGTGGAGAGTGAGCAACGCTACCGCGAACTCTATGAGCAGGCTCCCGTGGCGCTGTTTACCATCCGGGACGACGCCATCGATCGGGCGAACGGGTGGGCGGCGGAGCTCTTCGGCTTTTCGCCCGATACGCTGATCGGTCAGCCGGTATCCGAGCTGTTTGCGCCGACCCCGTCGGGCCGGGAACGTCTGGACCGGCTCCTGCCGCACGTGCGCACCGGGGCCAGCGTGCTGGACGAAGAGGTCCAGCTGCAACGGCCGGATGGGATGCGGTGGTGGGGAAGCCTGTCGATGCGTCCGGTCCCCGGGTTGGAGGACGGGGCGCTGGTGGTCCGGGCCACCCTGGTGGATGTCACGGTGCGCAAGGAGGCCGAAGAATTCCTGCAGTTGAGCCAGCGGGCCATCGACCAGTCGCCGGACCTGATCCTGGTCTGCGATCGCGATTACACCTACCGGCGGGTGAACCAGGCCCAGGCGCGTGCCCATGGGCTCGATGCCGAAGAGATCCTGGGCCGAACGATTGCGGACATCATAGGGGAATCCTCCTTCCAGCAACTGAAACCCCAAATCGACCGGTGCCTGGCCGGAGAGGAGGTCGCGTTCGACACCTGGTTTGACTACCGGGGCATCGGCCATCGGTTCATGTCCGTGACGTACTCCCCACTTCGCACCGCGGGCAACGAGATCGAGGGTGTGATCGTGGTGGCGAGGGATGTGTCGGAACGCAAACGGTCGGAAGATCGGCGTCGCGATCTCGAGAGGCGCCTGCGCCAATCCGCGAAGATGGAAGCGCTCGGGACACTGGCCGGAGGCATTGCGCACGACTTCAACAACCTGTTGCTGGCCATTCTGGGATACGGGGAACTCACCCGGGACGCCCTGCCCGAGGGTTCAACCCTTCGGGCCAACGTGGAGCAGATCATTGCCGCCGGCGACCGGGCCCAGGGGCTCGTCAAGCAGATCCTCGCGTTCGGCCGGCAATCGGAGCGGGAGCTGCGGCCGGTGCTTGCCCAGGATGTCGTGCACGAAGCGACGACGTTTCTCCGGGCCACTCTCCCCGCCACGATCGATGTTCAGGAACACCTCGATGCGGAACCGTGCGTGATCGTGGCTGATGCCTCCCAGTTGAATCAGGTCGTTCTCAACCTCGCGTCAAACGCCCTCCATGCCATGCGGGACCAGGGCGGCGTACTGGAGATCGGGCTCGAGGCGTGCACCGTCAGTGAAGAAGAGGCCGGGAACCTCGGCGATCTCGCTCCGGGCCCGTACGTACGGCTGACGGTGGCCGACACGGGACACGGGATGGCGCCGGAGGTGGTCGAACGCATCTACGACCCGTTCTTCACCACCAAGAGCCCGGGCGAAGGGACGGGATTGGGACTGTCGGTGGTCCACGGCACGGTGCTCAGTCACGGCGGATTCCTGAGCGTCGATTCCACCCCCGGGCGGGGGACCCGGTTCACGATTCTGTTCCCGCGTTCGGACGAGTCGGTACCGACCGATGACCACGACCCGGGCCAGATCGCCGGGTCGGAACGGGTACTGTTTGTGGACGACGAGCCCCAGATCGTCCGCCTCGGTCACGAGATGCTGGGACGGTTGGGGTACCGCGTCACCACCGTCTCCGATCCGGTCCGTGCCCTGGAACTCTTCCGGGACACCCCGGAAGAGTGGGATCTGCTCGTCACCGATCAGACCATGCCCCGGCAGACCGGCCTGGAACTGGCCCGAGCCTGCCGCGCCCTGCGGCCCCGGTTGCCGGTGATCCTCACCACCGGGTACAGTGAGTCCGTTACCCCGGACAAGGTGCTGCACGAGGGCATCCAGGTGTTGATCATGAAGCCGTACGGTGGACAGGAACTCGGCCGCGCCGTCCGCACGGCGCTGGACGGCGCCCGCACCTCCCTGGAAAGAGCCGGTCCCTCCCGTTCCTGATCCGAACTGGTCCCCGCGCGTTCCGACGGATATGCTGGAGGTTCCGTCTCCGGGAGCGTGGTCATCCATGTCGATCCATCGGTTGGCAATCGCCGTCGCGGTCGGTGCTCTGGTCGTCGCGCCGACATCCGCTCAGCGTCCGGCGGTGCCGTCACCACAGGACATCTTCGGGTTCCGCCCCGGTGACGATTACCGCCTGGCAGACTACGCCATGGTCCAGAAGTATTTCCGGTCCCTGGCCCGGGCCTCCGACCGGGTGGTGCTTGAGCGTATCGGTGAGAGCTCCGAGGGGCGGCCGCTCTGGCTGGCCATCATCTCGAGTGCGGACAACCTCAGGCGGCGCGAAGCGTTTCGGTCGATCAGCGAGCAGCTGGCGAAGGCGCGGGATCTAACCGACGCGGAGGCGGCGGCGCTGGCCGCCCGGGGGCGGGCCGTGCTGTGGGTGGACGGCGGCCTCCACGCGACCGAGGTGGCCCACGGGCAGTTCACGCCGGAGTTCGCCTGGTGGCTGGCGACCGACGAGGGGGAAGAGGCCCGGCGGATTCGGGACAACGTGATCGTCCTCCTGATGCCGAACATGAACCCCGACGGCCTCGACATCGTCGTCAACTGGTACCGGAGCAACGTTGGGACGCCCTTCGAAACGGCACCGGTGCCGGAGCTGTATCACCACTACATCGGTCACGACAACAACCGTGACTGGTACATGTTTACCCAGGTAGAAACCCGTGCGGTGGCCCACCAGCTGTATCAGGTGTGGTTTCCGCAGATCGTGTACAACCACCATCAGAGCGGTCCGTTTCCGGGACGCATCTGGGTCCCGCCATTCGAAAACCCGGTCAACCCGAATCTCGATCCACTGGTCGTGACGTCGATCAATCAGATCGGGGAAACGATGAAACGCCGCTTCGCGCGCGAGGGAAAACCCGGTGTCTCCAGCGGCATCGTGTACGACATGTGGTGGAACGGGAGCATGCGCGGGGCGCCGGATTTCCACAACATGCTGGGCTTCCTGACGGAAACGGCCCTGTATCGGTACGCCACCCCCCACTGTTACACCGACGACGAGATCCCCGACACCTTCGGTCCGCGCGCCGGCAACCTGCCCGCCCGACGGGCGACCACCGGATACCCCGAACCCTGGCTGGGAGGATGTTGGCACCTTCGCGATCCGATCGACTACATGATGACGGCGACGCGGGCGGTGGCCGATCTGGCGGCGCGCTTCCGTGACGAGTACCTGCTCGACATCTATCGTGCGGGTCGACGGCAGATCGTGCGGGGCGAACGGGCGGAGGGTGGACCCTTCGCCTACGTGATCGACGTCGAGGCCCAACACGATCCGGGAGCGGCGGTGGAACTGTTGCGGGTATTCCGTACAGGGGGGATTGCGATCCGTCGGGCCGATCGCGCCTTTCGCGCCGACGGGCAGGATTACCGCCGGGGTGTGTACGTGATCGGTCCTCAGGCATTTCGGCCGTTCGTGGTGGATCTGATGGAGCCCAAGACCTACCCCGACCGCCGCCAGTACCCCGGCGGACCACCCGACCCGCCGTACGATATGACCGGCTACGAACTGAGTCTCCAGATGGGCGTGCGGCCCGCCCGGATCCGCAAGCCGTTTGCGATGCCGGGCCCCGAGGTTGCGCGGATCGCTCCTCCCGCGGGCGGTGTGCAGGGGGCACGCGGGGAGACGTTTGCCCTGACGAGGACCCGGAACGGCTCGGTTCTGGCCATCAACGCCCTCCTCGCGGCAGGGGCTAAGGTGTTCGTTGCGGGTCGGGACGGCGGGCCTGGGGTGCCGGACGGCACGTTCCTGGTTCGCGGTGTCGATCGCCGCCGACTCGACAGCATCGGTGTCGCCACCGGCGTGTGGTTGCGGAGCCTGACCGCGGCGCCGGCCGCGGCCTCCGTCCAGGCGGCGCCGCGTATCGGCCTGTACGAGAGTTACGTCGCCAACATGCC
>Ga0114931_10008723_pt1 | contig 12229 bp, 7 predicted proteins | sample 2SBtaG_FD_89579 | JGI IMG/M metagenome (GOLD analysis project Ga0114931, IMG submission 89579) | Deep subsurface microbial communities from Kolumbo volcano to uncover new lineages of life (NeLLi) - 2SBTROV14_V59a metaG | ecosystem: Environmental > Aquatic > Marine > Volcanic | place: Kolumbo...
CAATATTGATATCATCGGTATATTAGTTCTTACTTGCGCACAGCGATACAGCGCAAATCAGAAGCTCACTCATTAATAGTTTTTGATCGGTTTGACGTTATACTTGGCGTCAACTGTTTCCAAACTGTTAAAATTTCATCCATGATTATCAGGAAACCGCATTGAAAGTAGCGTTATTGGAAGATGACCCTGATCAGGCGCAGGTGGTAAAACTGTTTCTTGAGTCTGCCCATCATAGCTGTTCGGAATTTACTTCCGGCCAGGAATTTATTGAGGGCGTTCAACATGTCATGTTTGACGTGTTTATTCTGGATTGGGAGGTCCCGGACAAAAATGGTATCGAAGTGTTGACCTGGGTGCGCTTAAATCTTGGCTGGAATATTCCGGTGTTGTTTATGACCATGCGCGATAGCAAGGAGGATATTGTACTGGCACTGGAAACCGGTGCGGATGATTACATGGTCAAACCGATTGATGCCGATGAGCTGATTGCCCGGATCAACAGTCTGGGGCGGCGCTCACGTGCTCAGGATGACACGGAGGATTTATTCAGTGCGGGTGAATTCGTATTTAACATTAGTGAGCGAACTTTGATTCATGGTGATTTCAGTATTGAGATGACGACCAAGGAATTCGATCTTGCAGTGTACCTGTTCAGAAATATCGGTCGGATGCTCCCACGTACAGAACTGATGGAAGGTGTCTGGGGCATTAATGCAGACGTCAACACCCGGACAGTGGATACTCACATTAGCCGTTTACGCAAGAAACTTGATTTGAAGCCAGCAAACGGGTGGAAGCTATCCTCGATATATCATCATGGTTATCGTCTTGAAGCTGTTCCTGATGCTTAAGATGCCCCGAAGAGAATTCAGACACATAATAAGAATTTTATGAGTGTTGATTCTTTTGCTGGTTTCTTTTTCCAGATCAAATAAATTTTATGAGTAATGATGCTTTTGTTGGTTCACCTGTTGATGACTACGAGTTAATCGACTTTGGTGGGGGGCGTAAACTTGAACGTTTTGGTGCGTATATTGTGGATCGCCCGGCACCACAGGCCACTGGTCAACGTGCGTTAGCGGACTGGACCGCTGACTGGTTTTACGACGGTCATCGTATTGGCAAAGGCGAATGGATGGCAAAGCATAAAGACCTTCCACTCGAATGGCAGGTGACCATTGAATCCCAGTCGTTGAATTGTCGGTTGGGTGCCGGTGGTCAGACCGGTATTTATCCGGAGCATATTACCAGTTGGCGCTGGATAAGGAAGCGACTCGATGGTTGTTATTATATTGATGATCTCAGGATATTAAACCTGTTTGCCGGTACTGGTGGTGCTACGCAGGCAGCCGTTCAGGCTGGCGCCAGTGTTACTCATGTGGATGCACAGAAATCCCAGCTTGATCTTGCGCGGAAAAACGTAGGTGAAAAAGGCGCGCGCTTCATTTGTGAAGATGTGATGACCTTTATTGAACGCGCCCTTCGCCGCGAAGACCGTTACCACATGATTATTCTTGACCCACCGAGCTTTGGGCGTGGACCCAAATCACGTGTGTGGGACATCAATGTGGACCTGCAACCGCTGGTCAGACATTTACCTCGACTGGTGAATGAGGAATGTCGTGGTATCTGGTTTTCCTTGCACAAAGCATCACTCAGTGCTGACAGTCTGGCACAACTTGTTCGCGATGCTTTGCCTGGCTACACGGTAGAAAGTCTTGGATTGGGTGTTAGCACGAAAGATGGGCGAACTTTAAAAGCGGGAGTGGCAGCAGTCTGGTATGACGATACCGATTTAATGCTTGACGCCGATGGCAGGCATCTTCCCTTTAGCGCAAAACAAATTGAGGAAAAACTGGATGCTTGTCTGACAGCGGTGTTGTCATCGCGGCGCAGCGCCAGTGGGCCGGCAGCTTCGCTTACAGGTTTGAGTTATGCCCGGCAACAATTTGTCTTGCGCTGGGCCGATATCATTTCACGGACGAATGCGGAACTGGCGTTCCAGTTTTGTGCCTGTGCCAGTCAGGCGCTGACATTAATGGAAACATCAAATGTAGAAGCCTGGATCATCCGGGCCATGGACACTTATGACACTACCGGTTTGCACCCGGCGATTGGTGTATTGCAAAAAGTCGAAAATTTTGCCGATGAAACACGGAAAATAGCGCATGGCATGAGCTTCGATGAAAAAGCCGGGGTGCTGGAGATTTTCGTCCACGGTCTTAACGGACGCAAACTCAAGTTGGCAATCAATGAGCAATGCTACACAGACACTGAAACACTCTTTTTGCCGGAAATGATGACTCGCTTGCCGGAATCCGGGGACAATTTCCTTCTATATAAAGCCATGGTTGTGCACCTGTGGGCGCAATGCTGGTTTGGTACCTATCGCGCAAACATTTCTGAACACCTTCAATCGTATGCCAATCAGGAGAAAGCGCTGGGCTTGTTGCACACACTCGAGCGACTCCGTCTTGATGCCTGTATAGAGCGGGCGCTGCCAGGCATGCATCGTCAAATTCGTCTGTTATGCGGCATGTTGGGTGAGAAACCAGTACCTCCAGGCTGGGAGACTTATGCGAAACAATTAGCCAAATCAAAAGTAACGGTTGATGACAGTCTTGAGATATTAACAAACTTGTATACTGAAAATGAGGTCCCGGCACCGCTGAGTTATCAAGGTGTGTTAAATCCACAAGCGGCAGAGCAGATCAAGCAATTACGCATTGAGCGTGAGCAACACATGCTTCAAGAGTTGTTGACAAATCTGGCTGATGACGCGTCCGTCAGACGCGATAATGATGAGCTTGATTCACCAAAGGGCGCCAGCAGCTTTACCGCGAAAAAGACACCGGATGAAGATTTACCTGACGGGTTTAAATTTGAACTGCAGCTGGATGGCAATCCATTAAAGGTCCCCATTGATATTGAAAATATCATGCAGTCAATCCAGCAGGACCTGGGCGAGATCCCGGAAAGTTATCTGGTAGCGGCCGGTGATGGCGGTTATCGCATGTCATCTGAACATGAAGACGAAGATGAAAGCAGTAATGTCTGGAAAGGCACTTATCATGAGAAAGGGGCTTTTCACTATAATGAATGGGATTTCAAACGAAGTCATTACCGCAAGAACTGGTGTGTGCTCAGAGAAACAGATGTACATCCGCAATCGTCAGTCTTCGTCAATAAAACCCTGATGAAATACAGTGGTCTGGTCAAAAGTATCCGCAGTACCTTTGAAGCACTGCGCGGTGAAAATAAATTACTGAAGAAACAGCAACACGGCGATGATGTGGATATTGATGCACTGGTCGAAGCTTATGCCGATACATTGCAAGGGATGGAAATGACTGACCGGTTATTCACAAAAATGCACAAGCATGAACGTAATATCGCCGTCATGTTCATGGTCGATATGAGTGGTTCAACAAAGGGCTGGATCAACGATGCTGAACGGGAATCATTGGTGTTGTTATGCGAGGCACTGGAAACACTTGGTGATCGTTATGCTATTTACGGGTTTTCCGGCATGACACGGAAACGTTGCGAACTCTTCCGGATAAAGCGTTTTGATGAAGACTATGATGATGATGTCAAAAGCAGAATTGCAGGTGTTAAGCCTCAGGATTATACGCGTATGGGCGTTATTATCCGTCATTTAACCAGCTTGCTTGAGCGGGTAGAAGCACGGACTAAATTATTGATCACATTATCTGACGGAAAGCCCGATGATTATGACGGTTATCGTGGTGAATACGGCATCGAAGATACGCGCATGGCACTCATTGAGGCAAAACGCAAATGCATACATCCGTTTTGCATCACCATCGACCGGGAAGCCATTGATTATCTGCCGCATATGTATGGTGCTGTTAATTACACAGTGATCGATGATGTCAGGAGATTACCGCTGAAGGTCTCGGATATATATCGTCAGTTGACGACCTGAGAGTTGGCCATGTTTTTGCTTAAAAAGTTTTGTGCGGTTCTTTATGTTTGGACCAGATAAGGCCGTGTTATTGTTTTACTGTTCCAGATAGTCCGAATGTCATCCGGTAATTTAATAGGATCAAAGGGTTTGGTAATCACACCGATAGCTCCCATTGACATGTATTCCTGTATTTCCTGCGGTTGTGCCTTGGCGGTCATAAAGATGATCGGCGTATTTGTGTAGTCCTTTAGTTCATGTAACGCCTGAAAAGTGGCTGGCCCATCCATGCCCGGCATCATCACGTCCAGTAAAATAAGTTGCGGATCAAACAGAGGAGTTTGTTGTAAACCTTCTTCCCCTGAACTGCAAATTTTTGTAGTAAAACCGCCAACCGATTCCAGCGAAACCCGGGCAATTGCCTGAATATCCGGTTCGTCTTCGATATATAAAATACGCTTGAGTTCACCAAACATACTTACTCCTGATGCCTGCGCACTCAATTAGCAACAGTGTCTGCCTTTTCGTTACTTGATATTTCAGGCAGGTCAATATGAAAGGTTGTGCCAATACCCAGTTCAGTGTTAAAACTGACTGAGCCATTGTGTTCCTCAATGATCGACCTTGCTATGTTGAGACCCAGGCCAGTACCACCAACCGCTCGTGTATTAGATGCATCAGATTGTGTGAACTTTTCGAAAATGTGTTCGTGAAAATCTTCAGGAATTCCCGGCCCATGGTCCTTGACTGAAATCCGGATCTGCTCTCCCCTGTGTTGTACGGAGATTTCAACGATACCACCCACCGGTGAGAATTTAACAGCATTGGACAGAAGGTTGTTCATGGCCTGCATGAGACGCTCTTCATCAGCAAGTATTCTGAGCCCCTCCGGACACTGCTTGAGCTCATAGATGACATTGTATTCGCTACCGAAAGCAATATTGAAATTCAACGCTTTTTCTATAAATTGCTTGAGCTCAACTTCCTTGAATTTAAGTCCCATCTTGCCAGATTCGATCTTTTCAATATCCAGGATGTCATTGATCAGCAATAGCAGGCGTTCTGTATTATTGTCAGCGATCTTGAGTAATTCGCGCGCTTTAATGGAAAGTTCACCAACAACATCACCGGAAATCAATCCCAGGGAACCGCGTATAGAGGTGAGTGGTGTGCGTAACTCGTGACTGACAGTGGAGATGAATTCATTTTTCATTTTGTCAATGCGCTTGCGTTCGGTGATATCCTGGAAGGTAACTACTGCGCCCAGAAGTTTGTCGCCTTTTACAATAGGCGTACTGGTATAAGACACGGGAAAGCTGCCGCCATCTTTCCGCCAGAGTACATCATCTGTAACGCGGTGGATATTGCCGTCACTCAATGCGGCATCCATCGGACATTCCTGACGTGGGTAGGGTGTTCCGTCAGCATGGCTATGATGAATGAGCGCATGCATGGGTTGGCCAATCAATTCATCGCAGGTATAGCCGAGCATTTCAGCCGCAGCCGGGTTGACGAACGTGGTCTTGCCGTCAACATCCAGACCATAAATGCCTTCACCGGCTGATGTCAGCAGTAAGCGTGAGCGTTCTTCCGCTTCAGCCAGTATCATTTCTGTGCGTTTGCGTTCAGCCAGTTCTGATTCCAGTGCGTTGGTACGTTCCTCGACTTTTTGTTCCAGCTCGGTATTCAGCATGAGCAGATTTTCTTCACTGATTCTGACTTGTTTAAACAACCTGTCAAAGGTACGGGCCAGTACACCTATCTCGTCTTTCTTATTAACTGGAAGATCAATATTCAGCTTGCCGCTGCGAAAAGCATCAATACCGCCAGTGATCTGTTTTATCGGCTTGACGATAAATCGTGAGAACACATAGGCACAAATAGTGCCGGTTATGATCAGTAACAGAGCAAGCCAGGTACTGCGGGTCAAAACAGCTTGTTGGTCAGAGACTATGTCGTCATAGGGTTGAGAAAGACCGATGGCAAGAAACCGTTTTGGATTAGCAGCATCAAAGGGAATTTTTACATAAACAACCGCCAGCTCGGACAAGCTGTTGCTGGGTAGTAAAGTCAGGCCTTCATCCATATTGTCCGGCTGAAACAGCCTGGCCAGAGTGGGGAAATCATTCTGGGCGCGATGAGGCTGATTAAATTCATAACCGAAGATTTTACTGTCATCGTTGTGTACGAGATAGTCGCCTTTATTATTGGTGATAAACACGGTCTGGGGATGTGTACTGTAACTTTGTTTCAGGTGTTGCAGCATCCGGCTGAAATTCATTTTGATCGTGACAATGCCTGCCACTTTACCTTTTGAATCATAAACAGGTGTTGCGGCTTTCATCACAGGCGTGTGCGGAGTCACTATTTGATTGTTCTCCCGATTAAGCATGAGGTCAGTCAGATAAACCTGCCCCTGTAGTATTTTCAGGGGTTCTGTAAAATAAATTTTATCTTTTCTGTTTTTCAGCTCTGAAGCGGGAGTGTTAATTATTTTGCCGTTGATACGTTCTACACGAATATTCTCATCGCCCATAGAGTCAAGAAAACTGATCTGAAGATAGTCTTTTTTTGCGCGCAACATTTCGGCAAAGACAACGGCCAGTCGTGAACACCATTGTTCTTCGGTGGAATTACTCAGGTAGTCGATACCACCACCTGAGCGGGCGCGGATGATACCGAGGACAGATGGATTGACCGAAACAAAACGAACGTCCTCACGGATAGTGTCGATCGGCCCTTTCAGTTTGATCCCTTCCTGGGCGGCACTGCGGTAAAGACCTTCAATGGCGTGCTCAACCAGAATGTCAGAGCTTCGCTGGTAAAAAACGAGTGCAACCACACCGGCTGTCAACAGCACCAGCAGGATGGATAACAGACTGATTTTCTGTGCAATATTAAGATTCATAATAATGGTTAACCAGCAGCCCAGTTGCCATCAGACGACATGCCATAAGAATAGACGATATCAGGGATGCCCATGCATAAAATGTTGTATCTCACGGCCCGCACTGGCACACAAGCGTGGGCAAGACGGACTTGATTAGATATGACAAGATTACTATATATTACAGTCAGTTACTGACGGGCCCGGTTTGTGAAAATTATGTCAAACTTATACTAAACAACCAGTAGGATGGTCGGTTACTGGATTAAAAGGAACAGAGCGCTGTTGCCCCGATTAATATTCAGCAGGATCTCATTCTGACTTTTAGCAGCGGCCTTGAGCCCCTGTTCAATCGTGGTTACTTTGTCGTGATTAATGGAGGTGATGACATCGCCCTTGCGCAGCCCGGTGGTGGCGGCCGGTGTACCTGGTTTGACCTCATGAATCATGATGCCTTCAATCCGGCCATAAGAAGGTGAGCTTTCCGGAATCAAACCAATAACGAGGCCATCAAGCCGGTCATGCAGGCGTTTACCTTCAATGGTGGTGTGCACCGGTTCGGCAATTTTTGCAGTGATCATCAGTGGCTTGCCACCACGCAGTAGTGACAACTTGATAGTGTTACCTATTTGCAGCAGGCCGACACGTGTGCGCAGTTCATCGGCGTTATGCACAAGGCGGTCGTTGATAGCAGTGACGACGTCGCCGACCTTGGCGCCTGCCTTGTCCGCCGGCGATCCTGCATCAACGTGAGTAATCACTGCACCTTTGCTTTTTTTGAGATTAAACGCACGGGCCAGTTCGGTATTCAGGTTCTGGGTTTGAATGCCCAGCCGGCCTCGGCGGACTTCACCATGTGCAACCAGTTGGGCCATAATGGTTTTCACCATATTCACCGGAATGGCAAAACCGATGCCAATATTACCGCCGTTAGGTGCAAGTATGGCCGTATTAATGCCGACCAGTTCGCCGCGTAAATTAATCAGTGCCCCCCCTGAGTTGCCAGGGTTGATGGAAGCGTCGGTCTGAATAAAATCTTCGTAATTTTTCAGTCCCAGTCCACTACGACCGAGCGCACTGACAATACCGGAGGTGACTGTTTGTCCCAGTCCGAAAGGGTTGCCGATGGCAACCACGAAATCGCCGACCCGTAATTGATCGGAATTGCTTGTTTTAATATCTATCAGGTTCCTATTCGGAATCTTGAGAATAGCGATATCCGTTTCAGGATCCGAACCTACCAGAGTAGCGCTGAACTTGCGGCCGTCACGCAAGATGACAGTGATTTCCTCGGCATGTTTGATGACATGGTGATTGGTGATGACCAACCCTTTACTGGCATTGATGACCACACCTGAACCCAGACTATGGGTACGGCGTTCGCGAGGTGTGACTTCCGGAAAATCAAAAAAGTGGCGGAAAAACGGGTCACTGAAAAGAGGGCTTTGTCGTACCTGGATTTTCCCTTCTGTTGAGATATTTACGACAGCCGGTGTAACTTTATCCAGGATGGGCGCCAGGCTGGGTATTGTTTGTCCCTGTATACTGGCAGGCAGACCCGCATGCACCGGCACCGTGAATATAAAAACGCTGACCATGGAAGCCAGCGTTGCAAATATACAGGTTAGAGTTAACCGCTTCATTTTAGCTTGTTTTATCGCTGGATATGCAGGAAAGTCCACAGGTCGTCACTTAGCATATCACTACTGTTATTGATGTCGAAATGGTTGCATTCCATTGCAACCTTTACAACTTTATTTTAGCTTTTAACGGCAATTTTGCGCGGTTGCAGCTCGTCCTGCTTGGGGATAACAACTTCAAGTACCCCATGTTTACTGTTGGCAGAAATCCTGTCGGCGTTGGCCGTGTCTGGCAAGTTAAACCGGCGATAGAAACTGCCATAGGTGCGCTCGACGCGTTTGTAGTTGTCCCGCTCTTCGACATTTTCCAGCGTGCGCTCACCCTTGATGGTCAGGAGGCTGTTTTCCATGTGGACATCAATGTCCTTCGGGTCAACACCCGGGATATCGGCCAGAATAACAAAACGATCCGGTTCTTCTTTCACGTCAACCGCTGGCGTCCATTCACTGGTAGCCACCTGATCTTCGTTTGTGCGTCTGTCAAATACTGTGTTCAGATCTCTTTGCAGCCTGTTCAGGCGCTGCCAGGGATCAAAATGTATCAGATTGCTGTGTAACATAATTTGTTTCTCCTCTATTCATCAGTTGTTGCCGTTTCATGGCACACATTGTCTTGTGAATAAATATTGGGGCAGCCAAGGATGTTTCAAGAGGGGAAGTGTGTTGAGAAGGGAACGTTTCAAGTCGAGTCAATGCAGGGTGATTGGCTTTTTCGTCGGATTTTTCTTGTGGCATAACTGCTTTTTCACAGGAGTTCGGGACCAGACACCGGGTGTCTGTGAATTTTCCATCCAGCCTCTGAATGTGTATTTGAAACCTGTTTTGAAAGTGAGTGCTTACTGATATCTTGTAACTACATGTATATATTAAATAATTCCCAGGCGTTCACGCCTGGGGATTGATTATCTGAACCACAACATATAGTGGTAGTGGTTAATTTACAGAAATGTGACTGTATCTTGATGATACTTCAAGAAAAAATTGTAACTAATTGTAATTACTGATAAAACAAATAGGAAAATTAGGTTGACAGATACTTTGCAATAGGTCTATCTTATGGCTCCATCCACTACATCTTGTGGTTGAGCCCTGAAAAGACGAAATTATGTTGAATGTCATGGGCTTGGCGCTGAAAAGCCACCACATGGATGGGCAGCAGAAATGTGGATCGGAATGGATTGAAATGCACACCAAGTTTGCCGGATCTAACGCAGGGTTTAACAGATATTTAACCCTGCACTTAAAAATGGCATAGCTGATGAGGAAAACGATAACCGCAATGCATTGCATCCGGAATCACAACCCGCAGTCACCAATAGCGGGTGGGGGCCGATCATCACAATGATAAAACGATAACAATAAAGGGTTAGTTCTCAATGAAAACCGCTCAATTACGACCCGTTCAAAACAGTGTGGCTGACATTCCCTTCCAGCCTGCTTCAGAAGATATCTGGGATAAAAAATACCGTCTTAAAAGCAAAAACGGCGACATTGTCGACACAACCGTTGATGATACTTACAAACGTATTGCGCGCGCATTGGCCGATGTGGAGTCAACACCTGAAAAACGTGATGAGTGGTATTCGCGTTTTTGCTGGGCATTACGTCATGGCGCTATTCCGGCCGGACGTATTACGTCAAATGCAGGGGCACAGGCGTACAAGCCCGCCACCTCCACGATTAACTGCACCGTCTCGGGCAAAGTCCGTGATTCCATGAATGATATTCTGCAAAAAGTGCATGAAGCCGGCCTCACACTGAAAGCCGGTTGTGGTATCGGTTATGAGTTTTCTACATTACGCCCCAAAGGTGCCTATGTCTCTGGTGCCGGCGCTTACACGTCTGGTCCGCTGTCGTTCATGGATATCTACGACAAGATGTGTTTTACCGTTTCTTCTGCCGGTGGTCGCCGCGGTGCCCAGATGGCCACCTTCGATGTGGGTCATCCGGATGCCCAGGACTTTATTCGTGCCAAGCGAGAAGATGGTCGGCTGCGTCAGTTCAATTTGTCATTGCTGGTAACCGCTGAATTCATGGAGGCAGTCAAAAACGACAAACAATGGTCATTGGCCTTCCCGGTCACAGCCAAGGAAGTCGACACTGATGGCATTGACCTGGGAGATCGGAAACAGGTGGTCTGGCGTGACTGGCCAATCAAGGGTGAATACATCACCAATGATGTTGGCAAAACCGCCTGCAAAATCTACAAGGAAATTCCTGCCAAGCGCATGTGGAACATGATCATGTCATCCACTTACGACTATGCAGAGCCCGGTTTTATTCTGATCGACAAGTACAACGAAATGAATAACAATTGGTTTTGTGAAAACATCCGGGCAACTAATCAATGCGGCGAGCAGGGCCTGCCGGAATACGGTGCCTGTTTACTGGGTTCCATTAACCTGACCAAATTTGTACTGGATCCGTTTACCGAAAAAGCACGCTTTGATTGGGACACCTATCGTGAAGTAGTCTCTGTCTTCACCCGCATGCTCGACAACGTGGTGGAAATCAACGGTCTTCCACTCGACAAGCAGCGCGATGAGATCCAGCGGAAACGTCGTCATGGTATGGGTTATCTTGGTCTGGGTTCCACCTTGACCATGCTACGTACCCGATACGGCTCAGCCGAGTCAATTGAATTCACTGAGAAAGTGACCCGGGAACTGGCGGTGGCCGGCTGGAAAGTCGCACTCGAACTTGCTGAGGAAAAAGGGCCGGCACCGGTCATGGAGGAGGACTTCGAGGTCACTTCCGAAATGCTGAGCAAGCGGCCGGAGATGAAAGAGGACGGTTACAAGACAGGTGATAGTGTCAAGGGCAAGGTATTGCATGCGCGTTACAGTCGTTATATGCAACGGGTTGCTGAAATAGCACCGAACCTTGTTGAGGAAATGGCTGAAAAAGGCGCCCGTTTTACTCATCACAGTTCCATTGCGCCGACCGGGACGATTTCACTGTCACTGGCCAACAATGCCAGTAATGGTATTGAGCCATCTTTTGCTCATCACTATTTCCGTAATGTCATTCGCGAAGGCAAGAAGACAAAGGAGAAGATCGATGTGTATTCCTTTGAACTGCTGGCTTACCGCGAAATGATCAACCAGGAGGCAATTCCGGGTTCTGACAAGGAAGGCGAGCAACTGCCAGACTATTTTATCTCGGCAGATGAAGTCACACCGCGCCAACATGTAGACATCCAGGCAGCGGCACAGAAGTGGATCGATTCCAGTATTTCCAAAACCGCTAATGTACCGACGGATTACAACTACGAGAGTTTCAAGGATATCTATCTGTATGCCTACGAGCAGGGACTCAAAGGTTGCACGACATTCCGTTTTAACCCGGAAGTTTTCCAGGGCGTGCTGGTCAAGGAAAAAGACCTGGAGAACACAACATACCGCTTTGTGCTGGATGATGGCGATGTCGTCGAAGTCAAGGGTAATGAAGAAATTGAATATGACGGTGAGACCCATACGGCTGCCAATTTGTATGATGCGTTAAAAGAGGGTTATTACGGCAAGTTTTGACAGGGAACAGGGAACAGGAGACAGGGAACAGGGAACAGGGAACAGGAGACAGGGAACAGGGAACAGGGAACAGGAGACAGGGAACAGGGAACAGGAAACAGGAAACAGGAAACAGGAAACAGGAAACAGGAAACAGGAAACAGGGAACAGGGAACAGGAGACAGGAAACAGGAAACAGGAAAGGGGTTAAGGTGAATGGCGATAAAGCTTGAAAAGAAGATTGTGAAATATAACGTCGTCA
>Ga0114931_10008724_pt1 | contig 12229 bp, 14 predicted proteins | sample 2SBtaG_FD_89579 | JGI IMG/M metagenome (GOLD analysis project Ga0114931, IMG submission 89579) | Deep subsurface microbial communities from Kolumbo volcano to uncover new lineages of life (NeLLi) - 2SBTROV14_V59a metaG | ecosystem: Environmental > Aquatic > Marine > Volcanic | place: Kolumbo...
CCCGTTTCGGCCCCTTTCCGAGCTGGAATTCGCTCCATGGAACAACCATGCAGCTCATCCCAGCTCGAAAACGGACTCGAACCGGGATTGCCACTCATCCGCTCAGAGTATTGCAAGAGGCTCATGATACTAAAAATATAGAAATTAGTGTTCTATCCCCGTTTTACGTTCAACCGAGGCAGTGGATCAGTAACCCTGAATTCCTCAGTTGACCGCTGCAATCCCAGAGTTGGAGATAGCCGCCGGCTGATATGAAAGCGATTGGCTATCACCTTCCGGGTTGGACCCCGCTACGAGGTGAATGGCACGTGTGCGGCGGCGCAGGGCGGCGTTACAACTCTTTGAACAGAAGGACTATTCCACATCATTGTGCCTTGCCCTGCACCACCGCAAACGCACACTTCACCCCGCCCAACTGAGGATCCGGGGTTCAACCGAGGCCTGCATCGGGTAAGAGGGGGACTCGGCGACAACCGTACCCGGTGTTACGGTCTCTATCTCGGTGGGCGGGCCGCGCTGTGGGACGATGTGAGTGTGATGCCGGTGCTCGACTTTTTGAAACAACTGTGGAATGAGGAAGTTTTGTGTTGACTAGCCGGCCACCCCTGGTCGGGAAAGCCCGTAGATCGGGTTAGCGCTGCGCAACCCGACAGAATCGCCGAGGGAATCGTCGGGTTACACGCCGCTGCGCGGCGTTAACCCGACCTACGTTTGCACGATCAGCCTCGCGGCGGAAATGGTGTTCGAAACTTTCCCGAGAGTGTCCAATGACCCAGATAAAAAGGGCCTGTCTTTCGACAAGCCCTTGATATTATTGGCTGGGGGACCAGGATTCGAACCTGGACTGGCGGAGTCAGAGTCCGCTGTCCTACCGTTAGACGATCCCCCAAGAATACAGGGTGCGCGTCGCGTGTCGGTTCAGCGTTTGGAGTATTGCGGGCGCTTGCGGGCCTTGTGCAGGCCGACCTTCTTGCGCTCCACCTCGCGCGCGTCGCGGGTCACGAAACCGGCCTTGCGCAGCGCTGGGCGGAGGGTTTCGTCGTAGCCGATCAGCGCGCGGGTGATGCCGTGGCGAATGGCGCCGGCCTGACCGCTGCCGCCGCCGCCGTGGACGGTCACGTCGATATCCACCTTATCCAGGAGTTCGGTGTTCTGAAGCGGCTGGCGGACGACCATCCGTGCGGTCTCACGACCGAAGTATTCATCCAGCGGCCGGCGGTTCACCAAGATCCGCCCCTTGCCGGGACGCAGATAAACACGCGCCGTGGATGACTTGCGACGACCGGTACCGTAGCTGATGTTTGCGGACATGATTCGATGCTCTTTTCTAGAGTTCCAGTGGCTGGGGGCATTGCGCGGCGTGACGATGATTGGGCCCCGCGTAGACCTTGAGTTTGCGGTACATCGCGCGTCCCAGCGGACCCTTGGGCAGCATGCCCTTGACCGCATGTTCGATTACGCGGGTGGGGGCACGCTCGATCTCCTTCTCAAAGCTGATGGATTTGATACCGCCCGGATAGCCGGTATGGCGGTAATAGGTTTTCCGGGTGCGCTTGGCGCCGGTCACCGCGACCTTTTCCGCGTTGACCACGATGATGTAGTCACCGGTATCCATGTGCGGGGTGTAGGTCGGCTTGTGCTTGCCGCGCAAACGGCGCGCGATCTCGGTGGCGATGCGCCCGAGGGTCTTGCCGTCGGTGTCGACGACGAACCAACTGCGTTCAATGTCTTGTGGTTTGGCGGTGTAGGTGCCCATCACGGATGTACCAGGAAATATGAAAGCTGCGAAAAGGCGAGAATCCTAGCGATGCGGCGCGTTACTGTCAATCCGGATCGGCACCGACGAGCAACTAAACGCACAGCCGTCGCCGTGCACGCCATGTTGCGATGGCGACCCCGAACATCGCGTACAGCGCCAGCACCGCACAATCGATCAGCGGACGGGGTGGATCGAGCCCGATCATCAGCGGACGCACGATGGTTACCGCGTGGCTCAACGGTAGCGTCTCGGCCAGCAGGCGAACCGCGGCGGGCATCTTGTCGGTCGGGAAAAATACCCCGCTTATCAACAGCATCGGCGTGATCAGCAGGGTCGTGTAAAAGAGAAAGAAATCATAACTGCGGGCGAAGGTGGTGACGACCATGGCGAGCGAGGCGAAACACAGTCCGGCAAGGAGTACCACCGGTGGCACCCACAGCGCTTGCCAGCCATCGAGTATTCCCAGCGCGCTGGCAACCATCAGGATCGCGACACCGCTGAACAGGCTCTTGGTGGCGGCCCATACGACCTCGCCGAGGACCACGTCGCCCACTTCGATCGGTGCGTTTGTGATCGAGTCCCAGGTGCCCTGCACCGCCATCCGGGTGTAGGCCGAGTAAGTGGCCTCGAAGGTGGCGCTCATCATGGCGCTCGAGGAAACGATGCCGGTGGCGAGGAACCCGATGTAGGACATGCCTTCCAGGCGACCGACGAAGCCGCCGAGCCCGTAGCCGAGCGCCAGCAGGTAGAGCAGTGGCTCGCCGAAATTGCCGGCCAGCGACGCCGGCGCGATTTTGCGCCACACCCGCAGGTTGCGATGCCATACCGCCAGCCACGCGGCATAGGGCGGCAAGCGTCGCGGCCCTGGAGTCCTAACCATCCCGCAACTCGCGACCGGTGAGTTTGAGGAACACATCCTCGAGATTGGCGGGTCGATGAAGGACGCTGAGCGCCGGTTGGGATTGCAGCGCCGCGAGCAGGCCGTCTTTTTCCGCTTCCCTGAGATAGTAATAAAGGGTATCTCCAACCCGTTCGCAGCGCGCCGCGCGTTGATGCCCGGCGCGGGCCTGCCACACATCCAGGGAACGGCCGCGAACCTCGACGACCTCGCGCTCGATGTGCCGTCGAATCAACTCTTCGGGCGCGCCGGCGTCGAGGAAACGGCCGTGATCCATGATCGTTACCCGGCTGCACAGGCGTTCGGCCTCCTCCATGTAATGGGAGGTCATGACCAGGGTCATGCCGCGCTCGCGCAATGCGTGCAACCGTTGCCAGATGAGTTGCCGGGCCTGCGGATCGAGGCCGGTGGTCGGTTCGTCCAATACCAGAAGATCGGGTTCGTTGATCAGCGCACGGGCCAGGGCGAGGCGGCGCTGCATGCCTCCGGAGAGGGTGGCGACCGGAGCCTCTCCACGTCCGCTCAACGCCGCGAAATCGAGCAGTTCCTCGATTCGGTCATCGAGTGCGCGAGGTGGCAACGCGAAATAGCTGCCGTAGATGCGCAGATTCTCGGCGACTGTGAAATCGTCATCGAGGCTGTCGTGCTGCGCCACGACCCCGATCCGGGCGCGGGCGGTCGCGGCCGCGGCCGGGATCGGCCGGCCAAGCACCCGCAGGCGCCCCGCGCTCGGTGGCGTCTTGCCCAGCAGCATCCGCAACAGGGTGGTTTTGCCCGCGCCGTTGGGCCCGAGCAAGCCCCAGTATTCGCCCCGCGCGACGCGCAACTCGACGTCATCGACCACCCTCGCCGTGCCATAACGCTTGCGCAAGGCCTGGGCTTCGATGATCCAATCCGGGGTGGGTGACTGTTGGGATGACATGGCCGGGACGACAACGGGTGCCGACGCATCATAACGATTTCCGCCCCGGCGTGACGCTGGTTGCTAGAATGATGGGTGCGATTTCATTGCTGATCAGGAATGCCTCCGTCATGCACAGCACCGCCCCCCGTTCGAACGGTCCACTCGATCGCGTCATCATTCATGCTGATCGCGCGTTGCGTACCCTGGCGGCCGAACCCGCCGGGAGCGGGCGCGAATCCCCCGCACGGGGGGTCGATGACGAGGAACTCAGCGCCGCGGAGAGGCGGCTTGCAGGCGCCTTGATGCGGGTCGACCACGCCGGCGAAGTGGCCGCCCAGGCGCTCTATCACGGGCACGCGGCGACCGCGCGGCGCGATGGCGTGCGGCGTGCAATGGAACAGGCGGCGCGCGAGGAGGGCGATCACCTTGCTTGGTGCCGTGAGCGGTTACGTGAACTCGGGGCGCGGCGCAGCTATCTGGATCCGGTCTGGTATGCGGGTTCGTTCGCGATCGGCGCGCTCACCGGTCTTGCGGGCGAGCGTTGGAGCCTGGGATTCGTGGCCGAGACCGAACGCCAGGTGGTCGACCACCTTGACCAGCATCTGCGGCGCTTGCCGCCAGGGGACCATCGTGGTCGCGCGATCCTTGCGCAGATGCGCGAGGACGAGGGCCGGCATGCAACCACGGCGGCGCGTGAGGGTGGCGCCGATCTGCCCGGCCCGCTGCCCCGTATCATGCGCCAGGTCGCGAAGTTGATGACCCGCGGTGCCGAGTGGATCTAGGCCCCTTGACCGGCAAAGATCATGCGGCGATTGTCGCGCTGTTGGCCGCTCGGCGGTGGGCGGCGCTGGCCACACGCGATGGCGCAGGCGACCCGGTGGCTTCCCGGGTCGCGTACGCGGTGGCGCCGGACGGCACCGGCTTGTTGTTGCATCTGAGCCGGCTGGCGGCGCATACGCGCAACCTGGAGGGCCATCCGCGGGTTTCCCTGGTGGTTTCGCAAGGTGATGACGGGCGCACCGATCCTCAGACCCTGGCGCGTTTGAGTATCGCTGCCGACGCACGTTTGATCGACAGCCACGAGGCCTGCTACGAGGGCGCGCGCCGGCGCTATGTGGCGCGCCTGCCCGCTGCCGAGGCGCGTTTCGGGTTCGCGGATTTCGGCCTTTATCTTCTGACGCCGCGCGGCGCGCGATGGGTGGGCGGATTCGCTCGTGCGCGTTCGTTGCAGGCGTCGAGCCTGGGTGTACTGTTGCGCGATTTCAATGGGTGACGTCACCGGCACCCGTTGTTCGGGTGACCACGGAGGACGCCGCGCCGCGTGGTTTAACCTAGAATCCTCGGTTGACCGCTACATTCTGACAGTAACCGGCCGATATGAAGGTCTTTAATGTCGATCGATGTCTTCACCCGCCCGGTGAATCACGCTACGGGGCGAATGGCACGTTTGCGCCGGCGCAGGGCGGCGTTACAACGCTTCGAATAGAATGACTATTGCGCAGCGTTGTGCCTTGCCCTGCACCACCGCAAATGCACACTTCACTCCGTCCAACTGAGGATTCCAGGTGGAACGGCACGAAGAGGAGGGGCGATGGCAACTGAGATCGAGCGTAAATTCCTGGTTGTGGATGATGATTGGCAGGCCCACGCGGCGCCGGGTGTTCGTTACCGGCAGGGCTACCTCGCGAATTCAGCGCGCGCGTCGATTCGGGTGCGGCTGGGCGGCGACCGAGCGTGGCTCAATCTGAAAGGCGCGACCCTCGGGGTGAGCCGACAGGAGTTCGAGTATCCGATTCCAGTGGGTGATGCCGAGCGGATCCTGGAGACGTTTTGCGTGCGCCCGTGGATCGACAAGACCCGCTACCTGGTCGAGCATCAGGGCCACCAGTGGGAGGTGGACGTATTTGCGGGAGACAACCAGGGGTTGGTGGTGGCGGAGATCGAACTCGGCGCGGAGGATGAGCATTTCGAGCATCCGCCGTGGTTGGGTGAGGAAGTCTCGGGCGATCCACGCTATTACAACGCGCGCCTGGTGGAACATCCTTACAAGGACTGGTAGCAACTACTCGGGTTCCCGGTCCAGGGGCCCGGCAGATCCCTGGTGCCACTGCGCGCGGACTGATCGGTCCACCGATCAGGGAACTTTCGGACCCTTGTCACCTCCCGGCGTATAGAACGGGGTCGGAAAGGATGCGACGTTGCTCGCCGAGGGGTCATCCAGCGCCACGATCTTCGCGATCCCTTCCTTTTCGACCTGGTCGATTCTCACCACCGCGTGGATCGGCACGAAGGTGCGCTCGACGCCGGCAAACTCGGCCTTGAGTCGCTCATCGGCCGGGTCGACGAGCAGTGCGCTGCGTTCGCCGAACACGATCCCGCCGATTTCGACGAAGCCGTATATCTCGCCGTGACTCACGCTGTGCGCGTAGAGCTCATAGCGTTTGCCCTGGTTGTGGAAAATCACCCGGTAAGTGCGTTTTTTCGCCATATCAGTGTTGCGGCGCCCATGGTGCGCGGATTGTCGAGAGGCCTTGGAAGTATACGGGCCGAAGCCGGCCTTCGGTAGTTGCCGAGGAGGGCCGAGGAGGGCCGAGGTGGGCCGGGATGGGCATCGGGGGTCTTGAAAATTTCTTTGGCGCACCCATTTATCCAGCATGGCGGGAGAGGTCCCGCGTAGATGAATCGGAGGTAAAGATTATGCGAGTTGTACGTTACGATCCCTGGGGCTTGCTGCAGCGATTCCAGGAAGACATCGGCCGCATCCTGGCGGAAAGCGGTACCCAGTTGCCGGTCGCTGACGACTCGAATGTCGTTACCAGCCGCTGGGCGCCGGCGGTCGATATTCGCGAAGAGGACGATCGCTTCGTGCTCGAGGCGGATGTGCCCGGCGTGGACCCGAAGGACATCGAGATCACGATGGAAAACGGGCTGCTGACGATCAAGGGCGAGCGCAGCGACGAAAGCAAGGAAGAGAGCAACGGCTACCGGCGCGTCGAGCGCGTCCATGGCAGCTTCTACCGGCGCTTCAGCCTGCCCGACACGGCGAACGCGGACGAAGTCAGCGCGCATGGCAAGAACGGCGTGCTCGAGGTGGTCATCCCGAAACAGGAAAAGGTGAAACCACGGCGGATCTCCGTGAAATAGGCGGCCGCCAAGCACAGGCAAGCGCGGGGCGAATGCCCCGCGCTTGCTTGCTCTGGACCGGGCGCGGACTTTTCGTCGTTCCTGCTTCTCGCCTGCGCGAGCAGGGAGAAAGGGAGTTCGTTGAGGCTTGCGGCCGTGGTCCGAAGCGGTCGGCGCGCCGGTGGAACATTCACGCCGGGGGCGGAAACGGCTCCGATATCGCGCCGAGCCCGGCGATGATCTCCAGGAAATCCGGGGCGTCCGCATCCAGGTATCCGTGACGTAGCAGAAAGTCGATCATCACCAGTGCGCAGTTGGGCTTGAATTTCCGGGTGTCACGCGCCAGCGCGGCGGCTTGGTTGATTGGCAGGAGTTGGAAATCCGCCACTTCGCCGTCGCGGTTCCGCGGCCGGAAATCATTCGGTAATTCCAGATCGAAACAAAATACCGTGTCGGGTCGCAGTCCCGGGCTATCCTCGAAGGTGTAGCTGAACGCGCCGACCGCTCGTGCGCCGGCGGCTAGCTCCGGTCGCATACCGGCCTCCTCGGCGCACTCTTTGGTCAGATTTGCGCGCAACCCGATCCCGGCCGGCTGACCACCGGCGACCAGTTGGTCGAGTTTGCCCGGCCAGGTGGGTTTGTCGGCCGCGCGGCGGGCTATCCAGATGGCGAGTCGCTTGCCCGCGCGCACGTAGCCGTTGAGATGCACCCCGAAACCGCGCACGCCGAGCAGCGGCACCGCGGCGCGTTCGATGGTCAGTAGTGGGGGCTCGCCCCAGCGTGCCAGCACCGGGTAGGGCTCATCGCGCCAGCCGGGCACCAGGCCTTGCCGGCGCAACGCCTCGAAGACCGGGGCGAGCGCCGTGCTGCGCGCCTCTGGAGACACCCCGGCGCCATCCAGGCGTGGCGTGAGCCGTAGCGCGGGGCCATCAAACACGAACGCGTCGGCGAACCCGGCGAGTTGCGCCGCGACGTGCGGGCGCACCGCCCCGACCTGTTTTCCGGCGATCCTGAAGGGCAGGAAGGCGGCCGGATCGTAGCGGTTGACTTCGCGGATACGGTCCAGATAACTCAAACCCGCGGCGCCGTCAGAGCACCTCGTCGAGGTACCGGATCAGGCGCTCCACCTCCGCGGCGCTGTTGTAATGGACCATGCTCGCGCGTATCACGCCGTGCGGGGCGTCGAGACCGAGCGCGTCGACCAGGCGTTTGGCGTAAAAGTGCCCGGCCCCGATTCCCACCTTGTGCGCGGCGCAATGGCGGGCGATCTCCTCGCTATCCTGCCCGTGCGCCACGAACGAGAAGGTCGGTACCCGGCGGTGGCGATCGGCGGTGGGGCGGCCGATGATCCGGACCCCCGGTTTGGAGCGCAGAAAATCCACGAACGCTTCGGCAATCCGTTCTTCGTGCTCGGCGATGAGCGTGAAACACGCGCCCAGGCGCTGGTGCAGCGGCGCGTTGCTGCCCGGAAAATGGTGTGCGTGCAGGGCGTCGAAGTAATCGATGATGCCACCGAGCGCCGCGCTCAGCTCGTGATTGGGGCCGCCGGGATTGAGTTTGAGGGGGATCTCGTCTTCGCCGATGAAAAAGTGGTTCTGGCCGCGCGCGGCGAGCAGGTGTTCACGTTTGCCATACAGCAGGCTCAGGTGCGGGCCGTAGATCTTGTACAGGCTGCACAGATAGAAATCGACATCCAGGGCCTTGACGTCGAGTAGCCGGTGGGGAGCGTAGGCGACCGCATCAACGCACACCAGCGCGCCGGCCTGGTGTACGCGGCGGGTGATCGCCGCCACGTCGTGTATCGAACCGGTGATGTTCGAGCAGTGAGTGAAGCACACCAGCCGGGTACGCTCATTGAGCAACGGCTCGAGCGCCTCCGGGTCGAGTTCGGCGCGATCCGGGTCGATCGCCCATTCGCGCACCACCACGCCGTGTTCCGCGAGACGTCGCCATGCGCCGTTATTGGCCTCGTGGTCCATGTTGGTGACCACGATCTCGTCGCCCGCGTGCAAGCCGGGGCGTAACGCATGAGCGAGCAGGTAGACGTTCATGGTGGTCGAAATCCCGACCATGACCTCCTCGGGTGTGGCGTTGATCATCTCCGCCATCAGCCGGTGACTTTCCCGGATCCGCTCGGCGCCGAGCGCCGAAGAGGCGTAGGCCGCTCCCGGCTGTACCTGGTTCTCGGTCATGTAGCGGCGCAGGCGCTCGATCACCGTGTACGGGACTCGGGTTCCCCCGGCGTTCTCGAATAGGGCAATGTCGTCGAGGGCGGGAAATCGCTCGCGCACGTAAGCGACGTCGAGTAGCGTGGTTTCGGTCATGCCGGGCTCTCCAGTGAGCGATTGATACGGAATCGGCTTCAGTCCGAGTCGAGAAATTCCTGGTAGTCACGGGTGACATCGGCGACCGCGGCCTGATAGAGGCGCTCGCCTGCTGCGACGCTCGCCAGCCCGGGGTTCGAGCCCATCCGTCCGTCCGGAAAGCGGCGCCGAAAATCGGCGGCGTCGAAGATCGGGCCGTTGGGCGCCACGGGTGGCTCCAGGGGCGCCTGCTTGATCGCCTCGGGGTGGGCGAAATAACTCAGTGAAACCTCCGAGGGCGTCGCGTGACTGCCCTCGGAGTCGCCGAAGAGTTCAGCCGCGAGTTGGTGAACGCTCGGTGCCATGTACCAGTTGCTCAAGCGACAGCGCAGCCCACCGGACGAGCTGCTCCCGAGGCTCGTGTCGGCGTAAATTTCGGCGAACGCGCTGCGCACCGTGGCGATGTTGCCGCCGTGTCCGTTGAGAAAATAAAGACGATCGAAGCCGTGACGGGCGAGCGAGCCGACGAGGTCGTGAATCACGGCGATCAGGGTCGCGGGGCGTAGCGTGATCGAGCCCGGAAAGCCGAGGTGGTGCTGCGACATGCCGATGCTGAGGGTCGGCGCGACCAGCACCGCAATTTGTTCGGCCACGCCTCGCGCCACCGTCTCGGGGCAAATGGCATCGGTGCCGATCAGACCGGTCGGTCCGTGTTGCTCGGTGGAGCCGATCGGTATGATGATCCCGGTGGAACCGGTCAGGTAGCGTTCCACTTCCGGCCAGGTGGACAACTGAAGCAGCATCGTTCGCCCCTTTGTGAAATGATCGACACCCGTAAGCGGGTGGTGCGGGCGCCGATGGTAGCAACTTTTTCGCGCTTTGGAATGTGCCGGCGGCGAGTGAATCCGCAGCGGTCGAATCACCGCTTGGAACAGTGCGGCAAGGGTGGCGTGAAACAGTGAAGGCGATGGTCGCGGGATGGTGAAGCCGTACCCCATGCCGGAGCCCCCGGTGGGCGAGCTGTGGGTGTTCGCCTACGGCTCACTGATGTGGAATCCGGGGTTTCCGCACGTCGAAGCGTGCCGTGCACGCCTGTACGGCTATCATCGATCGCTGTGCGTCTGGTCGTGGGTCTATCGTGGCACACGTCGGGCGCCGGGCCTGGTGCTGGGGCTGGATCGGGGCGGGTCGTGCCCGGGGATTGCCTACCGTGTGCCGGGCGCCGCGGTTCAGGCGGCGCTTGGTTATCTCGCCGAGCGTGAACTGATCACCGGCGTCTATCGGCCGTTATGGAAGCCGCTGCGGATTGACGATGGGCGCCGGGTCAGCGCACTCGCCTTCGTCGTCGACCGCGGTCACCTCCAATATGCCGGCAAAATCCCGGAGCGGGGCGCGGTGGCGACGATACGGGGGGCGCGTGGGCGCAACGGGGCGAATCTCGATTACGTGGCGAACACCGTTGCTCACCTGGAGTTGATGGGGATCCCCTGTCGGCGCCTGCGGGGGGTGCTGGACGGTTTGCGGGTAACTTAGTGCCTATTTCCAACGACTTGCAGTCGCCGAAAATGCCGGTGCATTACTGCACCGGACTTAGTGTCCGTCTTTCCGAACGGACACTCGCTAACGGGCGAGCGGGCTATCGGGCGAGCGGGAGGCGTAGCGAGATTGCGTGGAAGCGCGCGCTGAGCGCGGCGGCCGCGCAGGCGGTGCCGGCGAGCACCCCACCCATCAGTCCCGGCGCGCCGATCTCCAGATGTACTCCGAGAAAGTATCCCAGCGGCACCATCACGCCCCAAAAGCAGATCAGGTACAGGGCGGTCGCCGGCCACACGTCGCCGGCGCCGCGCAAGGCGCCGATGACGACGCCCTGAACACCGTCCGGGAGGATCGCGATCGCGGCGATGGTAATCGCCGGTAGCGCGATCGCAGCCACCTGGACATCATTGGTATAGATCGCGGCGAGCCCTTCGGGCATCGCCAGGAATACACCGACCAGACTGGCCTGGAGGGTTGCCGCGAGCGCCACGGCGCTCCACCCCGCCGCGCGTACCCCGTGGCGGTCGCGCCGACCGATCGCATTGCCGACCCGGACGCTGGCTGCGGTCGCGAAACCCACCGCGCACATGAAGACCACCGCCAGCAGATTCATCACCACTTGGTAGCCGGCGACCTGGATCGGTCCCAACAGACCCGCAAACAGGGTCATGCTGGCGAAGGCGGCACTCTCCATACCGTGCGCGAGGCCGAGCGGATAGCCCAGGCGTCGCAGCCGCCGGCCGACGCCTGCCGTGTATTCGTTGCTGCCGCGGGTTCCATAGCGTAGCGGGTCAATCCGTACGAGCACGTAAATGAGCGCGGCGACGAACATGAACCAGCGCACCAGCGTGGTGGCGAACGCGGCGCCCACCGCGCCCATTTCGGGTGCCCCGAGGTGACCGAAGATGAACACCCAGTTGAGAAAAACGTTGAGCAGGTTGGCGAGTAGAACGACGATCATACCGGGGACCGGTCGGTTGATGCCCTCGAGAAAGAGCGTGGTGACGATCCCCAGCAGCATGGCCGGCATCCCCCAACCGAGTATCGCCAATACCCGCCCGCTGCCCGCAGCGAGGTCCCTGGACTGGCCGGTTTGAATCAGGAACCATTCACCGGCTTGGCACAGTCCGAGCATCACCACGCCCAGTCCCGCGGCATGCCACATCGCGACCCGCCACACCGCGCCGCACTCGCGCGGGCGCTTTGCCCCGTCGGCCTGGGCAGTAAGAATCACGGTGCCGGTGAGGATGCCGATGCCGATCAGTACCAAGGGGATTTGAGGCGCCATCCCGAGCCCGTAGAAAGCCAGTTCTTGCGCCCCCGCGTGACCGGTCATCGCGGTGTCGACGGTGATTAGCAACAGGATCCCCAGGCGCCCGACGGTCACCGGCCCGGCCAGCGCAGCGGTGCGCACGAGTTGGCCGCGCAAGCCGAAGGTTGCCGCGCTGTGGTCGCTCTGAGTCAATTGTGCCTCTGCTGTAATCCGCGCCCCACGCCGGGGCGCGTATGGTAACGTAGGCTCGGTGTCCCGGGTCGCTCAGCCCGGTGCCGGATCCCGTCATTCGCCATGAATAGCGGTAGCTAGTGAGGTACTTGCAAAACTGCCTTCCATGGCAGTTTTGCAAGACGAAACCGGAAAATGCGATTTCCCGGTTTCTTCATTTTCAACGGCTTACAGCCGTCGAAAATGGCGGTTCATCCCTGAA
>Ga0114931_10008725_pt1 | contig 12229 bp, 12 predicted proteins | sample 2SBtaG_FD_89579 | JGI IMG/M metagenome (GOLD analysis project Ga0114931, IMG submission 89579) | Deep subsurface microbial communities from Kolumbo volcano to uncover new lineages of life (NeLLi) - 2SBTROV14_V59a metaG | ecosystem: Environmental > Aquatic > Marine > Volcanic | place: Kolumbo...
ATGAAGAGATCAAGTCCATTCGTGTCTGATTCGTCCCGATAAAGTAGGCAATAACTGCGCATTTCGGCAAAAGGGACTCGAAGTGCAGTCAACTCTGCAGCCCATGATCAACGACCTCCGATGGATAAAAAGGAACCGGCCAACGAATAGCCGGTACTGAGGCATGGAGGCCGACGAATGGAAAAACTGCAACAGACAATTGCAAAGACTCTTGAGCAACTCAAAAATCTCTCGCAAACGCAGAAACTTCTCATCGCAAGTCTCACAGTCATTGTCCTCATGTCAATGTTTCTGGTGGTCCAGTATTCCAGTAAACCCGGAATGGTTGAACTGATATCTGATGATCCGCAGTCTGAAATACTCTCCACACTCAGGTCGGCGGGCTTCAAAGTGGAATCGAAGGATGGAAAAGTTCTCATTCCCCCGTCTGAACGCTCAGCCGCTATAGCACAGCTCAGTCAAAGCGGAGCACTTCCATCTGACTCCACACTTCTCTTCAACACACTCATGGGTAAACAGGACTGGCGAAATAGCGCCTCCAAGGATCGCCAGCAGTACATCTTTGCGCTCCAAAACGAACTCGCACGAGTCATCTCTCAGTTCCACGATGTCCGAGCCGCCAAAGTCATAATCCATGCTCCAGAAACTCCAGGACTCGGCCGCGCATCTCGCGCGCCCACAGCCTCTGTCTCCATCTTCTCTAAAAGTGGTGCGCCAATCGCACAGGCAACGGTCGATGCCGCGGCAAGGCTGGTCGCGGGCGCAAGGTCCGGTCTGGAAGTCAAGAATGTCAATGTCGTTGACGGAACATCCGGAAGACCGCGCAAACCATCCGATGAAGGTGACCTCACATCCTCAAACTACCTCGAGCATCAACAACTGGTCGAAAAGGAAACACGCGAAAAGATAGAAGATATTCTCGCCTTTATACCTGGTGTCATCGTCGCAGTGACCGCTCAGGTAGATATAACACAAGTAAGTTCCCGGATTCAGAAAAACCTCCCTAAAAATGACGGCACAATCTCCCTTCCGAAGCGCACAGAGACAATGACACTGTCCCAGTCGAATCCATCGAATGCGGCGGAACCCGGAATGAGATCCATCGCCGCAATGGATGTTAACCAGTCCGCATCATCCAAAGGGACTAAAGTAGATCAGGAAGAGACAACAGAAGAATTTGAGAGCGCTATTGGTACAGAGATCACAAATAGAATAGATCCGCGCGGAATGCCTGTTTCGCTGGTTGCTTCGGTAAACATCCCGGAGGGATTTGTGGAAAAACTCGTTCGCTCAGAGAAAGGCGACTCTGGTGCAGATACACCAGTGACTCATGATGAACTCGTGACAAGGTTCGAATCCATAAAGGCAGAGATCACGGCTTCGGTTCAGCCGCACCTTCGTACCCATATCGAGGATGGTTCGACGGTCGAGGGAGAAGTCACTGTTACAATGGTTCCGATTCAGTTCGAAATGGCACCAGGGGCAGGAGAGGCTGGCATTCTCAGTTCAATCGGAGGGGGTCTGGCAAGTGGCAGTGGTGGTCTTATTGACAAGGTGGTCCTCGGCGCACTAGCCGCCGTAGCCGTTGGCATGATGCTCATGATGGTCAAGCGATCAGGCAAAAAGGTAGAACTGCCCACCCCATCAGAAATCGTCGGTGTCCCACAATCGCTCGCCATGGACTCGGATGTGATCGGAGAAGCCGGAGAAGGCGATTCTCCATTGATGGGTATTGAAATAGAGGATGACGAAGTACGAGTCCAGAACATGCTGGAGCAGGTGGCAGAACTGGTGGACCAGAATCCGGATGGAGCCGCAAGATTGCTTCATCGATGGATTGATTCAGAGGAGTAATCTGAAGGATGCCACGAAGTCCCGGTAATAAATTGCCTACAGATCCGAGTAAGGTCGAACCTCTTACCAAGGCAGCGATTATTCTTCTTTCTTTGCAAGCAGATGAAGCTACCAAACTGCTCAAGTCGCTCCCACCCGAATCTGTAGAAGAGGTGACAAGAGAGCTTGCAAGCCTTGGCAGAATAGACAAATTGACGCGTGCCGCAATTATTGAGGAGTTTTATCATACAGTTATAGCAACAGGAGCGGCCCAGGAGGGAAATCTCGACTATGCCCGAACACTTCTGAAAGACTCACTCGATCCAAATGTCGCAGAGCGAGTGATGAACCAGATACAAACACAAGTTCAAAAAACTCCTTTCTCCTTTCTCCAGCGAGCTGAAAGCGAAAACCTGTTGACATTTATCCAGGACGAGCATCCTCAGACGATTGCGCTCATAACCTGCCATCTACCTCACCACAAAGCCGCAGAGATTTTGGTGGGCTTACCCTTACAGAAGCAAGTGGAAGTGATCAAGCGTATGGCAAATATGGAGCAGACAAATCCAGAGGTTATACGAGAGGTAGAAAAGGGATTGGAAAGTCGCCTCTCAAACATGCTCGTTCAAAGCATGGAAAAAGCGGGTGGGGTTCCCACAGTCGCCGAAATACTTAATCTAGCTGACCGTGCAACAGAAAAAACAATCATGGAAGGCCTGGAAAGCGAAGATCCGGACCTGGTCGAGCAAATAAGACGGCTAATGTTTGTTTTCGAAGACATCATGCTGGTGAATGATAAAGGCATTCAGGCTGTGCTCAAAGAAGTAGAAAATGATGAACTTGCACTCGCACTGCGTACGGCTGGTCCCGAACTCCAGGAGAAGATTCTTGGCAACATGTCAGAACGAGCATCTGCACTCATCAAAGAAGACATGGAGTTCATGGGACCTGTTCGGGTGAGCGATGTCGAATCTGCTCAACAAAGAATAGTCGACATTGTACGCAGACTGGAAGACGCAGGAGAAGTCATCATACAAGGTCGAGGCGGAGACAACGATCTAGTTGTGTAGCGAGGGTCTATCAGTTGGCACTTATCAAGCGATCAGATTCAGAAGATATTGCTCAACATGCAATAACGCTCGACCTCGGAAATCTGGAGGCAGAGGGCGACAACATTCTCAAACAAGCAAACAAGCGTGCGCGACAGATAATTGAAAAAGCAGAAGAAGAACGCAAAACACTGTTGCGAAATGCAGAAGAAATAGGAAAGTGCGAAGGACTCCAGCAGGGTATTGAGGAAGGACGCATGCAGGGACAGAAGCAGGGGCGAAAGGAAGCAAGAGATGTGTTCGTCAGGGAATCGGTGGTATTGACAAAGCGTTGGGAGGAAGTAATAACGGAGTTCGAGCGTGAGAGAGCAGAACTCATCTCGGACGCTAGGGAGGATGTCGTGATGCTTGCCTGCGAGATCGCACGAAGAATCACCGGCCTCCAAATAGAACGATACCCAGAGTGTATTGTGCACCAACTTGAGGAGATTCTAAAAGTTGTTTTACAGCCAACAAAACTACAACTATACATAAATCCGGAGGACCAACCTTTTATTGCAGAAGCTCTTCCAGATCTACAGTATCTACTCGACAAATCAACTGAAGTAGAAGTTTGTGTAGATTCTAAACTTCCTCGTGGATCCTGCAAGGCTCGATCAGGAAGACAGGGTACTATAGATGCTTCTCTGGACATCAAACTGGGTCGCATTGTCCAGGCACTATTGCCAGAGCAAGGATAGAACCATGAATGCAGTGGAAAGCGCAATAGGAGCACTGGCTTCGAGCGAGCCCCTATTCATTGAAGGTCGGGTAATAGAACTTCGTGGACTGAGTCTTGTCGTTGAAGATCTACCCGCAGCAGTGGGATCACTTGTGGAAATACAAACCTCAGAAAGAAATACAATATGTGGCGAGGTTGTCGGCTTCTCAGATGGTAAGACAATTGTCATGACCCTGGAACAGGGTCTCGGAGTTCGTCAGGGAAATCGAGTGAAGATAGTTCAGCAGAACCAAACGGTGAGAGTAGGGGAGTGGATGCTTGGCCGAGTGATCGACGCTTTGGGACGCCCCATCGATGGATTGCCAAACATACGAGGCGGAGTTCAACAAACGCTCAGTCCAGATCCACAATGTGCAATGAACAGGGCACGAGTAGTTCAACCAATTCGAACCGGTGTTCGTTCAATCGACCTGATGACGCCAATTGGAAAGGGGCAGCGTTTGGGTATATTCGCTGGACCCGGTGTCGGCAAGTCAACATTGCTTTCTCAAATCGCAAGGGGAACCAATGCGAGTGTCAATGTAATTGCTCTAATTGGTGAGCGAGGCCGAGAGGTGCGGGAATTTCTGGAAGATGCTTTGGGGGAGGAGGGAAGAGCACGATCTGTAGTAGTCGTATCTACAAGCGATGAATCACCGCTTATGAGAATCCGCGCATCCCGAGTTGCTTGTTCAGTCGCTGAATATTTTCGTGAATCTGGTAACGATGTGATGCTTATGATGGACTCCATAACACGATTTGCGCACGCACAGCGGCAGGTCGGACTCTCAACAGGTGAGCCACCGTCGACTCGAGGGTATACACCAAGCGTTTTTTCAAATATGGCTATGCTTCTCGAGCGCGCTGGCCCAAGCGAGAAGACAGGAGGCTCGATTACAGGTCTGTACACAGTGCTTGTAGAGGGCGACGATATGACGGAGCCGATTGCCGATGCATCTCGGGGTATATTAGATGGTCATATCATTCTGTCTCGCTCCCTGGCGAGCCAGAGTCAGTATCCGGCGATTGAAATTATGGATTCAGTAAGCAGAGTTGCAAATCAAATATGTGATGACAAACACCTGGAGGCCCGGCGTACACTAATTCGTCTTGAGGCGAAATACAGAGAGAATGAAGAACTCCTTCTCGTAGGGGCATACACCAAGGGAGTCGACAGGGAAGCAGATCTAGCAGTAGAGTGTCATAAGCGAATCAGAGAAATACTCACCCAGAGCAGTCATGAGACATGCAATTTCGAATCAGGGCGGCAGTTACTGGTCGATTTTGCAGCCATGGTAAACAAAGAACTCGAGGATAGCGCCCCACCGAACAAACAATAGTGGAGTTAAAAGCCCATGGTGCCTTTTAAATACAAACTTCAACCCGAACTGGCAAAGCGTGCGCGAGTCGTACGCGACCGTCAGCAAAGAATTTCAGTTTTGCAGTATCAGCGCATTCAACTGGAGAAGAGAGTTCGTAAGTACCAAAAGCGGATAGAAGAAGAGAGACACCTTCTCAGAGAACAACTAACTGGTAGAACAGACATACCAAATGCTCGAATGCAGGCTCATGCAACTGTGTTTCTCACCCATAAGGCCGACGATCTGGTACAAGAAATCGCAGGTGTATACGCACAACTCGAGTCTGCTCGTTGTCAGCTTTCGTCCGCTTCGTCGCAAAAGCGTGCATTGGAGCGACTTCGCGAAAAGCGACAAAAAGAGTGGTTAAAGGAAAAACTGAAAGCAGAGCAGAGTGAACTTGATGACATCACATCAATGCGAACCGCGCGAGGTTGACTACGCGTAAAGAGGTGCGGCATGAAAAAGATTTGGGTACTGGTTGTTACTATGCTCACTGCGAACTCAATGGCAGTGGTTGGGCTTGTAAGTTGGCTAGCTCTTTCAGGCCGAATGGATATTGATCGGATAACGAAGGTTCGCGAAATGTTTGGCGAAACCATTGATGAGCAAAATATGAGACTAGCGGAAGAAGAAGCCCAACTGCAAGAGACACAAGCACAAGCAGAAAATGTCGTGCCTAAGGGTCTTCCTCGTTCAGCTTCAGAACTTGTTGCCATGAGACTCGAGGCAACAGCCGTAGACCGCCAGCTAATCGAACGGCTCCGTAGAGAGGTTGAAGATCTGCAACGTAAATTGCGCCGTGATCAAAGCATGCTCGATTCTCGTGCCAGGGACTTCAAGAAAGAGCGCGAGGCGTTTAATGCCATGAGAGCAGGATTGGCAGCTATTGAAGGGCAGGAGCAGTTCCGGAAGTCCGTTGAACTTGTAAACTCACTCAAACCGGCGGATTCCAAGGTGTTACTTGATGTTCTGCTCAATGAGGGGAACCAGGAACAGGTAGTTTCTTATCTGGACGCACTCGAAGAGCGGTCAAGGTCACAGATCATTTCAGAGTTCATCAAAGATGGTCAACAGGACCTGGCAGCAAATTTGCTGGAGTCTATTCGTCTGCGAGGCCTTGAAGCCGTTGTAGACGGAGATATCACCAATGGCCCCGGAAGTTAGCCCAGTTGCAGATAGCGCATATGACAAAAGAAAGCGCAAGAGCTTCGCACTTCCGCCAGAACTGGGCGCAAGTTTCGCCACGATCTTTACACAAGTTCGCACATCATTCGCCCAGATACAAACAAAACCAGAAGGAATACGGGATGCTGTTCGGTCGGAGTTGAAATCACCAAATCACATGCGGATTGGTGAGATCGCCTCGGAAGAACTCCGAACACTGACAGGGAAGAAAGATATAAAGAAGTCGAGCACAGTCCCGACTGGGCGGAGCGAAACCGATCTAATAGTCCGAGAACCAAAGTCCAAAATACAACACAATATAGTCGAGGACAAAACAATCGTTGGTAAAGTGGTAGAGCGAGACAAACGAGAAAAAGGTGGAACGATGATATCTTCCACAGTGCCGCGAACCAGTAAACCATCTTCGCATATGCCGGTACCTGCGAGAAACGCTGTAGAACGAAGTGAGTCAAGAGAGGGCCAACAGATTCGATCGGCCACTAATGAGGTGCGGAAAGGTTATTCAAACGAAAGCGCCACGAAGTTCGGCATAGCTAAGATTGTTTTTGCAAAGAATAACAGATCATCGTCTTCCAAATCAATTGAAGCAAAGGGAGCATCGATATACCGCACTAAATCTTCGGATGTTCCCGCACAGGTATCACGCGCACTTGCGAAAATAATCTCGCAAGGTGGTGGAAGAACTATTTTGCGACTGAACCCCAAGTTACTTGGAAAGATTCGAGTAGATGTGCACCTGAAAATGGGAGTAGCAAGTGCAAGACTTCATGCAGAGCAACAGCAAACAAGAGAATTGATGCTGAGTCATGTGGACTCCCTTCGCACCAATCTAGAAAAGAGCGGCATTATCGTTGAGAGGCTTGAAATCGCGGAAATGGATACGCAAACGGGTAGTTTGGATTCCGATGCAGAGCGTCAGAGGGATGAAGGGACAAAGGAGCAGTCTTACCAACAGACAAGTACAAACATAAAGAGCGATTCGAATACTTCGAGTCAAGATTCAAAGATTGGGGGTGGCCATGATGCAGATAAAGATCAATTCAGTTCAAGCAGTGAGTCAGAAGTCATGGTTGGAACCCGAGAAATTCGACTTGATACAGTAGCATAATAGAAAAAGGACAAGATTGTGGAAGAAATACAACTTCTTGACGGAACTCGTTCATCACAGAGTGTCTCAAAAAGCGGATTCGCGGATCTGTCGAGCGACCAGTTTGTAAAGCTTATGTTTGCTGAACTCTCAAATCAAGATCCGATGAAACCCAACGACTCACAGGCACTTCTGGATCAACTGTCGAGTTTGAGGTCTATTGAAACAGATCAGAAACTTGGTGAAAAACTGGACCATATGGTGGAGCAAAGTGATTTCGGTACCGCGTCCAGACTTATAGGTCGAGTGATCAGAGGTATCACTCTTCAGTCAGAGCAGGTGATCGACTCAGTATTCTCGGTGAGCAAGACTTCGGATGGCCCAGTCCTGAATCTATCCGGTGGACAGCAAATACGCTTGGCTGATGTAATAGAAGTCGCAAGCATTCCAGATGCAAACATTGAGTAAATTAGATCGGGGTACAAATGCACATGTTCTTCTTGATCAATGAGTTAAGAAACTAGCCAAAGTGCGCGAATACCGTCGAAGGGGATGGGTAGCATAAGTTTGTTTACTTCAAGACTGGCGGCATCCCGCTGAGGTGAAACACAAAGCGATAGGGGCATATAAGCAGAAGAGAAGTTGACGCTTGTCTTGAATGGCCATAGGCGGAAAGAACTCGGCGAAGTTTCTGAGGTCGCTCAGGTGTTAAGTCGGAAGAAAGTACACATTATTGATGAGTAGCAGGACTATATCCTGGGTGTGGGTCAAGGAGTCGGCTCGAATCCGGAACTCGAAGTAACCAGAGGACTTGTTGTAGATATTGATTCGTCTACTCGATCAAAGATATAATGGACCAAAATCGGCAAACAGAGTTATCAAGAGTCAAGCACATGAATAATCTGTAAAAAAGAGATAGCAAGCGAGTTGTTTCTCGAGCAAAGGAAAACAAATGGCACTTATGACAGCACTTTTAACGGGATTAGAGGGACTGAATGTCCACACGAGAAAACTAGATGTGATAGGCAATAATATTGCCAATGTAAACACAACATCCTTTAAGGCAAGCAGAATGATGTTTGAAAATGCCTTGTCTCAAGATATTACTTCAGGATCAGAACCCAATATAAGTACTGGAGGGACCAGTCCCATACAAATAGGGTTAGGTGTTCAGATTAGTTCGATACAGAGAGACTTCCGAACGGGATCGATTAACGCAACTGGTGATGCGCGCGACCTGGCAATTGATGGTGAGGGCTTTTTTATAGTCCAGCGAGAGGGTACAAGTCTATATACGAGGGCTGGCGCATTCCGTCAGGACCATAATGATAATCTGGTAACTCCAACTGGAGAAGCACTCATGGGATATGGAATTGATAGCAACTACAATATCCAGGAAGGGTCCCTTGTTCCTATAAATATACCTCTTGGCAAGGATCAGATCGCAGAGGCCACAACTATTGCTACATTGGCAGGCAATCTCAATACAGACGGTGATCTTCCATCAACCGGTGGCCAGACGGATTTGATGGCTACATCAGAGATCGGATTTGTTGCGATGGGTTCCTCTATTCCCCAACCATCCGGCGATAATCGAATGGAGTTGACGACGAAATTGATTCAGATACAGGACCCCGCCGTATTGGATTCAGAGTCGCCTCTTTTTGAGATTGGCCAGACACTGCAGATAGATGGTGCTGAAAAGGGTCAGGGCGTCGTTCCAACGCGTGAACTGGCGATCACTGGTTCTACTACAACCGAGGATCTCATGGTGTTTCTAGGATCAGCGTTGGGTATTCGACAGTTTCAAGAGGCTAATCCGGACTCGAATGAACCGGGTGTGTCTTTAGATGAGGCGACAGGTGTAATTTCAATTACTGGGAATACCGGAACAACGAACGACATTTCTATCGAAGCATCGGATGTTCGTCTTCTTGATGCAGATGGTAATTTAGTTCGTCTGCCAATCATTCCCAATAAACTCAGCTCAGCGGATGGGGAATCAGTGCGAACGACGATGATTGTTTATGATTCACTCGGGAGCCCTGTTTCGGTGGATGTTTCTCTCGTTCAATCCTCCAAGAGTGACACTGGAACTGTCTGGAGATACTATGTCGATGCCAATGATTCCAGCAGTCCAAAGTTGTCCGTAGCGACCGGGACACTGGATTTTGATTCCTTTGGACGGCTCTTGAGTGAAGATCCTGTAGCCGTCTCATTGACTCGCACGGGATCAGGCGCGGTGAACCCACTTGAATTTGATCTTGCTTTTACTGGTGATACTGGCCGAACAACCGCGTTGGCAGGGACTCCATCTCAGCTACTGGGCGTGTTTCGAAACGGGCTTCCCGCGGGAACGCTTGAGTCTTTCAGTATTCAGGAGGATGGCGAGGTCCTTGGTGCATTTGATAACGGCGGGCTCAGGTCGCTTGGTCGAGTTGTTTTGGCAAAACCACCGAATCCAGGGGGTATGGTTGATGCTGGTGGCAATGCGTGGCAGATCGGTCCAAACAGCGGCACTCCTTCTATTGTATCTCCGGGGGAGCAAGCGTCCGGTACGGTTATTGCCGGTGCTCTTGAGCTTTCAAATGTTGATCTTGGCCAGGAATTCATCGATTTGATAACAACTTCCACCGGGTATTCAGCCTCGTCGCGTATAATTCGCACAGCGGATGAACTCATGCAACAACTTCTCGTTCTCGGACGCTAGAAAGGAAGTATGATGATTGAGGTAACCAGACTAAATGGTAACAGATTTGTCATAAATGCTGAACTTATTCGGACTATAGAGGAAAGGCCCGATACAATAATTACGCTTGTCAACGGCGACCACTTCGTTATTCGAGAGACCATGAGAGAAGTCGTGCAGCGAGTGATTGATTATGGGCGTCATCTGCGTCAGATATTCCCTCCAACCTGACCTTTTCAGACTTCTCATCAAGTAAAACTCCGCGGGTGCCGATTCGTATAAGTGTTAGCCAAGTGCGTATGTGGTCGTACGGCAACTGGGAGGCATCCGGGTGGATATTGGGACTGTTGGTGGTCTGGGCTTCGCCGTTGTTGCGATCTTCATCGGGATTTTCCTTGGAGGGGGAAACCCGCTTGCGCTCATTGATGCACCATCCATTGCTGTCGTCTTCGGCGGTACAGCTGGTGCCATTATATGTTCATTTCCGCTCGCTCGCGTTCTCAAACTGCACTCGGTGGTCCTTCAAAGTGTGTTTTCAAAGCCAATAGACCCAACCGAGACCATAAAGAGTCTGGTCCAGTATGCGGAAATCGCTCGCCGGGAGGGAATCTTGGCGCTGGAAAACCACATTCCCGATATGAAGGATGCGTTCATAGTGCGGGGTGTGAAAATGGCCGTCGACGGCACAGATCCAGAGCTGATCAACCAAATCATGGAGATTGAGCTCGAAGCCTTGATCGATCGCCACGGACAGGGAAAGCAGATACTTGATACGATCGGACGATATGCGCCGGCGTTTGGAATGATCGGTACGCTTATGGGGCTGATCTTTATGCTCAGCAATATGGATGATCCTTCCAAAATTGGCCCCGGAATGGCCGTTGCACTCATAACCACACTATACGGTGCAGTTATCGCAAATGTTGTGACTGGTCCCCTTGCGGACAAACTCCAAGCTCGTGATGGCGAGGAAATCATGGCGAAGACAATTGTCATAGCGGGCGTGATGGCAATTCAGTCCGGAGACAATCCACGCGTGGTAGAGAGCAAACTTATGACCTATCTCCCTCCAGGCAAGCGCATGGAGATCGAGAACCAACAGGCAGCCTGACGCGAGGAGCGGGTTATGGGTAAACGGAAACCACCTGAGCAGCCAGGCATACCGGAATGGGTCCTCACCTATGGCGATCTGATGTCGCTTCTACTCTGCTTTTTTATCCTACTGGCAGCTTTTAGTGAAATCAAGCAGCCGAGAGAGTATCGAAAGGTGATCGACGCCATCAAAGAAGCGCTCGGTTCAAGTGGAGGTATCGGGTTGTCTAAAATCGATGAAAATACAAACAACTCGATTATTTCACAGCTCGAAGAACTCGCCAAACGGGATGATCAAAATAAAAATACGAATCAGACACCGATTCCAAATATTTCAGGGCGAAATCCGAGAGCGAGTGTCATTCACCAAACAGGTCCAACCGCAATTGGAAGTTCTCTACCATTCGAACCCGGAGAATTTCAGCTTACAGCAAGCATGCAGCGTAAACTCAAATTCGATATCGCTCCAATGATCAGGGATCAAAAGTATATTGTCCATATTACCGGACATGCTTGGGGCGAGTCGGACAAGGCTCGCTCGGGAATGACTGCTGCGGAGTTGGCATTCAGAAGGGCAGAGTCTGTTCAGGAGTATCTTGTAAGAGAATGTAAAGTCAATCCACAGATACTTCGCGTTCTCGTGGCAGCAGATCAGGAGCCAGTTTCCACTTCACTCGATGTCGGAGATACATCGAGAGCCAATCAGCGAGTTCAGTTGTTTCAAACAGGCCAGACAGTAGAGCAATTGCACCCAGACCCCAATTTCACGGGTCGAGGTGGGTGAGGGAGTGAAACATGTCAGATGAACCAACAACCAGCGAACAAGAAAGCGCAGAGGATTCTCCACCCAGGAAGCTCAGCATTAAACTCATTGGGATCATTGCCGCGATGATGATCGTCGAAGGTGCAGGTGTGTACTTTCTTGTGTCGATGACTTCCGGGTCCTCCGCGTCTGCGATGATGATCGAGGGTACCGAAGAAGCGGGTCGCGAGCAAACCACAGAGATACTTCTGATTGAAGACAGATTTCAAAATGTTTCCTCGGGAACAGTCTGGCTTTGGGACACGAGTATCTACCTGCAGGTCCGCAACAAAAACACGGATCGTGTGGAAAAAATAATGAAACAAAGAGAAGCCGAAATCAAGGAGGGGGTCGCGAAAATCTTCAGAAGG
>Ga0114931_10008726_pt1 | contig 12229 bp, 16 predicted proteins | sample 2SBtaG_FD_89579 | JGI IMG/M metagenome (GOLD analysis project Ga0114931, IMG submission 89579) | Deep subsurface microbial communities from Kolumbo volcano to uncover new lineages of life (NeLLi) - 2SBTROV14_V59a metaG | ecosystem: Environmental > Aquatic > Marine > Volcanic | place: Kolumbo...
GGTTATAACCGAACTGGGGAAAATCCATATTGAATGCGTCGAACACGAAACCGGCTTCCAGCCCGGAAAGGACATGATATTTTTCCGCAAATTCCGGTTTCAGAATAACCGGATCCTTCGACGCCAGCACATGATCGACCTGCTCGTTCGGAATGGTGCTGAACTGAATCTCATCGCCCTTTGTAAATGAATTCCAGCGCGCAGATGTTTCCTTGATAAAACTGATTTCCAGCCGGTCGATGAACGGCGGCGAGCGCCCGTTAATCTTTGTCACGCCGGTCGCGGCCTGCGTGGCCGGATCGTAGCCCTCGAATTCGATATCGACCGGTTCCTGCCTGAAGTGCGGGTTCTTCACGAATACGATTTTCGAAGTGTTATACGAGATGACCCTGAAAGGCCCGGAACCGACCGGGTGCACGGCAAATTCCTTACCGTAATACTCGACCGCCTCATGCGGAACGATTGCCGAAAATCCGAGTGCCAGCGTGTTCAGTAACTGCGGGTAGGGCTTGGTCAGTCGAATGACGATCGTATGATCGTCGGCGGCTTCGAGACCCTCGACCGAAGCCTCATAATCGGAGCCGGCCGCTTTCCATGCATCCAGACCGACGATATGCCCCGTCCAGAGCCAGGTCCCCTGTGGTCGGGTTGCCGGATCGAACTGCCGCTTGATCGAATAAATAAAATCTCCGGCCACCAGTTCGCGTCCCTTCCCGCCTTCGAAACACGCGTCGTCCACGAAATGAACACCCGGCTTGATACGGATGGTGTAGGTCAGCCCGTCTGCAGAAATATCCGGCCACGCTGCGGCAAGATTGGTTTTCAACTCGTACGGACGCGCCAGGTATTTATAAGAAAACAACGTATCGTAGGCATTGAGTGCGACGAAGTTTGCATAGATGTTGGCGGCCTGTGCCGGATCCAGACTCGTGGGCGCCTGGTCCATCGAATGCCGGTAGACTTTGAGACCTGCCGAATCGGCCGTGGCGGGTGCCATGCCCTGATCCGACCCGGTGCCGCAGCCGCCGAGCGACACGGCAAGCAAAATCAGGACCGGTATGATGCGATTCATGGCATCAGGGTGAACGAATATCGAGCATTGCCCGCTCGGAAATTTTTGTCCAGGCGCCAACGGTATTTTCAAAAGCGGAATACGACTTGTAGATACGGGCTGCAACCGGGTCGCGCGCCACGAGCTCGTCCACGACTTCTCCGGTCAGCGTCTGTAGCTGCTTCATGACGTCATCGGGAAATCGTCGCAGCTCGACTTCGCCTTCGGATTTCAGTGTCTCCAGTGACTGGGCATTACGCGCCGTGAATTCAGCCGTCATCCGGTCATTGATGGCGCTACACGCCAGTTTGACGATGGTTTGCAGGTCTTTCGGCAAGGCGTCGAATGCCTGTCGATTCACAATGCACTCCAGCACCGGGCCGGGTTCCTGCCAGCCCGGATAGTAATAATATTTTGCCGCCTTGTGCAGCCCGAACGCGACGTCGTTATAGGGCCCGATCCACTCGGTGGCATCGATACTGCCGGTTTGCAGTGCCGTGAATATCTCTGCGCCGGGCAAGCTAACAGGCGTCCCGCCGGCCCGCTTCAAAACCTCGCCGCCCCACCCGGGGATCCGCATCTTGAGTCCCTGCAAATCGGCCAGTGAGTCGATCTCCTTGTTAAACCAGCCGCCCATCTGTACACCGGTGTTACCCGCCGGAAACGGCAACAGGCCGAATCCGGCATACAACTCGCGATACAGTTCGAGACCGCCGCCGTAATACAGCCAGCCGTTCATCTCCAGCGTGTTCATGCCAAATGGCAGGGCCGTAAAAAACTGCGCCGCTTCTGATTTGCCTTTCCAGTAATATGCGGCACCATGCCCGATCTCGGCCGTGCCCCGGGACACCGTATCGAACACTTCGAAGGCCGGCACGAGTTCGCCGGCGGCATATACCTTGATGCGCAGTCTTCCACCGGACGCATCCTCGATGAACTTCGCCAGCTGCAATACGCCGGTTCCCAGTCCGGGGAAATTCGGTGGCCAGGTTGTCACCATTTTCCATGTGTAACGTTGCCCGCCTGTGCCCGCAACACAGTCCTGTTGCTTTGCAGCACACCCGCTCAGCGCCAATGCGCCCGCCCCGGCCAATACGTCTCGGCGTTTCATCGCAACTCCAGAGTGGAAAGTGGAGAATAGTAGACGGGGCCAGACCGCTTGCCAAACGGTTTGCGTTGCGAGGAAGAACGGTTACAGGTCATTGAAGCAGATCAATGGCGCCGCAGGACGAGGCTGGAATGGAAGCCAATTCTCCCTTTATCAGCCTTTACCCGAAAAACAATCTCTATATCATCGTATATTTCCCACTATTAACTATTTTATTGAAGATATTTATAAATATATACCACTACATTTATATTACTTGATATGTGGGGTTTATATAAAACCACATCAGACTCTTGTTGCTGATCGGAGTGCCATTGCAACTGCTAGAATCGTGAACGAATTCTGCCGGAGACTTGCTCATGATTGGCCTGCTGCAACGCGTTACCCGGGCATCCGTTACGGTAGACGGTGAAACCGTCGGGCGCATCGGTCCGGGGCTGGCCGTCCTGGTCGGCGTGGAACTCGGTGACGAGACCGCACAGGCACATCGCCTGGCCGAACGCCTGATCGCATACCGCGTCTTCGAAGACGCCGCCGGTAAAATGAACCTGAGCCTGGCCGATACCGGTGGTGAATTGCTCCTCATCCCGCAATTTACGCTAGCGGCCGATACCGGCAAAGGTAACCGGGCCAGCTTCAGCCGGGCGGCGGCGCCCGAAACCGGCCGCGCGCGCTTCGAGGAGCTGGTGACGGCCGCGCGCCGGGCCGGAATCCGGGTCGAAACGGGTCTATTCGGCGCCAACATGAACGTCAGCCTGGTCAATCAGGGGCCGGTGACCTTCTGGCTCGGTGTCCCTCCTTCGAATAAGAGCAAGTCCTGATGGCCGGAAACCCGTGCTTTTGGCGTATCATGGTCATCTGAATCAGCGATCCGACGACGGCATGTGCCGCCACACCCGTCCTTCGCTGCACGGTTATTATTTGGAGTAGCAATTATGGGATTAGGCGGAATTAGCCTGTGGCAGTTGTTGATCGTATTGCTGATTGTCATCGTCATCTTCGGCACAAAGAAACTCAGCAGCCTCGGTAGTGATCTGGGCGGTGCCGTTAAAGGATTTCGCAAAGCGATGTCAGATGCCGAATCCGGCGATGAGACTGAGCCCGGAAAACTCGACAAACCCGATGCGGAGTTCTCCGAGCAACATACCGAAGACAACCAGACCGACCGTAACCACACCTCCTGATCCGATATGTTCGATGTCGGCTTCTGGGAATTGGTCGTTCTGTTCGGTCTGGGCCTGATTATCCTGGGGCCGGAACGCCTGCCGAAGGTGGCAATGCAGGTCGGCAGCTGGGTCGGCCAGGCCCGACGCATGGCCCGGCATCTGTCCGGCCAGATACGCACCGAAATGAACGAGATGAACGCAACGATCGACGGCAGCAATCCCGGCTCGTCTGCTGCAGCCGGCCCGGCCGGTCCCCAATATAGCCGCCCAGGCGCAGACGACCTCAAACCGTCTTCGCCACAAAGCGCCTCGCCGGCGGGCGATGAAGAATCGCCCGTCCATTCCCCTGACTCCAGCGATATCCCGGCCGGCAAGGCCGATTGATCCGTTTCACGAGAACGCCTGCCCATGACCGACTCGAACGGCAACCCGGAGCCATCTTCTGCCAGTCCGGACGAGGAACTCGAAGAGACCTCGCTGATATCGCACCTGATCGAACTGCGTTCGCGGCTCGTCAAGGCAAGCGTGGCGGTACTCGTCATCTTTATCTGCTTGGTGCCATTCGCCCAGCAGATCTTCTCGCTGGTAGCCGATCCGCTGATTGATCAACTGCCGGAAGGCTCGTCGATGATTGCGACCCAGGTCGCGTCGCCGTTCCTGACCCCGTTCAAGACCACCTTGTTCGTCGCTCTGTTCTTTGCCATGCCGATCGTCATTTACCAAGTGTGGGCATTCGTCGCGCCGGGGCTGTATCGCAAGGAAAAGCGCTTTGCGGTCCCGCTCGTCGTTTCGAGTATTATTCTGTTTTATCTCGGTATCGCCTTTGCCTATTTTGTCGTTTTTCCGCTCATGTTTGCCTTTTTTAACTCCGTCACACCCGAAGGCGTACAAATGATGACGGACATCAGCAGCTACCTGGATTTTATCCTGACCATATTTTTTGCCTTCGGCCTCGCATTCGAAGTCCCCATCGCCACCGTCATGCTCGTCGCCACAGGCATGACAAGCACCGACAGCCTCAAAAGCAAACGCCCTTTTGTATTTCTCGGCTCTTTTGTCGTCGGCATGTTACTGACACCGCCCGATGTCATCTCTCAAACACTGCTGGCCGTGCCGATCTACCTGTTATTCGAAACCGGAATCCTGATGTCGAAAATAATGCTGCGCGATAAGGGCAAGAACGACATCGCCAGCAACCGGCCCGCCTGAATTCCGATGCGCAATCCACGCGTGCCGGAATCCGGCACAGAACTTTTCCCGCTACTCTTTCAAGGATTCATACCGGACATGACACGGGCAGGCAAAAATAATCATGGTTCCTGACGCCGGTTTACCCGCTGATACCCGGCCCCGGGGACATCCCGCCGGACTGCGCACCCTGTTTTTCACCGAAATGTGGGAACGCATGAGTTATTACGGCATGCGTGCGTTGCTCGTGCTGTTCATGGTCGATGCGATCGAGGACGGCGGACTCGGCTTTACCGATACCAATGCAACGGCCATCTATGGTCTGTATACGGCAAGCGTTTACTTTCTGACACTGCCGGGCGGATGGATCGCCGACCGCCTGCTGGGCGCACAAAAAACAATCTGGTTCGGCGGCATTATCATCATGTGCGGGCACTTCATTCTCGCCATACCGTCGCTTTACACCTTTTTTATCGGCCTCGTCTTTGTCGTGGTCGGCACCGGTTTACTCAAGCCCAATATCAGCGCCGTCGTAGGAGAGTTGTATCCGCCCGGGGATCCGCGCCGTGACGCCGGTTTCACTATTTTTTACATGGGTATCAATCTGGGCGGCGCACTCGGTCCGCTGGTCTGCAGCACGCTGGGCGAAAGCGAGCGGTTCGGCTGGCACTATGGCTTTGCCGCGGCCGGTGTCGGCATGCTGCTGGGGCTGATCCAGTTTCGAATGAGTGCCGGCCGACTGGGCACCGCCGGGCTCAATCCGACCCTGGATCGCAGTGATCCGGAAGACCGGCGCAAAATTCGCAACGGCTGGCGCATGGTCGCGACCACATTCGTGATCGCCGTTCTGGGCATTGCACTGCTGATGACCGGTGTGGTCTCGGTGAATCCGCAGGCACTGGCGGCAAAAGCGACTTTTTTAATTGCTGCGGTTGCCGGCCTGTATTTTTTCGTGCTGCTTGCCTTTGGCGACCTGACGACCGTGGAGAAAAAACGCGTCGTTGTCATCATTATTCTGTTCATTGCCTCGGCCATGTTCTGGGCAGGATTCGAGCAAGCCGGCTCCTCTCTGAATCTATTCGCCGAACGCTATACCGATCGGATGATCGGCCATTTCGAAATCCCGGCCGGCTGGTTTCAGACACTGAACCCGACCTTTATCATTCTTCTCGCACCGGTGTATTCCGCGCTCTGGGTCGGACTCGCCAAACGGCAACTCGATCCTTCCATTCCCGCCAAGTTTGCCATCGGTCTCGTGTTGCTCGGCGTCGGTTTCGCGATCATGATCGGCGCGGCTGAACTGGTCGTCGCCGGCAACAAGGTTCTGCCGACCTGGCTGATTTTTACCTTCCTGCTGCACACAATGGGAGAACTCGCACTGAGCCCGGTGGGCCTGAGCGCGATGACCAAGCTCGCACCAAAACGATACTGCGGCCAGATGATGGGTATCTGGTTTGTCAGCTCGGCACTCGGGCTGATCATTGCCGGTATACTGGCCGGCCAATTCCGTGCCGATTCAATCGATACGATGCCGGCGCTGTATTTACAGATCGTTTTGACTACTGCTGGCAGCGGCTTGCTGCTCGCCGTGTTTATTCGCCCGATACGCCGATTGATCGGAGATATAAAATAGTTGATTCATTTTGTCTTGCTTAAACCGATTCCAAGGAGAAAAAAATGGCTGCATTTCTGGTTGCCGTCTGCGAAGTAACAAACCCGAATGAGAATTTCAAAAAATATGCGCTCGAATCCGCAAAACTAATGCATGCCCACGGCGGGGAATACCTCGTGCGCGGTCCCGCTGCGCAAGTATTGAAAGGCGATATGCTCAAAGGAAAGTTTCTCATCATCAGTGAATTTGCCGACATGGAAACGCTGCAGGGCTTCCTGACGGACGAGAAATACATCAACGAAGTCGCTCCGCTGCGTGAAGGCACCGGCATTTACGACTTTGCCGCCTATGAAGCGGCGCCGCCCATGCCCGGCACATAGCGAATCGCTTCCCGAGGGATTAAACCCGGCCGGCAGCAGACCCGATTCAGGCAGACAACCCCGGCGATTCTCCTGAATCGACGATCATGAAGCTTGCCCGGGTATCGGCGACGATTGCGTTATCGGCGGCCCTGCGCGCCTCGCCGCTCATCATGGCCACGCATCCTTTGCGCCTGATGAGCCGGCCGGTCAATTCGACCCGGGTACCGATCGGCACAGGCTGGCGATAGCGAATTTCGCATTTCCCGGTATGCGCCCGGATACCCTGCAGGAACAGCCAGTTTGCCATGACATCATCGAGAGCGCTGAAAATAATCCCGCCATGCGTCATCTCATCGTAACCGACCATGTGCGCGCCGGGCGTAAACGATGCCCGGCACAGATCCCCTTCCATCCGAAACTCGATCCTGAGACCATTCGGATTGTCCGGACCGCAGACGAAACAATGGTTTGCATCGGGGCGGCCCCGTTCTCCGCTCACTCTTTGCTCTCCTTTTGCGGTACCGATAGTCACTTTATAACGTATTACCCGGCAACCAGACAGCGGGCCATAAAATGTTCGCCCGCACCGGATCGAGGATGACTGACATGCCATACGATAACGACAATATTTTTGCCCGGATTCTGCGCGGTGAAATACCGGCTTTCACGGTCTACGAGACCGAACACTGCCTCGCGTTTATGGATGTGATGCCGCAGAGCGACGGGCATACGCTCATTCTGCCAAAGCAACAGGCCCGGAACCTGTTCGAACTCGACGACCGGATGGCCGCCCACCTGATCGTAGCAGTCAGGAAGGTGGCCTGTGCCGTCAGAGAGGCCTTCTCTCCCGACGGCATCCGGCTTATGCAGCTCAATGGCGAAGCGGCCGGTCAGACCGTTCCCCATGTTCATATGCACGTGATACCGTGCTATGCGGGTGTTCCGCCCCGAGCCCATGCACAGCGCACAGCCGATTCGGCTGTGCTCGAACAACACGCCGCAAAGATACGCGCCGAGCTGGACCGTCAGGCTGTCGAAAAAGCCCGCTAGCTATTTCGATACAGGTGCATCTCTACACGCTCGACCGTCGCCAGCCCCTCATCGATGGCCTCGTCGACCAGCGGCAAAAAAGCCTCGATGCGCTCGGCGGTATCGATAATTTCCACCACGACCGGAAGATCGACAGACAGACGCAACACTTTGGCCGTGTGTACTTCGCTGTGCGCGCCGAATCCCTCCATTCCCCGCAACGCGGTTGCCCCTGCCAGCCCCTGGCGTTGCGCTTCCTCGATGAGCCATTGAAAAAGCGGCCGGCCGTCATAGGTATCGAGCTCGCCGACGAAAATCCGCAGCAGTTTTCCCGTTTTAAATGCCTTCATCACCATACTTTATAGAACCCGTGCCAGAATAAAGCCCGCAAATGCCGCGCCGAATCCGAGGGTCACCTGCGCAAATATATTGAGAAAGGCCCGTGTAACTTCTGCATCCTGCAGCAAAGAAACCGATTCGAATGCGAATGTAGAGAATGTCGTAAAACCACCGAGAATACCGACCATCAGGAACAACCGCTGACCGGGTTCGATCACCTGTCGATATTCGGCAATGCCGCCCAGAAAATCGAGCGCCAGGCAACCCAGCACATTGACCGCAAACGTACCGTAAGGCATCACGCTGCTGGCCACCATTCGTTGCACCCAGCCGCTGACGACAAAACGCAGGGCCGAACCGACGAATCCGCCGGCTCCGACGATTATGATCTGGCTCAGATAATTCAATGTTGTGCGATGCCTGTCTTCATCAATAAGCTACGATACCGGATTGAATCGGCAACGGAAACCAGCCGGATACCGTCTCCGGCCAGATCAGGCAGGGCCTGTTCCAGGTAAGCCAGCGTTGCGGGGTAGGGGTGACCGATGCCCACTGCCATGCCATGACGCCTGGCCAGTTCTTTCAGCTTTGCAAACTCCCGGTCGATTGCCACCGCTGTGGGGACATTATCCAGAAATACGTCGCGGCGGGTTGCCGGCACTCCCTTTTCGATGGCTATTTTCAGCGCAACACTTCTGTCGCTCGTATAACTGTCGACAAAAAACAGTCCGCCCCGCTCACGAATTTCATTCATGATCCATGCCATGTGGCCGGGATGCTGTGTCAACAGGCTGCCCATGTGATTATTGATGCCGACCACGTGCGGCACCGATTTGATGTCGACGGAAAAAATTCGCTCCAGTTGCCTGTGCGTTGTATTGATGCCGATCGTGCCGGCCGTAATGGCATCGTTGTGGATGGGCGCCAGCGGCAGATGCAGCATGACTTCCTTGCCGGCATGCCAGGCGCGTTCGGCAATCTGTGTCGCATAGGGCGTGAGCGGCAGAATGGCGCAGGCGACCGGCCCGGGCAATGCCACGACACGATTACCGGCATCCCGCCAGTTACCCAGATCGTCGATGATCAGCGCGATAACCGGCGCACCGCCGTCCGCCATGGCCACCACGGAACGGGCCGGCGGTTCGGCCAGCGCGAACGATGCGCCGAACAGAAAAAAAAACCAGCAAACAGGCCTGGCCCAAACCGGAATCGAATGACATGACCGGTATCCGGTGCAGGGCTTATTCGGCTTTGCTTTGCAGGATGCGTCTGCCCATCAGGACATGCAACGCCTGGCGCAATTGCTTGTCCTTCTGCAGCAACGCCGCACCGGGTTCGGTTTTCTGCTCGTCAACGCCGGCCATCAAATCTTCCCGGGCGGCATTCTGCAACACGATATCCGGCGTAATCCCGCGACCGTTAATCGATTCCCCCGACGGAGTAAAATACCTGGAGGTCGTCAGCTTGATCGCCCGACCGTGAGACAGCGGCATGACGGTCTGCACCGAACCCTTGCCAAAGGTTTGCGAACCGACAATCGTTGCGCGTTTATTATCCTGCAAGGCGCCGGCCACGATCTCCGATGCGGAGGCCGAACCACCGTTGACCATCACGACGATCAACCCGCCGTCCAGTATGTCGCCCGCATGCGCTTCGTGCCGAAAGGTCGCATCATGCCCCCGGCCGCTGGCCGAAACGATCAACCCGCCGTCGAGAAACAGGTCGGATACGTCGACGGCCGCCTCGAGCACACCGCCCGGATTGTTTCTGAGATCGAGCACCAGGCCGCGCAACTCGCCCGCAGCGCTTTTCTTGAGACCGTCAATGGCTTTGCGCAAATCCTTGAAGGTCGTTTCGCTGAAATGCGAAATTCGAACGTAGCCGACATCTGGCTCGAGCATCTCGGAACGCACGCTTTTAACCGTGACGTGACTGCGAACGAGACTAAATGGTATCGGGTCCGGATCGCCCGCGCGCGCCACGGTGATCAATACCTTTGTTCCGGCTTTCCCGCGCATGCGTTCAATGGTTTCGTTCACGTTGCGTTCGTCGACCTCGATGCCGTCGATGCTCACGATCTGGTCACCCGACCGGAGCCCGGCTCGCGCGGCCGGCGTACCGTCAATCGGCGCCACGATGGTTACTTTGTCGTTGACCACGTTCACTTCGAGGCCGACGCCGGAATAACTGCCGGTCGTGCTGATGCGAATCTCTTCGTATTGCTTCGAATCGAGAAATTGCGAGTGCGGATCCAGATCGGTGACCATGCCGCGTACGGCGCTCTCGATCAGTACGCTGTCATCGACCGGCTCGACATACTCCTCCCTGACCCGTTCGAGTACCTCGGCCAGCAACCGGGCATCTTCCCATGGCAGGCTGTCTGGCTGCCCATCGCGTTCGGCAAGTACGCCGCCGCCCAGCGTCAGCGTGATACCGAGCACCACGCCCAGTAACAGGATCAACGCACTTTTTGCCCGAAATGACATACAGATTCCACCTCTGTACCCACGCCTGCTGCGACGATAGCACACCGGCAGGACCGGGTGCAGTCGCCCGCCGGCTGCCCAAACCGCCCAAAGACAGGAATAGCTTCAATATAAACAGTATCTTACTTTCCGATCCAGTCCTCCGGATCGACCGGTTTGCCTGCCTGGCGGATCTCGAAATAGAGCCCCGGCACATCCCGGCCACCGCTATCGCCGACGTGGGCGATGACGGTGTCCGGCGTCACCCAGTCACCGATTTCGGTGACGGTATCCCGGTTATGGCCATACAGGCTCAGGTATCCATCGCCATGCTCGACGATAACCAGCAGTCCCATGCCTTGCAGCCAGTCTGCATACACGACACGGCCATGATGCACGGCATGCACATCCTGGCCGGCCCGACCGGTAATCAATACGCCGTTCCAGCGCAGGCGCCCGTCGGCCCTCGGTTGACCGAAATGTTGTGCGATTCGACCGGCCGTCGGCCATTGCATGCGCCCGCGGGCCCTGGCGAACGGTTCGGCATCGCCCATCGGCAAGTCGGTCAGAACCCGGGTCAGTTCGTCGACGAGTGATTGCAGCTCGGCCAGCTCACCGCGCATCTTGTCAATCTTTTCGCTGCGCGTCGCGATGCCCTGATCGATCCTGACCAGGGCGGCCGAACGATCCCGCCGCAGCGCCTCCAGTTCGGCCAGACGCTTGCGTTCGCGTATCCGCAGATCGCCAAGATGCCGGTTTTCTTCGCCGAGCGCGGCTCGCGACCGATCGAGTTCGGCCAGTGCGTCACGCACCTGCTCGGCCAGTGCATTGCGTTCGCGGGCAAGGTAACCGGACCAGACCAGCTGGCGACCGATCATGACCGGATCCTGCTGGCTGAGCACACCACGCAACCAGTCGTCGCGACCCATAATGTAAACGCGTCGCAATTCCTGCTCCAGGCCGGCCACCTGCACGGACAAATCGGAGCGTGCTTTCGCTGCGAGCCGCTGCAATACGTCGAGCCGTTCCCGGGTTGTTTCCAGTTCGGCGTCGATCTGATCGACAGAGCGCCGAACCTGTGCTTCGGAGCGTTCGGCCTGGCGCAGATCCCGTTGCGCCTGGTCCCGTTTTCGCGCTTGCCGGCTCAGATCCTGCTCGACCTGCTGCAGCTTTTCACGCAAAGCGGCCAGATCGCGTTCTGCCAGCGCCGCATCGCCGGATGCCGGTCCCGCCACGGCAAACGATGCAGCCAATAGCGCCAACGACAGGCTCAGGAGTCCGGCAAACCATGGTTTCATGGGGCAGCGAGTGTAGGACATCGGGCGGCGTGAGGCGACAGTCACAGGCAGGCGACCTGAGGTTATAATGCGCCGCCGGCCTTGCCGGTTTCCAATACGACTGATTCGGGCAATGCAGGGCGGAAAAACGACGACACCATGAGTAAACTTCTTGAATTTGCAGCCAACCATCCGTGGCTGGCTTCCGGGACGATCGCCATGGCGCTCGTCGTTATTTTCTATGAATTGCGCCAGAAAGCCGGCGAAGTCGCCGCGCTGTCGCCGGCACAGGCTGTGCGCCTCATCAACCAGGGCGCGCGCATCGTCGATATCCGCGAACAGGCACAATTTGATGCCGGCCACATTGTCGATGCGGTCAACATGCCGGCCGCCGAACTGGCCGATGCCATTGACGGACGGTTCAAGAAAGCGAAATCGATTATTGTCGTCTGCGACAACGGGGTGCGCAGCGGGCAGGCCGTCACCGCATTACGGAAGAAAGGCCATGATCAGGCGTTCAACCTGCGGGGCGGGATATCTGCATGGCGCACCGAAAACCTGCCGGTCGTCGCATCGAGCTGAACGCATGAGCGAACAGGAAAAGGCAAACGCCCCGGAAGTCGTCATGTATA